>Ga0335075_10007912_pt1 | contig 16323 bp, 15 predicted proteins | sample Lox_Sample_24_FD_206723 | JGI IMG/M metagenome (GOLD analysis project Ga0335075, IMG submission 206723) | Soil microbial communities from Loxahatchee National Wildlife Refuge, Florida, United States - Lox_Sample_2.4 | ecosystem: Environmental > Terrestrial > Soil > Wetlands | place: USA... | reverse complement strand
GGCCGTAACGCGACACGCGGCCGTAGGTGGGAAGAACCCCGACGACCCCGCAGAAGGATGCGGGCTGGCGGATGGAGCCGCCGGTGTCGGTGCCAAGGGTGGCGACGGCCATGCCTGCGGCCACGGCGGCGGCGGAGCCTCCGCTGGAACCACCGGGGACGCGGTCGAGAGCGTGAGGATTGTGGACCGGTCCGTAGGCAGAGTTTTCGTTGGAGGAACCCATGGCAAATTCATCGCAGCTGAGTTTGCCGAGGAAGACGGCACCGGCATCGGCGAGCTTGCGGACGGCGGTTGCGGTGTAAGGGGGATTGTAGCCCTCGAGAATTCTGGAGCCGGCGGTTGCGGGAAAGCCTTCGAGAGTGAGGACGTCTTTAATGCCGAAGGGCACTCCGGCAAGAGGCGGAAGCGGGCCGCCAGCGGCTGCGAGCGCGTCGGCGTGCGCAGCCTGAGCCACGGCGAATTCGCGATTGACGCTGAGGAAGGCGTGAATGCGAGGATCTTCCGCCGCGATGCGCGCGAGGCAGGTTTCGACGACTGCCGTTGCGCTGGTTTCGCGGGATGCGAACGCGGAATGGAGACTGGCGATGGAGTGGGGAGCAGCAGTGGCAGTCATCGTTCGATCACTTTGGGAACTTTGAAGTACGTACCGTCGGATTCGGGCGCGGAGGACATGACCCGATCGCGCGGGAGGCAGGGAGTGGGGAGATCGTCACGCAGGACGGAGAGCTTTTCGGGCGCGGTTTCCGCGGGAGCAGCCAGCACTTCGGAGACCTGAGCCATGGGAGAGATCTGCGCCGTGTCGAGCTCGGCGAGCTGAGCGACATGGTCGAGGATGGCGTTCAGATCGCGGCGCATGCGCGACTGCTCGTCTGGAGTCAGATCGAGGTTGGCAAGTTCGGCGACGCGACGCACGTCGTCGAGAGAAACCCGTTCCGCATCGGACATGGGAACAGTTTAACCGGTGGACTGGCCGTGCCGGCGGCTGCGCCGTTCGGGCGCGACAGGGCGCCGGAGGAACGGCGCTTCCCAGGTGAGTGGTCAAAAACGGGCAGTTGACAGATGCCCTCGCCCGGATACAATCTGCCCCATACCGTCTGTTTTGGCAGTGTTCGGGCACCTCATGAATACCGTCTGCAAGCACCCCAGGGTACGGGTTGTAGCGCGTGAAGAAGACGCGGAGTATGTCGAATGCCTCGATTGCGGCGAGGTGTTCGAATCGGCTGAGTTCCGCGACATGGCAATTGAGGACATGCAGGACGAGGAAGAGGAAACCGCCTGACGTCCAGGGTTTAGCGGTTAGGGTTTGGCGGTTGGCGGCCGGGTGTGGTCGCCCGACCTGGACCGGCCCTGCGAGCGGACTGCGCGGCGTGAGCTGACAGGGGCGCCGACGGTCCCGCATACGCGCGGCATGTGGGCTATTGCGGACTGCAGGCAGACACAGGGATTCGCGGAATATCCGTTTGAGGCTCTTTGACCGTCTCCGGGTAGGTGGCGGAAGGGGTTTTGCTTTGCTTCGAGAGCCAGATTTCCAGGACGTATTGTCCGGCAGGGGCTGTCATATAGTACATTCCGGTGCCGCCGGTGAATGCAGGAACTGACCGTCCTGTCTGCGTATTATTGAGGGTCACTGCGATACCCGTGGCCGGAGCCTTGCCGTCCTGACAGACGAGCTGACCGCGAACCGTCGCTCCAAGGGCGACTGTGCCGCCCAGGGACGAAAAGGCGGCGAACCGTGTCATCCAGCGAACCAACGCCCGTAGTGTCACGCGATGCTACCCTCCGTATGGATTTGTCCTGGCGGTACTGCCTGCCGGTGCTGCGGGAGACGCTGCCTTGATGAGCTGTATGGCACCGACATCGATGTGAGAATGCGCGGAGTCAAACAACACCGGCAGCCGCTCATTGCGCACGTTCTGGTCCTTCGGTCCCAGCCAGAACGTCTCCGGTTGATAGCCGGGATAGTTGATGTAGAGGTGGGGATAATCGAACTGACCGTCGGATGTTGTCACGAAGTCCATGGTGAAATTCCCGTCCCAATCCGATCGCATGCTCGGAACCGACAAAGTGACATAGCGCGGGTCGATATACGTGTTGGCGGAAGTGTCGGCAAATACGATCTGACCGGTGACCACCCATTTTTGATAGGACGTGGACTGAAAGCTGCCGCGAACTCCGATGAGCACCAGGAAAATGAGGAAGTACCCGGCGAAAGCGCCGCTCAAGTCGATGCGCAGGCCTTTGAATGGACCGGTCACGACGGCTTTTTCAGGAAGCAGGCGGAAGAGCAGGTAGGACGGCACGATCGGCACCAGGATAATGATCAGCAGCGTAGTGACGTTCGGCGACATGCTGTGCCCCCTTGTCCGGATAATTCACCTGGTATCGGGCACTCTGCCCGTGCGCAAAGAGGACGGCTGGAACTGGTTTCATTGGAAGGTCCGCACCACCGATCGATCAGTTGTGGCGCGCTTCGAAGGCAAGTCACACCTCCGCCGCCGCTCAGTGCGGTGCATGGATAAGACCAGTTCTGGTGGCGGGAATGATGCGCCCAGGTTCCGGGGAAAGTCAACAGGAATCTGGGAGTAGGCTGACGGGCGCCGCAGGATCAGTGCGCAGAGGAACCGAGCAAATCGCGCGGTGATCTTCCCTGCTCGCGCAGAGCGCGGATGGAGAGCGCATCGTGGCGCTTGGCGAGGCGCTCACCGCGGTCGTCGAGCACCAGCGGGCAGTGGTACCACGCGGGCGGAGCGAGACCGAGTGCGCGATAAAGAAGAATCTGGCGCGCAGTGGAGAGCAGCAGGTCTGCGCCGCGCACAACTTCGGTGATCTGCATCGCCGCATCGTCGGCAACCACCGCGAGCTGATAGGCGGGAACGCCATCGCGACGCCAGACGGGGAAGTCGCCGAAGTCGCGCCCGGCAATGAAGCACTGCGGGCCGAAGTGAGCGTCGTGAAATTCTACGGGCTCGCCATCGGGGACGCGGAAACGCCAGTTGACGCCGGACGGATCGCAACGGGAGGGTGAGACATCGCCGGGCGCTGGCCGGCAGGTGCCGGGATACATCGGACCCTCATCGGACTCGAAGCGGGAGTGGGGCGATGCTTCGTGCGGGGCCTGTGCGATGCGGCTGAGCTCGCTGCGGGAGCAGGTGCAGGGATAGATGGATCCGGCGGCGAGGAGCTGACGCCAGACCGCGAGATAGAGTTCACCGCGCTGGCTTTGCGTGTAGGACGCGAAGGGGCCGCCGACGTCGGGGCCTTCATCCCAGTAGATGCCGAGCCAGCGGAGATCCTCGAAGATGGCGGAGACGAATTCGGGGCGGCAGCGCTGCGGATCGAGGTCTTCATTGCGGAGGATGAGCGTGCCGCCCGCGGAGCGCGCGCGAACAAAGGCGGTCCAGAAGGTGCGGGCGTGACCGAGGTGAAGCAGGCCGGTAGGAGTGGGCGCGATGCGTCCGCGATAGATCACGGGGTTAGTTTAGCCAGATGCCAGTTGACAGTCCCCAGTCCCCGGTTGCCAGTTTTCAGGCGGCGCGACGCGATGGTGCGGCCTCCACCTGAGGACGCGGAGCGAGGCGCGCGGCGGGCTGCGCGGCGGCGCGGGGTTGGAGAAACTCGATGAGCAGGCCGGCCCCGAGTCCGTAGTACATCGCGGCAAATATCCAGAGAGACTTCCAGGCGTGGGTGGCGCCGTGGCGCGAGCCAAGCTGGAATGAGGCGACGGCGACGGCTCCGGCGAAGAAGGCGAACGGCAGCGTGAGAACAGCGGCGACGACAGCGGGCAGGGTGCACCACGCCAGCAGCGCGACGATGGTGGAGAGCACAAGACCCAGTGGCGCGAGCCGGCGTGGTGAGGCGGAGCCGGCGTGCCGACGGATGAGGCGCATGCGTCCACGGCCGCGCCGCATCATCTGACGAAAGAGCGCGCGGAGATGAGGGCGAGGCTGATAGTGGATCGCGAGATGGGGGTCGATGTAGGCCCTGAATCCGGCGTTGCGGACGCGCATATTGAACTCAACATCGGCACAAGCGTCGAAGGATTCATCGTAGAGGCCAACGCGCTCGAAGACCTCGCGGCGATAGGCGGACGCGGAGACGAGGGGGTCGATAAAGCCGGCGTTCTGCGTGTCGCGGCTGAAGACGTTGCAGGCGCGGCCGAACCAGGAACCAGAGGCCGCAGCGATGACCTCGCCGGTGTGCGTGGGGGAGGGCGCGAGCAGCGGCTGAGCGCGGCAGAGGCAGGCAGCGCCCGTGCGCTGCAGGATGGCCGCGGTGTCCTCGAGAAGATTGCGGGAGGGAACGCTGCAATGGCCATCGATGAAGAGGAAGAGGTCGCCAACAGCGGCGCGGACACCAACGTTGCGTCCGGCGCTGGAGCGGATTTCCGGATTGTGGAGGACGCGGATGGGAACGCGGCGCTGGCGGAAGCGGCGTGAGACCAGATCGGGCGTGCCGTCGATGGAGCGGCCGTCGACGACGAGGATCTCGTAGCGATCGGGGGGATAGTTCTGGGCGAGCAATTGCTCGAGCAGCCTGGGCAGCATGGCCCGCTCATTGCGAACGGGAATAATCACCGAGATGAAAGGCAACATTCGCACACTCCGGGCATATTCTTTCGCAGCCCGAAATGGCGAGCTGCCGGCGGCGAAACCCAAAAGCTAGGATGACGGCGGGACGCCGAACGTTGCGGCAGACGGCGCTCGATGTGGGGTTATTCCGGCGCGCCGGGCCACAGAGTCAGTCAGACCAGGGGGCCGGATGGCGTTCCCAGCGATGTTTGCGCAATTTCGCGAGGAGCTGCGGTTCGAGGGGCGGAGCGTCGCTGAGCGCGAGATTGGCGCGGACGTGATCGGGCTTGCGCATGCCGACGATGGTGGTGCTAACGGCGGGATGCTCGAGGATGAAGCGGAGGGCGGCGTCGGGAAGCGGTATGCCGGCGGGGAGATCAGCGCTGAGGCGATCGACACGGTCGAGGGTTTCGCTGAGGTTTTTCGGGTTGAAGTAGCGGGCGCGCCAGTCGCCTTCGGGAAAGGTGGTGTCGCGGGTCATGTTGCCGCCAAGGGAGCCTTCGTCGAGCGGGACGCGGGCGATGACGCCGATGTTCAGTTCCTGACAGACGGGAAAGAGCTCGTCTTCGGGGTTTTGGTCGAAGAGGTTGTAGATGACCTGGACGGCGTCCACGAGGCCGGTGCGGATGGCGCGGATGCCGTTGGCGGGCTGCCAGCGATTGAGGCTGAGGCCGAAGGCGTGGATGATGCGGTCGCGCTTCAGCTTTTCGACGGCGGTGCGGAATTCGGGACGATCGGTCCAGTCGTCTTCCCAGACGTGGAACTGGAGGAGGTCGATGGTGTCGACGCCGAGAGCCCGGCGGATGAGGTCGGCATGGGCGAAGACGTGGTCCGCGGGAAAGACGTCGTTGTAGTCGTAGGTGGGCCGGGAAGGCCATTTGCGGTTTTTGGGCGGGATCTTGGAGGCAGCGTAGAGGCGCTTGCCGGGATTCGCGGCAAGAATTTTGCCCAGAAAGCCGTCGCTCTTCCCTTCCCCGTAAGCCCAGGCGGTATCGAAGAAATTGCAGCCGCGATCGACGGCGAGCTGGAGGGCGTGGAGGGATTCGGAGTCGTCGGAGCCGCTCCAGCCGCTCATGCCCCACAGGCCGCAGGCGACGTCACTGACAGAGAAACCGGTATTTCCGAGAGGACGATAGCGCATACGAGTGTTATACCGCGTAGCCTACAATTCCCGACATGTGGACTCTGCTGCGCGATGTGCGATTTGGGCTGCGGAGGCTTCGCCGCGATCTGGGTCTCGCGGTCGTCGCCGTTCTGACTCTGGGACTGGCAATCGGCGCAAACACGGCAATCTTTTCAGTGACGAGCGCTGTGTTGCTGCGGCCTTTCCCTTACGCACATCCGCAGCAACTGGTGAGCATTACACCGCACGATGCGACCGAGCCGACCGAGGGCACTCTGCTGCGGTATGAACTGCTGCGCGACCGAGCGAAAACGCTGACGGTGGCCGCATGGACGACGGACAATCTGAACCTGACCGGCGCAGGCGAGCCGGTGCAACTGCCGGTGGCGCGGGTGACGCCGAACTTTTTCTCGCTGCTGGGCGTGCAGCCGCAGCTGGGACGGACGTTCGTCGCGGCGGACGGGCAGCCGGAGAGCAAACCGGTGGTCCTGCTGAGTCACGCGCTGTGGCGTTCACGATTCGGAAGCGATCCTGATGTGGTGGGCCGGGCCATCGATCTGGACGGGATACCGAGCGTCGTTGTTGGAGTCCTGCCGGCCGGGGTGGGTTTCCCGTTTGTGGGGCGCGCGGAGGTGTGGACACCGCGATATTTCGAGCTGACGCTGATGCCGGCGGCGCGGCTGCGGCTGGGGGTTGGGTATCTGAGCTATTTCGGGCGACTGGCGCCCGGAGTCAGTCTCGCTCAGGCGAATGCAGAGCTGGCAGTGCTGAACGAGCGGTACATCCGGGAAAATCCCGGAGTGGCGGACAGCTCGAAGGCGACGGTGATGACGGCGGCGCCGCTGCGGGAGTTGGTGGTGGCGGGGGTGCGGGAGAAGATCTGGATTCTTACCGGTGCGGTGGCGCTGCTGTTGCTGATCGGGTGCGCGAATGTGGCGAGCCTGCTGCTTTCCCGTGTCTTGGCCCGTCGGCGGGAGATGGCAATACGGTCGGCGCTGGGTGCAGGCAGAGCGGCACTGGTTCGCCAGTTGCTGACGGAGAGCCTTCTGCTGGCGGCGGCATCAGGCGGGTTGGGGGTTCTGCTGGCGTGGGCCGCGGACCGAGCGCTGGAGGCGCTAACGACGGGGATGCTGCCGCAGGGCCTGCCGGTCACGATCGATGCGCCGGTGCTGCTGTTTGCGGTGGGCGTTTCGACCCTGACAGGCATTATGGCGGGGCTCTTTCCGGCGCTGCAGGTGGCGCGCACGAATCTGAATGCGACGCTGCGCGATGAGGGACGGGGCGTTTCCGGCGGCAGAAGCCGGGCACGGCTGCGTAGCAGCCTGGTGGTGGGACAGGTGGCTCTGTCGCTGCTGCTGCTGATCGGAGCGGGGCTGCTGGTGCGCAGCTTTGCGCGCCTGCTGCACACCGATCCGGGCTTCGAGGCGCGCAGCGTGCTGACCATGGGAGTTTCGCTGCCGACGGAGAAGTACACGAAACCGCAGCAGCAGATCGACTTTTTCAGAGAGGTGCTGCGGCGCGTGGACGCGCTGCCGGGCGTGCGCAGCGCAGCTGTTTCCGCTGCTCTGCCGCTGGAAACGAAGCGCATCACGCCGATGCTGCCGGAGGGCCAGCCTGCGGTTCCGCTGGCACAGCGGCCGTTTCTGGATGTGGAGGCGGTAAGTCCGGGGTGGTTCCGCACGCTCGAGGTGCCGCTGCTGGCGGGACGAGAGTTCACGGACGCCGACGACGCCGAAGCTCCGAAGGTAACCATCGTGAACGAGGCCTTTGCGCGGCGCTTCTGGCCGGGGGAGAATCCTCTGGGCAAGACCGTGACGATTGGGCGCTGGAGGCAGCCGGCGCAGGTGGTGGGCGTCGCGCAGGATGTTCACAACCGCGGCCTGGCGGCTGCACCGCAGGCGCAAATCTACCTTCCCTTTGCGCAACTGCCGTGGGGCGACATGAACCTGCTGGTGCGGACGGCGGTAGCGCCGCTCAGCCTGGCGCCGGCGGTCGAAGCGCAGGTGTCAGCGGTGGATCCGGACCAGCCAGTGACCGATGTGCGCGCGCTGGGAGATCTGATGGACACGGACCGGGCACAGCCGCGGCTGACCATGCTCCTGCTGGCGGCATTTTCGGCAACGGCGCTGCTGCTGGCCGCGATTGGGCTGGCGGCAATGCTGGCGTGGAGCACTGTGCAGCGACGGCAGGAACTTGCGATCCGCCTGGCGCTGGGCGCCGAGCGGAGAGACCTGATGTGGCTGGTGGTTTCGCAAGGTCTGACGCTGGCCGGGACCGGCATCGCCGTGGGGCTGGCGGCCGGACTCGCACTGACGCGGCTGATGAGCAGCGCGCTCTACCGAACCAGCGCGCACGATCTGCGGACGTTTGTGCTGGCGCCGCTGGTACTTCTGGGAGTAGCGGGCGCTGCCAGCCTGATTCCAGCGCGGAGGGCACTGCGCGTGGATCCGATTGAAAGCCTGCGAGGGTAAGCGGAAGCAATCAGGCGACGGGTACGGACGCTGTGATGTTCGCTTCCGGGTTACCGATGCGGCGCAGGGGCTGCAAGCGGGCAAAGCTTCCGGCAGATGCAGAACGGGCTTCGCCGGTGAAAGCGAAGCCCGTCTGATGGCGCGAAAGAATTGAGGCTAGTTGCTGTTGGAGTCGTCGCGGCGGTGGAGGGTCGGCTGATCCGAGCCGTTGTCGGTGGTGCTGGCGCGGCGCAGCGTGGGCCGATTGGTGTGATTGTCCATGAGCCGGCGCTTGTTCTCGATGCGGGCCAGACGCGCCTTGACGTCGTTGAACTCCGAGGTGGTGACCAGGTACTCCTCTTTCGGCGGCAGGATGGTGGCGATTTCGCGCTCGGTGGCGATGATGCGGTCGGGCGTCTGGGGGTGGTCCTCAAAGACGCGGGCGACGGCGCCGGGCTTCTGCTTCTCGAGGTTCTCGACCTTTTCAAAGAAGCTGATGAAAGCCTCGGGATCGTAGCCGGCACGGTACATGTACTGGACACCCAGATAGTCGGCCTGGGCCTCGAATTCGCGCGAGAACTCGAGGAAGGTAACCGGGATCATGAGCTGGGCGGCCTCGTAAATGCCGTAGCCGGTCCAGCTGTAGCCGGTCATCATGATGAGAGGAACCATGCCGATCTGGGCGTAGTTGGCGCGGGTCATTTCGCGCGCGGCGTGGTGGGCGCAGACGTGGGCGGTTTCGTGGGCCATGACGCCGGCGAGCTCGGCCTCTTCGTCGGCGGCCAGAATCAGGCCGGAGTTGACGTAGAAGAATCCGCCAGGAAGGGCCATGGCGTTGATGACATCGGAATCGATGACCTTGATGGTGAAGGGCACCTTGCAGTCGGAATTCTTAACGATGTTCTGGCCGATGCGGTTGATGTATTCGGTGACGACGGGATCGGTGATGAAGCGGGTGCTCTTTTCGATCTCGTCGGCGTACTGCTTGCCCATACGGATTTCAGAATCGGTGGAGTACCAGTTGCCCATGCCGCGGCCACCGATATTGCGGGTGCCAACCGCGTTGACGTCCTCGATGCTGCCCGCCTTGACCCCCGGCATCAGGCCGTCGGGAAGGGGCTCCTCCTGCTTAAAGGGATTGACGTTGGGATCGAAGGTGGGATTGGGGGTGCTGTCGGCCTGAGCGGCAGCAGGAGGCACTGGGATCTGGGTTCCGCAGACGTCGCCCCCCATGCTCGGAGCGCGATGCAGGACCGGGCCATCGCAGTCCTGGACGGAGTGTCCGGAATCGGAAGCAGGGGCCTGCTGCGCGGCGGGGGCGGTCTGGCCGGCCGGCGCCGAAGTACCCGAGTTCTGGGCACAGAGACCAGCGGCTGAAACGAGCAGAGCCGTGCAGATGAGGAGATTCATGGACGTTTGGCGGGTGGGCATGGGACCCTCCTTTGAGGGCAGCGAAACCCTGCTGATGTTAGACGTAGTATGCGCCTCAGCTGTCGCGGTTGTCCTGGAGAATTTTGCAAGAGCAGGAGAGGCCAATTCGCGCCGGGCCGCGTGGGGTCAGTTTACCTGCTGGAGGCGGTCGATCAGGCGGCGGACAAGGCTTTCGCCGGACTCGGACCAGAGCAGGCGGGTGGAGATGCCGCCGGATTTCTGGATTCCCTGGGTGAAATCAACGAGGCGCTGAACGTTTTGGCGGACGCGGGCGACAGCATCCTGATCGAGGTCCATGTCCTCGTAAAGAAAGGGCGTATCGAGGCCGAGATCGACGCGGATGTGGCCGTTGGTCTCGTACGCGTGGTCGTCGAATTCGGGGCCAAAGGCGACCACGCGGACGGTTCGCGGCTCCTGGCGCCACATGGTGTCGAGGCCGCCCGCCTGTTCGGGGACCCAGAGCTCCCAGACCAGATCGAATTCCCAGGCGTAATCGTCGTGGGGGCCTTCCATGGCGGCGGCAATGACGGCACGGGGAGCAGCCTCTTCGTCGCCGGACTCGCCGCGGTAGACGCGCTGCCAGACCGGGGACTCATTCCAGGAGATGGGATAGACGGTGGCCGCGGCAACCCGGGAGGATCCGCCGGCGGCGGCGAACTGCTCCATCACCTTCTCGAGCGCGGCGGGAAGCGCGTCGAGGCGAAAATTGGGATACCAGAGGCTGAGGTAGAGCTGGTCGGCCATTGCTAACAGGGTACAGGTGACAGGGTACAGGTGACAGGGTGCAGGTGACAGGGTGCAGGGAGCGGGGAGCAGGGAGCAGGGAGCAGGGAGCAGTTCAAAGCTTCTGGATGATGGTCCAGAGCAGTTTGCTGGTTTCGTCCGCAAGTTTTTCGGCCTGCACTATGCAGCTGCCGTCGCCATAACCCAACTCCCGTGCAACGATCAGTTGCGTCTGGACCTCAAGAGTAGAGCCGCGAGCTATGGACAGGAAATTGCGGTAATCGCGCCGGGTGCCGCGACCGTAGCCCTCGGCGATGTTGCTTGCCACAGAAACGCCTGCGCGGCGCAACTGGCTGGTCAGGCCAAAGATTTCCTCGCGACGGACCTGCTGAGTCAGTTTGTAAAGCAGCGCCGTGAGTTCAATCGCGCGTTGCCATACGACAAGTTCCCCAAGCGAGCGAGAAGCCAAGAGCAGTCTCCTGAAGCGGCAACTTCTGACTACAAGTGGAGTACAGAGATGACTGCCGTTCACGCATGAGGCCGGTCGCCGACATTACCCCTGTACCCTGCTCCCTGCACCCTGTTCCCTGTTCACTCGATGCGTTCGTGGCGGTAGCCGGCGTGGGTGAGGGCTTCGCCGATTTCGCGGATGTGCCGGGCGCCGCGGGTTTCGAGGGTGAAGTCGATGACCGTATCGCCGAGGCTGACGCCGTAGTACGCGCGGTCGTGCGCAGTCTGCACGATGTTGGCGCGGAGGTCGGCGATGATCCGAGTGAGCTGATGCAGGGCGCCGGGGCGGTCGGTGAGGTGAACGCGGATGCGGGTACGGCGGCCATCGCGGACCAGGCCGCGCTCGATGATCCTGGACAGCAAAGTGACGTCGATGTTGCCGCCGCAGACCAGGACGGCGGCGCGGCGGCCCTGGAGCGAGGTTTTTTTGTGGAGCAACGCGGCGAGCGCCGCGGCTCCCGCTCCTTCGGCGAGGGTCTTTTCGCGTTCGAGGAGGACGAGGATGGCGCTGGCGATTTCCTCTTCGTCGACGGTGACCAGCTCATCGACGTAGCGCGCGACGAGGGGGACGGTTTTTTCGCCGGCTCGGCGTACGGCGATGCCATCGGCGATGGTGGCTTCAGCGGGGACGGTGACGGGGTGACCAGCTTCCTGGGCGCGGAGCATCGAGGGCAGGCGCTCGGTCTGAACGCCGATGACGCGGATGGAGGGATTGCTCTCGCGAAGCGCGCAGGCGACGCCGGCAATGAGGCCGCCGCCCCCGATGGGGATGACGACGGCTTCGAGGCCGGGGATCTGTTCGAGGAGCTCCAGGCCGATGGTTCCCTGCCCTGCGATCACTTCGTCGTCGTCGAAGGGATGGAGGAAGGTAAGGCCGTCGGCTTCGCTCTGACGGACGGCCTCGGCGCAGGCTTCATCGTAATCGGCGCCGTGGAGGACGACGTCGGCGCCGTAACCGGAGGTGGCGGCAACTTTGACCAGAGGAGTGATGAGGGGCATGACGATGCGCGCGCGCAGTCCGAGGCGCCCGGCGTGGTACGCGACCGCCTGGGCGTGATTGCCGGCGCTGGCAGCGATGACGCCTCGCTCGCGTTCGGCGGGAGTGAGGGTGAGGATCTTGTTGAGCGCGCCGCGCTCCTTGAAGGCGCCGGTGCGCTGCAGGTTATCGAGCTTGAGGAAGACCTGCTGGCCGGTCATTTCAGAGAGGCCGGCGGAGTGGCGCGCGGGCGACAGGTAGATGTCGGCGTGGATGCGCCGGCGGGCGGCTGCGACGGACTGGAGCGATACGGTCAATGCAATCTCCCTGGCCACAAAAAGAAAAGCCATCAGCGCGGGGCGCGATGGCTATCAGGTTCGGATTTTCCGCTGTTTAGCCGCCCGCCTCCGCTGAAATGGAGACAGTAATTCGCGCGATGGCGATCGAACCAGCGGGGCGAATTGAATGCGGGTGAACCATACGGCCAATCCTGAGGATAGATAGAGGAAAACAGAGAGCGAAGGGAATGTCAATCAAACAAAGCGTACAGGGTACAGGGTACAGGCTCAGCTGCCGCTTTTTTGGACGAAGAACTCGCCCATGGACGGAGCCGTCGCGGCGGCGCCAGGCGGTGGGGAGAGGCCGAGGGCGTCCATAACGGTGAGCAGCATGCTCTGGTGCTGGTAGAGGGTGGTCGAAGTCTGCTTGTAGCCGACTTTGACGATCGGTCCCCAGAGAACGGGTGCGACGTGGCCGCCGCCGTGGGCGGTGTCGCTGTCCACTGCTTCATCGAAGTCGACGATGAGGATGCCGTCGCCGCCGGACTTGAAGGCGGGATAAGTGGAGAGCGGATCGACAACGTTGGCCTGGAGCCAGGAGTCGGCCTGCTGCGGGGTTCCGTTGTGGGCGTCGTCATCGACGTTGGGGACGATGAAGGAATACTCAGGCAGATCGCCATTCTCGACGTCGACCGCGAACTGGGTGAAGGGCCACATAACCTGCATGGCGACCTGGGTGTTGCCCGCGATGTCGGAGTACATGGCGAAGGGATTGTGACGGATGAGGTAGAGGCCGGTATCGCCGCCGACGTAGCCGCGCGTGATGCCTTCGGCGTAGACGCGGAAGGAAATGTTGGCGGCGAGCATGCTGCGCGCGATGTTGGGCACGTTCCAGACCTGAGTGGAGCTGTCGTTGTCGGTGAGGATTTGTCCGCAGGTGAGCATGAAGTAGTTGCCGAGGGAAGGGTGCGCATTCGCGTAGTAGTTGGTTGGCAGCGCGCCTTTAGCGATGAGGTTGTTGAGATTGGGCCAGACGCTGGTGTTGCCGACGACGGTGGAATAGTCCTGGTTCTCCTCCATGACAACCACGATGTGTTTGCTGGAGGGGACGGCGGAGCCGGAGCCACCGGAGGAAGTGGTGGTAGTGCCGGAGCCAGTCATCTTTCCGCCGCCGCCGCAGGCGGTGAGCAGCGCACAGGCGAAAGCAGCGATGGAGGCGACGAGGAGCCGATTGCGCACCCGGGACACTCCTTCGTGGCTATGGATGCGAGGATTGCTCCTCGGGAGGTCGGAAAATCAGGATTTCGGGAGGTGTAGTCAGTCGAGGCCGGATAATGAATTTATGCCCCTTCTGCCGGAGATTCCCGAACGCGTGGCGGCGAGCAGTCCACTGGAATGGGAGAAATTCGCCTCATTCCTCGGCGGTTACGCGCAGTCTGCGCCCGGGCGGGCGTGGATCGCCGCGCTGACGCCATCGATGGATTGCGCTTGGCTCAGGCGACAGCACGCGCTCGTGGAAGAGATGCGACTGTTGGCGGGCGCAGGCGGCGTTCCGGCGCTGAGATCGCTGATCGACCCCTCGGAGCTGCTGACCAAGGCGCGCATCGAGGGTGCGGCGCTCGAGGCCGACGAGGTTCGCGCGCTGATTGGGCTGGCTGAAGGGGTGACCGCGTGGACGGAATTGATGCGGACTCCGCCCGAGGCAGCGCAGGATCGGTTGCCGGAGCTGACGGCGCTGTCGCGCGAGCTGCTGGCGACGAGCCTGCGTCCACTGACCGAGACGCTGAACCAGAAGATTTTGCCGGACGGAACGCTTGCGGACGATGCATCGCCGGAGTTGAGGCGTGTGCGGCGGGAGATGGAGCGGCAACGGCGGGCGATTGAAGAGAGCCTGCGGTCGGCGCTGCGGCGGTTCAGCGAAGGCGGTGCGGCGCAGGAGGAGCTGATCGCGATTCGCGGCGAGCGGTTTGTGATTCCGGTGAAGGCGGAGTGGAAGCGGCGCGTGCAGGGAGTGGTGCACGGGGCGAGCTCAAGCGGACAGACCGTCTATGTGGAACCGCTGGAGACCATCGAGCTGAATAACGATCTGGTGCGGCTGCTGGAGGACGAGCAGGCGGAGATTCACCGGATTTTCGTGCAGATGACGCGGCAGATTGCTCAGTTCGCGGGCCCGCTGCTGACAGGCGCGGCGGTGCTGGCGCTGGTGGACACGCTGCTGGCGCGGGCGCGGTTTGCGGAGGAGTACGACTGCATCACGCCGAGGTTTAGTCCCACCCTATCCCTCCCAGCAACGGGCGCGGTAACGGTGGGGCACCCTAAGGAGAAAGCAGAGCCGGAGTTTCGTTTGAAGAAGGCGCGGCATCCGCTGCTGGAGCGGCGGCTGCGCGCGGAGAGAAAGGCGATTGTGCCGATCAGCCTGGAACTGGCGGGCAGCGATCGGCAGCTGGTGGTGAGCGGTCCGAACACGGGAGGCAAAACGGTCACGCTGAAGACGGCGGGGCTGCTGGCGATGATGGCACAGGCCGGGGTTCCGGTTCCCGCCGACGAGATGGCGACGCCGGTGTTCGATGCCTTTCTGGCCGATATTGGGGACGCGCAGTCGATCGAGCAGGATTTGTCGACGTTTTCGGCGCATGTGACGAACATCAACCGCATCGCGGCGCGGGCGACGGCGCAATCGCTGGTGCTGCTGGACGAGCTGGGGTCGTCGACCGATCCCGAAGAGGGCGCGGCACTGGCGGTGGCCATTGCGGGGCATTTTCTCGAAGCGGGAGCGTGGTCGATCGTGTCAACACACCTGACGTCGCTGAAGGTGTATGCGGAGAATGCGCCGGGGGCGGTGAACGCGGCGGTGGGATTTGACGACCAGACGCTGGCGCCGACGTACGAGCTGCGGCAGGGGGTGCCGGGAACGTCGGCGGGAATCAATATCGCGCAGCGGCTGGGGCTGAGCGCGGAGATGATCGCGGCGGCGCGGGAGCGGCTGAGCACGCAGACGCAGGACATTGCGCGTTTTCTGGACAGCCTGCACGAGCAGCTTGTGGCAGCGGATGCGGAGCGGCTGCGGCTGGGACGACTGGAAAAGGAATTAAACCAGGAACGCGCGCGCCTGGCGGCGGAGGGAATGAAGGAATGGCGGGCGAAGGTTCGCGATCTGGAAATGCAGCTGCAATCGCTGTTGAAGGATTTCGAATACCGGGTCCGCGAGACGGTGCGCGCCGTGGAAGATCGCGCGGCGCAGCAGAAACTTTCGAAGGAGGCGGAGCGGCGGATTGCGCGGCTGCGGCGGGAGTTCTCAGAGAGCTTTAACACGGCGGTGGTGGCGCAACATACGGGGGCCGACCGCGGGGACCAGAACGCGCAGCCGCATGTGGTACGGCACGTGGCGGCAGGAGATCAGGTGAAGCTGCGCAGTTTGGGCAAGACGGCCACGGTGCAGCGGCAGATCGACGATAAGACGTTCGAGGTCGCGGTGGGCCCGATGAAGATGCGCGTGGCGCGGGACGAGATCGCGGAAGTGATCGCGGCGCGAAGCCAGACGCCGATTGAGGCGGCGCGGCGGAGGGGGATCAGCGTTTCTGTGGCGGAGCCGGAGGTGACGAGCAGCGAGATCAACGTAATCGGCAGAACGGCGGACGAGGCGCAGGACGAAGTGGAGAAATTCCTGGACCGCGCATTCCTGGCGGGGCTGCCGCGGATCCGCGTCGTGCACGGGACAGGAATGGGCGTATTGCGGCGGACGCTGCGGGCGTGGCTGGAGCGGCATCCGCAGGTAGCAAGCGTGACCGAAGCGGCGCAGAATGAGGGCGGGGCGGGCGCGACGATCGTGGAACTGCGCGAGTAGCGGTTGCGTATCGAGAGGACGGAGACGGCTATGGTCAAACTTCTTCTGTTTTGCATTCTTTTCGTGCTGTGCTGGCCGCTGGCGCTGGCGGCGCTGGTGCTGTATCCGGTGGTGTGGTTGCTGCTGCTGCCGTTTCGGATTGTGGGCATCGCGGTCGGCGGAGCGCTGGAACTGGTGGGGGCGATCATCATGCTGCCGGCGCGGGTGATTCGGGCGATCTGAGAGCCACCGCTTTACCACAGAGGGCGCAGAGAGCACAGAGTCAGACTCGGGTGATCTTCGCTTCGCTCAGAATGGCGGGCTTTACACTGATGCCATGGCGGGACTCGTTCTGGATGGCAAGGCGTACGCGAAGGAATTGGAAGCTGAACTGATGCAGCGAGTAGCGCGGCTGATGCAGGCGCGCGGCGGCGAGCCGCC
>Ga0335075_10007911_pt1 | contig 16324 bp, 9 predicted proteins | sample Lox_Sample_24_FD_206723 | JGI IMG/M metagenome (GOLD analysis project Ga0335075, IMG submission 206723) | Soil microbial communities from Loxahatchee National Wildlife Refuge, Florida, United States - Lox_Sample_2.4 | ecosystem: Environmental > Terrestrial > Soil > Wetlands | place: USA: Florida... | reverse complement strand
GCTCGAACTGAGAGCCGCCGCCGAGGGTAAAGAGCACATGCCACGTGCCATCCGCGCGGACGGGTCGCCAGGTTCCGTGCCCATGGGTCGGGTGTGGCTTGCCGTCGCCCGCAGGGTCGTTCGAGTCGGCTGGCAGCTCGGCTGCCACGAACGTGCCATCGGGCCGGACCTGGATCGTCGCGCCGTCGCTGCCCTTCCACGTCCCTGCAACCTGCGCCGGGGTCGGCCTGCCCTGTTCGTAGCCCGAGATAACGAACCTGGCGTTGCCGAACACGACAAGTCCCAGGACAGCCACCAGCGCGATCAGGCTCGTCCAGCGCCAGAGTGCCACGCCGGGCCCGTTGATCGGCGAGGGCCGCAGTCGGAGCGCCGTTAAAGCGACAGCGATGACGAGACCAACAATGGCCGCGAGGTCGAGCACTATCAGAAGCAGTCCGATCAGCACATTCTCAGGGTAAGCAACCCAAAGGGCGGATGCGCGCTCCGGAATCGATGGCCTGGCGGCGCAGCGGCGAGGCTCTCATATGCCTGGGCCTATCTGCCGGTTAGTGAACGAGTTCGGCCCGCGCGAGGCCGGCGAAGTCGTCGAGCGGTTCCGAGCGCCGCCACCGCGAGGGAACGAATAGCGGGATGACAAGCATGGCGCCGAGTAGGGCCAGCACGCCGATCGTGAGCATCGTCCGGAACCCGCTCGCCTCTTGATACCCGGATAGCGGGATGAGTCGGAGCGCCCAATGCGCCTTGAACATCTCGAGGCCCGACCAGCCGAGCAGGATCAGCCCGGGCAGTCCCGCTGCCAGGGGCGAGATGGCGCGCACGGCAACCATAGATCCGAGGTACAGGCCCGTACCGAGTAGGGCCGCCAGAGTCAGTCCGCCGGATATCCCGACGAGACTCGTTCCATGCGCATGAGCCGCCATGATCCTGGCGACGCCCCAGCCTCCGCCGAAGAACACCGCCATTGCAGCCACGAGCCCGAGGACTAGCCCGACCAGATGCCTCATCGCCATTACCTCCAGTTGGACCGCGCAGAAGTAACCGCGCGCCCTGCAAGGACATGGCTCCCACCGCCAGCCAGCCCGTTCCCGGCCGACGTTCGCTCCACCAGTTGGCACTTTACCCAGGTATAGCCGCTAGCGCCCGGCTCTCCGCGTGACGGGTCCCTCTGTGCGCGGTTACCACTGCCAGGCAGGGCAGTAGCAACCGCGCACAGACAGCGTTTCCCAGCCGGCTCTGCTGCTAGTTGATCTTGGAATCTGACATTCACGCAACCGGTGCGTGCGAGCGCCCGGATTATCCTGATCTTCGCCGTACTGGATCCGTGATACGTGGTCGCCGACAGCTATCCGGTTTCGGTGCCGGGCTGCTCGGGGGCTTCGGTGCCGGGCTGCTCGGGGGAGTCGGGGCGGAACTTGGTCGCGATCTTCCGCGGCTCCTCGGCCCGCCGCCGGATGGCTTCGAAGCTGTCGTGCAGCGAACGCCAGACGTTACTCAGGCTGGCCGCGGCCGGAAGGCTGCCCTGAATGACGCCAGCCTGGTCACCTAGCGCAGCGACCGCAGCCTGGCCGAGATCAATGATCGGCTGATCCGTCGCCTCTATCGTGATCTTCTCCGGCGTTACCTTGATCACCATCTGCCGTCGGCCGGCTTCTTCCGGTAGCTCGTCGCTCGTGCCGGCGACATCGGTGTTGCGGAGCACTTCCTTGAGCGTGTCGAGCTGCACGCCGAGCTCGGTGAGGGCCCGCGCCGCGGCGCTCTGCGGATCAGCGAGGGCGGCGAGCAGGAGATGGTGGGAACCCACCGGCTGCGATCCGGCGAGGCGGGCGGCCTCGGACAGACTTGTGTCTGCGGCCTGAGTGGTCACTATCTGCGCGCCCTGGCCTTGCTCAGACGGTCTGCCGGCAGTCGTCTCCAGGCGGTCCCGCAGCCAGCGAAAGCCCTTCAGACCTGGGGCTGGCATGGTCGACTGCACGTCGAGCACGGCCATGCGGACTTCCGACAGATCCGGGCAGTGCTGCTTGATAATCTGCGCGCCAACGCCCTGGCCTTCTCGTATCACCCCGAGCAGGATGTGCTCGGTGCCGATGAAGTCGTTGCGCAGCTGCAGGGCTTCCCGGAGCGATAGCTCGAGTACTTTCTTGGCGCGCGGCGTGAAGGGGATGTGCCCGGATGGCTTGGCCTTCCCGAGCCCAATGATGGCCTTGACTTCATCGCGCGCACCGTCAAGCGTCATGCCGAAGCGCGCGAGAGCCTGGAAGGCAGCTCCATCTGACTCTGCAAGTAGCCCGAGCAGGATGTGCTCGGTGCCGATGTAGTTGTGCTGCAGCTCGCGCGCTTCCTCCTGAGAGAGGACGACGACATGCCGGGCGCGGTTAGTGAATCGCTCAAACATGTGACTACGGTCTAGCACGCCGATAGCCCTGTCAATACCATGCTAATAGCATGGTGAGCGAGCGACGAGAGGATCCGGCGACCATGGACTGGGAAGACCGGCTCGACAACTGGGAGCTCGAACTCGAGCTGGCCGCACAGTTCGAGGGCTCGGACTGGGTGACCCTAGAGCGCGCGGCAGCCGAGACCGGCGCGTCGCGTGCCGCCCTCCGCAGCTGGTACCGGACCGGTGAGATCCCGTCACGGCTTGTCGACGGTCCGCACGGGCCGCAGCGGCTCGTGCCACTGGCTCTGGTCGCGGCACGCGCCGAGGCCTCACCGCGGCTGCGGCGGACGGCAGAGCGGCGGATCGCCGAGGAAGCTCAGCTGGAGATCCTTCGCCACCGGGTCGACCGGCTTGAGCTCCGGCTGGCCGAGCTCGAGCGGAGCCACCAGCCGGAGCCGCCCACCTGAACCGCCCACCTGAGCCGCGAGCGCCGGTGCCGCTAGCGGAGGATGACGTTCACGATGCGGTCGGGAACGACGATCATGCGCTCGACCGCTCCGCCAGCTGTCCAGGCCGCATAGTGAGGGTCTGCCCGGACAGCCGCCTCGACGTCGGCTGCGTTAAGGCCGGCCGGGACCTCGATCCGGAATCTGGTCCGTCCGTTCACCTGGACAGGCACGGTGACGGTCTGTCGCCTGGCCAGCTCCGGATCGGCTTGCGGGAAGTCGGCGTATGCCAGCGAACTGGCGTGCCCGAGCTTTGCCCATAGTTCCTCGGCGATGTGCGGCGCCAGCGGCGCCACCATCAGAACCAGCGGTTCGGCCAGGGAACGGGGTACCGCCTGGCCGGCCGCCGACATGCGGGCCGCCGTCGTTGTCAGCTCTATCAGCCGTGCGATTGCGGTGTTGAACCGCAGTAGCTCGAAGTCACTTCGCACCGCGGCGACCGTGGCATGCAGCAGGCGCAGCGTTGCGTCATCGAGCGGATCGTCGCTGACGGTCAGCATTCCGGTCTGCTCGCTGACCATGCTGCGCCACAGGCGTTGCAGGAACCGGTGGACGCCGATAATGTCATCGGTCCGCCAGGGCTTGTCGACCTCTAGCGGGCCCATCGCCATCTCGTACAGCCGCAGCGTGTCCGCGCCGTACTGCTGGTAGATCTGGTCCGGGCTAATGCCGTTCTTCAGGCTCTTGCCCATCTTGCCGGCGCGCTGCCGCACCGGTCGGCCGTGATAGCTGGCGGAGCCGTCGGCGGCGATCACGACATCCGCGGCCGGGACGTAGCTGCCGCGCTCGTCGACGAAAGCCTCGGCCTGAATCATGCCCTGATTGACCAGCCGGGCGAACGGCTCCGACGTCGAGACCAGCCCCAGGTCGTACAGCACCTTGTGCCAGAACCGCGCGTACAGCAGGTGGAGCACGGCATGCTCAACGCCGCCGACGTACAGGTCAACGCCGCCGGGCCCGTCAGTTGGTGACGCCATCCAGTACCTTTCCACGGCCGGATCGACGAAGGCATGATCGTTGGCCGGGTCCAGGTAGCGCAGGTAATACCAACACGACCCGGCCCACTGCGGCATCGTGTTGAGCTCGCGCCGGTAGATCCGCAGGCCGTCACCGAGATCCAGCTCGACGTTCACCCAGTCGGTTGCCCGCGCCAGCGGCGGCACGGGCTCGGTCGCTTCGCCGGCGTCCTGCGCCGGGCGGAAGTCAGTCATCTCCGGCAGCAGGACCGGCAGCGCGTCCGCCGGCAGCGCAATGGGATGGCCGTCGTCGGCGTAGACGATCGGGAACGGCTCCCCCCAGTAGCGCTGCCGTGAGAACAGCCAGTCACGGAGCCGGTACCGGCGCGCCGCATGCCCGTAACCAGCCCGTTCCAGCCATGAAATGGATGCGGCGATGGCGGCTTCGGTATCTAGGCCGGCTAGCTCAGGGCCCGGCCCCTCGAGATATGCGCCGGCCGCGTCGATGACCGGCCGCACCGTCAGCCCGAACTCTCCGGCGAAGTCCAGGTCGCGCTGGTCGTGCGCGGGCACCGCCATGATCGCGCCGGTGCCGTAGCCCATCAGCACGTAGTCGGCGACGAAAACCGGCATCGGCTGGGCCGTTATCGGGTTGGTCACGTAACCGCCGGTGAATACGCCCGACTTAGCGCCCGTGCCCGCCACCCGCTGCCGGTCGGTGAGCTGCGTTGCGGCGTCCCGGTAGGCCGCCACGGCAGCACGCGGCCGCGATGCATGCCCGCGCCAGCGCTCGGGCGTTCCCTCCGGCCACGCATCGGCTACCAGGGTGTCGACCAGCGGATGCTCAGGTGCTAGCACGACGTAGGTAGCGCCGCGCAGAGTATCCGGCCGGGTCGTGAAGACCTCGACGCGGCCGCCCGCGGGCGGGGTCATCGGCAGCACGATGACGGCGCCGTCGCTGGCCCCGATCCAGTTGCGCTGCAGGGTCTTGACGTTCTCCGGCCAGGCGAGCGGCTCCAGGTCGTCGATCAGCCGCTGCGCCATCGCGGTGATGCGCATCATCCACTGCCGCATCGGGCGCCGGTAGACCGGGAAGTTGCCGATGTCGCTGCGCCCCTCAGCCGTGACCTCCTCGTTCGCCAGCACCGTGCCCAGGCCGGGGCACCAGTTGACTGGCTCCTCGCCGATGTAAGCCAGCCGGTGGCCGTCGATCAGCTCGCGCTGTTCCGCAGCCGCCAGGTCGTCCCACTGACGGTCGCCGGGTACCGCCCGCTGACCCGAGGCGTACTCGGCGACCAGGTCGCCGATCGGACGGGCGGTCCCGGTGCGCTCATCCACCCAGCTGTTGAACATCTGCAGGAAGATCCACTGGGTCCAGCGGTAGAACGCGGGATCAGTGGTCTCGATACTTCGCCGGGTGTCGTAACCCATGCCCCGCCGCCGCAGTTGACGCCGCATGTTGTCGACGTTCTGCCGGGTGGTGACCTGCGGGTGCTGGCCGGTTGTCAGCGCGTACTGCTCGGCCGGCAGCCCGAATGCATCGAATCCCATGGTGTGCAGCACGTGGTGCCCGGTCATCCGCAGATAGCGGGCGTACACATCGGTTGCGATATAGCCGATCGGGTTTCCCACGTGGATGCCAATACTGCTCGGGTAAGGGAACATGTCCAGCACGTAGCACTTCGGCCGGCCGGCCATGACCTCGAATCCGCGCGCCAGCGGGCCGGACGGATTGGGAGAGTTAAAGGTCCCGGCGGCCGCCCAGCGGTCCTGCCACCGGAGCTCGATATCGTTGGCGATTTCGGCTCCGTAGCGGAACGGCAGGGGCACTCCGCCTGACGTGGCTGGCTGCGCGGTTGCCGCATCCGCCGTGGCGGCCCCAGCCTGGTCGGCCCCAGCCTGGTCGGCCGCAGCCCCCCGGTCTGGTGCTTCGGTAACTTGCTCGCTCATGGCGCCGTTGCCCTTCGCTGTGGGTCAGCTGATCTGGACGGACAAATGAAAAAGCCCCTCACAGTGAGCATGAGGGGCGGCCGCGCTGACTTAATGCGTCAGTGCGGCCTGCTGAGAAGAAGGCTGCGGTACCTTGTCACGCGATAAGGGTACCGCGGGCGGACGCGGCGCGAGAAGCAGTTAGGCCGCTGTTGTAGTTAAGCCACTGTGGCCAGCGTGAAGGGCAGAACTGCAGGCGCCCCTGCCTGCCGAAGGGCCATCGCGGCGACCGTCATGGTCCATCCGGTGTCGAGCCGGTCGTCGACCAGCAGCGCCGGGCCGCCGAGGCCCGCGAGTCCGGCGCTGACCGTGGCGGGCACCTCGACGCTCTGCCAGACGGCTCGCAAGCGCTGGGCACTGTTGTGCTGCCGCCCCGTCTCTGCGTCCGGTGCGCTGTCGCCGCCGGCGTAGGTCAGCTCGCCGAGGTACGGTATTCGCCCGATCTCCGCGATCCGCGCGGCCAGCCCGCCGATGAGCTGTGGCCTCGAGCGGGACGGGATGCTGACGACTCCGGCCGGCCGCTGCTCCCATCGCCAGCCGGCCAGGACCTGGACTATGGCGGCGATCACGTCGTCCGGGGCGGCCGCGTCCGGCGCATCACCGGCGAGGAGCGAACGCAGCCGCGGGCCCCAGCCGAGGTCGGTCAGCCTGCCGAGTGCCCGGCCCGGCTCGGCAGCCAGGTCCTGGCTGATCTTGCCGGCAACGTCGATGCCGAGTTCGCGCATGCCGGTCGGCCACATCTTGCGTGGCTCTAGCTCCGTGCCGGGGCGAAGCAAGCGGTCTCGCGCGGCGGCGGCCGCGGACTCGGGGACGGACTCAGGCCATCGCTGCCCGGTGCAGTTGTCACACCGGCCGCATGGCTCAGCGGCCGGATCGTCGAGCTCGCGGCGTAGGTAGTCCATCCGGCAGCCGCTCGTTGCGATGTACCCGAGCATCGCCTGCTGCTCGCGGCCGCGCTCAGCGGCGACGCGGCGATAACGGTCCGTGTCGTATACCCAGTCCTGCCCGGTAGCCGTCCAGCCGCCGGCCACCCGCTGGACGGCGCCATCGACATCCAGGACCTTGAGCATCATCTCCAGCCGGCCACGTGCCAGGTCCACCCTGGTCTCCAGGGCCGCTGTGGACAGCGGCCGGCCAGCCTCCGCCAGAACTGCCAGCGTGCGGCGGACGATGCTCTCGGGCGGGAAGGCCAGCGACCCGAAGTAGGCCCAGATGTCGGCGTCCTCACGCCCTGGTAGCAGGATCACCTCGGCGCGGTCGACGCCGCGGCCCGCCCGGCCCACCTGCTGGTAGTAGGCGATCGGCGACTGCGGTGCGCCGAGATGGACGACGAAGCCAAGGTCCGGCTTGTCGAAGCCCATGCCCAGGGCGCTGGTCGCCACCAGGGCCTTGAGCTCGTTGGCGAGCAGCGCGTCTTCCGCCGCGAGCCGCTCAGCGGGGTCATCCTTGCCGGTATAGGGCCGTACGTCGTGGCCGCGCTCCCGCAGGAACGCCGCGGTCTCGTGGGCGGCGGCGACTGTCAGCGTGTAGATGATGCCGGAGCCTGGCAACTGCCCGAGGCGGGTGGCAAGCCAGCCGAGCCGCTCCTGCGCCGTCCCCAGCCGGACGACCGCGAGGCGCAGGCTGTCCCTGTCCAGCGGCCCGCGCAGCACCAGAGTCTCGTCGTCCGTGCCAGTCCCGAGCTGCTCTGCCACGTCGCGGCTGACCCGTGCGTTGGCGGTCGCCGTGGTGGCTAGGACCGGCACGCCCGGTGGCAGCTCGGCCAGCAGCGTCCGCAGCCGTCGGTAATCCGGGCGGAAGTCGTGGCCCCAGTCGGAGATGCAGTGTGCTTCATCCACCACGAGCAGGCCGGCGGAGGCGATCAGCTTGGGCAGCACCTGATCCCGGAATCCAGGATTGTTCAGCCGCTCTGGGCTGACCAGCAGCACGTCCACCTGACCGGCCGCTATCTCCGCGTAGACCTCGTCCCACTGCTCGCTATTGACTGAGTTCACCGTGCGAGCCCGAATGCCGGCCCTGGCCGCGGCCTCGATCTGGTTCCGCATGAGGGCCAGCAGTGGCGAGACGATCACCGACGGCCCGCCGCCGCGGGCGCGCAGCAGGGCGGTAGCGGTAAAGTACACAGCCGACTTGCCCCAGCCAGTCCGCTGTACGACCAGCGCGCGGGCATGGTCGGCGACCAGCGCCCGGATCGCGATCCACTGGTCTTCGCGCAGCCTGGCCGCTGGGCCGGCCAGGGCCCGCAGGCAGAGCTCGGCTTCGGCGCGCAGCGGGTCCGGGGGCGGTTCGGCGCTACTCATGTGCCCTTGCTATCAGGTCCCGCCGACATCGGCGCCCGCGCCAGCTCTTCTGGCGGCGGCGAACTGCCTGGCGCGCAGAACGCTGGCCGGCTATGCGAACCTTGGGCGGGAACGGAGGATACGGGTGAGAATCAGGCAAGAGGCCGCGCCGGCCCGGCTTGCGGGGGCTCGGCGTGGGCCAGCCTGGATTTTGCGCGGAAGGCTGCTCTCCGGCAGGCGACTGTCGGCCAGCCAGGGCGCGGCGGTCCTGGTCATCGGTGTGCTCGCGCTGGCCCTCAACATGCGTTCGGCGATCACCAGCCTTCCGCCGATCTTTCCCGAGCTGGAATCGGCGCTGCACATCTCGGCTGCCAGCCTCTCGCTGCTTGCCGCCATCCCGGTGCTGTGCTTCGGCGTGTTCTCTGGCGCCGGAGCGCCGCTGAGCCGAAGGTTTGGCGAGGAACGGGTGCTGGGAACGGCGCTCGTGCTCCTGGCAGCTGGCCTGCTGCTGCGCAGTCTCAGCCCGGCCAGCCTTCTCTTCGCCGGCACGGTTGTGGCGGGCGCGGCAATAGCCCTGCTGAACGTGCTGCTCCCCAGCCTGGTCAAGCGCCGCATGCCGGAGCGGGCCGGGCTAGTGATCGGGCTATACCTGCTGATGCTGTCGGCCGGGGCGATCCTGGCGTCGCTGCTGGCGGTGCCGGTGTTCAATGCGGCTGGCAGCGGCATGACCGCCGGGAGCGCGTCTGTCCGCATCGCGCTCGGCCTGTGGGCCGGACCCGCGATCCTGGCAGCTGTTCTATGGCTGCCACAGCTTCGGTACCGCACGCTGCCTGAAACGCGCACCGTGGCTGCGAGCACGGGCGGCCCGTCGGCCGCGAAGCCCGCGGGCGCACTGGCGATGGGCCGCAGTGCGCTGGCGTGGCAGGTCACGCTGTTTATGGGGCTGCAGAGCCTGATGTACTACGCGACCTTGTCCTGGTTCCCGACCATGTTCCGGGACCGCGGCGTCAGCGCCCTTCACGCGGGCTACCTGCTCGCCCTGATGAACCTGGGCAATGCGGTGACCTGCCTTCTTATCCCGGTACTTGCGCACCGGGCCGCCGACCAGCGCAAGCTCGCGGCCGCGGCCGTCCTGGCCACCGGGGGCGGGATCGCGTGCGCTGTCTTCGGCCCGGCCGGTCTCGCCGCTCCCGCCGTCCTGCTGCTGGGGCTCGGCCAGGGATCGACCCTGGGCCTCGGCATCTTCTACACGATGGCGCGCGCGCCCGACCCGGTCACGGCTGCCTCGCTGTCGGCGTTCGCTCAGGGCGCCGGCTACCTCATAGCGACCACCGGACCGCTGGCGATCGGCTTCTTGCACGACGCTACCGGCGGCTGGGCAGTCCCTGGCCTGGTGCTGCTCGGAGTGGCAGCACTCGAGCTGATCACCGGCTGGCTCGCGGGCCGCGCGATGACGGTACCCCCGTAGGCACGACGGGCGAGTGACGTCCACGTCAGCCAGCCGGGCACCGAGCTGCCGATGGGTGCCCCAGGGGCTGAGGGAGCGAAATACACTCTGGTTGTATTGTCCTGCAAGTACCTCTGGCTGCGACCTGGCCTCCAGCTAGCTTGCCAGGGGCGGCCGCCGGGTGCGGCAGGGCATGCACGGCGCGGTTAGGCACCGCGGATGGACAACTCGCGGATGGGCAGCTTCGGCCCGGATGCGGACAGGTCGGGTAGGGACGGGCCGGCGCCGGCTGGCGGCCGATCACAGGAGGAGCAAACCTAGTGAGCTTGCTGGAGCGCATCCATAGCCCGCGGGACGTCAAGGACCTGAGCGCGGAGGAAGTGCCCCGGCTAGCTGCTGAGATCCGGGATTACCTGATCCAGATCGTGACCAGGAACGGCGGTCACCTTGGGCCCAACCTTGGTGTGGTCGAGCTCACGATTGCGCTGCACCGCGTCTTCGACTCCCCGGTGGACCGGATCCTCTTCGACACTGGCCATCAGTCTTATGTGCACAAGCTCCTGACCGGCCGGTACCCGGACTTCGGGACACTGCGGCGCCGCGGCGGAGTGACCGGCTACCCCAGCCGCGGCGAGTCCCAGCATGACCTGGTCGAGAACTCGCACGCGTCGACCAGCCTGTCCTACGCCGACGGCCTGGCCAAGGCCTATCAGCTCCGCGGTGAGACGCACCGCAGCGTCGTTGCCGTCATCGGCGACGGTGCGCTGACCGGCGGGATGGCCTGGGAGGCGCTGAACAACATCGCGGCAGGCAAGGACCGTCGGCTGGTGATCGTCGTCAACGACAACGGCCGCTCGTACCAGCCGACGATCGGCGGGCTTGCCGATCACCTGGCTTCCGTCCGGGTGTCGCAGCGGTACGAGCAGGTCCTTGACTACATCAAGACCTCGCTCTCGCATACGCCGCTGGTCGGCGCGCCACTGTTCGAGACACTCCACGGGATCAAGAAGGGCCTTAAGGACGTACTACAGCCGCAGGTCTTGTTTGAGGACTTGGGCCTGAAGTACCTGGGTCCGGTCGACGGGCACGACGAGCATGCCGTCGAGCATGCCCTGCGCCGTGCCCGTGACTTCGGCGGTCCGGTGCTCGTCCACGTGATCACCCGGAAGGGGTTCGGCTATCAGCTAGCCGAGGAGAACGAAGAGGATTGCCTGCATCAGGTCTCGCCGGCGCCAGCTCCGGCCCAGCGCTCCGCCGGTGACGGCCGCAGGCCCGCCACGAAGCCGGGTCGTCCATGGACCCAGGTCTTCGGGGACGAACTTGCCGCCATCGGAGCCGAGCGGCCAGATGTGGTAGCTATCACGGCCGCGATGCTGCATCCGACTGGCCTGGCCAAGTTCGCGGCCGCGTTCCCTGACCGGGTCTTCGATGTGGGCATTGCCGAGCAGCATGCGGTCACCAGCGCGGCGGGCCTGGCGATGGGCGGCATGCACCCGGTAGCCGCCATCTACGCGACCTTCCTCAACCGAGCCTTCGATCAGCTGCTGATGGACGTCGCGCTGCACCGGCTGCCGGTCACCTTCGTGCTGGACCGGGCCGGCGTGACCGGACCAGACGGGGCGAGCCACCACGGCATGTGGGACGGCTCGATCCTGCAGCTAGTGCCGGGCCTGCGGATCGCCGTGCCGCGAGATGGTGCCAGGATTGCCGAGTTGCTCAGGGAGGCGCTCGCGGTGGACGACGGCCCGACCGCGCTCCGGTTCCCTGGCCGTCTCGCGACCCCTGACGTCCCTGCCGTCGGTCAGCTCGGCGGGATGGACGTGCTCCGGCTGCCGGCCGATCCGGCCCGGCGGGACGTACTGCTGATCGGAGCAGGGCCGATGGCGGGTGTCTGCGCCGAGGCCGCCGACCGGCTCGCCGATCACGGCATCGGCGTCACGGTACTGGATCCGCGGTGGGTCAAGCCGCTAGATGCGGCGCTGCCAGAGGCCGCCCGTCAGCACGGGCTGGTGGCCACTGTGGAGGACAACGGCAGGGTCGGAGGCTTCGGCGATGCGGTCGCCAGGATGCTGCGCGATAACGACGTCGACACTCCCGTGCGGACCTTTGGCTTGGACCAGGCCTTCCTGGAGCACGGTGAGCGCGCTCAGCTACTGGACGCGCAAGGCCTGACGCCGCAGCATCTGGCTCGTCGGATCACTGAGCTGGTGGCTGGCCGGGTCCCGGAGCTAGCCGATGAAGACCAGCACGCCTGAGTAGATGGGCCGACCGGGTGCTCCCGGTTATCTGTGGTGGCGCGGCGCTGCGTGGTGCGGCCTGCTGTGGTGCCGCCGGGCTGGATGCGAAGCAGCGTGAGCCGCCTTGTGCCGGGGAGCGGGCCGGACCCCCGGCGGGGCCTGATACCCGGTGAAGACCGGGTTACGCCAGGCAATCAAGTCGTCTACCTGGAGCGATGGCGGTCCAAGCAGCTTCGTAAGGAACGTGCCGAGCGGAGAGCTCGCCTTCGCGTCGGCGACGACCACCTGCGGCCGCCAGCTAGCCATCTCGGCGAGGGCGACGGAGCCGCGCGGCGGAACCCAGCCCTCCTCGCGCAGGGTCGTCCACTCGCCCAAAGCTATGTCAGCCTCGGCCGCGTACGGACTGCTGGCCGGCACGCCTCTAGCCCATAGGTAGTCCAGGTACTCGGGCACGCGCCGGGCGACCTGGGGGCCGAGGCGGGCCCGGCCGTCGATTCCGGGGCCGACGAAGTACCCGCCAATCATCGCCGACGGCTCGCCGCTGTCAGCCACCCATCGCAGTGCCAGTGTCTCGGACGGCCGCTGGAAGGGCAGGATCAGCACGCTGGTGTCCGGCGCAAGATGCAGCCGGTCGAAGACCGCCGACCAACCTCTTGGGAGCGGCACAACGCTTTCCGCGGGCAGCGGCCGCGGCAGCAGCGGGAGGCAGCACACAACGGCCACCCCGAGGACGGCCATCTCGCCCGCGCGGGCTGGCCAGCGCTTTGTCGGGCGAGCAGGCCGGCGCGTCGCCAGGAGCCTGCGCGCCTCGTCGATCCCGACTGCAAGCAGCGTTGCCGCGGCTCCGTCGGCCACGATTGATATCCGGTCGGTCAGGATCGGGGCGAACACTGGCACCTGTTCGATCCAGTGCCAGGGCAGGTTGATTGTCCGGTAGTACTTGCCCGCGATCAGCGGGTTGCCGCCCAGCGAGAACAGGCAGAGCAGAACCAGGGTCACGGCGGCTGCACGCGCGGCCAGCCGGCGCCAGCTGATGACCGCAGCCACGGCGAGGGCGCCGATCAGCGGCCAGCCCAGGTAACCGAGGTACTCAGGCAGCCCGCCATGGTAGTGGGCGGCCGCAGCAGCCGACGCAGCGGTGTGGAAGAACAGTGCGCCCTGGGGCGTGACGAAGCTGGTGAGATCGTTTTCGAAGACATCAAGCGGGTGGGACGAACCATGCAGGGCGAGCGGGCCGTGGAATTGGACCCACAACGCATGGCCGGCCAGGGCCAGTGCAATCGCCACGGCAACCACGACGCCAGCCGCGGTCGGCGCGAGCCGCCGTAGCGCGGTACGCGGGCGGCTCACCGCGAGCACAAGCACGACCAGGACGGCGGCCATCGCGGTCGTCAGCGCGATCTCTTCCATCACGAATATCTGGCCAGCGACCAGCAGGCCGAGCCATACTCCGGTCCGAACCCAGGCAGGCACGCGGGCCAGCCAGCGGACCGGGGTCCAGGTCGGCGCATAGGCGGGGACGCGCGGGCCGACGGCCAGCCGCGCGCATGCGCTGATGATCAGCGGCGGCAGGATGGCTAGCTCCAGGTCGTAATGGGATAGCGCGGTCTGCAGCAAGGCCGGCGAGAACCCGTAGACCGCCCCGGCCAGCGTGGCTGCCGGGGTACTGACATCCCAGCGGCGCAGCACCCAGAACAGGGCCCAGGCCGAGCCCGCGAACCCTATGGTGGTCATGATGGTGAGGCTGGTCTGCGGACCGGCTAGCCCTGTCACCGGTGCGAGCAGGATGCCTGGCAGGAACATCGCGGTGTTCCACATCAGGTTGATGCCGATGGGCGCGTTCATCCCGGTCGTGACCAGAGCGGGCAGTCGGCCGTGTCTGAGGGCCGTCGCGGTGTACCGCATGAACCAGGCGATGAGGTCGGCGTCGTGCGGATTACCGAGCACGATGCGCCCGCCGGGATCAACCCACAGCTGCGCGGTCAGCAGCAGGGCAGCAAGCAGGTAGCAGAGCGGAACCGCCCATGCCGCAACGCTCCGGGCCCGCTTGGGAGCCTCGGCGACGTCCGACCCGGCCGCCGGAGCGTCGGGGCCGATAACGGCTGCCGAGAGCGTAGGCTCGGGCGAGGTCAGGGCCCCCACCACCTGTCGTGAACGGCGCGGCCTGCACGCTGCAGCCGCTGGTCTGGATCGAAAATCGCTGGTCCGACCAACTGCCGGCCAAGTCAGGAGGAATCGTACCGGCGAGCGCCGACTGTTTCCGCTCAGCGCGTGACAAAGGCGGCAGTATGCAGTGGGCGGCTGAGCCGGGCCTGAGAATACCCTGGGAAACGCCGGAGAACGAGCCGGCCTATCGGCGGCTGCGCTGAGGTGCAGGTCCCTGACCAGGCGGGGCCTGGTATCCGGTCAAGACCGGGTTCCGCCAGGCAATGAGGTCGGCCTTCAGGACCGACGGCGCTCCAAACAGCTTTACCAGGTATTTGCCAAGCGCCGAGGTTATCTTGGCGTCGGCGATGACTGCCCTCGGATGCCAGCTAGCCATCGCAGCGAGCACCGCCGGGTCGTGCGGCACGGACCAGCCCTGTTCGCTGAGGCCCTTCCACTCGTTCAAAACCGTTTCAGCCTCGAGATGGTATGGGCTGCTAGTCGGCACGCCTTCGGACCATAGGTAGTTCAGGTACTCGGGCACGCGCGGGGACATCTCTGGACCGAGGCGCGCCTGGCCGCGCTTTCCTGGGCCGACGAAGTACCCGCCAATCATCACCGACGGCTTGCCGCTGTCAGCCACCCAGCGCAGTGGCAGCGTCTCGGAAGGCCGGGGGAACGGCAGGACCAGCACCCTGCTGCCGGGCGGCAGATGCAGCCGGTCGAAGACGGTCGACCAGCCTTTCGGAAGTGGCGCGACGCGGGCGTCCGGCAACGGCCGCGGCAGCAGCGGGAGGCAGCAGATGACTGCCACAGCCAGGGCGGCCGCCTGCACCAGGCGGCCCGGCCAGCGCGCCGCCAGGCGCGTGTGAACCGCGTCGATCCCGACGGCAAGCAGCGCTGCCGCGGCTCCGTCGGCCAGGATCGACAGCCGGTCTGTGAGGATCGGGGCGAAGGCCGGCACCTTCTCGATCCAGTACCACGGCAGGTCGATGGAGCGGTAGTACCTGTGCCCGATCAGCGGGTGACCGCCCAGCGAGAACACGCAGAGGACGACGAGGGTAACGGAGGCTACCCGGCCGGCCAGCCGGCGCCAGGTTATGACCGCAGCCGCAGCCAGGGCGGCGATCAGCGGCCAGCCCAGGTAACCGAGATATTCGGCCAGCCCGGCCTTGGATCTGGCCGCGGCGGCAGCCGACGCAGCGGTATGGAAGAACAACGCGCCCTGCGGCGTGACGAAGCTGGTGATGCCGTTGACGTAGACATTTAGCGGGTGCGACGAACCATGCAAGGTCAGCGGGCCGTGGAATTGCGTCCACAACCCCGAGCCGCTCAGTGCTAGCGCAACCACTACGGCGACCGCCAGCCCGGCTGCAGTCGGCCGGAGGCGCTCGATGGCGGTGTGCGGCCGGCTCACCGCAAGCACCAGCACGACCAGGACGGCGGTCATCGCGGTCGTCAGTGCGAGCTCTTCCATTACGAATATCTGGCCAGCGACCAGCAGGCCGAGCCATGCCCCGGTCCGGAGCCAGGCAGGCACGCGGGCCAGCCAGCGGACCGGAGCCCAGGCCGGCTGGTAGGCCGGGACCCGCGGGCCGACGGCCAGCCGCGCGCATGCGCTGACGATCAGCGGCGGCAGGATGGCTAGTTCCAGGTCGTAATGAGATCGCGCGGTCTGCAGCAGGGCCGGTGAGAACCCGTAGACCGCCCCGGCCAGCGAAGCTGCCGGGATACTGACATCCCACCGCCGCAGCACCCAGAACATGGCCGTGGCCGAGCCAAAGAACCCCGCTGTGGCCAAGATCGTGAGCGTCGTCTGCGGGCCGGCTAGCAAGGTCACCGGAGCAAGCAGGACGCCTGGCAGGAGCGACGGGGTGTTCCACATCAGGTTGATGCCGGTGGGCGCGTTCATCCCGGTCGTGACCAGAGCGGGCAGTCTGCCATGCCGGACGGCGTTCGCGGCGTACCGCATGAACCAGGCGAACAGGTCGGCGTCGTGCGGATTGCCCTTCACGATGCGCTCCGCCGGATCACCCCACAAGCGCCAGGTCAGCAGCATTGCAGCGAGCAGATAGCCGAGCGGAACCACCCAGGTCGCAGCGCTCCGGGCCCGCGTCGCGTGCGCGTCCGACTCGGTTGCCGGAGCGTCGGGGCCGACAACGGCCGCCGCGAGTGCGGGATCGGACGAGGTCAGCGCACCCACCACCTGTCGTAAACGGTCGCGGCATGCGCGCGGCAGCCGCTGGTCTGGACCGAAAAGTCGCTGGTCCGACCAACTGCCGGCCAAGTCAGTAGGTAACTGTACTGGCCGTCGGCGGCCGCTTCCGTTCGGCCGGCACAAAGCACACGGAGTGAACATTGACCGCCGGCCAAAGCTTGATCGGGATC
>Ga0335075_10007910_pt1 | contig 16325 bp, 11 predicted proteins | sample Lox_Sample_24_FD_206723 | JGI IMG/M metagenome (GOLD analysis project Ga0335075, IMG submission 206723) | Soil microbial communities from Loxahatchee National Wildlife Refuge, Florida, United States - Lox_Sample_2.4 | ecosystem: Environmental > Terrestrial > Soil > Wetlands | place: USA... | reverse complement strand
TGACCCTCGACCAGCTCCAGACGGCCAGCGAGGTCTTCGTAACCAACGCGGTAGTCGACGTCCTCCCCGTCACCGCCCTCCTCCCCGCCACCGGCGAACCACCCGCCGCCGGGGACCCGGCCGCCACTGCCGTTCCCCCGGTCACGGCCGTCGACGGCTTCGCCGCGTCCTGGCCAGTGGGCCCGGTGACGCGCCACCTGGCCGCGGTCCTCGCCGGCCGCCCAGCGGATCCGCCATTCACCCCGCCAGCACCAGTAGCCCCACCGGCCTCGCCATCGGTGCTCAGGTCGCCGGGCGGTATTGGCCCGGTGGCCCACCGGGTCCGATCTATTGGCCCTGTGGCCCACCGGGTCAATACGAGTCCCGGCCGGCCGCTGGTCATCCTCGTCGACAACTACGACTCGTTCACCTGGAACCTCGCCCACCTCCTGGACACCGCGGGCTGCCGGGTCGAGGTCGTCCGCAACGACGAGGTGAGCGCCGCAGAGGTCGCCGGCGCGCGTCCCGCGGGCGTGGTGATCTCTCCGGGCCCGTGCGCCCCCGCCGAGGCGGGGATCAGCGTCGAGGTGGTCCGCCGGTGCGCCGGCGTGGCCCCGCTGCTGGGCATCTGCCTGGGTCACCAGGCGATCGCGGCGGCGTTCGGCGCGGCGGTGATCAGGGCGCCCCGACCCGTGCACGGCCAGGCCTTCGCGGTCAGCCACGACGGCGGCGGCGTGCTGGCGGGCCTGCCCAGCCCCTTCCAGGCGACCCGGTACCACTCGCTCATCGTCGACGAGCGCACGCTGCCGGCCGACCTCCAGATAACAGCAAGAAGCGGCAGCCTGCCGATGGGGCTGCGGCACGTCACCGCCCCGGTGGAGGGCGTCCAGTTCCACCCCGAGTCCGTGCTGACCACGCACGGCGCGGCGATCATCCGCAACTTCGCGGTCAGTCTCGGCCGTGCTAGCCGTACCGGGCCAGCCGTACTGGAAAGCGGGTGACGTCACGATCGATCGGCGCGGCCCCCCGCGCGCAGCATCGAAGCATGAACACTAACGCGAGCGGCCAGCGGGCCGCGACACTCAGCAACACTCACACTGCGACTCGGGTTCACAGGCCATGGCGGATCTCGGTTGCCGCCGGGTCGGTGATCCTCGCCGCCGCGACCCTGCTGACGACCGGCTGTGGCGGATCGGGGGCGGGCGACACCGGCCAGGGCCGCCTGCTGTCGGCCGCCGACCTGCCCACCGGATGGTCGGCCGCGCCCGTGCACCCGAAGAGCATCCAGACGAGCGCGCCGTGCCTGTCCGCCCTCCCTCAGAAGCCGACGGGGTACACGTACGCGACCGCGGCGTTTGTCCAGGGCACGTCGATCCCGTCGCTCGGGGAAGTGCTGGCCACCGGTCCGCAGGCACAGCGGCAGTGGCAGAGCCTCGACGGCGCGCTGGCACGCTGCCAGACGGTGACGATCACCGTATCGGGCGTGAAGGCACCCGTTGCGATCCGGCCGCTGTCCTTCCCCCGGGTCGGGAGCTGGTCCTCGGCCTACGCCTGGACGTTCACGCTGTCGGGGATCCCGATCGGCGTCGACCTCGTCCTCTTCCGCGCCGGAAGCTATGACGGCTACGTCGCCTACTCCGGCGTGGGGACCCCCGCGGCGGCTACGGTCCGGGCCTTCGCCGACGCGGCGGCGGCCAAGGCGGAGCGGGGTTCGACAGCCCCGGTGCCGGGCTCGGTGTCGATCACGTCGGTGCCCGTGCGGACCGTGGCGACGAAGCTCGGCACGGTCGCGTACCGCGTCATCGGGAACGGCCCGCCGCTGGTCATGATCATGGGCTACGCCGGGACGATGGAGACCTGGGACCCGCGCCTGGTCGACGCCCTGGCCCAGCGCTATCGCGTGGTGATCTTCGACAACGCCGGCCTCGGCGGGACTCAGGCCCGGCCGGCGCCGCTCAGCGTCGACGCGATGGCCAACCAGACCAGCGCGCTGATCACCGCGCTTGGCCTCCGGCGACCCGACGTCCTGGGCTGGTCGATGGGCAGCATGATCGCCCAGGCCCTGGCCGTCCTCCACCCGGACCAGGTGAACCGCCTGGTGCTGGCCGCCAGCTACCCAGGCAACGGAACGGCGGTCCGCCCGTCCCAGCAGGCGATCAACGACCTGAACGAGGGCGGTCAGCAGGCGCTGGGCGTGCTCTTCCCCGCCGGCCAGGCGGGCGCGGCCAACGCCTACACCGCGGCGACCTCAAGCTATCCGCCGGCTCCCGCCGACCCGCCGGCCGTCGTGACGGCGCAGGCCCGGGCGATCGACGCCTGGTGGGCCGGCCAGGACCCGGCCGGGGCGCGAGACGCGACGATCAGCGCCCCGACGCTGATCGCCGACGGCACGGAGGACCAGCTCGACCCGGCCGCCAACAGCCACACGCTGGCCGGCCTGATCTCCGGCGCGAAGCTCACCTTCTACCCCGACGCCGGCCATGCCTTCTTGTTCCAGGACCAGGCGGCGTTCGTCCCCCAGATCGAGTCGTTCCTTGGCTGACTGGCGCACGGCGCCGAAGGCCCCGCTGGCCAGCGGGGCCTTCGGCGATCACAATCGAGGCGAAAGACGGCAGTACAACGAGAATGGCGGTAGACGATGAGTGTTCCGGAACAGCAGGTGACCGTGGGCTTCGTGGGCCTGGGCAACATGGGCTGGCCGATGGCCAGGAACCTGCACGCGGCCGGGTTCCGGCTGATTGTCCGCGACATCGACACCGCGAAACAGGACCGGTTCGCCGCCGAGCATCCCCGCGTCGTCGCCGCCGCCTCCCCCGGCGCGTTCGCGCCGGCGGCCTTCGTGGTGACGATGCTGCCGAACGGCGCGATCGTGCGGGACGCGATGCTCGGCTGGGGGATCGGCGCGGCCCTCCCGGAGGGGGCGCTGCTGCTCGAGATGAGCTCGTCCGACCCGTCCGACACGCTGCTGCTCGCGGCCGGCCTTGAGCCGTCCGGCGTGCGGGTCGTGGACGCGCCGGTGTCCGGCGGCGTGCCCCGGGCGGTCACCGGTGAGCTGTCCATCATGGTCGGCGGCGCGAACGCCGACGTGGCGAGGGCGGAACCGGTCCTGCTGGTCCTTGGCGACCCCGACCGGCAGTTCAGGACCGGCGGCCTGGGCAGCGGGCACGCGATGAAGGCGCTGAACAACGTCATCGCCGCGGCGACGACCTGCGCGACCGCCGAGGCGCTCGTCGTCGGCAAGCGGTTCGGCCTGGATCCCAAGACGATGGTCGACATCATCAACGCGTCCACCGGCCGGTCCTTCGTCAGCGGGGTCTTCGACTCCGAGGTGCTGACCGGTCGCTACCGAACCGGCTTCGCGCTCGGCCTGCTCGCCAAGGACGTGCACATCGCCGCGAGCGTCGCCGCCGCGGCGGGCGCCGACGTGCCGGTGATCGCGCTGACCGACGAGCGCTACGCCAAGGCGCTCAGTGAGCTCGGCCCGGCGGCGGACCAGTCCGCCGCCCACCAGGCCTGGTGGGACGACACCCTCAACGGCTAAGCGGAATGTGGCCTGCGCCACACACGCATCCGGTAGACGGAGCAAGTTAGGTTAGCCTAACCTTACTTCCCATGACCTGGGCCGACAGCGTACCTAACCTGCTCATCGGGCTGCGTGAAGGCCTTGAGGCCGGACTCGTGGTGAGCATACTGCTCGCCGCGGTGCGCAAGACCACGCCGGAAGGCGGCCGCGCGTCCACCGCGCCGATCTGGCTGGGCGTGCTCGGCGCGGTGATGCTAGCGGGCAGCTTCGCCGCCGTGCTTACGTTCTCGGTCGCCGACCTGTCGAGCCGGGCCCAGGAGGCGGTCGGCGGCCTGCTCAGCGTGTTCGCCGTGGGCCTCGTCACCTGGATGATCTTCTGGATGCGGCGCACGGCGGCGGGCCTTTCCGCGCACCTGCGGGGCGAGGTCACCCGCGCCGCGGCGATCGGCGCGGGGGCGCTGACGATCACCGCGTTCCTCGCGGTCGGGCGCGAGGGTCTCGAGACCACGCTGTTCCTGTGGACGGCGGCCCGCGCTTCCGGCCAGACGGCGGCGCCGCTGCTCGGCGCCGCGATCGGCATCGCCGCCGCCGTGGCGCTGTGCTGGCTGCTCTACCGCCGGGCGGTCCGGCTGAACGTGGGCGTGTTCTTCAACAGGACCGCGATCGCGCTCATCGTGATCGCCGCCGGGGTGCTCGCCTACGGCCTCGGCGACCTGCAGGACGCCGGCCTGCTGCCTGGCCACGCCTGGGTCGCGTTCGACCTGACCGCGCACATCGACCCGGGCTCGTGGTGGGCGTCGATCGTCACCGGCGTCACCGAACTGTCGCCGACGATGACCGTGCTGCAGGTCACCGCCTGGCTCGCGTACCTCGCGGTGGTCATCCCGGCGTTCGTGAAGGCCCGTCCTGAGGCGCCCAAGGCGCCCGGGCAGACCTCGGGAGGCTCGTGGGAGCGGTTCGCCGCCCGGCGGCCGTGGACGGTGGCCGGGGTCCTCGTCGCGGTCCCGGCCGTCGCGGCCGGCGCGACGATCGCCGCGCTGCCCGCCGCGGCCGCCTCCGCCGGAACGACCGTGACCGTGACGAAAACCGACTGCGCGCCCGAGTGGACCGCGGGGACGACCGGCACGCACACGTTCACGGTCACCAACAACTCCGGCCTGGCCGGCGAGATCAACCTGGACAACGCGGGCGGCGCGGTCGTCGGCGAGATCGAGACGATCGGCCCGGGCACGTCCGCGCAGCTCACCGCCACCCTGGGCAGCGGTACCTACACGTTCAAGTGCCTGCTGGGCTCTCAGGCGGCGACAGTGTCGCAAGCGGTCGAGGTTACGGGCGCCGCCACGGACACGCAGGCCCCGGTCGCCGTGAAGCCGGTGACCGCCGCGGACCTGACCCCGGCCAATGACCAGTACCAGCGGTACGCCGCCGCCCAGCTCGCGGACCTGGCGCGCCAGGTCACCACCATCCAGGCCGACCTGCGGCAGGACAACATCGCCAAAGCGAAGCAGGACTGGCTGGCCGCGCAGCTCGACTGGGAACGCGTCGGCGCCTCTTACGACAGCTTCGGCGACCTGGGGCTGGCCGTCGACGGGCTGCCGAGCGCCTACGAAAACGGCGTCAACGACCAGAACTTCACCGGGCTGCACCGCCTCGAGTACGGCCTCTGGAACGGCCAGCGCGCCGGCGAGCTCGAGCAGGTCACGGCCACGCTGGCCGCGAGCGTGGCCGCGGTCCAGAAGAACCTCGCCAGCGACGACCTCGCCGGCGACCCCACGAACCTGCCGGTCCGCGCGCACGAGATCCTCGAGGACGCGCTGCGCGATCACCTGTCCGGCATGGACGACGAGGGCGGCGGCGCCGCGTTCGCCCAGACGTACGCCGACGTCCAGGTCACCCGGACCGTGCTCGGCTACCTCGCCCCGCTCATCGACGCACGGCAGCCGGGCCTGGTCGCCACCATCACGACGCAGCTCGACGTCCTCGACCAGGCGCTGCTGGCGACCACGACGAACGGCGCGTGGCAAACCCTCGGCACCGCATCCCAGCCCGCGCGCGAGCACGTCGACGCAGCCATCGGAGCCGCGCTAGAGACGCTCGCGGCCGTTCCGGATCTCCTCGAAGTACCACCCACCCACTGACAGCAGCAACACCGACCAGCAGCGAAGGAGCCTCTACCCTCGTGAACCCCAGCCGCCGCAACTTCCTCAGGGGCGCCCTATCGGGCGCCGCCGGCACCGCGCTGGCCGGCGGCGTGCTGATCGGCGGCGCGCAGGCCGACGCGGACGCCGCCGCGACCGCGACCGCGGCGGACGGGCAGGTCACGGCGCCGTCGTACCCGTTCCACGGCGCGTGGCAGGCGGGCGTCCTCACTCCCGATCCGGCCGCCAAGCAGCCGTTCACCTGCGTCGCCGCCTTCGACTGCATGGCCGGTAATAAGGCCGGGCTGACCGACCTGATGCGCGAGCTGACCGGGCGGGCGCGGTTCCTCACCGCCGGCGGCACCCCGCCAGACCTCGGCGTCGGCCAGCCGCCGTCGGACAGCGACGTGCTCGGGCCGAGCGTTCCCGCCGACGGGCTGACCGTGACGCTGTCGGTGGGGTCCAGCCTGTTCGACGACCGCTACGGCCTCGCGAGCCGCAAGCCGCTGAACCTGACGCCGATGCGCGTCTTCCCGAACGACTCGCTCGAGCCCGCCTGGCTGCACGGCGACCTGCTGCTCCAGCTGTGCGCCAACCACCCGGACACGATCCACCACACGATCAGGGACATCACCAAGCACACCCGCGGCGGCATGGCGCTGCGCTGGAAGATGGAGGGCTACAACTCCCCGCCGCGCCCGTCCGGCACCTCGCGGAACCTGCTCGGCTTCAAGGACGGCACCGCCAACCCCACCGGCGCCACGGCGACCAGCCTGATCTGGGTGGACGACCCGGCCGAGCCGGCCTGGACGAAAAACGGCTCGTACCAGGTGGTGCGGCTGATCAGGATGCTCGTCGAGTTCTGGGACCGGGTGTCGATCAACGAGCAGGAGAACATGTTCGGCCGCCGCCGGGACAGTGGCGCGCCGCTCGACGGCACCAGCGAGTTCGACACGCCCGACTACGCGGCCGACCCGCACGGGACCGTGATCCCGCTGGACGCGCATATCAGGCTCGCCAACCCGCGCACGAAGGCGACCGCGAACCAGCGGCTCATCCGCCGCTCGTACAACTACGACCTCGGCGTCGACACCAACGGGAACATCCAGGCCGGGCACGTCTTCATCGCCTACCAGCAGGACATCAGGCGGCAGTTCGAGACCGTCCAGGAACGGCTGGTCAACGAGCCGCTCGTCGACTACGTGCAGCCGTTCGGCGGCGGCTACTTCTTCACCCTGCCGGGTGTCCGCGACACCGCCGACTGGTACGGCCGCGGCCTGCTCACCTGATGGCGAGCAGGCCGCGAGCCCCCGTCGGGCGTATTTATCAGGCGCGTGCCAGGGCCAGCGCCGGCTGACGGTCCTCGCCTCGGCTCATCCGGGCAGGCCGGCGGTAGTAGCGCGTCGCCGCGCCCGGCACCGGCCGGCCGTCGAGCCGGGACGGCCACACCGCCCGCGTCCCGCCCGGCAGCAGGACAACATGCCACAGGTAGCCGTTGTAGTAGGTCAGCTTGGTCGTGTTCGCCGACATGATGGTTCCCCGTTCCTCGTCGAGACCGCCGGCGTCAGGCCGGGCTGATGTTCTGGTTCAGGTGGAACACGTTGCCGGGGTCGTACTGCCGCTTGATCCGCGCCAGCCGGTCGTACCCGGCGCCGAAGTTGTCGCGGACCCTCGACTGGTCGTCGCCCGAGGCGAAGTTGACGTAGCCGCCGGCTAGCGAGTGCGGCGCGAGCGCCGCGTAGTAGTCCTTGACCCAGGCGATATTCGCCGCGTTGTCGGCCGGGTCGGGCCACATCCCGGCGAGCACGGTGGCGTACTTCGCGTCCCGGTGCCCCCACGCGGTCGCGTCGGCGGCCACGTCGTGGACGGCGCCGTTGACCGGGTACAGGTGCACCGCGCAGTTGACCGCCGGCATCCGCTGGGCGTGCTCGGCGTGCACGGCGATCACCTCGTCGGTGAGGTCACCCGAGAAGACCGCCTTCCAGTAGTGCTGCAGGCCGCGCGGGAGCAGCGGGTCGAACAGGGCGTTGAGCGCGGCGTAGGGGATCGCGCCGACGTGTTCGGCCATGACCGGGCCGACCTCGCGGAAGCCCTGCAGGATCTTCGCGCCTTCGTCGGGGTCGCCGGTCCAGCAGGACACCAGGACGGGGAACGGCTCGCCTACCCGGTCCGCGGGGATGAACGGCAGCGGCGGCGCCAGGTGCCAGGCCGGGTAGCCGCCGTACTCGCGGGGCGCGTTGTCGATGAACTGATCGAAGGAGCGGAACAGGTTGCCCGCCGCCTCCCGTTCGAAGATGATCAGCCCGCCGTAGATGTTTTCCGGCACCGGGTGCAGCTGGAACGTGAACTCGGTGACGACGCCGAAGTTGCCGCCGCCGCCGCGCAGCGCCCAGAACAGGTCGGAGTTCGACCCCTCGCTGGCGGTGACGATGCTGCCGTCGGCCAGCACGACCTCGGCCGAGATCAGGTTGTCGCAGGACAGGCCGTGCGCCCGGGTCAGGTAGCCGATGCCGCCGCCGAGGGTCAGGCCGCCGACGCCGGTGCTCGAGACGATGCCACCGGTGGTGGCCAGCCCGTGGGCCATGGTGGCGTCGTTCATCATCGCCCAGGTGGCGCCGCCGCCGACCCTCGCGGTCCGGTTCGCGGGGTCGACCTCGACGCGGGTCAGGCCGGACAAGTCGATCACGATCGCGTCGTCGGCGGTGCCGAACCCGGGCACGCTGTGCCCGCCGCCCCGGACCGCGACGTCGTGGCAGGTGGCGACGGCGTGCGACACCGCCGCCTGCACGTCCTTGGCGCTGTCGCAGCGGACGATGGCGTTCGGACGGGCGTCGATCATGAAGTTGTACACGTGGCGGGCGTCGTCGTAGTCCGCGTCTTCTGGCCCGATCACGGGGCCGGAGACGAGCTTGCGTAGTGCGGCAGTGGACATGGGAGGTTCCCCCTTTGGTCATGCGTCCGTGATGTTGGGTTCACGCTAAGGACGGCGGCGGGCTCGCGTCATGACCAGTCCTGGTGCCGCGTGCGGAGGGGTGCCGGGGGCGCGTAGCCAATTCTGGCTATCGACCGCTGTTGGCTGCGCGGTTACAGTGAGCGCATGGCGGCTTGGGAAGCGCCGCCGTATCCGTTCCGGGCATCCGGGGCGGCGATTCCCGGGTTCGTCGGGCGCGCCGCCGAGATGTCCGCGGCGGAGGAGGCATGGGCGGCGGTCCGTGCCGGGGGGCGGCAGGTCATCTTCATCGGCGGCGAGCCCGGCGCGGGCAAGTCGCGGCTGGCGGCGGAGATCGCCGCGGCGGCGCACGGCCAGGGCGCGGTCGTGCTGCTCGGCAACTGCTCGTCCGACCACGGTCCCTACCAGCCGTGGGCCGAGTGCCTTGAACAGCTGCTCGGCGGCACGGAGCCCGGCGCGCTCGCCGGCTGCCTGCCGGACTCGGCCGCGGAGCTGCTGCGGCTGACGCCGCTGGTCTGGCGGCACCGGCCGGAGCTGATCGCGCCCGGCGGGGACGGCGGGCACTCCCGATGGGAACTGTTCGACGCGGTCGCGGCGCTGCTGAACGCCGTCGGCGATCAGCGGCCCGTGGTCTGCGTTCTCGAGGACCTGCACTGGGCCGGCCAGCCCACCTTGCAGCTGCTCGACCACGTGGCGCAGCGCTCGGCGCGGTCGCGGCTGCTCGTGCTGTGCACGCACCGCACGACCGCGCCGGACCGCAGCGACGACCTCACCTACGCGATCGCCGACCTGTACCGGCTGGATGGTGTCCGGCGGCTCGACCTGCCCGGGCTCAGCGTCGAGGAGGTCGCCCAGTACCTGGCGGCGGAGGGCAGGCTGAGCGCGCGCCGGGCGCGGGAGTACGCCACCGTGCTGCGCGACCAGACCGGGGGAAACCCGTTCTTCCTGCGCGAGCTGTGGCGGGAACTCGCGGGCTCGGACGCGGGTGCGGGCGCCGGCGGGCTGCCGACGCGAGCGTTCGGCGCCCGGGCGCCGGTTTCTGTCCGGGACACGTTGCAGCGGCGGCTGTCCCGGCTGGCGCCTGGCGAGCGCGCCGTGGCGGAGACCGCGGCGGTCCTGGGGGACGGCGGCGAGGTGCGCGTCCTGATCAAGGCGTGCGCCACGGAGGCGGCGGCGGTGCTGGCGGCGCTCGATTCCGCGGTCCGGTTCGGGCTGCTGGACGGCGACGAGCTTGGCCGCGGCCGGATCGCCTTCCCGCACACGCTGACCCGGCAGGCGGTTCTCGACTTGACCGACCCCTCCCGCCGGACGGGGCTGCACGCGCGGGTGGGGGAGACGCTGCAGGCCTCCGGATCCAGGTCGCCGGCGGTGATCAGGCAGCTCGCCCATCATTTCGCCCGGGCCGCGGCCCTTGGCTACGGAGACGCCGCGGCGGAATATCTGCGGCTCGCGGCCAAGGAGGCCCAGCGCAGCCTGGCGTTCGAGGACGCGGCGGCCTGGTACACCCAGGCGGCCGACCTGGCCGAGGGGCCGGATGCCGATCGCGAGGAACTCTGGCTCGACGCGGCGGACGCCTACGTCCGCGCCGGCGACTTCGCCAGCGCGCGGACCCAGTACCTGCGGCTCACCGACTCCCGCGACCCGCAGGTCCGGCTCAACGCGGCGATCGGCTACGAGAACGCGGCCTGGCGCCCGGGACTGCCGGGCACGCGGGCCCGCACCCTGCTCGCGCATGCGCTCGAAGGAGTTCCCGAGGACCTCGACGACCCCCAGTACGTGTGGGCGCTGGCCAGCCTCGGGCGCGCCACCTCGTTCACCGGCGACGCCGAGCGTTCCAGGCACCTCGCCGAACTGGCGCTCGCGCAGGCACGCAGGCTCGGGGACCGCCATCTGCTCGCACACGCGCTGGAGACGATGATGTGGCAGCGGGCCAGGCCGGAAACGGTCGGCCGGCACCTGGCGCTGGCCACCGAGCTCACTCCGCTCGCCAGGGAAACCCAGGACTGGACCGAGCTCGGCACGGCGGCGGTGTTCCGCTCCGCCATCGCCTACATTCACGGCGACCGGGCCGCCTGGATGGCGGCGACCGCGGACGTGGACTTGGTGGAGCGCGCTAGCGGAGAGCCGTTTATCACCTTTATGAGCCACTGCGGCGACTACGCGCGCGCGTTCCTCGACGGCGACTTCCCCGCCGCCGCGCGGATAGCCGAAGACCTGGTGGAACTCGGGCGGTCGTTCGGGCCGGACGACACCGAGGGCACGTACGGGCTGCAGATGTACATGATCCGCCGGGAAACCGGCGCGCTGGAGCAGGTCCGGCCGCTGCTTGGCGCCATCCGCCAGTCGTCGCCCACCTGGGAGCCGGGGCTGCTGGCGCTCTACACCGAACTCGGGCTCGCCGGGGATGCCCGCGACCTGCTCTGGCAGCTGCTCGACCGGATCGACGAAACGGCGGACCGGCAGTCACCGTGGGCCCAGTGGACCGCGGTGCTCGTGTTTCTCGTCGAGGCGGCGCTGGCGCTCGGTGACGAGTCCGCGGCGCGGCGGCTGCGACCGCTGCTCGCCCCGTACTCGGGGCAGCAGCTGATCGCCGGGCAGTTCGTGGCGGTGTTCGGCCCGGCCGACGCGTATCTCGCCGCGCTTGACTCGCTGCTAGGGGATCGCGATTCCGCCGAGCGGCTGTTCGCGGCGGCACTGGCGCAGGCGACCGGATTCGGCGCGCTGATCCACCGGGCCTCGACGCTGACCGCGTGGGCGGCTCACCTGTTCGCCGCCGCGGATCCCGACCCGCGGACGGGCGAGATGCGGGCGGAGGCACGCCGGATCGCGGCCAGCACCGGGCAGACGCGGCTGCTGCGGCTGCTCGACCAGCTGGACACGCCGGCCGCCAGGCCGGATGACGGCGACAGCCCGGCAGCCGGCCCGGACATGGCCGGGCTCACACCGCGGGAGATCGTGGTGCTCCGGCTGGTCGCCAGCGGAACCAGCAACCGGGAGATCGCCTCCCGCCTCAAGATCAGCGAGAACACGGCGGCTAACCACGTCCGCAGCATCCTGCTCAAGACGGGCGCGGCGAACCGGACCCAGGTCGCCATGCTGGCCGTGTCCCGGGGCTGGATCACCGATCCGGTCTCCACCACGGCCAACTGAGCCCCGGGCACGCTGAGCCCCGGTCGGCCAGTCGGCGTCAGTCCGCTGGCACCTCGTCAGGAATGCCAGCCTGCGAGCCATCGGGCAAGAGCACGCCGCCGACCTCGATAACGGAGTCAGCGGGCAGCCCCGCGCGCTCCGCCGCGCGCCGGATCGCGTCCGCGAACGGCGCCTCGTACAGGCAGTAGGTCTTGCGCTTGTCGGCTGACAGGAACGAGTACAGCCAGCGCACTCCTTCTTCGTCATTGATCCGGTTGATCTGGTCGGCTGTCTCGGCCGATGATTCAAGATCATCAGCGAACCTGCGTTCAACCATGAAAATGGGCATGTCCCGAACCCCCTCACATCTGACGACAACGTACCGCAGGCGGTTCCGGAAGTTTAGGGAATACCGAGGGTGACGATAAAGCTCGCTGAAGGGTCGTTTCCTGGCAGCTTAGCGGGAGATCACTGTGACCGAGACACTACAGCGGCCCGCTGACAAGATCGCCGGCCTGGGCAGGCACTGGGGCTGGCTGCTCGCCTATGGCATCCTCACGCTGATCGCCGGCATAGCCGTGCTGGCCTGGCCCGCCGAGACGCTGCTCGTGATCGCGGTGCTGTTCGGGGTCCAGCTGATCATCTCCGGGATCTTCCGGTTCGTCGCGGCGCTCGCCACCGACGACCTGACCGGCGGCACGCGCGTGCTGCTCGCGCTCCTGGGCGTGCTCTCGATCATTATCGGCTTGTGGGCCGTGCGCCACGTGCTGCTGACGCTGCTCGCGCTCACTGTGTTCCTGGGCATCTACTGGATCATCAGCGGCGTGATCGACATCTTCACCTCGCTGTCGCACCGGGAAATGCAATCCCGGGGCTGGACCGCCTTCACGGGCGTGCTCAGCGCGATCGCGGGTGTCATCGTGCTCGCCTACCCCGGCATCACGCTGTACACCCTGGCCGTGATCCTCGGCGTCTGGCTCATCATCTTCGGAGTGATGGAGATAATGGGCGCGTTCCGGGTGCGCAGGGCCGGTCACGCCTAGCCAGCGCGTACCTATCAAAGTGGGCCGTACTGGGCTTGAACCAGTGACCTCTAGCTTGTCGAGCTAGCGCTCTCCCGGCTGAGCTAACGGCCCGGGAATGTGCGGCGGAGCCGACGCTCATCACCACGCCGTGAGACTACCAGAAGTTGATCGCGCGGACGATTCGGTAATGGCTCCACGACGTCGAGGCCGAGGTCGAGCGCGGGGCTTGAGTGGGTCAGCGCGCCGACCGAGAGGTAGTCCACGCCGGTGAGCGCGACCTCTCGCGCGGTCGCGAGCCGCAGCCCGCCGCTCGCCTCGAGCCGGACGCCGTCGTAAGCCCGGGCCGCCGCCACCGCCTCCCGCAGCGCGCCAACCCCCATGTTGTCCAGCAGCAAGAAGCGGGCCCCCGCCGCCAGCGCCTGGCGGACCTGGGGCAGCGAGTCGCACTCCACCTCGAGTGGCACTCCCGCCGCGGCCGAACGCACCGCTGCCACCGCCCGGGCCACCCCGCCCGCCGCGGCCACGTGATTGTCCTTGATCAGCGCCGCGTCGCCCAGCCCCATCCGGTGGTTCTCCCCGCCGCCGCACCGCACGGCGTACTTCTCGACCGCCCGCAGCCCGGGCGTGGTCTTGCGGGTGTCCCTGATCACGGCCCCGGTCCCCGCGACCGCGTCCGCCCACGCCCGCGTCGCCGTCGCGATCCCGGACAGCCGGGTGAGGAAGTTCAGCATGGTCCGCTCCGCGCCGAGCACCGCGGTGGCCGGCCCGCTGACCCGCAGCACCGCGTCACCGGGCGCGATCCGCGCGCCGTCGGGGACGAGCATGGTGCCGGCGGCCCCCGCGCTGTCCCCGTTCCCGGCTCCAGGGGCCAGGTCGAGCACCGCGAGCGCGACCGGCACCCCGGCGAGCACGCCGGCCTGCCGGGCCACGACGTCCGCGGTCAGCGCCCGCCCCGCGACGGTCGCCGCGGAGGTCACGTCCGGCCCGTACCGGAAGTCCTCGTCCAGCGCCGCCGCGACGACACGTCCCACCTCGCCCGCGTCGAGTCCCGCGTACCGCAGCGCGGCCAGTGTCTCGGGAGTCACAGCGCCTCCTCGCGAATCACGAGCCGCTGCCCGTCCCAGCGCACGAGCGTGTGCCACGGTGCCGCCGCCGTCCCCGGCGCGTCCCGCCGCCGGTGGCACCCCCGGCTCTCCTCCCGCCGCAGCGCGGCCACCGCGATGAGCGTGGACACCGCATGCAGATTCGTCGCCTCGACAGTGCCAAGATCAAGATCTTTATCCCGAACGTACGCCCCCGACTCTCCGTCCGCCCCGTTAACTCCGCCAAGCACGCGAACCAGTTCCCGCAGCCCACCGGCTTCCCGCATGACCCCCGCGGACCGCCCCATCGCCGCCGCGATCCCCGCCCGCCTGGCAGGGCAGACCCCGCGCCCGCCCCCACTCCCGCCATCGGGCCCACCCCTCGCCCAAGCATCGCCCCAACCGCCACTCGCGCCCCACCGGCTGCTCCCGTCCCGACCCCCAGCAAGTGAAAGTGCCGTTACTACGCCTATAGCCGTATGAACGGCACTTTCACTCGGTGTTCGCGCGTGAGCGCGGGCGATCGCCTCGCCCGTCCGGCGGCCGGCGATGATCGCCTCCGTGACCGAGTTGGAGGCGAGCCGGTTCGCGCCCTGCACGCCGGTGCTCGCCGCCTCGCCGGCCGCGTACAGGCCAGGCACGGTGGTGCGGCCGTCGAGGTCGGCGAGCACGCCCCCGCAGGAATAGTGCGCTCCCGGCGCGACCGGGATGGGCTCGGTCACCGGGTCGATGCCATGCTTGCGGCAGGCCGCCGTGACCGTCGGGAAACCGTCTTCGAGCAGGTCGCGGCCGAGACCGGTGGCGTCGAGCCACCCGTGTCCCGCGTCGCCCGCGGTGATGACCTCGTGCAGCCGGGCGGCGACGACGTCCCGCGGCGCGAGGTCGCCAAGCGGGTGCCGTCCCGCCATCAGCGGCCGCCCGTCGAGGTCACGCAGCACCGCCCCCGCCCCGCGCAACGCCTCGGTGATCAGCGGACGCTGCCCCGTTACCCCGGCAAGCCACAGCACGGTCGGGTGGAACTGCACGAACTCCGGATCCCGCAGCACGGCCCCGGCCCGCGCCGCGATCGCGAGCGCGTCCCCGGTCGCCCCGGCGGGGTTCGACGTCGTCGCGAAGACCTGCCCGAGCCCGCCCGCCGCCAGCACAACCGCCCGCGCGGAGATCACCCCAACCTCGAGCGCACCGCTCGCCCCAACCGTCGCGACGCCCACCTCCGACAGTTCATGATCGTGGGGAGTTCTCAGCGGATAGCGCGGAAAACTCCCCACGATCATGGCCGCCGCGTCCCAGTCGGCCGCGCCCCGGTCCCGCGGGAGCAGGTCGAGCGCGACCGTGCGGTCGAGGATCTCCACGTCGCTGGCGAGCAGGGCCGCGCGCAGCGCGCGATGGACCTCCGCGCCGGTCGCGTCGCCGTGGTGCGCGACGCGCGGCCGGCTGTGCCCGCCCTCGAGCCGCAGCGCCTCCCGCTCGAGCTGGGCGCCCAGGTCAGCCAGCCAGCGGATCGCGCTAGGCGCGCCGGCCGCGAGCGCGGCCACGACCTCCGGCTCGCACAGCCCGGCCCCGGCGGTCAGCGTGTCGGCGACGTGCGCCGCGGCGCTGTCTCCCGGCCCGATCGCGGCGGCGAGCCCGCCCTGCGCCAGCGGCGTCGCGCCGCCCTCCAGTTCCTTGGTCACCAGGAGCACCCGCAGCCCCCGCCCGGCGGCGGTGAGCGCGGCGCTGATCCCGGCGGCCCCTGACCCCACGACCACCACATCGGCGTCCCGCCGCCACCGCGCCGCGACCGCGGACAGGCCCCGCACCGCCGGCCCGGTCATGGCACCAGCGCCGGGACCGGCGGGGTCGCGAGCATCGCTTCGACCGCGCGGCGGGCGCGGGCGGCCACGTCGGGGGTGACGCACACCTCGGTCACGCCGTCGCGCAGGCAGGTTTCCAGCGCCTGCGGGGTGATCATCTTCATGTAGCGGCACACCGCGTCCGGGTTGACCGGCTCCCACCGCACCGCCGGGTTGGCCTTCCTGAGCTGGTGCAGCATCCCCGTCTCGGTCGCGACGAGCACCGCCGGGGCCCGGGTCGACCTGGCCGCCTCGAGCATCCCGCCGGTGGACAGCACCCGGGTCCGCCCGGCCGGCAGGTCGCCGGCGCCCGCCTGCCAGAGCGCGGCCGTGCCGCAGCCGCACTCCGGGTGCACGAATAGCTCCGCCTCCGGGCTGGCCGCCGCCTTGCGGCGCAGCGCCTCCGGGCTGATGCCCGCGTGGACGTGGCACTCGCCGAGCCAGACGTGCAGGTTGGCGCGGCCGGTGACGCGCCGCACGTGCGCCCCGAGGAACTGGTCGGGGAGGAAGAGCACCTCACGTTCGGCGGGAATGGCGGCGACGACCTCGGCGGCGTTAGCGGAGGTGCAGCACACGTCCGCTTCGGCCTTGACCTCGGCGCTCGTGTTGACGTAGGCGACGACGGCCGCGCCCGGGTGCTCCCGCTTCCAGGCCCGGACCTGGTGCG
>Ga0335075_10007908_pt1 | contig 16327 bp, 14 predicted proteins | sample Lox_Sample_24_FD_206723 | JGI IMG/M metagenome (GOLD analysis project Ga0335075, IMG submission 206723) | Soil microbial communities from Loxahatchee National Wildlife Refuge, Florida, United States - Lox_Sample_2.4 | ecosystem: Environmental > Terrestrial > Soil > Wetlands | place: USA... | reverse complement strand
ACGACGTCGCCTGGTTGCGCGTTCAAGCGCACGCGCGTTCCTATGCCCGCGCATATTTCGGACGCTTCTCGCTGGCGCGGTACCGCCGGGCGGCCCGGATCATCGTCGACTCCTATTTCTCGCGCGATGAGCTCGTCGCTCTCTCGGGCATCGATCCCGCACGCATCGATGTGGTGTATCCCGGCGTCGCCGACGATTTCATGCGGGTGCAACGCCGGCCGGATCCGGAGCCGTTCGTGCTCGCGGTCGGCACCGTTGAGGCGCGCAAGAATCTCGCGGTCGTTATCCGAGCGCTGCGCGGCCTCGCAGGCGTACGGCTGATCTCCGTCGGCCCCTGGACGCCGTATCTGCGCGAATGTGAACAGGTCGCGCAGGAATGCGGCGTCCGTGACCGCGTGCGATTTGCCGGATATGTCTCGCGCAGCGAGCTCTTGGAGATGTACGCCGGTGCGGCGCTCGCGACGGTGCCATCGACCTACGAAGGCTTCGGCTATGCGGCGGCACAGGCGCTTTGCACGGCGACCCCGGTTCTGGTGGCGCGCGCCGCCTCACTTCCGGAGGTCGTCGACGAGTGTGCCTCGCTGCTCGATCCTGGCGACGTCGAGGCATGGTCTGCCGCAATGCACGCGATCCTCTGCGACCCGTCGTCGGCGGCGCAACGCGCCACGGCCGCTCGTCCAAGCGCCGTCGGACGCTTCTCCTGGGAAGCGAGTGCGCGCGCGCTCATCACATCGTACGAAGCAGCGTTGCGAAGCTAATAGATCAGGGAGTTCGGAGCGCCAGGGGACGTGCTGCCGTCGTCAGGCGCGAAGATGAGTTGGAGGGGATACGACGAGCCGCCTTCGGGCATCGTCACGATCGTCGTGCGAATGAAGCCGCCGGGTGGGATCGTGTACTCACGCAACTCGTAGTGGCCGAAGGGCGGAAGCGCGTGTGCTTGGAGCAGGACGCCGTCGATGATGAAGGTCCCAGTCGCGCGACCCCCGCGCGGGCTCGCATAACAGGCGACATAGGCGGCATTGTGTGGATCGGGGTTGACGATCCGAACCGTGATGGATTGCAGCACGCCGTAATCGCCGGCGAGCGCTTCGCCCTCCTTGAGTTCGGGGATGGGAATCTGACCGATCGGCACCTCGAGATCGGGGCCGCTCGTGTCGTACTGATAGTCGAAGTAGAATTCGGGGACCGGATAGACGCCCCGCGCATGAGGGACGGCGCCGACCAGCAACGCGGAATCCGCGAGCGGCCCATCGATGGGATCGGAGGCATCTTGCGCAACGAGCGTGAGATGCAGCGGCGCGCCGTCGATCTCGCGCAGCTGAACCAAATTGCTATCGATGTTTTGAGCGGGCAGCGGCTGCGCGATGATCGCCGATGTCGTGTTGGGCGGGATCGTGACGACGGCACCTTCGTTGTTGCTCTCGCGTACGAGGAAACGTTCGGTCGAGAGATGCCCAACCTCCATGTCGTTCACCTCGGGGCCCGCCATCCCGGAGATGAACTGCACGTTTGCGGGCTGCGACGATGTGTTGCGCAGCCGCAACACGATACGCCGGTCGGGTTGACCCGCCGGATTGAAGTGGTAATACAGAAAGCGCGCGGGCTGAGCGGGCGTCAGGTCTGCCTCGAAGAGCAGGCCGTCGGCGGTAAGTGTCTCGGGAAAGTCGCTGACCATCAGATACGCGGGGCGGATGGGCGGTAGCGCGACGTTCTCGACGTGGACATGCGTCGTCCCCTGCACGGTGAAGAAGTCGTCGCCCGAGATGATGATGGGGACGTCGATCGTCGTCGTGTCGTCGATCTGGAGCGGGTGGTCGACGATGACGCTGTCGGCGGTCGCCGTGATCTGCGCTCCCGCGCGCGGCTGCGCGGCCTGAACCGCCGCCTCGAGGGCCTGCTCTTGCAGAAAGTAGGTCGTCGCCGGATCGCCCGTGAGGCGAATCGTCACGGAGTCGGCAATGGTGCCGGCGAGGTCGGCGACGCGCACCGGGACGTCACGGGTCACCCCCCGATCGTCACGGACCGTGAGCGTCGTCGTCCCCAGTTGCTTTCCCGTTATGGTGATCGTCCTCGCAATCTGATCGATCGCTGCATCGACGATCGACGGATCGGCGATCGTCACCGAGATCGACCCGAGCACGCTCTGGACGCGCAACACCTCGGTTCCCCCGGGGACGACGCCCGCCGAGGGCGGCTCGACGATGATGGGCGGGGGAGTCGGCGGAAGCGTCGGGACGGCGCTCGCCGTCGGAGTCGCCAACGTCGCTGAACCTGAAGGTGACGCGACCGGAGCGCTGACGGCGGGGGTACCTGCGGCAGCACTGGGTGGGGCCGAAGCTGCCGACGCCTCTGTGGCCGGCGACGGTAGGGACGGCGGAGCCGTCGCCGGGGTGGGCGGCGGTGGCGTGGCGCCCCCCGCTTGCGCAAATGCCGCGGCGCACCCCGCAATTGCATACAGCACCACGAGCACGAACGCGAGGGACCGCGGAAAGCCGCGGCTCATCAAAAGCTCCCTATTTCACCGACCGGACTTAGGCAATCTTCGCTTCGCGTTTCACCGCAGAGGCGAGTAATGTCTTGTACCCGACACTCGGGAACAGGACCGTTATAAAGTCCTTCTCCGCTCGCTCGATCGTGCCTTGCCCGAACTTGGGATGCACCACCACTTCGGCGATGCGAAAGCCCGAACCGACGAGCGACTGCGCGCCGGCCAAGCAGTTGTCGCACGTCCCACAATTGCGCGCGTCGTAGTCCTCGCCGAAGTAGTTGAGGATGAAGCGGCGGCGGCAGGACTGCGTCTCGGAGTACTGCAGCATCATCGCGAGCTTGCTCTGATCGTACGCTTTCTTCGTCTCGTAGTTGTGCAAGTTGAGCACGAGTTCTTTGTTTTGCGCGGCTCCGGGGGTGAGACCGTAGCGTGAGCGGCTGCGCATCTCGATGAACTGCGCCTTCTTGAGCAGCGCGAGCACCACTTTGAGCTTGGTGAGCGGCAACTGCGAGATCTTGCGCAGATCGGTCAGCGAGACCCCGCCCGCCTGGCTATCGAAATATTCGAGGGTTGCAAAGATCTTCTGCACCTCCTCGACGTCGGGGTACTTACCGGTGAGGAAGTAGTTCTGCACCCGCGTGTCGCTCATGCGGTAGATCAAGATGCAACGCGAGAGCATCCCGTCGCGGCCGGCGCGGCCGGCCTCCTGGGTGTAGGCCTCGACCGATCCGGGGAGATCGTAGTGCACCACGAAGCGGATGTTCGGCTTGTCGATGCCCAGGCCGAAGGCGTTGGTGGCGACGACGGCGCGAATTGCCTCGGCCATGAAGAGTTCATGCACCGAGAAGCGCTCGTGCTTCTGCAACTTCGAGTGATAGACGGCCGCCGGCAGATTGAGCTGGTCGTGCAGGAAGCGCTGTACCTCCAACGCGTTTTTGATCGTCGCCGTGTAGATGATGCCGGTGCCGGGGAGGCCGTCGTTGGAGAATATCTCTTTGAGGACTTTGAGTTTGGCGGCTTCACTCTCGGCGCGCCGCACTTCGTAGCAGAGATTGGGGCGGTCGAAGCCCTTGACGATCGTGCGCGCGTTGTGGATGTCGAGCTGGGCGAGGATATCTTCACGCACGGCCGGTGTCGCCGTCGCGGTGAGCGCGAGGACGGTCGGATGCCCGAGCTTGGCGATCGCCTGGCCGAGCGCGAGGTAGGCGGGACGAAAGTCGTGTCCCCACGCACTGATGCAGTGCGCCTCGTCGACCACGAAGAGCGGAATCGTGAGCCGGGCGAGCAGTGCGACGAAGGCTTCGTCTTCGAGCTTCTCGGGGGTGACGAAGACGATCTTCACCCCGCCCGCGCGGATGCGTTCGAGGTAGGCGGCCTCTTGATCTTCGGTGAGCGTGGAATTGAGCGCCGCAACCTCGGTGAAGCCGCGCTCCGCGAGCATGTCGAGCTGGTCTTTCATGAGCGCGATGAGCGGGCTCACGACGACGGTGGTCCCATCGAGCATCAACGCCGGGAGCTGATAGCAGAGGCTCTTCCCAGCGCCGGTCGCGAGAATCGCGAGCGTATTCTGGCGGTCGAGGACGCGGCGAATGACTTCTTCCTGACCAGGCAAGAAGTGCTCGAAACCGAAGAGACGGCGCAACGCGGATTCGATCTCCGGGCGTTTGCGGTCGTCCTCGGAATCGGCAAGAACATTCAGGGCCACGGAGCCAACCTCACTAGAAGCAGAACCGCCGCCTCTTCTAAATAAAGCAGAGCAGCGGGCATGCCTTAAGTACGCTTTCGGGCCTGAATATTCCCAGGGGCCAAACCTCCTAAACTCAGAGGAGCAAGCGGCCTACAGGCGTCGCGTTTGGCGACCGCCAATCGGTGCTCGTGTCCCTGTATCGAACGTGGCGCCCCAAGTCGTTCACCGATCTCGTCGGGCAAGACGCAGTCGTGCGGACGCTCCGGACGGCGCTCTCGAGTGGGAAGCTTTCGCACGCATATCTCTTCTCGGGGTCGCGCGGGAGCGGGAAGACCTCAGCCGCCAAGATCCTGGCGCGTTGTCTGAACTGCGTGCACGGACCGACCCCCGATCCCGACAACAGCTGCGAGAACTGCCTGGCGATGCTCTCGGGGACGGCGCTCGACGTCCTCGAGATCGATGCCGCCTCCAATCGCGGGATCGACGAGATTCGCGCGTTGCGCGATGCGGTGAAGTTCGCGCCGGCATCGATGCGCTACAAAGTCTTCATCGTCGATGAGGCGCACATGCTCACCCGCGAAGGCGCCAACGCCTTTCTCAAGACGCTCGAGGAGCCGCCGCCGCACGCGATCTTCATCCTCGCCACAACCGCGCCCGAGCAGCTGCCGGCCACGATCCTCTCGCGCTGCCAGCGTTATGCCTTCCGCCGCATCCCGGTTGCGACGATGATCGAACGGATGCGCACGATCGCCGACGCGGAAGGCATTGCGATCGACGACGATGCGCTGGGCGCAATCGCCTACCGGGCCGACGGGGGCCTGCGCGATGCACTCACGATGCTCGAGCAAGTCGCAGCGTTCGCGTCGGGGGCGCCGGTGGAGGCCGCCACCGTCGATGCGGCGTTCGGTGCGACGGGGCGCAATTTCGCCCGCGCCCTCGTCGCCAACGTCTTGGCCGGCGACGCGAGCGCCGCGCTACGCACGATCGACGCGGCCAGCGATGCCGGAGCCGACATGCAAGGCTTCATTCGCAATTCGCTCGCGGAGTTTCGCAATCTCTTGGTGGCGCGCATCGAGCCCGGCCTGCTCTCGCGCGACCTTTCGAGTAGCGACGCGCAAGCGACGATTGCCCTCGCCGGTGCGACGGCGCAGCCGCGCATCGTTCGCGCGTTGCGCCTGCTGGCCGACGCCCTGGCGGCCGGCCGGATCTCCGGCAGCCCGCGCTTGGAGGTGGAGACGGCGGTGCTTCGCTTGATCGTGCAGGGTGAAGATCCCACCCTCGAAGCTTTGGCGACGCGGGTGACACTGCTCGAACAGCAAGGCACCTCGGTCGTGCCTGCGGCCCCCGCTCCCATGAACTCGCCCGCCTCCCCCGCGCCGGCCGCGGCCTCGACCAGCGCCCCACCGGTTGCGCCGGTCGCTTCGCCGGCACCGCGAGTATCGTCAACATCGGGCTCCGCCCCGGCGCCGCCCGAGCCGACCCTCCAGCGGCTCCGCTCGCAATGGCAGAGCATTCGGACGCGCGCCGAAGGCGAACGCGTCCCGCTGCGCGGCCCCCTCTCGCGCGCGACCGTCGAGGCGGTGACGGCGCAGGCCGTTATCGTGCGGCTAGCCGACGAGCCGGCCGCCGAACTTCTGCGCAAGGACGCCGCCGTCGTCGAGCGCGCCATCAAGGACGTCGTGGGAGTACCGTTGCGCCTCCAGATTCGCGTCGAGGCCGGGCCGCAAGGCGGCTCCCGTGGGAACACGCACCGTGCCGCCCCGGCACCGGCGCCGGGCGAGGCGGAGCCGAGCGGCGAAACCGATCTTTTAGCTTACGCATTGCACAAACTGAGTTAAGCGGAGTAAGACGTGAATCAAGCGCAGATCCTGGCCCAGGTTCGCAAGATGCAAGCGGATATGGCCAAAGCGCAAGATGAGATCGCAGCGACCGTCGTCACCGGCACGGCCGCGGGCGGCACGGTGACCGTCGAGATGACGGCCGACCACGCGCTCAAGTCGATCAAGATTGCAAAGGAGGCCGTCGATCCCGACGACGTCGAGATGCTCGAAGACCTCATCGTCGTCGCGGTCAACGATGCCAGTGCCAAAGCACAGGAATTCGCCAGTCGCAAGATGGGCGCGCTCACGGGCGGCATGAAGATCCCGGGGTTGACGTAGATCGGCACGAGCGGCATCGCGGGCCCCCTGCAAAGCCTGATCAACGAATTCTCGAAGCTTCCGACGGTCGGGCCGAAGACGGCGGCCCGGCTCGTCTTCTATTTGCTCAACCGCCCGCGCGCAGAGGCGCAGGCGCTCGCCGACGCCATCTTGGCACTCAAGGACCGCGTGCATCTCTGCGCACGCTGCTTCTCGCTTACCGAAGATGAGTTCTGTACGTTTTGCACCGATCCGCGGCGTGATGCATCGCTGCTCTGCGTGGTGGCCGAAGCAAAAGACATCTTCGCCCTCGAGCGCACCGGTGCATATCATGGGCGCTATCATGTGCTCGGCGGCCTCATCTCGCCGATGGATGGTATCGGGCCGGCGCAACTGCGCACCAAAGAACTCGTCGAACGCATCGCGGGCGAGCAGCCGGTGGAGGTTGTCGTCGCCACCAATCCCAATGCCGAAGGCGAGGCGACCGCACTCTATCTTTCACGGCTGATCTCGCCGAGCGGCGTGCGCGTGACGCGGCTCGCCTACGGATTACCGATTGGCGGCGATCTCGATTACACCGACGAAGTTACGCTCGCAAAGGCGCTCGAAGGGCGCCGCGCGCTCTAATCTATCGTATGTGCAGCTGGGCAGAAGCTTGATAGGATACCTTACGGTACGGCCAAAAGCGTCGGCGCATGTGCCGGTTGTGTTAGCGGGCTAGTGACGCGACTTTTTGCGCCCGCCGCGCTTCTGCCCGGCGGCTGGGCCTTCGACGTCCTCATGGAGATCGACGACGCAGGCAACTTCGGCGCCGTTACGCCGCGTTGGTCACCCGGTGATGCCGAGGTGCTCGCGGGTGCCGTGCTGCCGGGGATGCCCAACGTGCATTCCAAGGCGTTTCAGCGCGCGCTCGCCGGACGTACGGAACGCCGTGCGGCCAAGAGCGATACCTTTTTCACGTGGCGCGAGCTTATGTACAAGCTGGTCGCGCGCATCAATCCCGAGCAGTTCGAAGCGATTGCGAAATACGCGTTCATCGAGATGCTCAAGTCGGGATACACGGCCGTCGGCGAATTTCACTACCTGCACAACGGGCCGGGCGGCACTCCGTACGACAGGCCGACCGAACTCTCCGAGCGCCTCATCGCCGCAGCCCAAGCCGCCGGCATCGGGCTCACCCTTTTGCCCGGCCTCTATTGCTACAGTAACTTTGCCGGGCATCCGCCGCTGCCCGAACAACTGCGCTTCGTGCTGAGCCTGGACGCTTACGTCTCGCTTTGGACCGAGTTGCAGAAACTCATGCAGAACGATCCGCAACTGCGGTTGGGCGCCGCTCCGCACTCGCTGCGCGCCGTCGGCCGGCTAGAACTCACGGGGCTCATTGCCGCCGTCATCACGCGCGATCCCGAAGCGCCTATTCACATGATCGTCTCCGAGCAACGGTTCGAAGTCGATTCGTCACGCATGGCCTTCGGTATGGCGCCAATCGAATATCTCTTCGGGCTCACGAAGATCAGCGCGCGCTGGTGCTTGATTCACGCCACCCACGCGACGCGCGACGAGATCGCGATGCTCGCGTCGTCGGGAGCCGTCGTCTGTCTGTGTCCGAGCAGCGAAGCCAATCTCGGCGACGGCATCGCTCCAGCGGCAGCGATCATCGAACGCGAGGGAGCTTTTGCCGTCGGTTCCGATTCCAACGTGACGATCGATGCCGCCGAGGAGCTGCGCTGGCTCGAATACAGTCAACGCCTAACCACGGGCCGGCGTGCGATTTTGGCCTCCAAGGCGTATCCCTCGGCGGGGGAATTCATGTACCGCATGTCGCTGCGTTCCGGAGCGCAAGCGCTGGGGCGCCGGATCGGTGCAATCGAACCGGGGGCGCGCGCCGACCTCGTCGTGCTCGACGACTTCACGACCCTCGACATGTTCGTCTTCAGCGCGGGCCGTAACGCCGTCTCGGCCGTGATGGTGGGCGGCAAGTGGGTCGTGCGCGACCACGCGCATGCGGGCCAAGAGGAGGCGCGCATCGCCTATCAGGAGACGCTCGACGCGCTGACCCGGACCTGATCGCCGTGTGCGAAGACCCCCGCCTGCAGCACGTTGCAGTAGACGCCCATGACGTTGCGCCGGTGCTGCGCCAGTTCGCGAAGTACCCGCGGGTCGGAATCGCCGGTTTCCAAATCGTAGGTCGTCGTGACGCAGCGCCGGATCTCGGCATTCACGTGCAGGACGACGTCGCCGACGGTGATCCGGGAGCCGACGAGATCGGCTTCTTGCAGGCGCACCTCACCGGTCGTCTGTACGAAGATGTTCGGGCGATACCGCAACGCCTCGAGCGATCGGCCCGCCAGCGCCTCCGCCTCCGCTAGCCACGTATCGAGGATCAGCGAGACCGGCTGGTCGTCGAAGTACGGGCCGGCGTCCCGCGCCTCCAGAGAGACGCTGCGCTGCGCACCGAGTTCGAGCGCGTCGTCGATCCCGGTGAGAAGATGGAGGCGTTCGTTTTCCTTGCCGCGATACGTCTTGCCGGTGCGCGCGTGATCGGGCGAGAGGACGAAGAGCGCGGCGCCGCGGTCACCGACCAGTCCGTGCGGGCCGACCCCCGCCTGGCGCAGGAGTTCTCCTTTGAGCGCCTTGACCGGAAAGCGCCAAATCTGCGCAACTTCTCCGAGAATCATCGGCGGACTCCAGGACTCGTGCAGGACAGCGGCGGAGTGAGGCGCATGCAGCTACGCCCACTCAGCCTCGGCGAGTTGTTAGATCGCGCGGTGACGCTCTGCGTTCGGCACGTGTGGGTCCTCGCGCTCATCTTCTTGGTCTTCATCGTCCCACTCTCCATTCTCCAGACATACGCGATTCCCGATCAGACCAAGGCGTGGACGAGCCTCATCGAAATGGCACGCTCGGGCGGGAGTGAAGCGGCTTTGCAACAGGCGGCCGTGCTCTCCCGGGCGTCGTCGGCAACCGGGGCGACCGCCATCTGGTTTCTCGTCGCGTTCTTCTTCAGCCCGCTGCCGTATGCCGCGCTGATCCTGGCGACCTCGCAGGCGTACTTAACGGGGACGACGTCGTTCGCTGCGGCGTACCGTGGGGCACTGCGCGTCTGGCCGCGTCTGCTCGGGTTGACGTTCTTGTATACGGTTGCACTTGTGATCGTCGGCATCGCCGCTGCGATCGTCGGAGCGGTGGTCATCGTGATCGTCGTGTTGCTCGGGCGTGCGGCCGTTGCGCTCGGCATCATCGCCGGGATCGTTCTCGGCGGTGCATACATCGTGGGTATGATCGTCCTCGGTCTCGTCGGCCTCATTGCCGTCTATCTCTCCTACTACACCTGCACGCTCGAAGGAGCGCCCGTGTGGACGTCTCTGACGAGCGGCGTGCAACTCGCGTTCGGGCGCGGCAACTTCCCCCGCTCGCTCGGCGCGGGCCTTGCCTTCACCGCGATAAATTTCGGTATCTCGCTGGTCTCGGTGCTGGGCGCAGGAATGTTGTTCGGCCTCGTGCACTCGGCGTACGCCGGCCAGACATTCAGCGTGCTCGTCAGCCTCCCCGCAACGGCGTTTCTGATCTCCTTCGTGACGTTGTACTACTACGATCTGCGCGTACGTAACGAAGGCTTCGACCTTCGCATCGAGATCGGGGCGCCGATGCCGGTCGCTGACGCATAGCGATTGAACTCTGCCGTTGGTTCTGCGCTTTCTGCGGAGGTGACGTGGCCGCACGGTGATCCTGACGCAGTCATTCGTACGGTGCTCGCACAACCGGCGTATCGAGCCGGAACGACGGTGGATCGGCCGCCGCAGCCGACGCTCCTCGAACAGCTTGGAGAATGGCTGCGTCATTGGGCAAAGACGCACCTCGGATTCCTGCACCGGTTGTTCTCGGGGATTCGCGGCACCGGCGAAGTGCTCGAAGTGGTCGTGCTCATCGCCGTAGGCGCGGGCTTGGTCATCGCCGGCGCACGGATATTCTTGATGATGGCGCGCGATCGCACACCGGTGGATGCGACGCCGGGTGACGTCGAGAAGCTCGGTGCGGTACGCACGGCGGCGCATTGGCGCGCGCTTGCGGTCGAGGCTGCCTCGCAGGGACGGTACGAGGCCGCAATTGCGGCCTTCTTCATGGCTGCGCTGCGGCTGCTCGACGAAGCGGGAGTGATCGCTTTCGATGCGGCGCGAACGCCGGGCGAATACCGTCGTCTGGTGCGTCGTGCGCTCGACGAGGCGGCGCCTGCGTTCGACGGGTTGGCCGGCCGCTTCGTGTACGCGACCTACGGTGGGCACGAAGCGAGTGCGCAAGACTATGCAGCCGCGCAGCATTCGTACACGACGTTCGCGCCGCTGGTGACTCACCGGTGATACGCCGTCTTCCTTCGATACGCCGTCTTCCTTGGGGGCAACTCGTCTTATTTTTGCTCGGAGTCGCGGTGCTTTCGTATACGGGCGTCGTGATGCAGCAGCGTCAGCAACTTGCAATCGATACGTACTCGACCTACGATGCACGCAGCGGCGGCTATCGCGCATGGTACGAGCTGCTCGAACGAGAGGGGGTCGATGTCACGCGTTTCGAACGTCCGGCGGCATTTCTGGACGATTCGATCAAGATATTGATTATCTCGACGCCGCTTTCGTTCGACCCACAGGTGATCGCGCCGTCAGAGCTCGATCGTACAGCTATCGATGCGTGGGTCGGCGCGGGTGGGACGCTCGTCGTGCTCGGGACGTATCTCTGGGGCGCGCAGTCGGCGCTCGCGGGCGTGGCCTTTATGCCCCTCACGCCGGCCGATCTACGGCGCATGGGTGTGCGTAGCGTCGCTTCAACGGTGCAGCCGCTGGTGCGGATCGGGAGATACCGGCGTGGCACCATCTACCTCGTACGAGACGAGGCGTTGCTCTCGAACGCGCGCATCGGTCGCGCCGACGATGCGCGCTTCGCCTTGGCACTCGCGCGCCCCAAAAGCGGTGGCAGCGTCGCCTTCGACGAGACGATCCACGGCTATCTGGTTCCCGAACATTGGTGGCTGGTTGCGCCGCGGCGGCTGGTCGTCGCCGTCATCGTGGCGGCGCTCGTCGTCGCACTTGCGGCGCTCGGCGCGACGATACGACTGGGGCCGCCGCTTCGACCGCCGGCCCACCGGGGCGCGACCTCACTCGAGTATGTGGATGCCGTGGCCTCTCTGTACGGACGTGCCCACGCCGCTGCTCCCGCCCTTCAGGAGGCATTGCAATCGGTCAAGCGCGCGGTCGCAACGGTGCTGGGACTCTCCGGCGATCTGCCGACACGGGATCTCGCGCGGGCGATCTCGGTTCCCGATCTGCGCGGTGCACTCGCCGAACTCGATGTGCTCGCGACGATGCCGGCACCCGATGAACGACATCTCGTGCGCGGCCTCCGCCTCGCACATCTCCTGCGGAAGGAAATCGAGACGCATGGCAGCCGCTTCTGACCTCGCCCAACGCCTACAGGACGGCTTGGCACGCGTGATCGTCGGCAATGAGCAAACGACGTTTGCGTTCTTGGTGGCGCTGCTCGGGCGCGGGCACATCCTCATCGAAGGCGTACCGGGGACGGCAAAGACGCTCTTCGTGCGGATGTTTGCAATCTTGCTCGGCGTCGACTTCCGGCGCATTCAGTTCACGCCCGATCTGATGCCGTCGGATGTCGTCGGCACCACCGTCTTCAACCCCAAGACCGCCGAGTTCAGCTTGCGGCGCGGGCCGATCTTCACGAATCTGCTCTTGGCCGACGAGATCAATCGCACGCCGCCCAAGACGCAGTCGGCCCTTCTGGAAGCGATGGAAGAGCGCCAAGTCACCATCGACGGCGAGTCGCAGCCGCTCGATCCGCTCTTCGTGGTTTGCGCGACGCAGAATCCCATCGAGTTCGAGGGGACGTATCCGCTCCCGGAGGCGCAACTCGACCGCTTCTTCGTTCGCGCGACGACCGGCTATCCGAGCGCCGCGCAAGAGCGGGAGTTACTGGCACGCAGTGCGCGAGGGTTTGATGCGCACCATCTCGATGAGGCCGGCGTGACGCAGATGGCGACGCGTGACGAGGTGCTCGCGGCGCAGCGCGAGGTGCGCACGATCTTCGTCGCCGATGCGCTCGCGGAATACATCCACACGATCGTTACGCGCACGCGTGCCTCGAACGACCTTGCCTTGGGCGCTAGTCCGCGTGCCGCAATCGCCGTGCTCATCGCGGCACAAGCGGCCGCGGCGGTCGACGGCCGTGATTTTGCGACGCCCGACGACGTGAAGACGGTTGCGCCGCTGGTGCTCGCGCATCGTCTCCTCGTGCGGCCGGAAGCCGAAGTCGAGGGGCTCTCCGCAGCAACCGTCTTGGAGCGAATCCTCGCGAGCGTGGACGTTCCCAAGGGCCTCGCATCGGCGAACCGCGCCTGACGATGCGCCGCCTCTTCCCGGCGCTTTGGCTCTCGCCGCGCGGCGTCTGGGTGCTCTTGGGCCTCGCAGCCCTCACCGCGATCGCAAGCGTCGTCGCGTGGCTGGGCATCGTCGTCTACTTCGGCTGCGCTGCCCTGATCGCTGCCCTGCTGGCAGATGTGCGTCTGGGACCATCCAGCAAGACGTTGCGTGTGACGCGGCAACCGCTCGAACCGCTGGCGTTGCGGCGCCCGGGGCGCGTGGTCTACACGGTTGAGAACCGCAGTGCATCTGCCGTCCGGGTCGGGCTGTTCGAGACGCCGCTCGCGGCGATCGACTTCGATCGCGAGAGCGTCATCGGAACGATCCCGGCGCATGCGCAGGCCACCTTGCACCAAGGACTGTTAGCGCGCGAACGCGGTCTCGTGCACTTCGGCACGATCTACGCCTGGGCGGAAAACGGTCTCGGGCTCTTGCGCCGGCGCTTTGCCATTCCAGCCGCAGCGGAGGCGCGGGTCTTTCCCGATCTCTCCGCCGTGGAGGGCTACGGCACGCTCGCGCGGCGCAAGACGTTGCTCGAACAGGGTTTGCGCCGGCTGCGTCTGCGTGGTGTCGGCAGCGAATTCGAAAGCATTCGCGAGTACGCGACGGGCGACGCGTTTCGCAGCATCGATTGGAAGGCGAGTGCCCGGCGCGGACGCCTCATGGTGCAGCAGTACGAGATCGAGCGCAGCCAACACGTGATCGTCGTGCTCGACTGCGGCCGTATCATGACCCCGCGTATCGGTCCGCAGCGAAAATTCGACTATGCGCTCACGGCGGGGTTGTCGGTCGCACGTGTCGCCCAAGCCGCCGACGACAACGTCGGGCTGCTCGCATTTGGTGCCAAGCCCGTACTCTCGATCGCGCCCCGCCGTGGGGAAGCCCACATCGCCGCCTTGGCGCGTGCGTCGTACGACTTGCAGCCACGCATGGAAGAGCCCGACTACGAACGCCTCTTCACGGAACTCAAGAACCGTAACAGCAAGCGCAGTCTCATCGTCTTCTTCACCGATATCTTCGACCCGGTCACCTCGGCGAGCGTCCTTGCGGGCCTCGCACGTCTGGTGCGGCGGCACGTGGTGCTGTGCGTGCTCATGAACGACGCGGCGATCGCATCGGCGCTTGCGTCAGAGCCGGTCACTGCCGACGACGCCTATCGTGCGAGCGTGGCGATGCGCCTCGCCGACGAGCGGGCAACGGCGATCGCCCAACTGCGCGCGCTCGGCATCATCGTCGTCGACGTCCCGGCGGCGCAACTCACGGTGGCACTGCTGGATGCCTATCTCGAGGTCAAAGCACGAGGAAAAATATAGGTGTCTTAACCGCAGCCGCGACGGCGAGAGCCACGCTGGTTTCTGCAGGAACACTCCTTTATTAAAAAACTCGCGCACTGCCTTCATATCGCGCCCGGGAAACCGGTGCAGAACGCGTTCATCGAGAGTTTCAACGGGCGGCTGCGCGACGAGTGCCTGAACGAGAACGACTTCACGACGCTCTTCGACACGCGCCGGATCCTGGCAACTTGGCGTGACCAGTACAACACGGCGCGACCACACAAAGCGCTGGGTTGGAAGACACCCGAGGAATTTGCGCGCGCGTTCTCGACTACCCAAACAACCAAAACTCTCCATCTATCCTCGGTGGCATGATGGGGCTACCGTCACCGGTATAACCATATGATGATGATTCGCGCACAAATCGGTACCGTCCCATTGCCGTGGTCGAGACGAGAGGCCGGCCGCCGCCGCACGGATTGGCAAGGATTACCAGACTCAAGGCCGCTGGCCTGGGCATCTAGGCTATGACAGGAGCTCGCAGCGATCAGGCTCCTACCTGAAGCGATTCACGACACCGCGTGGAGGAATTGCACAAGCATCCCCCGGGCTCTTGGAATCTTCGCTGGCTCCTCTATCACTATTACTTGTCACTAGTGATGGACGGACTTCTGTCGCAGCCATCTCTATGCGGAAAAGCTCCTCTAGAGAATTTCGCGTCTCGTATTGACAGCCATCCGTTTCAATGGTTTATTTCGCACAGAGCGTTTCGGGCTATTGTCGGGATATTAATGCGCCAAGTGGCTGCGCTTGTCGTCGTTTCTGCTTTACTTTTGCAGACGGGAACAGCCTGGGCCGAGGGTGTCCGGCTAACACCGTATCCGGCACCACAAGGTGCGACGGCTCTCTCAGCACAGCCGGTGACGGGGGTCCAACTCACGACAAGTGACCAGCAGTTCGCCCGAGGCGTCCTCGTGCATCCGCAGTCTCCGTACGCTAAGCCCGAACCGATACCGCTAAGCGTTTTCTTGCGAGGTCAGAGCACGAGGGTGCTTCAGTTCCCGCGTAAAGTTGCGGAAGTCAAGAATAGCGCTCCGATAGATTTGAAAACGTTAAAGCTGTACAAGCCTGTTGACCCGCGCGACGCGCCGCGAGACCCGCTGGCCATCGGTATCCACACGGCGGCATCCCTGGGAATCACACACCTTGTCCAACTTAGTACGGCGGGCATAGCGGCTCCAAGTGCCTCGGCCGGACGGCCTCTGCGTCGTGCACTTAGTGAGACGAGGCAGGCCACCGTGGGAGTGCGAAAGGCAGCGGCGCTGATTACCGCCGGCCAGGTGCCCGGAACTGGGATCAATCCTTGGTGGACCTATGAAGAAGGGACCATTCCAGGCGTCGGCAAGTACATGGTCAACGTTTCCAATACGAACTTACTTGTACAGTCCGACGATGTTGATGTTCCCGAACGGGGTGTAGACCTGGCCCTTCGGCGCACGTATAATTCGCAGTCGGGGCGTGATTGGGCCAATGACGATGGTTCTGAGTTTCCAGGGCAATTTGGTACGGGCTGGACGAACACCGTCGACGCTCACCTTGCTTACAATAGCGGAGTTGGCGGGAGCGTCGGATTAAGCGTCTTCGATGTCGATGGAGGCGCGCTATGACTATCTCCCCGACGGTCAAGGTAATTGGATACCGCCGCCGGGCCAGCACGCGCAGCTTGCGTACGATGGAAGCTGCGCCTATGATTGGACGAGTACGTCAGGAGCGGTATACGTGTTCTTCCCGCCGAGTGGCGGCTGCATAGCATCGCAGCCCGGGTATGGGGGGCGCACGGCGTTGATCTATGGGCGCAATCACAACAACTATTTGTATTTCATCTGGTCGTGGGCGGGAAATCCGATTGTTGACGCGACCAACTTGACAACCCTTACCGTTCAGCATTCCGACGGCCATGCCATGGTCTTGAATTTCGGAAATGTGAGCGTAAACGGGAGCGTGGAGCGGCTGCTGACGTCGGTCGTTCGACCCGACGGGGTGAGCATCGCTTACGCATACGATGGCAACGGCAACTTAAGCGAAGTCGACAAACCCATCAATTGGACCTCGCCGAACAGCTCCGGAGTGTCATTTAGCACCGCATCTACGAGCGACTGCGTGCAAAATGGTGCTGTTGTGTGCTTGCCTGGAGTTGACCCGGTTCCGTGGATACTTTCCTTCTTACGGAGAAAGAATCCACCATGGCAAAGCGCCGTACATACCCGCCGGAGTTCCGGCGTAAGATCCTCGACCTGGTCCGCTCCGGCCGCAGC
>Ga0335075_10007907_pt1 | contig 16327 bp, 18 predicted proteins | sample Lox_Sample_24_FD_206723 | JGI IMG/M metagenome (GOLD analysis project Ga0335075, IMG submission 206723) | Soil microbial communities from Loxahatchee National Wildlife Refuge, Florida, United States - Lox_Sample_2.4 | ecosystem: Environmental > Terrestrial > Soil > Wetlands | place: USA... | reverse complement strand
TGTTGCGCATCACCTTGGCCAGCGCGAACCGGCGCACGTCCCGGTCGTTGGCGGTGAACCCGCCCTCCTTGAAGATCGGGTGCCCGAACAGGTTCGTGGTCGCGGTGGTCACCACCAGCCCGGTCTCGTCCAGCGCCCGGCCGAAGGCCGCGATCCGTTCGGCCCGCTCCTCTTCGGTGTCGTCGAACCCGAACACGTCGTTGTCGTGGAAGTTCACCCCGTAGGCGCCGATCTCGGACAGCTTGTGCACGGCGCGCTCGGCGGGCATCGGCGGCCGGACCGCGGTGCCGAAGACGTCCACGCCCTGCCAGCCCACGGTCCATATCCCGAACGAGAAGCGGTCGGCGGCTGTGGGTGCGTACCTGTCGTCGCTCACGAGCCAGTCCTTTCATCCCAGGTGACGGTGTCGTCGCGGAGCGCGGCGTGGCGCTCGCGGATCTGCGGCTGCGCCGGGCCGGTGTAGGTTTCGGCCGGCCGTGGCGGCCACGGCGGCGGCCCGGCGGTACCGGCCAGGGCCCACGCGGCCTGGCGGGCGGCACCGAGCGCAACGTACTCCTCCGGCTCGGGCACGTCGACCGGCGAGAAGAAGATGCCCGGCGCCGCCTGGCGGACCGCGGGCGATCTCGCCCCGCCGCCGATCAGCAGCACCCGCCCGGATGCGGGTCCAGCGGCCCCGGCGGACCCGGCAGCCCCGGCGGACCCAGCGGACCCGCAGGCTGCCGCGATCCGGTCGGCCGCGTCGGCCAGCGATGCGAGCAGCGCCTCGACCGCGGCCCGGGCCAGGTTCTGTCTGGTCGCGTTGCGCGTGGTCAGCCCGCGCAGCACCCCGGTCGCGCCCGGCCGGTCCGGGGTGCGCTCCCCGTCCAGGTACGGCAGCAAGGTGATCCCGCCCGCACCCGGTTCCGCGGCCAGCGCCAGGGCGTCGAGCCCGGCGAGGTCGGTGCCCAGCAGCGAGGCGGTCGCGGACAGCACCAGTCCCGCGTTGATCGTGCACACCAGGGGCAGGAACCGCCCGGTGGCGTCGGCGAACCCGGCCACTGCCCCGGACGGATCCGCTGCGGGCACCTCGCTGACCGAGAATGCCGTGCCCGAGGTCCCGATCGACACCGCGACGTCCCCGGGCCGCAGGCCCAGCCCGAGCGCGGCGCCCATGTTGTCGCCGGTCCCGGCGGACACCACCGCGCCCCACGCGGTCTGGCCGACGGCCTCGCCCGGGCCCGCCACCCGGGGCAGCCGCAGCGTGCGGCCGATCGCCGTCTTGACCAGATCGGGCAGCCAGACCCCTTTCGCGGGCGAGAAGTAGCCGGTGCCGGACGCGTCACCACGGTCGGTGATCAGCGGCGTGTCCCCCAGCGGCCCGCCGAGCAGCCGCCAGGTGAGCCAGTCGTGCGGGAGCAGCACGGCCGCGGCGCGGTTGGCGTTGGCCGGCTCGCGGGTGGCCAGCCAGCGCAGCTTGGTGACGGTAAACGAGGCGGTCGGCACGCTGCCGGTCTCGGTCGCCCACCACTGCGGCCCGCCGCACTCGCGGACCAGTTCGGTCGCGGCCGGGGCCGAGCGCAGGTCGTTCCACAGCAGCGCGGGCCGGATCACCCCGCCGTCGTCGTCCAGGACGACCATGCCGTGCTGCTGCCCGGCCACGCCCACGGCGCCTGCGCGCTCGAGCAGGCCCTCGCCCGCCTGCTGCAGCGCCGCCCACCACACGGCCGGGTCGGCCTCGGTGCCGGACGGGTGCGGTGCGCTCCCCCGGCCGACCACGGTGCCGTCATCCGCGTCGCACAGCACGACCTTGGTGGACTGGGTTGACGAATCTATGCCCGCCACGAGGCGCGATCTGTGGGCTCGGTTCATGACCTCCGCTCTCATGGCGATCAGGCTCTGCCATGAGACGGACGGGTCCACCTCACCAGAGCGCCAGCAAGCACAACCGAGGTTACTGCGGCCTTCACGGTTGGGAAATTGCCCAGGTGGCCATTCGGGTGGGCGTCCCCCACTATCCGCGTACAACCCGCCGGCGCTCACGGATGCGATGGCCTTGCCCAGGTATGACTCCAATCAGCCCCGTGAAAGTAGATTCAACCCCTGGTTCTCTCCGCTCCGGGCGAATTCACAACCTGCCCCTTTGAAGCAGTTGGGTGTGCCTTCCGGCGACTGTTGCCGCGACTCCGTCAGAGACGGCGCGCCGTTGCCCTGGTGCGGGTTGACGCCCTCTTACGGCGCCTTGAGCTGCTGGTAACCCGGGTGCACGCCCGGAATGAGTCCCTGCTGAGCGGCGATGCGGCTGAGGAGCCCGCGCAGCTGTTCCCGCTCGGCCGGGGTGAGGGCGGCGCAGATGTCGTCCTCGTGCGCGGCGCCGATGGGCCCGAGCCTGCTCTTGAGGAACTGCCCGCCCGCAGCGGTCAGGTAGAGGGCGTGGTGCCGACGGTCGTCAGGGTTGCGCCGCCGCTCGATCAGGCCGCGTTCTTCGAGGTGGTCAACGAGCAGGACGAGCCGGCTCGGCGGGGTCCGTATCTGGCGTGCGAGCACCTGCTGGCTTTGCCCCGGCTGCCAGGCGACCAGCCGCAGGAGGCCCGCCTGGGCCGGGGTGAGGTCAAGGCCGGCGATCCGGCTGGCGAATCCCGCCGCGGCGTGCGCCCCGATCTGGGCCAGGAGGAAGGCGTTCCCCGTGTAGCGCCCGGCTGTGTCGCGCTCCGGCTCGTTCACGTTCATCATCGTATCACCTTGACAATCATATACAATAGATAACTATTATGCTGCGTGTACTAAATTGCGATACCTGAAGGACGTGAGAGCAATGACCAGCGACATCAGGAGGACCAGGACCGGACCGCAAGGTGGCCCGCCGCTGCTGGCGCCAGTGATCGCCTATAGCGTGCTGATGGTCACGGCGGTCGCGCTGCTGTCGAGGGTTCCGCAGCCGGGCGCGCCCGCCGCCGCGGTTCTCGGCTATGACCAGGCACATCAGACTGTCATGCGGGTGGCCGGCTGCTTCGCCTTCGCCGCCTCCCTGCCGCTGGCGATCTGGACCGCCACCGCCTACCGGCGGCTGCGCACGCTCGGGGTCACCGCTCCCGGAGCGGTGATCGGCCTGTCCGGCGGACTGCTCGCCGCCACATCGCTTGCCCTGTCGGGCCTGCTCACCTGGACCAGCGGCCAGCTCGGCGACGCGAACACCCCTGCCGTGGCGCGTGCCCTGACCGACCTCGGCTTCGCCGTCGGCTCGGCCGGGTTCGTGGTCCCGCTCGGCCTGCTAGCCGCCGGCATCGCCGTGCCGGCCCTCATCCTCAGGCTCACGGCGCGGCCACTGGCCTGGGCCGGCCTGGTGATCGCGGCTGCCAGGCTGCTGGCCACGCTTACCCTGCTCACCCCCGCGCTGGACGCCACCTTGCCGGCCGGCCGCTTCGCGGGGCTTGCCTGGCTGATCGCGGTCAGTGTCGCGCTGCCACGCAACCGCCACGGTGTCGCCGCCATGGCCGGCCGGACGCAGGTGACGGCATGACCACGGCAGCCAGCACCCTGAACAGCCAGCGGTCGCCAGGCGCAGCGCGGATCAGCGGCCGTCAGCTCGCGGCCGGCCTCGCCGCCGCCGCCGCGCTCGCCGCGATCCTCGCCGGAGTGACGGTCCCGCTCGCCCGAGCGCTCGCACCGCACTGGGCGCGCACCGAGGGCCTCACGGTCCTGGTCGTCGCCGAGGTCTACCTGGCGGTCATCGCCGGCCTCGTCACTGGCGTCGGCGGGCTTGCTGGGGCCAGGCGGCTGCTGGCGCTGCGCCGTCCGGCGGCGCGGCAGGCGGGGACGGCGCTCGTCGTGGTCGCCGCCGCCTGCGCCGCCGGGCTCGCGATCTCGATGGCGTTCAGCCCGCTCAGCGGCGGCCCGGTCGCCACCCTGCAGGCAATCGTGCGGGCCGGCAGCGACGAATCCCGGATGGCCGCTGCGACGCCGCTGGTATGGGCGCTGATCGTGATCCGGGTCGCGGCGCTCGCCGGCGTCGGCGAGGAAATGCTGTTTCGCGGCGCTCTCTACGGCTGGCTGCGCAGGCGGCTGGCCGTCTCGCCCGCGATCGCCGTCACCACCGTGCTGTTCGTTCTGGAACACGCCTATTACCCCGTCCTGATACCGCTCGTGCTGACCTGCGGCCTGGCCACCGGCTGGGTCCGGCACCGCACCCGGACCATCGGCGCGACGATCCCGATGCACATCTCGGTTGACCTGGGGCTGTTCTTCGCCGCGTTGGCACTGACGTGAGGACCCGGGCCTGATTCCCGTTGTCCCCGTGCCAGGAACGCGGGTAGCCCAACTATTCCGCCAGGTACCTGCCGAGCCAGGTCAGGATGCGCATGTGGCCGTCCGCCGCGGCCCCGAACAGCCCTAGCAGCGGCGCACCCAGTAGCGGCGTGCGACCAGCGGCGCTTGCCTTGGATTTGATTCAGCAACTGCCGTGAGATGCGCTCTCTGCGCTCCTAGCGGAGCCCGAGGACGGTCATGAGGGCCTCGTCGATGCCCCATTGCTGTTCTGGGCTCACCCTGCCTACGAGTTCACCGAGCCGTCCGGCGTCCACGGCCCCGATCTGCTCAACGAGGACGCGGGTGGTCTCCCCGAGCAGGTCGATCTCAGGGCGGAAGGACGCCTGCCTGGCGCTGCGTGAAGTTGGCGCAACCAGGACCGCCGAGCGTGGCAGAAGCTCGTTGGCCTGGACGATCACGCCATATCGCCGACCTTCCTGCTCGTGGCCGGTCCCGCGCGGCAGGCGGAACTCGTGAACGTCACCCCGCAGCACGCATGCTCTCCATCGTGGCGGCGACATCGAGCATCTCAGCCCGATCATCCTCGTCGGCTTCCAGCGCCGCCACTTCGGCTGCCAGCGCGGCACGCCGCTGCAGCCGGGCAGCGCTGTCGAGGATCGCGCGGCGGATGGCTTCGGACCTGCTCAACCCCATGGCTTCTAGCTGGGCGAGCGCTCGCAGGGCCTCTGCGTCGAGACGCACGCTGATGGCTGATGGCATGACAATCATTGTATCACGTTTTGTGATACATCGTTTGCGGCCCGCGCGTGGCCCAAGCCTGACGCCGGCTATCCCGTCCTTGAACGCGGATCTGCTCAGCTGTCCCCTGGATCTGCAGGATCACGTGACGCCGGTACGGAGCTTGGGCGAGCCCGGACAGAAGGCGCTGCGCCGGGTCGAGCCCGGCGGGTTGCTCGAACAAGCCGGGCAGGACAACCGTCCGGCGGCATCATCCGCAAAGTCATTACCACGCGCCATCCACGCGCCATCCCGGTCCAGGCCTGAGTCAGTATTTGTGTTTCCGGGCTCATTGCGCGTTTCGAGGTGTGTGCATGCGGAAGGAGCGCGGCCAAAGGATCCGGCGGGTAAGAGGCGGGCTCAGCTCTGGTGGAGCGGTCTGGTTCCGTCTAGATCACGGATTGCGCCCGTGGCGGGCAAGTCCCGGTTCTGCCTGATGGCGTGGGTGAGGAGGACTGTCCCGGATACGGTGACGATACCGAACATGATCCAGAGCGTTTCGCGAATGCCGATCGCGGTGGCGAGCACCCCGCCGATGAGTGCCCCGAGGGGGCTGGTTCCTGCCACGAGAATGGACATGGTCGCGGTGACCCGGCCGCGCAGTCGCGGCGGTGAGTACGCCTGGCGGAAGCTGGCCATGATGATGCTGGCCGTGGCAGTTCCTGTCGCGGCGATCAGAGTTCCGGCGACGTAGAACACGAGGCCTCGGCCTGGTTGGGTGAGCGGGATGAGCAGCCCGAACGGCAATGCGGCCAGTGCGCTAAGTGTCAGCGCCCGCGCCGTGCCGATCCGGCGGGTAAGGTGGCCGACGGTGACTGCGCCAAGCAAGCCACTGACACCGGGGACGGCCAGCAGCAGCCCGACGGCAAGCGGGCCGACTCCCACTACCCGGATCAGGAACAGGACGGCCAGCGCCTGGTTAGCTGAGAGGCCGAAGTTGGCGATGGCACCGAACAGTCCCATGGGCCGCAGGTAAGGGTCACGGGTGACGAGCCGCACTCCAGCGGCTATGTCAGCCCGGATGGTCTGGCAGTGCGAGTCCCCGGATGGGTGTGCTACCGCCGTGCGGATCGCCAGCAAGCACATGGCGGAGACGAGGAAGCTCGCCGCGTTGAACAGCAAGGCCGTGATAACCCCGAGCGCCTGAGCCGCGAGTCCCGCCAGTCCAGGGCCGCTGAGCGTGGCGGCCGCTGTGCTGCCCTGCATTTTTGCGTTGCCTTCGACCAGTTGCTTCCCGGAGACCAGCGAGGGAAGGCAGGCCTGGTAGGCGGTGGTGAAGAAGACACCTACGCCTGCGCCCAGCAGGCCAACCGCCAGGAGCTGCCCAATTGTCAGGACGCCGACGGATGCAGTGAGCGGGACACTGGCATACAGCATCATCGCGGCTAGGTCGCAGACGAGCATCACTGCCCGGCGGGGCAGCCGGTCCACCCAGGCCCCAGCGGGCAGTCCGATCAGCGGCCACGGCAGCCAGGTCATAGCGACCAGCGCCGTCACCGTGAATGTGCTCGCGCGCAGAACAGTGACAGCCACCAAGGGCATCGCGACGACCGCCATGGCGGTGCCCACCTGGCTGACAGTTTCGCCGAACCACAGCAACCGGAAGTCTCGATGCCATAGGAGCCCACCAGCCCGGTGAACCTCCGGCCCCGCATTCTCCCCGGCTGCATTCATGGCGTTCCGCCTCTGCCTGACACATGGCTTGAGATCGGCACCGGACGTCGAAAGCCGGGCAAGACGCTGACCTGGCCACTGGACACAGCTTGCCCGATCCCCGCACGGCAGATGCTGGTCTTAGCGCTGAGCAGAACAGCCCTGGTTGCTGCTTTGCTCCCGTCTTCCTAAGGCGCCAAACCCATGCGAGGGACGCTCGTGATCAACAGGCCCGGCCCACCCATACGGCGCGATCTGGAGCCGGTCTGAGCCTTGGTGTCTGCGTGGGAATGGACGAATCCACTCCGGACGGCAAATGCGCGCATGCTGACCTCCTGGCACCGGCACCGGTCAGAAAATACCGCTGCCGCCTCGAGCAGATCCCGGGGCGGCACGCCGACCGGGTCAGCAGGCTGGTTTGCCGCCGGGTCAGGTCAGCTGGATCGTGAGACGGCCGACGGAGGCGTAGTTAGCCAGCGTGATTGACCACGTGCCGCCGACTGGAGTCCTGACCGGGCAGGTGGTGTTGCCGTTGACGGCGCACTCGGTGTACGGGCTGCTGCCGGGCTCGTAGGGGCGGCCGCCGGGCTCGTAGAACTCCAGGAAGACCTTGCTGTGCTTGCCGTTGCTGGTGAAGTTGACTTGCGTCACCTTGAACGTGACATTCTTGCCCGCGGTCGCGGCGAAGGTGTACCTGGCATCCTGGCCCTCGAAATTGATCGTGGTGGTTACGGGGACACTGGGGGTCAGCGCCTTGGCGGGCACCTGGGTGGCGAACGTCAGGGTCAGATCGCCGGCGGATGCCGCGTCCAGCACGATTGACCAGACCCCGCTCACCCGGGTGGCAAAGTTGCAGTAGCTGTTTCCGGTGACGAGGCACGGCAGATAAACCGAGCTGCTGCCGGGCTCGTAGAAGTTAAGCCCGAAGCCACCGTGGAAGTTGAAGTTCGTCACATTGAACGTGACGTTCTCGTCCGCCGTGGCCGCGAAGGTGTACTTGGGGTGCTGGACGGGATTCGAAATGGTCACTGTCACCGGCTTGCCGCTGGTGAGCCTGCCCGCGGGCGGGGGACCTGCCTGCGCCGATGGCCGTGGGCCCGGCCCGCCGGGCAGCCTATGTCCCGGCCCGGTTCCCGGCAGCACGACAGCAAGGGCTACGGCCAGGCCGACAACCCCCAGGGCTGCGCCTGCCCCGGCAGCGGCCCTGCGCCGCCGCCGGGCCCGCCGCCGGGCCAGCCCGAGGCGGACAGCCGCCCACGGCCGCTCGGGCACCGGCACGCCGTCAAGTTCGGCGCGCAGTCGGCGCGTGACATCCTCCGGTGACATCGTCATCTCGTCTCGCCTCCCTGGCCCTCGATCACCGTGGCCAGCTGCCGCAGCCCCTTGGCAGTCTGGCTCTTGACCGTGCCGACCGATACGCCCAGCGCCGCGGCCGTCTCGGCCTCAGACATATCGGCGTAGTAGCGCAGCAGCACACACGCGCGCTTGCCCCACGGCAGTCGTCCCAGCGCGGCCAGCATGTCCAGCTGCGAGTCGAGATCCGGGTCGGCTGACTGCTCCCGGCGGCCGGGGAGAACCGCGGCCGCCACCTGGCTGCGCCGCCGGGCCCGCCATCGCGCCCGGGCCTGGTTCACCACCGCCCGGTGTAAATAAGCCTGCGCCGCAGAAACATCCCGCAGGAACCGCCACCGGCCCAGCAGCGACGCGAACGACTCCTGGACGATCTCCTCCGCGACGTCGCGGTCGCCGGTGAGCCCGACGGCTAGCCGCACGAGCCGTGACCGCTGCTGCTGCCACAGCACGGCGACCGCCTCATCCCTGGCCACCGGCTCGCTGCCAACAATGCCGCTCATATAGAAGTGAGTGTCGCGCACCACCGGCCAGGTTGCCGCCAGCGCGAAATTCGCCGCGGTTGCCGCCCGGTCGGCAGATCGGCGCAGCGAGATGAATACCGCCGCCTGGCACTCAGGCAGCGGTGTGACGTCTTACCGCCTCGGCGTATCGTTCCACCGCGCTGCCGGGGCCAGGGTTGGCGATCGCCGCCCTCAGTACCGGGGCCATCTCCCCGTGGCGGTCCAGGTGCGTGTAGGTGAATACGACCTCGGTCGAACCCGGGCCGGCCGGGTTGAACTCGACTTCGATGACACTGGCGTTCTCATCGTCGGGTGCGAGCCGCCAGCCGGGACCGATCCGCCACGTGACCGCCAGCCGGCTCGGCGGCTCCCACACGGTGATCGTGCCCCTGACCACCTCCGTGCCGTCCGCACCCCGCTCGTAGAACCGGCCGCCCACCCGCGGTTCCATGCTGACGGATTGCGGGTCGTTCACGGTCAGGTGCTCCGGCGGCTGCCAGTCGATCTGCCGTTCGGTATAGATCCGGAAAGCCTCGGCTGGCGGCGCGGGCACGGTTACGGACACGCGCGGGGCTGCCTGTTCCCCTCCTGGCATGCTGTCACCCTCTTCCCAAAGTTACTATGCACCACCATTATAGTTAACCACTATCTTCCGCGGTAAGCTCGGCTTTCATGCACGTGCCCGCTGACCTGCCACCGCCAAGCAGCGAGCGGCTCCAGCTCATGCTGGGCGCAAAGCTCGGCCTGCTGTCCGTCGCCGACCAGCTCCGGCAGAACTGGGGTGCGCACGCGGCGGCGGTCGGCCTGTCCCCGGCCCAGGTGACCGCGCTCCTGACCCTCAATCCAGGGGAGGCGGTACCGATGCGCAGCCTGGCCGCCCGGCTTGACTATGACGCGTCCAACCTCAGCGTCCTCATTGACCGGCTGGAACGCCGCGGCGCCGTCGAGCGCCGCACCGAACCGGGCGACCGGCGCGTGAAAGCGCTGGTGCTCACCCCGGAAGGCGAGCGGCTGCGGGCAACCTTCTGGCACGCCCTCACCGAAGACCCCGGCCCGCTTGCGCCGCTGGGCGACACTGACCTGCGCGGACTCGCCCAGATCCTCGGCGTCATTGGAGCCGGCGCACCCAGCCGCGCGGACGCTGCGCAGCCATAGCCGGTCTGGCGGCAGCCCTGGCCAGCCACCACCAGCAAGGGCCGCCGCCGAACCCGCGCCAACGGCGGCTATCACACCGGCATGCCGTTGCTCGCGCTCGCCACGACCGATACCTGGATCGGCCGGCGGCGCACCAGGCCGGAGTACTAGGGCGCCGGCCTGCGGAATGGCGCTGGTGCCGATTCGGGATGATCTGGCCCAGGCGGCGGTGAGGGCGGCTTACGGCCGAGGTAGGCGACGAGCCGGTCTCCCGGGCCGGCCCGGGAGGCCGCGGTCACCGGCGGGCTGAACAGCGGCTGCCGGCCGGATTCGCCGATGAGCAGCGGGACGATGGCCAGCAGGCTGGCGGCCAGCGCGTCTGGGATTGGCCGGTTGTGGCCGCAGGCCTGAGAGATGTCCCATCCGTGGACGGCGATCTCGATGGCTCCCGCGCATTCCATGGCGATGGCTGGGAGCGGCAGGTCGCCGATGTCGAGTGCCTGCCGGGGGCCGGCGATGGCCCGTGCGGCCAGGAGCCGGCCGGCCCGGTCGCAGAAGGTCCGGACGGGGTCGGCGGCCAGGTCGCGGTCCGGCGTGGCGGAGATCAGGGCGACGTGGCCGGTGACGGTCCCGTCGTGGAGCGCGGCCAGGGACTCGCTGGCGTGGCTGAGCAGCATGCCCAGGTTCCAGCCCCGGCATGGTGTGGGGCGGGGCAGCAGCGCGGGCGTGACGTCGAGCACCGATCGCCCGGCGTAACTGATCGCCTGCTCCAGCAGTGCGGTCGCCCCGCCCACCTCCCCGTGCCCCCTCACTGGCGTGGCCCGGCCGTGCCAGCCGCGGCAGGCAGGACCTCCGGCAGGCCGAAGACCGAGAGCAGTTCGGGCTGGTTGAACGAGACGACGTGCGCGATACCCGCATCGCCGACGGTGAGCACCTGCACCGCATGGGCGTGGTGGCGGCCGTCGTGGCCGAGCAGGTAGCACGCAAAGCCGGGCTGGGCGTTGGCGGCGACAGGGATCATCCTGAAGTCCCCGGGCTGGCCGAAAACCCGGGAGCCGAGGAACCGCCCGATCGGGTCGCGCCCGGCGAACCAGGTGAGTATCGGCGGCATCTCGAATATGGCGTCCTCTCGCAGCAGCCGCGAGAGGGCGGACGCGTCGGCGTTCTCGAAGGCGGCCGCGTACCGGTCGAGCAGCGCACGCTGGCCTGTTTCCGTCGGTTCGCGGATCTCCTCCTGGGCCAGCCCTTCCTGCCCGATCCGGGCCCGGGCGCGCAGCAGCAGGCCGTTCACCGCGGTCGTCGTGGTGCCGAGCAGGTCGGCCACCTCGCTCGCCCGCCATTGCAGGACATCCCGCAAGATCAGGACCGCGCGCTGCCTGGCGGGCAGGTACTGCAAGGCGGCGATCAGAGCCAGCCGCAGGCTCGCCCTGGAATCCACCACCGTTGCGGGGTCGGCGGGGTCGGCCTCTACCAGGGCGTCGGGGATCGGCTCCAGCCACGGAACCTCGCCTTGCCCGGTGGCCAGCGGTCCATCCGGGTTCGCGCCCGGGGCGCCGAGGCCGGACGGCAGCGGCCGCCGGCTGCGGTTCTCCAGCGCTCGCAGGCACGTGTTGGTGGCGATCTTGTACAGCCAGGTGCGCAGCGACGCACGGCCCTCGAAGTCGTCGTAAGAACGCCACGCGCGGATCAGGGTCTCCTGCACCTGGTCCTCGGCATCGTGGACCGAGCCCAGCATCCGGTAGCAGTGAGCCAGCAGCTCCGCCCGGAACGGGCCGGTGAGCTGCGCGAAATCCGCCTGGTCCGTCATCGGGATGCCTCCTCGCTGGTTGCCCATACCCCATCTGAGTTGATCCGCGACGCGGCCGAAAGTCACCGGGTGACGCGCGTTGATTTCGGCTCCCCGCCCGGATCGGTACGGGCGGAACGTCTCACACCGCAAGGAGCCATGATGACAACTCAGCAGCTATCCGGAACTACAGCGATCGTCACCGGCGCGAGCCGCGGCTTCGGCCGCGGCGTCGCCGCCGCCCTCACCCAGGCTGGCGCGCACGTCGTCGGCGTGGCCCGCGACGCCAGCGCGCTGGAGGAGGTACGCGAGCAGCTCGGCGCCGCGTTCACGCCGGTGGTCGCGGACGCGGCCGACCCCGTCGTGGCCGGCCAGCTGATCGACGGGTACCGCCCGCGCGCCCTGGTGCTGAACGCCGGCGCGGCCCCGCTGTCGCGACCGATCCATCACCACACCTGGCAGACCTTCAGCCGCAACTGGGAAGTGGACGTGCAGCACGCGTTCCACTGGACCCGCGAGGCGCTGCTGGCTCCCCTGGAGCCGGGCAGCACGGTCATCGCGGTCTCCAGCGGGGCCGCGCTGCGGGGCTCTCCGATATCGGGCGGCTATGCCGGGGCCAAGGCCACCATCCGGTTCCTCACCAGTTACGCGGCCGAGGAATCGGGCCGGGAAGGGCTCGGCATCCGGTTCATCGCGGTGCTTCCCGACCTGACGCCGGAAACCGGGCTGGGCCAGCCCGCGGTCGCCGCGTACGCGGCGCGGGCCGGCGTGGACGTCGCAGCCTTCCTGGACGGCCGCGGGCCCGCCCTCACCCCCGCCGTGGCCGGCCAGGAAATCGCCAAGCTCATCACCGGCCCCGGCCACGACCAGGGTGCCTACCTGCTCGGCGCGGCCGGCCTGAGCCCCGCGCCCTGACATCCGACGGCGGAAAACAAGAACGGAGAAATCGACATGCACGAAACACCGATCGTCAAGCAGCCACCACGCAGCGCCTGGACAGTCGCGCTGGCCGGGCTCGGAGCCTTCATGGCCGCCCTGGATGTCGTGGTCGTCTCGACGGCACTGCCGACCCTGCAGCACCGGTTCGGGGCCAGCCTGGCCACCCTGGAGTGGCTGCTCAACGCCTACAACCTGGTGTTCGGCGCACTGATGCTGACCGGCGCCGCGCTCGGTGACCGGTTCGGCCGCCGACGGATGTACGTGCTGGGCCTGACGACGTTTGTCGCCGGATCCGCGTTCGCGGCCATGTCCTCGGGCGCCGGAATGCTCATCGCCGCGCGCGTGCTCCAGGGTGCCGGCGCGGCGGTGCTGGTCCCGCTGACTCTGACACTGATCAGCGACGCGTTCCCGGCCGAGAAGCGCGGCGCCGCCATCGGGCTCTGGGGTGGCATCACCGGGCTGGGTGTCGCTACTGGCCCGGTCGTCGGCGGGGCGATCGTCCAGGGACTGTCCTGGCAGTGGATCTTCTGGCTCAACGTCCCGGTCGGGCTCGGCGTGGCGGCGCTGTCCAGGCTGCGGCTGGCCGAAAGCCGCGGCCCCAGGCCGCAGCTCGACCTGGCCGGCATGGCCCTAGCCGGGGCTGGGCTGTTCGCGCTGACCTGGGCGCCGGTACGCGCGCCCGCGGTCGGCTGGGGCAGCCCCGAGGTGGCCGGACCGCTGGCCGCGGGCGCAGCCCTGATGGCCGCCTTCGTGGCCTGGGAGCGGCGCGCCCGGTTCCCGATGCTGCCGCTGGCCTATTTCCGCCGCCGCGGCTTCGCCACTGCCAACACGGTCGTGTTCTTCCAGTTCGTCTCGGTCATCGGCTCGCTGTTCTTCATCACCCAGCTGTTCCAGCTCGGCATGGGCTACTCCCCGCTCCAGGCCGGGCTGCGGATCCTGGTGTGGATGGCCATGCCGATGGTGGTCGCCCCCATCGCCGGCGCGCTGGCCGACAGGATCGGCAACCGCCCGTTCATGGTCGTCGGCCTGGCGATGCAGGCCATCGGGCTGGGCTGGCTGGCCGCGGCCGCCGGGCCAGGGACCGGCTACGGCGCCCTGGTCGCGCCGCTGATCACCGCCGGGATCGGCGTCGCGCTGTGCTTCCCCACTGTCGCCAACCAGGTCACCGGCTCGGTCCCGGCAGCCGACGTCGGCGTGGCCGCGGGAACCAACAACGCGCTGAACGCTCTCGGCGGAGTCTTCGGCGTCGCGATCCTCGCCGCGATATTCGCCGCCCACGGCAGTTACGCCACCCACGCCGCGTTCATCAACGGGTTCCGGGCGGCCGAATGGGCCGCCGCCGGCTCCTCCGCCCTCGGCGTGATAGCAGCCGCGCTCGCCCCCTCCAGGTCAGCAAGCGCTGACCGCGTCACTCCGGCGCCCGGGCCGGCCGTCGCCGGCCAGTGCGCGTGACCACGGAAACCAGCCTGCCACCGGCGGCGGCACCCACCAGCGCCGCCGCCGGTGGCCACCCCAGAACGGATGGCATGTCATGCGGCTACGATTCCTCGGAAAGCACTCCTCTCCGAGCAACTCGCCGACGTTGTGGGATACCGACGCAGGCCAGTACGTCATTCAGGGCTTCGAGCTGGACCCAGATGCCCTGGCCCAGGTCGGTGACGTCCCGCCCGGTGAGCTTGTGATCCGGGTGCCCAAGGAACTCATGCGCTATCTTCCGGAGGCCGGTCGCGATGCCGAGGACGACCTGGAATGCGCCGCGTCAGCCGGGCGGCTGCCGGGAACTCGCTAAGCGCCCGGCAACGCAATGCCAGTCAACCCGGCCCGGGTAGCCGCCATGCCTGGCCAGCCCCAGCAAGCTCGCCAGGCCCTCGGCACCCGGCTCCGGGAGATCCGGCTGGATGCGGGGCTGACCGCACGGGCCCTCGCCCAGCTGACCGGCTGGCATTTCACCAAGGTCAGCAAGGTCGAACACGGCACCCGGCGGCCGTCGCCGGACGATATCCGCGCCTGGTGCAGGTACTGCCGGGCGGAAGACCAGGTGATCGACCTGATCGCCACAGCCCGCGGCATCGACGCCATGTACACCGAGTGGCGCAGGCAGGTGCGCGCAGGGATGAGGTATCTCCAGGACTCCGTGCGGCCGCTGTATGAGCAGACGCTGCTGTTCCGCGTCTACGAGACCACTGTCATCCCTGGCCTGCTCAACACCACGGAGTACGCCGCTGCGATCGTGGGGTTCTGGGCCGGGCTGATGAGCCTGCCGGCGGACATCGAGACGGCTGTGGCCGCCCGGATGGACCGGCAGAACGTCCTGTACGCGGGGAAACGGCGCTTCGTGTTCGTGGTTGAAGAGCAAGCCCTCCGGACACGGGTGGGCGGCGCGGACGTGATGGCAGGCCAGCTCGACCGGCTGCTGGCGTTGATGTCACTGCCGACGATCAGCCTCGGGATCATCCCAGATGCTGCCGACAGGCACGCCCTAGCCCAGGGCAGCTTCTGGATATTCGATGAGACGCGGGTCCAGGTGGAAACCGTGTCGGCCGGGCTGGACATCACCCAGCCCGCCGAGATCAGCCTCTACACAAAGGTCTTCGAGCTGCTGCAGCACTCGGCGGTCCGCGGCCACGGCGCGCGTGACCTCATCAGGCGCGCCATGGGCGACCTCAGCCGCGGGTAATTCGGCCAACTTCCGGCAACATCCTTGAGGTCCATGGCGAGACGTTCTTACGCTCTCACCAGCCCATGTAACCGGGCACGCTGGGACCGACGAGATGAGAAGCCTAATAGATGAGCATGCCCGCCCGGCTGTCGTCATCGAAGGGATCCGCGTCCTTTCCGCAACGGGACATTCAAGCGCCAGCCTGCACCGCCGACGGCGTGAATGAGCCCTCATTAGCCCATACCGGTTTCATAAAGGAGCAACCATGGAACTTCCGAAGATCGCGTCACGGGAAGAATGGCTGGCGATCCGGCTGGAGCTGCTGGCCAAGGAGAAGGAACTGAGCCGGGCACAGGCCGCGCTGGCAGCCGAGCGCCGGACGCTGCCGATGATGGAGATCACAAAAGACTACGTCTTCACCGGACCGGGTGGCCCGGCCAAACTGGCAGACCTGTTCGAGGGCCGGGACCAGCTGATCATCTATCACTTCATGTGGATGCATGACATCGACGATGGCTGCCCGAGTTGCTCGTTCGCCGTCGACAACATGCCCGACCCGGTGCACCTGAACAATGGCGCGGATACCACACTGGCACTAGTTTCGCGGACGCCGTTCGAGCGCATCGAGATGTTCCGCAGTCGGATGGGCTGGACACTGCCGTGGTACTCCTCGTATGGCAGCGGCTTCAACTACGACTTCCATGTCAGCAACGACGAGGCCATCACCCCGGTCGAATACAACTACAAGGACAAGGCCACCCTGGAACGGGAAGGGCTGGGCTACTACGCGGCCAGCAACTCCGATGGGCAGGGCATCAGCGTGTTCGTGCGCGACGGCAACCGGGTGTTCCACACCTATTCTGCCTACGGCGTGGGCGCCGACGTCATGCTCAGCACTTACCGCTTCCTCGACCTGACTCCTGCTGGCCGTCAGCGATACGTCAACGAGTGGCCGCTGCACGACACTTACGGCCAGCCCGGCAGCCACGGGCACGAGCCAGGCGTGCCGGAATCGCAGGGCAACCAGATTCGCGCTGCCCGGTGATTTCCGGCCCGCCGGCGGATCTAAGTGCACGCCACTGGAAGTTCGTTCGGGGTTCGTGAACCCGGCCCAGAGCAGAGCCTGGCAGCTCCCGATTCCGGGCCTGCCGGCCAGGCGTAGCGCCTTCTGTGCGGGATTGGTGTTGCCCTGACAACTGTCCAGTCTGGGCTGATGTGACGCAGGTTGTGTCGCCGTACTGGTGACACAACCTGCGGCGTGTCACCGAAGATGTGCTGCCTGTC
>Ga0335075_10007906_pt1 | contig 16327 bp, 17 predicted proteins | sample Lox_Sample_24_FD_206723 | JGI IMG/M metagenome (GOLD analysis project Ga0335075, IMG submission 206723) | Soil microbial communities from Loxahatchee National Wildlife Refuge, Florida, United States - Lox_Sample_2.4 | ecosystem: Environmental > Terrestrial > Soil > Wetlands | place: USA... | reverse complement strand
CGGGCGCCCGGTGTCCCGCTCCCAGGCCACCGTCGTTTCGCGCTGGTTGGTGATGCCGATCGCGGCAAGCTCGCCTGCCTCTACCCCGGCAACACGCAGAGCCACCTCCGCCGTCTCCGTGACCGTGCGCCAGATCTCCTCGGCATCGTGTTCCACCCACCCAGGCCGCGGATAAAACTGCCGGAACTCCCGGCTGTGACTGGCGGCAACCTGCCCGTCCTCCCGCACGATCAGGGCTTTGGTCCCGGTCGTCCCCTGATCGATAGCCAGAATGTTCCCGACGGTCATGGTGCGCTCCTACCGTCAGACGACAGGCCTTCAGTTCCCGGGCGTATCCGCACCGGCCGGCGTCAAACCTCGGCCGGGGGCTGCTCTGGCTTCGGTAGGAGCAGCATCGGGTGCCGGTTTGCACGTACCGTCCTGGCGCGCCGGAGGTGCCGGGGGCACCCCGGCCCGGCTGACAAGCGCCTGGGCGACTTGGCGGCTGCACGTGTGTGGCCGGGCGCCGGGCTGCCGGAAGTCACATCTGCCAGCAGCCCGCGCCGGCGGGGGCCGGGACATGAGGACGGCCGCCCGGCTGTGCCGCGTCACATGTCGTCGTGAGTGCATTAGGCAGGCCCATGTCGGGGATGGTCCGAGACCGACACAGACCGGCTGGCACGGTCAGGTGAGGAATGTTCCCTGAAGTCGAAGTTGCATCCAAACCGAGCTGATGTCCGTGCCGTTCTTTACCGCGTACTCCTCGAACACGCCCGCTTCCCTGAACCCGGCCTTTCGATGAAGAGTGACAGAGGCAGCGTTCGGCAGTGCTATGCCCGCGAGTGCCACGTGGACATTCTCCGACCGAAGATTGTCGAGAAGGGTGCAATAAAGGGCCGGGCCGGCTCCTCGGGAACGCAGATCAGGTTGCAGAGAGATGCCTGGTTCCACCGTGCGCGCAAAACGCCGGGTGCTCACGGTAGGGGGCACTCGGTGCACGCCCGGGGACTCGATCTACTTCAGCGGCAGCCAGTAGGCGGTGGGAGCCGGCGTCAGCGAATCTGTCGGGCCAACCAGCGCGACCCTCGACGGTGACTGGCTCGGTATCGCACGTGGCACGGCTGCTCGTGACGTAGTGGCTATAAAGATACTTACCAGTTCGGGAAGATCACCTCGACCCGTAAGACGCACGATCGCCTGAGCCCTTAGATAGCACTTCGTACCGTGTTATCTCGGAAAACAACGCGACACGTTGAGCCTTACATGTACCTGGCTCGCTCGGTGCCGATCGGAAGAACGGCAAAGGCCGCCGAATGCCGAGTGTGGCCACGTAGAGTCCGCTCAGGACTGATCGCCAGCCGGAGATGCGTCCTTAGGGGAAGCAGAAGACATCTCGGCCTTGATGTTGTCGTGGCTGGGTGCTTCGCGCAGCGGCGATAGTGCTGCGGTGAGCGCGGCGGCCGTAAAAACGATTATCACGCCGATGAGCGTGGCGCGATCACCGATAAGCCCGACGACGAGGCCGGCGACAACAGCTCCGAGCGCGGCCATCGTTCGGTTGAGCGAGCGTCTGGTGGCGTTCACCCGGCCGAGCACTTCGTCCGGCGTGATTGCCTGCCAGCAGCCCATCTCATTTGAGTTCTCAATGCCCGCGGCGAGTCCCTGGAGGGACAGCGCAACGAACACGAGGGCATCACCGATGGCGGTCGACGGCGCGATGGCCACGAGAAGCCACACGACCGGGTAGGCCACGCGCGCGAGGATGATCACCCGTCCCGATCCGAGCCGGGTACCACACCACGGTGCTATCGACGCGCCGATCAGGCTGGTGAGACCGAAGACCGCCAGCAGCAACCCGAATGCATACCCGGTGAACCCGAGTGATCGCAGGGCAAGGAGGGAAAGCACCGTCATCGCGGCGCCATTGGCGAGGAACCAGACGTGGGTCGATGCCGCCAATGGGCCCAGAGTGCGATGCCGATATGTCCATCGCAGGCCATCGCGAACCTCGGCTCGGAGATTGCGGGTGCGGGAGTCAGGTCGGGGCTCGTCCACCCCGATGCTCGCGTTGAGTGCTGCGTCAAGGAGGTAGCTGATCGCATCGACGGCAATCGCTACCGGGGCTCCCAGCAGCCCGACGAGTCCACCACCGATCGCTGGCCCGAGAGTCTGAGCAGCAGCGTCTGTCTGATCGAGCCGCGCGTTGGCCGGAACCAATCTTGCTCGAGGCACCAGGCGAGGAAGCAGCGACTGCGTCGCGGCGAACCCGAAAACGGAAAACGCACCGAACGACAACAGGGCGATGACCAGTATCCAGATCTGCAGTACGCCGATCAGCCACAGGATCGGGATTGCTCCCAGGGAGCCCGCCCGCCCGATGCTCGCCCACACAAGTACGGGTTTGCGGCGCCACCGATCGGTGTACACGCCCGCGATCAGCCCGAGCAGCGCATACGGCACGAGAGAAGCGGCGTTCACAACACCGACCTCGAACGGTGTCGCGCCCAGCACCTGGACAACCAGGACCGGCAGCGCAACCGCGGTCACCGCCGAGCCAACGGAACTGATCGCGGCAGCAGTCCAGTAACGAGCGAACGAGGAGCGAGGAGGCGGAGCGAGAGCGTCTGCCATCAGCCCACTCCTTCGCCCTTCTGTTCTCGACAGGAGTCTGCCTGACGCGGTCACGCGCGGGCGAAGCGGCGGGTGCACAGGGGCACGAAGATGGCAAGCAGCAGTGCTGTCCAGGCCAGTGTGGCTGGCACCGGGTGCTGTAGCTGCCATGTCCCGTTCGCGGGCGCTGCCGGATTGCCGAACAGGTCCCTGATCGCAGCGGCTAGCGCGCTGACCGGGTTCCAATCGGCGATGGCCCGCAGCCAGGCCGGCATCCCGGAGGTCGGCACGTAGACGTTGGACAGCATGGTCACGGGAAAGACCAGGATCGACGCCTGGCCCGCCGCTCGCTCGCTGCCGAGGACTAGCCCGAGGTACATGCCGATCCAGGTCGCGGCGAACTGGAACGCCGCGAGCAAGCCCAGCGCGGCGACGGCGTAGCCGGCCCCGCGTTCGATCCGCCACCCCACCGCCAGCCCGCACAGGGCCATCAGGACGAAGGCCGCTAGCCCGGAAACCACGGTCGCGGCTGCCCGGCCGAACGGCACCGCCGTCCGCGCGATTGGCATCGACCGGAACCGGTCCACCGCGCCATGTGAACTGTCGCGCGCCATCGGGAACATCGACGGCACGATGTTCGTCCCGATTGTCGCGAACAGGCCGGGGATCAGGAACGCGCGGTAGCTGCCACCGGGCACGGTGATGGCGCTACCGAAGATGTAGCCGAACAGGACCACCATGACCACCGGGGCGCCAAGCGTCATCGCGATCGCGCTCGGATCGTGCCTGAGTTTCATGAGCACCCGCTCGGCCGCCGCGGCGCCATCGGTCAACGCGGCGGTCATGCCAGGTACCCCTCGGTCACCCGCGTGCGGTCCAGGAAGACCTCGTCGAGCGTAGGCCGCCGGACGCTGACATCCTCCGCGATGACCCCTGCCGCATCCAGTCTCCGGACGAGTTCTGGCAGGGTCACCGCGCCCGCGGCCACGGGCGCCGTGAGGCGATGCTGGGCCGTATCCCGCCGGGGCGGGCTGGTCACGATATCTGCCAGGACGGCCTCGGCAGCATCGAGGCCGGCGGCGTCGGCCAGCACCACATCGACCCGGCTGCCGAGGGAGTCCTTCAGTTCGTCCGGGCTGCCATTGGCGGCCACTATCCCCGCGTCGATGATCACGATCTGATCGGCTATCCGGTCGGCCTCGTCAAGGTACTGCGTCGTCAGCAGGACCGTCGTGCCGTCCGCGGCCAGCGCGCGGACGGCGGCCCAGATCTCGGTCCGGCTGCCTGGATCCAGGCCGGTCGTCGGCTCGTCGAGGAACAGGACCGCAGGTGCCACGACCAGGCTCGCGATCAGGTCAAGGCGCCGTCGCATGCCCCCTGACCAGGTCTTGACGAGCCGGTCGGCCGCGCCGGTGAGGCTGAAGCGGTCAAGGAGCTCGGCGGCCCGTGTCCGTGCCCGGCGCCGGCCCAGGTGATGCATCAGCCCGAGGATGAACAGGTTCTCCCGGCCGGTAAGGTCGTCGTCCACGGCGGCGTGCTGCCCCGCGAGGCCGATCGCCGCGCGCACCAGTCCCGGCTCCCTGAGCACGTCGTGCCCGGCGACCCGGGCCGTACCCGCGTCGGGCCGGAGCAGCGTGGCCAGTACACGGACCACTGTCGTCTTGCCCGCCCCGTTCGGCCCGAGCAGCGCGCACACGCCGCCGCGTGGCACGTTCAGGTCTACCCCGCGCAGCGCCCGCACCGGCTCAGCCCGCCTTTTACCAGCCGCCCCGGCACGGGCCGCCCCGAAGGACTTCCGCAGCCCCACGGCCTCGATCGCGATCACCCCAGGCACCTCCAGATTCCCGAACACTTACGTACATAGTACGTCGTACTGGGTACGTAGTAATTTTCGGGGCCGCCAGCGCGAATATCGCAGCCGGGAAGATAGCGAAAGCAATGACTAAATACTCGCGATGATGTGGCGATGTTCCGCTGGCCCGGCAGGCATGGCCTATGGTTGAGCATCGGGCACGCACCGCTGCGGTCGCAGGCCCGGGGCGATCACAGCGAGAGGACCGGCGCATGGCTGCCGCCACGCCGCCCGCCGGAGACCCGCGACGGCGGGGACCCCGGCCGCGGCACACCAGGCAGGACGTGGCGCTGGCCGCGGTCGCGATAGCCGACGCCGACGGCATCGACAGGGTGACCTTCCGCGCTGTCGCGGCCAGGCTCAGCATGGGCGTGATGTCGCTCTACAACTACGTGCCGGACAAGCAGGCACTCGTGTACGACATGGTTGCGGAGGTCGCCGCCGAACTCCGCCTCCCCGAGCCGACCGGCGACTGGCGGGCCGACATGCACCAGCTCGCCCGCGAGCAGCGCACTCTCCTGCACCATCATCCCTGGCTGGTCACGGAGAGCTCGCACCTGCAGCCACTCGGCCCGGCGATACTGGCCCAGATCGAGTGGGCGCTTGGGGTACTGGAGCCTACCGGCCTGCCCGCACCGGAGCGGCTGGAGACGATCGCCATGTTCAACTGGTTCATCGGCAACATCGTCCGCGGCGAGCTAGCCGCGCCCGCAACCCTGCCGGATGATTCCGAGCAGGCCGCGGCGCAGGCCGAGCAACTGACGGAACTGCTGGCCACCGGGCGCTACCCCCGGTTCGCCGCCGCGGTCACCCAAAAGGGCCCACCGGACCCCGACGCGCGCCCGCACTTCGACCGCCTCCTCGACCGCCTCCTCGACGGCCTCATCGGGGTCAGGACAGCCGAGGACACCGGGTAATCCGACAGGGGACGCCAAGCCAGAGGTAACGCGCTCCCAAGCCGGATGCGGCCTGTTCGCAATCTCAGTCCTGGGTGGGTAATCACAGATAGGCGATCGGCGTGGTAGGCGCACCTGACGCACCGGCAACAGGAAGCGGCGGAGCCGAGAGCAGGAACTCCCATCGCCCCGCGCGGGCACAGGCGCTCGCGAGGTCTTCGAGCCACCACAGCTCACCGATAGTCAGGCCAAGGTCACAGATGAGCCGCGCATGCAGCGGATACGTGACACCGCCAGTGTGCTCGAAGGGCGTTACCTCGAATGTCCGGTTGTCGATGGCGATGGCAGCGAACTCCCGCGAGTGAATCCAGTCGACCGTGTCGATCGACAACCCCGGATGCGCGCCCGACCAGTAAGGCGTCTTGTCCTCCAGGTCGAAGAACCACCGCAGCTCACCGGTGCGCACCAGCAGGATGTCGCCCGCGCGCAAGTCGACGTGCTCAGCTTCGGCGCACAACTCCAGCTGATCGGCGGTGATGGCGTGGCCAGGCAGCAGTCGCGTCACTTCCTGGTGCCTGGCCACATCGAGCAGCACGCCGCGGCCGGTGAGGCGGCCCGCTAGCAGATGGATCGAGCATCGCCGGGCGCCGCCCGCGGCGCCAACCGCACCGACCCAGAAGCCGTTGTACATGGTGGCGTCCTGGTAGGCATGGGTCAGGCCATCCCAGTGCGTGGCGCTTTGCAGCGGGAAGAACAAGTAGTCGTCGCTGCCGAAGAAGCCGCCGTTGGCGCGATCGGCAACCAGGCCCGAAACGATGTCGGTTCCGGTGAGCGCGTGGGTGTGCACAACCGCCGGCCGTGACGGGTGCACCGGCATGATCTCGCTGATCGGTATGGCGCAGCTGATCACGTCTCCCGTACGCGGCAGTGCCAGTGCGGTCCTGACGCGCTCGGGGGTGAGGAAGTTGATCGTGCCGAGTTCATCAAGCTCGCCCCAGCGGCCCCAGTTGTTCGGCGTTCGGTCGTTCACGTACCCGATGATCTTGTCGTTGCCGTCCACTTCGTACCGAGGTGGTCGCCAAGCGCCCGACCAGTCCTCGATGTCTTTCTGCTCAGGCTTATCCATAGGCAAAGGACCATACCGGGCTCGGGTCAGCCGATGAATGCTGCCTTCCGGATCGAGATAAAGCACTCCCGGCAGTTCGACGCAGAGCCTCGCGGCGTACCGGGCCGGCGGCTGCGACGGCAGGATCGCAGATTTCAGCTTCCCGACGCACCTATCTGTCGTGGGCAACATTGTCGTCGGCAACGTTGTCCTCACTGCCCGCCGAATCGGCGTCCTTCACGACTGCGTCTGCAGCGCGCAGCCGTGGACTCGCCGGCGAGTCAGCCGGGATACCGGGCGGCGACTCCATGCCTCAGTTCCGCTCGGTATGGATGAGCCGCTTCTAGCGGTTCTAGTTCAGCCGCGGCGAGCGGCGAATCGGGTGGCGGGCTGCCCAGGAAGATTGGCTAGGGCCAATGTTGGTATAGCCAACATATCTGGTGTTGGCCACCCCCACAACTGCTAGCCTTGCGAGGTGCCCGTGCACCACCAGCGGCCCGGCCGCACTCCCGCCCGGCTCCAGAGCCGCCCGACCTGGCTCATCAGCCGCGCTTACGCGCGCTCGTCGGGGCTACTCAACGCCGGCTTCGAGGCCCACGGCGACGGCCTTCGCGGCTACCACTACCGGCTGCTCGCGGCGCTCGATGAGTGGGGGCCTGCAAGCCAGGCCGACCTGGGTCGCAGCACCGGAATTGACCGCAGCGACGTCACCGCGGCGTTGGTAGAGCTTGAGTCGCGCAACCTGATCCAGCGCACTATCGACCCCGAAAACAAGCGCCGCAACGTTGTCACCCTCACCCCCGAAGGTGTCAAGCGACTGCATGACCTCGACATCGTCGTCGGCACGGTCCAAGACGAGCTACTGGCACCTCTGAACGCAACGCAGCGGCGCCAGTTCATCAGTCTGATATCCCGGCTTCTTGACGACTCAGCGCAGCCAAGGTGAGCCGCCGCACCCGCCCCTCAGAGCCGGGCGGACGCTCTCGCTTGAGTTGCCAGTAGCAAGGCCGGCCGGGTTTATCTCGTCCCGTGACTTAGCTACTGGCCGTGCCAGCAGCGCGAGCTTTCGCTCCTGCTGCCGGCTTCAGGAGGTCACGGTGAAGTATGCCCAGGCGCTATCGGCGTTTGTGTTTGTGGTATCGCCACTCGCCCGGTTGAAGTCGCCGCGGATGCGGAACTGGCCGCCGACCGCGCCGCTGAGGCGGTATCTGATCGAGGTCCTGCTTGAGGCGCCGAGCTTCTTGCAGGATGACGTTGTATTGGGCTGCCAGGCGCCCTGGTAGTACTGCTGCACCTCGAACGCGACGCATCCGCCCTTCTTTTTCGGCGCGACTGTGACCGTCGAGGTCAGCTTGCCGGTGCCGTGGTACAGCCGGTACAGAGTCGAGCCGATGTGCTCACTGCCGTAGTAGCCGCTGATCCGCTGCTTCACACCGACGCGCACGTACACCGTGTGAGACGCCGTAGCCGGCTGGTATCTCGCGTCGCCGGCGAACTTGGCGCTGAACGTGGTGGAGTGGGCGGGCCGGTAGCTGACCGTCAGGTCGCCGCGGGAGTCCACCCGGCCAAACTTGATCAGCACAGCGGTCCTAGTACCGAATGCCGTGGCGTAGATCCGCACGGTCCGGCTGTTATAGGTGCGGCCCAAATGCGCAGTGACCTTGACCGGGGCTCGGTAGTCGTCCGTGCCGACGCTGGCGGTCAACCGCAGCGTCGATGGGATCTTGGTGATGAGCACGGCCCGGCTGGCGGTCGCGGCCTGCGTTGTCGCGGTGCCGTCATACGCCGCGGTGTATGTGTACGTGCCGAGGTCAGGCGGGGTATCGCTGAGACTGAAGGCCCCGTTCGCCGCTGTTGTCGTCGTCCGCCGGGTGACCGCGGAAGAGCCAGCAAGCGACCGGGTGATCGTGATCCGCGACTCGGCCGGCGGCTGACCGACGGTGAGAGCGAGCTTGCCGGTGATGGTCAGGCTGTGACCTCGGACGACCTTGGCTGGGCCGCTCAGCGTAATCGCGGAAGCGGTCACCGTGGGGTTGTGGTATGCGCGGACGAAGAAGTGCACCGCGGTGCCCGGGGTGCCGCCGCCGTCCTGGTAGACGGCATACAGCGTCGACCCGTCGGCCGAGAACGCAAGCCCGTCGTTGACCAGCCAGATCTGACTTCCGGGCACGGTGAACTCGTTGACCGGAGTCTGAGCGCCCGGCGGGTAGACGGCGATGCCCGGCCCTTGCCCCGCGCCGGCCGCAACGGTCCCGGCTTGCGGTCCGCCGGGCGCGACAGCCACCGCCACCGGGACGGCCCCTGTCTGATAGCTGCCCGCCTGCGCGTAGGTCTGGCTGTTGTAGACCAGGGCCGCCGTGGGCGGCGGCTGGCTGGCGTCCGCTGTCCCTTGGCACGCGGCGACGAAATCCGCGCCACCAGGCAAGACGGCATAGCTGACCATTCCGCTGCAACTGCCGGGGGTGGAGGGTGACCGGTAGACAGTGGGCGGCGCGGCCGCCACGTTGTAACTGCCGATCGACGCCCAGTCGATCGTTTCGTAGCTGTCGGAAGCCAGCAGCGTGCCGCCGCCCGACGGATCGCCCCTGAGGTCAGGGGCCGCGCTAAAGAATGAGCTCATTGCCTGGGGCGTGAACGCTGACGCAGGTGGCATCGTGGGGTCGATCTCCCCGATGAACGCACCCGCCGTCCCCTGGTATCCCACCCAGACCTTGCCGGACTGCACCGCCACGCCGTAGGGGGCGTTCCCGGTGCCAAGGGGATACTGGACGGTCTGCTGGAGCGTTGAGGTGCTGATCGCGCTGACCGCGTCATCACCCTCGTCCGCTGCGTACAGTGTCGAGCCGTCCGGCGATAGCGCGATGCCTTGCACGTTGTCCTGCCCGCCAATCGTGGTGACTAGCTGTCCTGACAGGTTCGTGACGGTAATCGCGTTGTGCTGGGTGAAATTGTCAATGCTGCCGTATCCCTGGGTGAAGAACAGGTGCCCGTGCGCGGCATCGACAACGAACTGGTGGAAATTCGTGATTGGCAGCGTTCCAGGCTCGGCCGCGGCCGCCCCGGCTGGCGCCGTCAGCGTGGTGTGCGTCCAGGGCGCGGCCGTGGCCTGCGGAGTCGTCACTGCCAGGCTGAGCGCCCCGGCCAGCCCGGACATGACCAGCGCTGCTTTAACGCGCATGAAATCTCCCATGGCGGCGACCGCCGATGTCCGCGGCTCCGAACCGACGGCAGCATCCGCGCAAAGCCGGCGGCTGATGCTAACAAGTCCCGGCTAGCTCATGCTGCATATTTTCAGCCTTTACCGCCATTTCTTGGCCTGGGCCAGCACAGCCGGGGCGGTACTAAGAACGGGGTGGCCGAAGGCATCGCGGACCTATCGCCAGTGGCCGGCGAGCCGGACGACGCAACGGTCGAGGAACTCGTCGACCTTTACCGTGCCGGGCAAGGTGAGCACCCCGACTGGGCCGACTATCGGGCCGCCATGGTTCGTGATCACCGCCTGGTTGTCCGCATCCGCGTCGAACGCGCTTACGGCCTTACCTGACGGGAACGGCAAGCCGCGCACTGGCCGCGGTGAAGAGGACGCACGGCGGCGGCCGGTGTTGCAGAAGGGGTTCGACCGACTTCGATGCGGCAACGCGTGGAAGCAATCGTGGCCAGGATGTCGATTGACGCGACTGCGTTCGTGGAGAAGGTGAGTGGCAGCCGCCCGGGCTGCCGGTGAGCAGAGGAGCTTGAGATGGCACTGTACCTGATCGCCTTCAACGACGAGTGGGTGCCCGACCTCACGATGGAGGAGCTGCGCGAGAGGGGCGCGTCCGCCAGGGCGTTGATCGAGGAAATGACGGGCGCCGGTGTCTTCGTCTTCAGCGACGGCGGTCTGGACGCCTCGACGGTCGTGTGCAGCGTCGACGCGAGCAGCGGCTCGCCGGTGTTCACTGACGGGCCGTTCGCCGAGACCAAGGAGCACCTCGGCGGCTTCGCGGTTGTCGATGTGGCTGACGATGCCGCGGCACGGTACTGGGCTGGGCGCATCGCGGTCGCGGTCGGCTGGCCGCAGGAGGTGCACCGCTTCCCGCATCGCACCGGGTGAGCTTGCCTGGTGTCAGCCTCGGGCGACGCCGGCGATCCCGGCCTGGAGCAGGAAGGTCAGGTTGTCCTCCAGTTACGGGCGGCATAGGTCGTGATCGCTGTCAGTCCTTGCGGCCGGCGAACACGAGAGTGACACCGAGGCCGATGATCGCCAGGCCGCCAGCCCCGCCGACGAGCCCGAGACGGCGGGGAGACTTAGCGAACCACGTGCGCACCGTACTGGAGATCAGCGCCCAGCAGCTGTCCGACGTCACGCCGATCACGATTGCTATCGCGCTGAGGATCAGCATCTGGGCCGGGATGTGTCCAGCAGCGCGGTCGACGAACTCCGGCAGCACCGCGGCAAACAAGATCACGGCCTTCGGATTCGTGACGCCGACGATAAGCCCTTCCCAGGCCGCTTGCACGGTGCCGCGCGGCCCAGCCGCGTTGGCGAGCACGTCGGCAAGTGCACCGCGTCGGCGGAACGCTTGAATGCCGAGCCAGATCAGGTAGACCGCACCCGCCAGCTTTATCCCCGTGAAAACAGTGGCCGAGCGCTCCACTATCGTGCCTACGCCCAGCGCTACGCATACCGCTACGACTGCATTCCCCGCCGCGTGTCCAGCAGCCGAGGCTAGAGCGGTGCCACGGCCGTGCGCCAGGGCACGGCCGATAACGAATAGCACGCCGGGGCCGGGAATGACGATCAATACGAGCGAAGCCAGCGCGAACGCGGCAACCTGACCGCCGGACACCACGGCCCTACCTTAACTGCGGCAGACCAGCCAGGGCAGCAATCTAGGCAACAGGGCCGCTCACGGCCTGATCAAACGGCAGCGGTCAGGTCGTGGACGATGCCGGGCAGCGGCTCGGGTATGGCGAGATCGCTCGGCACAGTGACCGCTGCTCCGGAATTTGCCTGCGCCGTTGGTGGTTCGTTTGCTCGTGCGCGGCTACATCACCGACCCGGCTGGCCCAGCCGGGCTTATGTTCACCGACGGTCTGCCGGAGCCCAGCCCGGCCGATAACGAGGCGATAGTGGAGGTCAAGGCCTTCGCAGTCAATCACGACGAAGCCAATCTGATTGCCCGCCGCCCCGATGGCTGGCGACCCGGCCAGGACGTCGCGGGAGTCGTGATCAAGGCCGCGGCCAGCGACGCGGGCCCAGCGGCTGGTGATCGGGTCGTCTGCTACCTCGACCAGCACGGGTGGGCGGAACGTATCGCGGTCCCGGTTCATCGCATGGCCGTTCTCGCGGATCGCGTGTCGTTTGTACAGGCCGCCACATTGCCGATCGCGGGCATTACGGCGCTCCGGGCGCTGCGTATCGGCGGGGCGGTGCTCGGCCGGACGGTGCTGGTGACCGGGGCGACCGGTGGCGTCGGGCAGTTCGCCGTGCAGTTGGCCGGTGCGGCCGGAGCCACGGTGACGGCCCAAGTCAGCCGCCCTGAGCGGGTCGAGCTGGCCCGTCGGCTCGGCGCACACGAAGTAGTGACGTCGGTGGCGGAGACGTCCCTGGGGCCGTTCCACCTGGTGCTTGATGGTGTCGGCGGCGAGATCACCGCGCAGGCGATCCGGCATATCGCGCCGCGCGGGCACCTGGCCTGGTACGGCAACCCGAGCCGCGGCGGCATTGAGCTGAAGCTTGCCGACTTCTATGCCCAAGGCTGGAACGCTCACCTTGTTGGCTTCATCAGTCCTGATCCGGAGGAGACGCTCGGCGAGGACCTGGCCATCTTGGCTCGTCTGGTGGCGGACGGCCGGCTGGCCCCGCACATCGGCCTCACCCTCGGCTGGGAAGAAACGCCACGCGCCTTCGCGGCGCTGGCCGACCGCACGTTGCGCGGTAAAGCCGTACTGACGAGGTGATCGGCAGCGCCTGGCTGGGGTGGGAACGAAGCCGCAGCTGCGCCCGCGCTCGAGCCAGCATGACCTAACTCTCCGCATCTTCCTCAAACGGCCTGACTTCGACCGAGTGCTCGCACGCGGCCGATCCCCTGGCGGCATAGGCGAGGGCGGCGTCCAGGTCGGCCGCTTCGATAATCCAGAACCCGCCGAGTTGCTCCTTCGCCTCCGCGAACGGCCCGTCAGTGATGATCACCCGGCCGTCTTCCGCGCGAACGACCGTCGCGGTCGAAGGCGGGCGCAGCCCGCCCGCAAACACCCACGCCCCCTCTGACTGCAGCTCTGCGTTGAAGGCATCGACAGCCTTGTCCGTGCGCTGCATCTGCTCATCGGAGAACTCAGGCTCACCCTCGACGTTGTGGACCGACAGCAGGTACTGCGTCATCTCAGTGCTCCGTTCATCCGGCCGGTCCGGTGCCAGCCTCTCACCCTGTTCACGAACGCGCCCGGCCACAGTCGACACCAGGCTTGCATGTTCGGCCTCAGCTGTCCTGGTTGGAGTCCCAGGCGATCTCGAATAGGTGGCCGTCGGGATCGGTGAAGTACCCGGAGTACACCCCGAACGGGCGCATGTGGGCGGGCGCGGTCACAGTGCCGCCGGCAGCACTGACCTGCGCGAGCAGCTGGTCGACTTCGGCCTGCGAGGTCGCGGGGATGCCCAGGCTGAACTCGGTAGAGCTGGGCGGGCCAGCCGGCAAGCTGGCGTCCTTGGCCAGGTTGGCGCGCTCGTACAAGCCGAGCAGCAGGCCTGCGTCGAGTGTGAAGAACGCGATCGTGCCGTCGGCGCCGGTGACCGGGTCGTGGAACTGCTGCCCGACGATGCCCTGGGTCGGCCAGCCCAGGCCATCGCGGTAGAAGGCGACCGACCGGCTCAGATCATCCACCGCCAGTGTGATGAAGAAGATCCTCGCTCGCATCGCCATCTCCAGAATCGGCGCGGCCCGGCCGGTACTGCGCCTGGCCGGGCTAGTGCTCGCAGTATCCAGCTAACCACCGGCGAGCGACCCGCGCCGGCAAGCCACTCATCCCCGGCCTCACCGGACTGCGCATGACCGGATGTCGCCGATAGGCGGCGCCTCCGCATACTGGCTGCATGCCAGTAAGACTTCATCACATCGTGGTCGATGCGCACGACCTGTCCGGGCTCGCACGATTTTGGACGCAGGCACTTGGCTGGCAGGTCCTGTCAGAGCGGGAGCGCGAGGTCGTTATCGGACCTGACGAGAACGCCCCGGCGGGAATGTGCTTCATGCCGGCGGCTGGGGCGAAAGCCGTTAAGAACCGGGTCCACCTCGACCTCACCACCGAAGCGGAGGACCGCGATGCAGAGATTGGCCGGCTTCTAGCGCTGGGCGCTCGGCGGGTCGACATCGGACAGACGGGCGCGGAGTCGTGGACGGTCCTGGCCGATCCGGAGGGAAACGAGTTCTGCGTGGTTCGGCCCAAGACATCGCTCATCGGATGACCTGCAGGGCCAGGCTGGTTGGTGCAAGCACCACCGAATGCCAATAGTCGATGGGGATTGGCCTGGAAAATAGGGGAGGGCTCCGCGCGGTAAGCGGCCAATGAAGCCAACGGCGTCCGACGTTACAATCCGAATGGACAGCGGCCAAAAGCGCACGTTCCAGCTGCCGCGCTGGTAACCATGTTCTGCGAGCCCGAGAACCAGGATCCAAGGAGCCCAGATGACGCAGGGTGCCCCGCAGGAACAGCATGTGGCGGCTGGGCAAGCCCTTGATCCGACGGTGCCGAACCCGGCCCGGATCTGGAATTACTGGGTGGGCGGCAAGGATCACTTCGAAGCCGATCGCGCGCTCGCCGAGCAGTTCGGCCAGGTCGTGCCCAAGATGCCGCTGATCGCCCGGCTCACTCGCCAGTTCCTCGCCGACACCGTGGGCCAGCTCGCAGCCGACGCCATCCGCCAGTTCCTCGACATCGGCACCGGCCTCCCCACCGCTGATAACACCCACGAGGTTGCCCAGCGCGCCGCACCGGAGTCGCGAGTCGTCTACGTCGACAACGACCCAGTTGTCCTCGCCCACGCCCGCGCGTTGCTAACCAGCACCCCGGAGGGCGGCACCACCTACCTCGACGCCGACATCCGCGACCCGGCCAAGATCCTCGCTCAGGCAGCGCAGACCCTTGACTTCAGCAAGCCGATCGCCGTCCTGCTGATCGCAGTCCTGCACTTCGTCCAGGACTCCGACGACCCCTACGGCATCGTGACCACCCTGATGGATGCCGTGCCGTCGGGCAGCTACCTCGCAATCCTGCACGGCGCCAGCGACGTCGGGTCCGACGACATGCCCGAGGCCGAGCGGCGCTACAACGCGCAGGCATCAGCCCAGTTCCATGCCCGCGACCGCGAGCATGTCGCACGGTTCTTCGATGGCCTCGACCTGGTCGGGCCGGGCCTGGTCAACCTCAGCCACTGGTGGCAGCGCACCTCGGCCTACACCGACACGGAGACTGAAGTCGCCGCCTACTGCGGCGTCGCCAGGAAGCCATAGACATTCCTCTACCGGCGGTGCCAGGCTGCACCGGCATCCGGCGGTCATCTCGACAAGGAATGACTGCGTTGCTGCCTGGCAATAGCCGCGCATGCGAAACAACCATTGTTGTCCGCAGCCGGTCTCAGTGGCATGAAGCTAATGGCACTCTCGCGGCCCAGCCGGCCGCTCCCGGTCGCCAACCGAGGTCGCACCGGGCCCGCCAACGGCATCACACCGGCCCGGATCGCCGGGCCTGCAATCGGCGCCATCCTGGCACTTGCCGGGTGCGCTGCCGCTCCCGGCGCCAGCCATCAGCCGGCGCCGCAGCGCACCGGCACTGTGCTCACAGCGCGCCGGCCCGCGCCGACTTGCAGACTCTCAGTGCTGCGCATCCGGGCGGGCAGGGAGGGCGAGAACGAGACGGCCCTCGGCGGCGTGGAGTTCACCAATACCGGCTCGCGAGCATGCACACTGCACGGCGTGCCGCGGGTCGCGCTGATCCTGCACGGACGACGCCTACCGGTACGCCCGACCGGGCCGCCACCGGGCATCAGGGGTGGCTACCACGTACCGAGCCCGGTCACCCTGGCGCCAGGCAAGCGCGGCGCCGCGCACCTCTACACCGACTGGGCGAACTGGTGCGGCAGGCACGTCCGCACCTTGTCGATCCGGATCGCAATGCCGGGAACGGGCACAGTCACCGTCGCCTTTAACGGACCGCCAGGCTGGGACTACACACCACAGTGCGTGCAGCCCGGCCAGCCGTCGACCATCGCACTCATTGCCGCGTACACAACCCACTGAGCAAACGCGACTAATCACTATTCGGACCGGTTGCCGACGGGGGTGACCTCAGGGATGTCGCCGGTGGCGATGACAGCTCGGGAGAGCGGGGCGAGAGCGTCGAGCAACTGCCGGAGCTGCTTGTCGTCGAGGGTGTCGTAAGCGGTGAGAGCCATCCGGTCGGTGCGATCCTCCACGTCGTCTTTCACGTCCTTGCCGTGGGCAGTGAGCTTGCCGTCATGGCCGACCAGCCCTCGATCGATGAGTCGGGCGGACACATTGTCCCACTCGGCGGTGTCGTAGTGCCTGGCTACCCCGAATACCTCGCGCGGAACGACGCCAGCTGCCGTTTGAAGGACGTTCGCCTCACGACCGCCTATCCGGGCGGCGGCCAATGCAGCGACATGTCCGTCGCCTCGGTGCTCGCGCAGCAGCGTGCAGGCATGCCACAACGCCGCAGTCGGTTCCTCCGGCCACGGCAGCGCCCGGTTGGCAGCAAACAGGGCGCGACCTGTGACGAAACTTGGGGACCTCAGCGTGGCGCGCGGCAGCGCCGGCGGAGCCGGCTGTTGTGGCCCGCCGGTGTGAGGGTGACGCTCAGGCAGCGTGGGCGGGTGGCGGGCGTCCGTCA
>Ga0335075_10007905_pt1 | contig 16328 bp, 11 predicted proteins | sample Lox_Sample_24_FD_206723 | JGI IMG/M metagenome (GOLD analysis project Ga0335075, IMG submission 206723) | Soil microbial communities from Loxahatchee National Wildlife Refuge, Florida, United States - Lox_Sample_2.4 | ecosystem: Environmental > Terrestrial > Soil > Wetlands | place: USA... | reverse complement strand
TAAGCGGGTGGCAGCCGATTACTCCGCTGCGCTGCGTGCGCGGCTCGGACGGAAAGGACTCCGTAATCACATAAGTGTACTGAGCCTCATGACGTCATTCCATGTTTAGTGGCACGGAGCAGATCGCGCAGCGCATGTTCTTGTGGCGAGTGCAGAAGATCGACGGGCTTCTGACCGCCTAGCACCGAGTTCGGTGTCTGTTTCCAGGTTTCGGGATTGGGAACCACCTCGTCAATTAACTTCTCGAGATCGACCGTCTCGTCAGGGTCATGACTTACTTGTGGTATTCGGGGAGACATAACAGCCCTTAACTTCTCGAGTGACGGAGTGCATTCAACTTCCCGCATCGTAGTCCCTATCCGATAGAGGGTCAATCCAGTCGGCTCGGATTCGTGACACATTCCGTCGGGGGCGTGCCGAGCATAGAATAGGACATGCAGCCACGGTTTTGTTGTCTGCTCCGAGAGGCACGTCATGCTGGCGATCTTCCCCTCTCTTCGGGACGCGGTGTATCAGACGGCCGGCGGCGATCTTCTGGCGGGCGGCATCCCGCGTCGCCGCGAGATCGCTCGCTCCTGGTGGCGACGACTGCGCCTGGCTGGTGTCTCCGACGCCTCCCTGCTGTCGCAGCTCCGGCAAGCCGCTTCCCTCGGTCCCGCCCAAGCTGCGGAATTGGGAATGGAGCTGGCCGCCGGCGTCAAGACGTGGGCGGAGCCGCCGCTGCGTGCCGCCCTGGCGCGCTGCCTCGCGCAGATGCCCGCTCTCCTTCGCCGCGAGCTGCAAGTTGCCGGCACGCGGCAAACGCTCCCCACTGGACCGGCCGACTTGTTGCCGCTTCTGCCCCAGCGCGTCCCTTCGTTCTTGCCGAATACCCTTCGAGAAGATCTTGGCGATCTGATCCTCGGCGAGTTTCGCGGCGGAGGCAATTTCGCCGAGGTTTACGAAGCTCGCGATCCTGCGCGGCCGGACGAGCCGGCGCGCGCGGTCAAGTTGTCCTTCCATCCGGACGGACAACATCTGCTGGCCCACGAAGCGTGGATGAACGAGCTGATTCGCCGCCGCGGCTGTCGGCGCGGCGTGCTGCCGGTGCTGGCGCTGTGCTTTGATGCCGAGGTGCCCGCCCTCATCTATCCCTCCGTGTCCGGTTTCAATCTCCGCGAGATCCTCGAAGGCTGGCATCGCTGCGGGCGGCTGCCGGAGCCGCGCTGGGTGGCGGTGCTGATGTATCGGCTGGCACGGGTACTCGGCGAGGTCCACGCTTGCCTGTTCGTTCATCGCGACATCAAGCCGGGCAACCTCATGATTGGTCGCTTCGACGGCGGACGCAACGACATATTGCTCATCGACCTGGGCATCGCCGGGCCAGCCGCCGGTCTGTGCGGCGACCACTGGCCGCAGGCGGCGGAGAGACGTAGGATTATCGACCGTGTTCTCATTTACGGCCACAGTCCGCTGTACGCTTCGCCGAGCCAACGGCGACACGAGATTTCGCGGGCCTGCGACGACGTGTACGCGGCCGGCGTCATCGCCATCCAGGCGCTGACCGGCGATTTTACCCAGCGCGTCGAGCGCCTGCCCTGGCAGCCGATCTTGGCGGCGCGAGGCGTTCCCAGCGAATTCGTGGACGTACTGGCGGCGTGCGTGGCGATCGAGGAGCATCGGCGGCCCGCCGACGGCCACGATCTCGCCGACCGGCTGGAAGAAGTAATCCACAACGCGGAGTGGTAGTACCCTCACGGGATCCCGCATGATTCTCCCCATTCACGCCGCCGCCGAAGACATCCGCCGCGGACGGCTCTCCCCCGTCGATCTCGTCAAGTCGTGCCTGGAACGCATCGAGCGCTGCGAGGACCGCGTCCATGCCTGGGTGCTGGTCGATCGCGAGGGAGCATTGGCTCGTGCCGAGGAGTGCGCCCGCGAGATTCAGCGCGGCGGCTGGCGCGGACCACTGCACGGCATTCCCCTGGCCATCAAGGACATTTTCGACGTGTTCGACTGGCCGACCGCGGCCGGCTCGCGTCTGTGGAAGAATAGCATCGCGCGTCAGGATGCGGTGGTGGTCCGGCGGCTGCGCCAGGCGGGCGCCGTCTTTCTGGGCAAGACAGTAACTACGCAATACGCCAGCTTCGATCCACCGCCGACGCGCAATCCCTGGAACCTGGAGCGGACGCCGGGCGGATCGAGTAGCGGCTCAGCGGCGGCGCTGGCCTGCGGCATGTGTCTTGGTGCGCTCGGCTCCCAGACCGGCGGCTCGATCACGCGACCCGCTTCTTACTGCGGCGTCGCCGGCTGCAAGCCAACCTACGGCCGCGTCAGCGCGGACGGTGTTGTGCCGCTGGCGCCGTCGATGGATCATCCCGGACCGATGGCCCGCTGTGTGCGCGATCTCGAGATCCTGCTCCAGACCATCGCCGATGCCGGCTGGCCGATCGGGAACCCCGGTGGCGGAGATGCCTCCCAGATCCGGCCGACGTTGGGCCGCTTGCATGGCCTGTTCGAGAGCAAGGCCGATCCGGCCGCGACGAAGATGATGGATGAGGTGACGGATAGACTCCGCGAGCGCGGCGCGACTGTCGTGGACGTGAGCTTACCCGCATCCTTCGCCGAAGTGATCCCGCGCCATCGCACGGTGATGGCCGTCGAAGGAGCGGCCTTCCATCAGGAGCGGCTGCGCCGCCATCCGGACGACTACGATCCGTGGATTCGCCGTCTTCTCGAGGAAGGCTTGAAATGTCCCGCGCCGGAGTACGCCCGCTGCAAGGAGCATCAGGAGCTGCTGCGCCGCGAGATAGAGGATTGCTTCGCGGATGTCGATATCCTGCTCACGCCGGCAACCACCGGCCCAGCCCCGGACGCCGACAGCACCGGCGATCCCGCCTTCAATTCGCCGTGGAGCTACACCGGTTTGCCAACCATCTCGTTCCCAGCCGGCCTCTCCCCCGATGGCCTACCACTGGCCATTCAGCTCGTCGGCCGCCCCTGGGGAGAACACGAGCTATTCCCGATTGCTCTCTGGTGCGAGGCAGCGCTCGGCGTAAGTCTCGGCGAACCGCCTGTCGTTGCAGACCGCGCTTCGTGAGCAAAGAACGGAAAGTACGGAATCTTGGGAGACTGGAGTGAATATTTTCCCATTTTTTGGCTTGCACCGGGACAGGAAAGACTTATCATCGTTATAAGACCGCGAGAGTGTGTGGACGGCAGACTCGACCTTTAATTTCGTCCATCCTTCGATTGTGGGTCGCTTCGTGGGTGCCTTCCGACGACGTGTGACTCGCCTACCATCCGGTGTGCCGCTGGCATGTCTGGCTGTCGCTCTTTTCGCGCCCACCTCGGCTCGCGCTGGTTGTGATTACCCGACCCACATCAATCGAACACCGGACGCTACGGTCCTCCTGCGGAGCAAGACAGGTTGGCCAGGGTCGGACAGACAATTGCCGACAAAACCTTGCTCCTGCACCGGACCCACTTGCTCGCGGCAGCCGCTGGCGCCTCCGCCGCCCTCATCGGTCGAATCCGTGAGCTTTTCGCAATGGGGCCACCTTCTCCCCGACCTCGCCCTCGTACCTCCGCAAGCCGAAACGTCCATTTTGGACAAGTCGATTCAAATGATCTTAGGACACCCTTCCATCATCTATCACCCTCCTCGTCTGCTTTCCTGATCCCTCTCGCCCGCAACACCGCGGACCATCTGGAAATACTCAAGCACCGGCGCTGAGGATGCGTTGCTTCCGCGCTCGCGCCGACGTGCGTCACGCCGCTTCCTCCTAAGAAGCGCGCCTGGCGTAGCGTGTATTTCCATTTTTGCGGCCTGGATAATCTGCGGAGGCGCCGTCTTGCGGCGCCCTCGAAGTCCGTCTCAGCTCGCCAAGCTTACGCTCATTGTCCGTAATCGAGAGGTTTCCATCATGACTCGTTCTCGTTCCGCGTTCACGCTAATCGAGCTGTTGGTGGTGATCGCCATCATCGCCATCCTCATCGGCTTGCTCTTGCCGGCCGTGCAGAAAGTCCGCGAGGCTGCCGCTCGCGCTCAGTGCCAGAACAACCTCAAGCAGCTGGGTCTGGCCTTGCACAACTACAACGATGCCTACGGTTACTTCCCCCAGGCACGCAATTATCCCTTTGCCGAGTCTTTTTCCATCCACAGCCGGCTGCTGTCTTTCATGGAGCAGGATAATGTCTTCAGGACGATCAACTTTACCGCGCCCTGGTCAGACCCCAGCAACGCCGTGGCGGCTGCCGCCCGCGTGAAGAACTTCGTATGCCCGTCCGATCCGATGAATTCGGCCCCTCCCAACTGGGCGCCCACCAATTACCGGGCTAACGAGGGAACCAGCATCGTCTTTGCTTACGGCCCCTCGGATCCCAGCGGCGTCAATGCCTCCATGCCGCCGCCGAACGGGCCGTTCGACATGAACGAGCCGCACACCATCGCCTACATCACGGACGGCACCAGCAATACGGCGGCTTTCAGCGAACACATTACCGGGGATTTCAACCAGGCCGTGGCCACCCCTAACGCCGACACCTTCGAGCCGGGCACTTTCCCGTCCACGGCCGATCAGGCCATGGCCGATTGCCAGAGTGCCTCCACTCAGGGCGATTCCAATGTCGGCGCCCCCTGGCTGTACGGCTATCACTCGACGACGAGTTACTGGCACGCCTTCCCGCCGGGTTTCCGGTCGTGCATGTACCCGCCGTTGCGGATTTCGACGACGGCCAACAGCGGCCATACCAACGGCATCAATGTCTGCCTGTGCGACGGCTCGGTGCGCTTCGTTTCCTACAGCATCGGCTTGTCCACCTGGCGTGCCCTGGGAACTTGCAACGGCGGCGAGGTACTTGGCAGCGATTGGTAACTAGCGCAAGGCGGAGAGGACCATCTGGAGCGGCGTACAGCGTCAGCACTGACCCGGTCTTGACTGTCCACCATGATGATTTTTGATGACTCGCAACGAAGGAGAATTGCCATGCGTTATTCGCTCGTGCTGGCGGCCCTGCTGGGGCCGGCCGGCTTGTCGCAGGCGGCGGAACCGGACACGGTGAAGACGGCACCCGCCACGCGCCCCGCGATGAAACAAGCTCTCGAAGATCTCAAAAAAGCCCACTCACGCTTGCCCTTGCCTCCTTTGAGCGACAAGGAAAAGGCGGAGATGGGCGGTCGGCCCGTCGTCAATAATGGCCGGATGCGTCAGCTCTATCTGTCAAGAGAGCTGCGCGGCAGCGATTTTTTCCGCGGCCGCGATCCGGCCATGACCCTCGATCCGACCTTCAAAACCATGCTGTTTTGGATCGTGTCACGCGTCAACAACTGCCGCTACTGACTGGGCCACCAGGAACGCAAGCTCGCGGTCGCGGGCTTGACTGAGGAGCAACTTGCCGCTCTGGACTCCGACTGGCGCCGCTATTCCGCCGCCGAACGGGCCGCCTTCGAGCTGGCCCGCCGGCTCACCTACGCACCGCAGACGCTTAACGACGCCTCTCTGGAGCGGCTGCGACAACACTACAACGACAAGCAGATCCTGGAAATCATCTTCACGGTCGCCAACAATAATTCCACCACGCGCTGGACCGACGCCCTGGGCATCCCGCAGGAAGACGACGGCTCGTTCTTCGCCAGGGGCAAGGACAACAAGCCGGCGGTGCTGCGCACGTTCTTGACGCCGACCGCCGACGGCTACAAGGAGCGGCGCAGCTCGACGTTGCCTGACCGCGACGCCTGGAAGCGTCCCGTCCTCGGCTCACGCCGCGAAGCGGAGGAAACTCTTGCCGCTTGTCGAAGACGCAAGCCGCGCATTCCCTTGGTGACGGCAGAAGCGGTCCGCGCTCTGCTGCCGGCCGACTGGCCGACAAGCTCCTTGCCCCAATGGGTGCGTCTGCTGGCCAACTTCCCGAAATCCGGTATCGCACGGGCTGACAGTCTTCGTCGCGCGGAAGAGAAAGGCGAGCTGAAGCCGCGTCTTAAGGCGCAGATGGCCTGGATCGCTGCCCGACATGATCGCGCCTGGTACGCCTTGGGACAGGCCAAACGCCGTTTGAGGTCGCTGGGCCTTTCTGAGGACGATATCTATCGGCTCGATGGTCCGTGGGAGACTTTTACCAACGCGGAGCGAGCGGCCTTCGCCCTGGCCCGGACGTTGACCGTGAATCCGTCCGCGGTCACGGATGAGGACATCGCGGCTTTGCGCAAGCTGTATAGCGATCGGCAGGTGGCCGAATTGATCTATCAGGTGTGCAATGCCGCCTTCTTCGATCGCTTGACCGAAGCCTGCGGCTTGCCGCTGGAAGAGAAATAACCACCCTCCAAGGAGGCATTTTGGCATCGCCGACATTCAGACGAACATCATGTCGCTAGCCGGCATCGCCATCTCCATTGGCGTGCTGGTCGATTCCTCGATCGTCATGTCCGAAACGCTCACGCATTGTCTGCATGAGCGTTTCGGCGACAGGGCGGACAGGTCGAGACGGGATGTGGCGTTCGGAGGTGGGATAGCTGGCGCTGACAATTTCCCGAAAGCCAATTTGACGCGCAATCCGCCCTTCCGCATGCTCCGCGCTCCAGCCGCGACACCGGCAGCCACTCTCGCCAAAGGGACAGGGCGTCTCGGCGTCTCGGCGGTATTGTGGAATCTGGTTGCCGCGCGGTCTCCCAGCGGTTACAACGGAGCGGGATCAACCCACAGGAGAACCTAATCATGCCTCGCAGCACACCGTATCTGACCCTGCTGTTGTCCGTTGTCGTATCGGCGCCGCTGACCGCGGCGGACGATGCCAAGAGCTTCTTCTTCCACAAAGGCGATCGCATCGTCTTCTTGGGAGACAGCATCACCGAGCAGTATCAGTATTCCACGGACATCGAGCTGTACCTGACAACGCGTTTCCCAGGCGGCGACAAGACGTTCCTCAACGCCGGCATCGGCGGCGATACGGCCACCGGCGGCGCCAATCGCTTCACCCAACATGTCCTCGCCGAGAAGCCGACCGCCCTCACCATCGACTTCGGCATGAACGACGGCGGCTACGGTGCTTTCAATCCCGGCGCCGCCAAGAATTACATCAACAAGACCGAGCAAATGCTCCAGGCCGCCAAGCAAGCCGGCGTGCGCGTTGCCCTCATCTCGCCCAACGCCGTCGAGGTCCGGGCCAGGCCGCAGCTGAAAACCTATCTGGAGACACAACAGAAGTTCTACGCTCCTCTCAAGGCACTGGCCGAGAAGTACAAGGTGCCGTTCGTCGATCAGTATGCCGTGACGCGCAAGGTGCTGGACAAGATCGCCGCGGATGAAGCGAACGTCCATCCCTTCCCCGACGGCGTTCACACCAACGGCCCCGGCGGACTGCTGATGGCCCACACGATCCTCGTCGGCCTGAACGCGCCGGCCGTCGTCAGCGACGTCGTGATCGACGCCGCCGACAAAAAGGCAAAATCCACCGATTGCACCATCGAGGAGCTGAGGATCAGCACCGGCACCATCTCTTTCCAGCGCAAGGACAAGGCACTGCCGATGCCGATTCAACCGGACTGGCGGCCCATGCTCCCGTACGTCAACGACTTGAAGGACCTCAATTATTATGGACTGAAGGTGACGGGCTTGAACGGCGGCAAGTACGCCCTGAGCATCGACGGCAAGAAGGTCGGCGAATACGCGGCCGACGAGCTGAGCAAGGGTGTGAACCTCGGCAATCTCGGTGCGGGAGCGCTATTCGAACAAGGGCAGGCCGTCTTCAAGATGATTAATGAGAAGAACAACGTGGTTCATGGCCGTTTCCGCGGCGTGGTCATGGTCAATGCGCCGGACTGGCTGGCCGATGTCGCGAAGGAGCGCAAGCCCACCGAGCTGAAAAAACGTATGGAAAAGATTCAATCCATGCAAGAGGCGATTTACAAGAAAGTACAGCCGACGACGCATCGCTTCGAGCTGAAGGCGATGAAGTAGTCCGGAGACAGTCGCCGGCGGCCTGACATCAGGCCGCCGGCGGCGCCGGCAACGCGCAGGGGCAAGACCCCCAACGAGTAAGCGCCGAAAAGAGCGTCACCGGCGCGGTATAATAGCGAGAAAGAAAGAGATGTTCGTGCGGAGGGAGAAGCCATGCCAATCCATGACTGGACTCGCGTTGCCGCCGGAACCTGGCATGACTTTCATTTAGCCTGGATCGCGGAGATTCGCAACGCCCTGAATGGGGGTATTTTGCCGGCGGATTATTACGCCCAGGCCGAGCAAATCGCTGGGCCGCTCGGACCCGACGTGCTCACCCTCCAGGTGCCGGACACTCCAGTCAACGGCGCCGCAGGCCAACCTTCCCTCTCCGCCGGCGGCGTGGCTGTCAGCGTCGCTCCGCCCCGCATGCGGATGACCGCCGAGGCGGAGATGAACGACTACGTCCTCAAACGCCGTACGCTAGTCATCCGCCATGTCAGCGGCGATCGCATCGTCGCGCTGCTGGAGATTGTTTCCCCCGGCAACAAGGCGGCGCGATACGCTCTGCGCTCCTTCGTCGAGAAGGCCGTTGAGGCACTGTATCGCGGCTACCATTTGCTCATCGTCGATCTCTTCCCTCCGACACGCCGCGACCCCAACGGCATCCACGCGGCTATTTGGGCGGAATTCAGCGATGACTCGTTCGAGCTGCCTGCCGGCGAGCCGCTGACCCTGGCCGCGTACTCGGCTGGTCCACGCAAGCGTGCCTACGTGGAGCCAACGGCGGTGGGGCGGGAGCTGATCGACATGCCGCTGTTCCTGGAGGAGGAGATCTACGTCAACGTACCGCTTGAAGCGACGTATCAAGCGGCCTATAAGGGTGTGCCGCGGCGCTGGCAGCGCGTGCTGGCCGCTCCATAGCCCTGAGTTAAATCACCCCGCGCTCGCCTAAAACGCTCTGCGTCAGCTCCTCCGCCTCGGAAACCATGCCGTCGAGCAGCTGCAATCCCAGCTCCCAGAAACCCGCATCGTTGACATCGACGCCGAGCTTGCCCAGCAGCACATGCGGCGCATCCGAGCCGCCTGCCGACAGCAGCTCCAGGTAACGCGGCACGAACGCCGGGCCTTCCTGCTTGTATTTCTGCACCAGCGCCAGCACCAGCAGCTCGCCGAACGCATAGGCATAACAGTAGAACGGCACATGCACGAAATGGCCGATGTACGACCACCACCAGCCGTAACCGTCGGTCAGCTGCACCACGTCGCCGTGCATCGGGCGATTGGCCGCCAGCCACAGCTCATTGATTTGCTCCGTCGTCAGCTCGCCTTGCTCTTGCCGCGCCTTGTGCAGTGATTGCTCGAAGCGCGTCAGCACCACTTGCCGGAACACCGTGGCGAACCCATCCTCGATCTTGCTGCACAGCATGCCCAGGCGGACGCGCGGCTCCGGATAGCGCTGCTGCAAACGCTGGAAGGTCAGCATCTCGCCGAAGACGCTGGCCATCTCCGCCGTGGTCAACGGCGTATCGCACTGCAAGTAACCGACGCCGCGCGACAGGTATTGATGCAAACCATGTCCCAGCTCGTGAGCCAGCGTCATCACGTCGCGCAGCTTGTCGGTGAAGTTCATGAGGATATACGGATGTACGCTGGGCACGGTGCTGCTGCTGAAGGCGCCGCCGCGCTTGCCGTCGCGCAGCTCGGCGTCGATCCAGCTTTTATGGAAGAACTCGCGGATGACGGCGCCAGCTTTCGGGCTGAATGCCTCATAGCTCTCCTGCACGATGCCGTGCGCCGTGGGCCAATCGCAGGACGGCAGATCAGGAAAGAGCATCGCGTAGCGGTCGTAATCGAAGAGCTGCTCGACGCCCAGCAAGCGCGCCTTGAGGCGATAATAGCGCTGCACGGTGCCGTGATAACGCTCGGCGGCGGTCATCAGGGCATCGACGACGGAGGCGGTGATCTCGTTGGCCAGGTGGCGCGGCCCCATCGGGTCGTCGAATCGGCGCAGGTTGCAGTCGGAGCGGTGATCGAGGACAAGCGTGTTCATGAGGTAGGTCAGTAGCCGGGCGTTGTCGCGCAGGCCACTGGTCAGTCCCTCGGCGGCGGCCTGACGCGCGCCGCGGTCGGCGTCGTAGAGACGAGCCAGGATTTGCGACGACGAGAGCAACTCTGTCCGTCCCTTGTGCTCAAAGGGAAAGCGGATGGTGGCCACGGTTTCGTCGAACAGACGCACGAAGGCGGCCCGGCCGGTGACGGTTTTTTCTTCGAGGATTTTCTCCTCCGGCTCACTCAGAAAGTGAGGCCGCCAGGCGCGTTTCTGCTCCAGATAATGCCGGTAGCACGCCAGCGACGCCTCGGCCAGCAAGCGCTGAGCGTCGGCGTCGGCGACCTTGACCCATTCGAGGTCGAAGAAGATAAGGTGCTTGTTGATGACGGTGCGCTGCTCGCGCGTACGGGCTAGAAGGGCGCCGTGTTTGGGATCGTCGGTCTTGGCGGCGTGTACCAGGCCGGCATAGATGATCGGCTTGTCCATTTGCTCGAACAGCCCCTCCAGCTCGCGGACAGCGGCAAGCAGAGTGTCGGCCGGGGGACCGCCAGGCACCTCGATCTTGCCGCGATAGGCGGCCTCGAAGGCCTGCGCGCGCTTTAAGGCGGTTTCGAGATCGCGGTTGATGGCGGGATCGTCCACGCCGGCGTAGAGATCGGTCAGATCCCAGGCGACGCGATCGGCGCTGCTGGTTGGGCATGCTTGCAAAACAGGGGTCTTGTTGGCAGACATGACGTGGTCCTCAAATCCGAAATCCAGGGTCCAAAATGCGAAACCGGACAGTCTCCCGTGCGTTCCCAAGCGGAGCTTGGCAACGAGAGAACAATTCGCATCGGGGCCCAATAAGCAGCCACGATGAATACTGGGTCAGCCTGACGAATCCGCATCCGCCGTGTTCCGCCTCGCCGCGCCGGGGGAAATACCCATGTAGCGCTTGAAGGCGCGGCTGAACGAAGGCTCCGACTCGTAGCCGAAGCGGGCCGCCGCTTCCCGGATGCCGAGCTTGTCTTCGCGGAGCCAGCGGGCGGCCAAGTGCATGCGCCATTGCGTGAGATACCGCATTGCCGGCGTCCCCACAAGCTCGGTGAACCGCGCGGAGAAAACCGACCGCGACAGATAGACGGCTTTCGCCAAGCCGCCCACGGTCCAGCGCTCCTCCGGCCGCCGGTGAATCAGCGCCAGGGCTTTGCCGATTTTGGGATCGCGAAGGGCCGTCAGCCAACCCGAGCATCCCTCGGCGGCGTGGTCAAGCCACCCTCGGACGGCCTGGATCACCAGGACATCGGCAAGGCGAGTCATCAGAGTGGCCCCGCCCGGCCGCGGCGAGTGGGCCTCGGCGCTCATCGCCGCCACCATCGCGCGGAGCATCTCGTCCTGCTCACGATCCGTCCTGCGGACGTGAAGCACGTCCGGCATCAGATTGACGAGCGGGTGCAGACCCGGATCTTCAAAACGCACTCCGCCCCCGACCAAGATGGTAAGCTCGCCTTCGCCGCCGTGGCGGACGAGCTTGGCGTTGTGACCGATCATCTCTTTCGAGAGAGAATCCGCCGGCATCGCCTCGCCGTCCGGCGCGTCGGACAAAATGTAGCTGCCTCCGCGCGGCAACACGACCAGCTCGCCTTCGTCGAGACGAAGCGGCCCTCCGCCTCCGTAGCGGAGGTAACAGCTGCCCTGGGCGACGAAGTGGAAGGCCGCGCCGCACCGCCCGGGAATTTCCAGGCCCCACGGCGCCCGCAGCTCGCTTCGACAGTAAAAGCTGCCCGCGAGCCGAAAGTCCTGGAGTACCTCGGCGATGGAGTCCACCTGCCTCTCCACGCAGCCATTTTCGGACGATTGGATACGCATACCAGACAAAATATCATGGATCGTCCGGCCTCGGCAAGCTGTAATAGATCACGACTGGGTCGATCCGATTGTCTGAAGGAAGCCGGCGGCGGCGCGCCCATCCTCTCCGTACCGGCCGGTGTCCACAACCATCTCGAGGGAATGACATGAAGAAGTTGATCGCGTTAGCAGCGCTCTGTGTATTCGCGGCTGTCGGACAAAGTGGGGAGCATCCGCTCGCCTGGCCGCGGTTCCGAGGGCCGGACGGGTCAGGGGTCGCGGACGGTCAGAAGCCCCCCGTGGAGCTCGGGCCGGAGAAGAACGTGAAGTGGAAAGTATCGGTCCCAAGTGGACTCTCCTCGCCAATCGTCGCCGGGGACAAGCTGGTCCTGACGGCGTTTGACGGCGGGAGACTGTACACGATCGCTTATCATCGTGAGGACGGTAAAGAGGCCTGGCGCGCCTTGGCCCCGGCGAAGGAGATCGAGCGGTATCACAAGACGGAAGGCAGCCCGGCCACCTCCACGCCGGCGACGGACGGCAAGCGCATCGTGTCGTATTTCGGCTCGTGCGGGCTGTTCTGCTACGACCTGTCCGGTAAGGAGCTGTGGAAGCTCGAAATGCCGACTGTGGTCATGTATGGGGATTTCGGCACGGGGGTTTCGCCGATCCTCGCGGACGGCCTGGTTGTCCTGGTCCGCGACGAGAAGAAAGACCCGAAGATCCTCGCACTCGACGCGGCCACGGGGAAGCTCAAGTGGGAGAAGAAGCGGCAATCGCCGACTTCGTACTGCTCCCCGGTCGTGTGGGACACGCCGTCTGGAAAGCAAGTAGTGGCGGCCGGATACCGGCGAATGGCCGGCTACGATCTCCAAACGGGAGACGAGCTGTGGTCGGTGGCCGGGATGCCGTCGGCGTGCTGCACGTCCCCCGTCGCCGCGGACGGCACGCTGTTCTTCGCCGGCTGGTCGCCCGGCGACGCGGCGGACAAGGATTTCAAGATGCCGAGCTTCGACGACTTCCTGAAACAGGCGGGGGAGGAGAAGCTCGGCTACCTCACCAAAGCCGGCGCCAAGAAGACTTTCCTCAAGGACTTCTTCGACAACAACGACCCGAACAAAGACGGCAAGATCACCCGCAAGGAGTGGGACGCCCAAATGAAGTTCATGTCCACGGCGAAGAACAGCGCGTTCGCGGTGAAGCCCGGCGGCACCGGGGACGTGACCAAGACCCATGTACTCTGGAAGAAGACGAAGGGGCTGCCCTACGTTCCCTCGGCGCTGGTGTACCAGGGGCAGTACGTCATGGTAAAGGACGGTGGGCTGGTCACGGCGTATGACATGAAGACGGGCCGGGAGATATATGTGCAGGAACGGGCGGCCGCGGCCGGCCGGTACTATGCGTCTCCGGTGGCCGCCAATGGACTTATTTACTTCACCAGCCTCCAGGACGGAAAGGTGACGGTGATGAAAGCGGGCCTCGCCGCGCCAACGGTGGTGGCAAGAAACCCGGCGCTGGGCGAGCGCGTGGCGGCGACGCCCGCGATCGCCGACGACACCCTCTATATCCGAACTGAGGGACACCTGTATGCCTTCGGAAAAAGATGAGCCGCCAAGAGGCCAAGAACAAGAAAACAAACAGCGTAGCATGACACACGGTACGAAAACTCGAAATCCGAAACCGGGAGAGCCTTCGGCCTCGGAGTTGGGTATTGTAGTTTGAAGTCCCTTTCGGATTTCGGATTTCGAGTTTTGGCTTTATGTTGTTGCTCGCCGGCCTTGGGGTAATCGTCGTCGCTGTATGGGCCATCGTCCGCCGCGTGGATGTTCGGCTGACGCTGTTGCTGGCGGCGCTGGCACTGGGATGTCTGGCCGGTCATCCCGAAGTCATCGTGCAAAAGTTTCTGAGCACCCTGGTCAGCGATCGGTTCGTCATTCCCATCGCTTGCTCGCTCGGCTTCGTTTACGTGCTGCGGCAGACCGGATGCGATCAGCACCTTGTTCATCTGCTGGTGCGGCCGATCCGGCGCGTTCGGCCGGTGTTGATTCCGGGCACGATTGTCGTCGCCGCCGTGGTGAACGTGGTGGTCATCAGCCAGATGAGCACGGCGGTGATGGTTGGGACCGTGCTGGTGCCGCTGCTGCGGGCGGCGCGGATTTCGCCGCTCACCATCGGCGCGGCGCTGCTGCTGGGTTCCTCGATCGGCGGCGATTTGCTCAACCCCGGAGCGCCGGAAGTACGCACGGTCAGCGAAGCCGCGCAGCCGCCCTTTTCCTCCGGGCGCTGGATCTCCCAGGTTTTGCCCCTGCTGATCGTCGAGCTGACCGTAGCGACGGCGATCTTTTGTTTGTTGAGCCGGCGCATCGAGTCCCAATATGCCAAGGAAGCTGAGGCGCGTGCGAGCGAGGAGGAGCAATCCGACGCCGCGTTTCGCATCAATCCACTGAAGGCGCTCATCCCGTTCGTGCCGATCGCCCTGCTGTTTTTGACCTCCTTGCCGGAGCCATTCCGTCTTCTTTCAGTGCCGAGGCACTGGCTGGTGGACGCGGCCCATTTCCGGGGCACGCCGTCGGAGATTCAGGCGATTTTCGACAGCCGGCTCATCGGCGCGGCCATGCTCGTCGGCGTCGCGGCGGTGGCCCTGACGTCTCTTCGGCACTTTCACCGCACTGCCCTGACGTTCTTCGAGGGCGTGGGCTTCGCCTTCGCGCGGATCATCTCGTTGATCGTGGCGGCCAGCTGTTTCGGCGAGGGAATCAAGCGGATCGGTTTGGCGGCGTTGCTGGGGCAGCTGTTGCGATCCTGGCCGCGCTTGTTGACGCCGGCTGCGGCGGCCTTGCCGATGTCGTTCGCGTTGCTGTGCGGCTCCGGCATGGCGACGACACAGAGTCTGTTCGGCTTCTTCGTCGAGCCGGCGCAACAGCTCGGCCACGATTCGCTTCAGCTGGGAGCCATCGTGGCCCTGGCGGCGTCGGCAGGCCGGACCCTGTCGCCGGCGGCCGCCGTGACGCTCATGTGCGCATCGCTGGTCGAGGTCAATCCCCTCGACCTGGGGAGGCGCCTCGTTATCCCCTTGCTTGCCGGACAGGTCGCCGTGCTGGTGGCGAGCTGGTTTGTCTAAATCGCTGCCAGGAAGGAAAAAGCAAAAAGAGATCTCTCGGCAGCTTGGGAGCAGCTCATGGGGCGGTGGGGCAGACCTACCTGTGGCGGAGTGGCGGACTGGCGGTGTGGCGGCATAATGGGACACCGGATGGCACACCCTGGCACGACCTGACACGAGAAGAGACGGAGCCTCGCCGCAGCCTTTTGCCTCCGAGATGAACCCTGGTGTCCCGTTAGAGCATTCTCTATAATGCCGGATTGATTGTTTCCTCGGAAGCCGGTCAGGGTGGCCGGCCGGAAACAGCTAACCTCTATTTCTTCAACACACGCCTGTCTTGCCTGGAGTCGATTCGGCCACGGTGGGACCGGCGGAGAGGATGCCTCTTCTCATGGTCAGAAATCGGAATTTGTTTCGTCAGTTCGATCTGTCCGAAGACGAATTGCAGCAAGAGCTGCTCGACGCCTTCACGCGACCGGAAACCGGGGGCGATGTCGAGCGCTGGCTGCCGCCCGAAGAGCAGGACTTCGAGGTCAACAAAATCATCAAGGGCCGCGTCGTGAACATCGCCGGCGACGACGTGGTCGTCGATGTCGGCTACAAGAGCGAGGGAATCATCCCCTTGCAGGAGTGGTACGACGAGGGCGACGACAAGGTCCATCCGCCGCAGGTCGGTGCCGAGATCGACGTGCTGCTCGACGCCGTCGAAGACGAAGGCGGCGCCATTGTCCTCAGCTACCGCAAGGCTCGCCGCCAGAAGGAATGGGAAGATGTCATCGCCAAGCACAAGGAAGGCGATGTGGTCGCCGGCCTGGTGACGCGCAAGATCAAGGGCGGCTTGCTGGTCAACATCGGCGTCAACGTCTTTTTGCCGGCCTCCCAGGTGGACATCCGCCGGCCGCCGGACATTGCCGACTACATCAATAAGACCATCGAGTGCAAAATCCTCAAGATCGACGAAGCGCGGCGCAACATCGTCGTCAGCCGCCGCAAGCTGCTCGAGGACCAGCGCGAGGAGATGAAGAAAAAGCTCCTCAACGAGATCGAGATCGGCCAAATTCGCAAGGGCGTCGTCAAGAACATCGCCGAGTTCGGCGCCTTCGTCGATCTGGGCGGCATCGACGGCCTCTTACATATCACCGACATGAGCTGGGGCCGCGTCAACAATCCGCACGAGGTCGTTCACATCGATCAGCAGCTCGAAGTGTACATCTTGCAGGTGGACAAGGACAAAGAGAAGATCGCCCTCAGTCTCAAGCACAAGACGCCCAGCCCGTGGGCCAACGTCGCCGACAAGTATCCGGTCAGCAGCCGTCATACCGGCGAGGTCGTCAACGTCATGAGCTACGGCGCCTTCGTCAAGCTGGAGCCGGGTATCGAAGGCCTGGTCCACATCAGCGAGATGAGCTGGACCAAGCGCATCAATCATCCCAGC
>Ga0335075_10007902_pt1 | contig 16329 bp, 16 predicted proteins | sample Lox_Sample_24_FD_206723 | JGI IMG/M metagenome (GOLD analysis project Ga0335075, IMG submission 206723) | Soil microbial communities from Loxahatchee National Wildlife Refuge, Florida, United States - Lox_Sample_2.4 | ecosystem: Environmental > Terrestrial > Soil > Wetlands | place: USA... | reverse complement strand
ACAGCACCGATTTCACGATGTTCTGGTAGCCGGTGCAGCGGCACAGGTTGCCGGACAGCGCCCACCGCACGTCTTCTTCGGTCGGGTCCGGGTTGCGCTCGAGCAGGGCCTTGGCGGCCATCATCATCCCGGGCGTGCAGAACCCGCACTGGAGGCCGTGCTCCTGCCGGAACCCTTCCTGAAGCGGGTGCAGCTCGCTCGCGCTCGCCAGGCCCTCGACGGTCGTGATCTCGTGCCCGTCGGCCTGGACGGCCAGCATCGTGCAGGACTTGATCGCCGCTCCGTCGACGAGCACCGTGCAGGCGCCGCAGTTGGTCGTGTCGCAGCCCTTGTGCGTGCCGGTCAGCCCGACGCCGCGCCGGATCAGGTCGGCGAGCAGCAGCCGCGGCTCGATCTCGGCTACCTTCTTCGCGCCGTTGATCGTGAACCTGATCTTGCGGACGGGGATCTCGCTCGCTGCCTCGTCGCCGAGGTCGTCGTAGACGATCGTCATGGTCACGCCGCCCTTTCCGTGCTCGCCGTTCCGGAGGTGCCGGCCGGGGCGCCGAGGATGCGCTTGACGAAGACGCTCACCATGTGCCGCTTGTACTCCGCGCTGCCGCGGTGGTCGGTCTTCGGCCGGGCCGCGGCGGCGGCCAGCTCGGCCGCTTCGGCGACGCTCTCGGCCGTGAGCGGCTTCCCGGTCAGCGCGGCGGCCGCGTCGGTGGCGGCGATCGTGGACCCGCCGACGCCGGTGAGGGCGATGCCGGCCCGGACCACGGCGCCGTCCGACGTCTCGACCGCTACCGCGACGCCGACGGTCGCGAAGTCGCCCACCCGTCGCTCGAGCTTGAGGTATCCGCCGGACCGGACGCCCCGGGCGGCCGGGACCACGGCCTCGACGGCGATCTCGTCGGGTTCGAGGACGTTCTGGAACGGGCCGGTGACGAAGTCGGCCAGCGGGATCGCGCGCTTGCCGCCTGGGCCCTGGGCGATGACAGTGCCCCCGAGGGCCGTCATCACCGAGGCCCAGTCCCCCTGCGGATCCGCGTGGCACAGCGAGCCGACCAGCGTGCCCCGGTTGCGTACCAGCGGGTCGGCGATCAGCGGCGCCGCCGCCGCCATCGTCGGCTGCGAGTCCTTGAGCAGGTCAGAACGCTCCAGGTCGACGTGCCGGCAGAGCGCGCCGATGCGCAGGCTGCCGTCGGGGTCCGCCCGGTGGTAAGCCAGGCCTGGGACGTTGTTGATGTCGACGAGCATCTCCGGGGAGGCGAAGCGCAGTTTCATCAGCGGCACCAGGCTCTGGCCCCCGGCCAGCACCTTGGCGTCGTCGCCGCCGTCACGCAGCAGGCTGAGCGCCTCGTCCAGGGAATGCGGTGCCTCGTAACGGAACCGCGATGGGTACATTCACGTCCTCCGCTCTGCTGCCGCGTCGTCGCCGGGCTCGGCGGCCGCGCGCGGCCCGGCCGAGTGGGGATCCGGGACCGCCTGCGGCCCTGATTCGTAGTCGGGGTCGGGCCGCGGCTCCTGGTGCGGCGGCCACGGGCCCGACACCGGCTGCCCCGCGATCTTGAGGTAGTCGACGAGTTCAGGCCAGGCCCACACCGTCGGGCTCTTCCCGGTCTTGGGCGCGTTCTCGATCAGCTCGAACAGCCGCGGATTGCCCCGGCTGTGCCCGTCGGACTCGATGCGCATGCCACGCTCTCCCGCTCTGAGGGCCGTGCCACCTGAGGTGGCGCCCGCGTAAACGAAATTTCACGGTCATGCTCTCGCCCGCTTAACACCGCTGCAACAGCGAAATAAGGTGTTGCTTAATTGGCGAGGTAACAAAGGCAGAAATGTGGGCAAAATCGGCGCGCTCAGCTCCAGATCGTGACGTAGACCGGGGGCTTGAAGCGCGATGGCGGCACGCCGGCGGCGGGCGATCGCATCAGCTGCATCGCCTCTGGCGTGCCGAGGAACCGGCGCAGCGCGTTCGCCGCGGTGCCCCGGCGCTCGCGCTCGGGCAGGGTCACGTACCAGCACTCCTCCTGCGCCAGCCCCGGCTGGTCGACGAGCGACAGTTCCCCGCGCCGCAACTGGTGGGACACCAGGTGCTCGATCGCGGGCGCGACCCCGGCGCCGTCGGCGGCGGCGGCCCAGGCGGCCGTCTGGCTCTGGAAGACCCCGATGTTGGCCTCGGGGACGCCGAGCCGCCGCAGCAGCCGGGCGGTCTCGCTGCCAGGGTCGGTTCCGGACGGGTCCACCAGCCAGCGCCACTGTCTCGCGGGTCCGCGCGGCCGCCAGTGTCCAGAGGCGACCACCACGAGCCGGTACTTGAAGATGGGCTCGCTGGCGACCGCCATCTCGTGCTCGCCGGTCACGCCGGGCCCGATGGCGACGTCGGCGAGCCGGTTCGCGACCAGCACGGGCTGCTCTCCGGAGGCCGCGACCCCGGTAGTAACGTCCACGGACCCGGCGAACCGGCGGCGGAACGCCTCCATCAGCGGCCCGGCCACGAACTCGGCGAACGTCGACGTGGCGACGACCCGCAACTGCTCGGGCGCGCCCTGCGCGGCGCGCACGGCGGCGTGCGCCTCGGCGCCGAGCACGACGATCTGGGACGCGGTGCCGAGCAGCCGCGTCCCGCCCGGGGTCAGCGTCATGCCGGCCTGGCTCCTGGTGATCAGCTGATCGCCGAGATCCTGCCGGAGGGCGGTGATCGCCTGCGACACGGCGGATTCGCTGACGCCCAGCGCGCTGGCGGCCGCCCGCACCGACCCGAGCCGGGCCACCAGGACGAACGCGTTGAGCTGCGTCAGTGTCACACTCAAGAACGTACGGCATCGCAGGAGTGCGCGCACACTACGACCTGGGAGGTCTGAGTGCAGGTCCCCGCGCAAGTCGAGTACGAGAAGGCCACGAGCGTTGAACAGGCCCTCTCGCTGCTGGCGCGGTACGCGCCGGGGGCCAGGATCCTGGCCGGCGGCCACAGCCTGATACCGATGATGAAGCTGCGGCTCGCGCAGCCCGATGTCCTCGTCGACATCAACGCGATCCCCGGGCTCCGCTACATCGAGACGGCCGGCGCCGAGCTGCGGATCGGCGCGCTGGCCAGGCACGCGGACCTGCTGGGGGCTTCGCTGGCGGGCGAGCACTTCACGATCCTGCACGACGCCGAGCGGGTGATCGCGGACCCGGTCGTCAGGAACTGGGGCACGATCGGCGGGTCGCTCTGCCAGGCCGACCCGTCAGAAGACCTGTCCGCCGCGTTCGCCGCGCTGAAGGGCTCGATGATCGTCCACGGTCCCGACGGCAGCCGGGAGGTGTCGGCGCGCGCGTTCCACACCGGTCCGTACCAGACCGTCGTCGGACCCGCCGAGATGCTGACCGAGATCAGGCTGCCCATCCGGCCCGGCGGCGGCAGCGCGTACATGAAGGTCGCCCGCCGGATCGGCGACTGGCCGATCGGCGCCGCGGGAGCGGCGGTCTGGCTGGCGGGCAACGGCGACCGCATCGACGACGTCGGCATCGGGCTGACCGCGGTCGGCGCCACGCATTTCGTCGCCGCCGAGGCCGAAGACTTCCTGCGCGGCCAGCCGGCCGACGAGCAGACCCTGGCGCGGGCGGGTGCGATCGCGGCGGAGCACTGCCGTCCGGCCTCGGACCTGCGCGGCCCGGCCGACTACAAGCGGCACCTCGTGCAGGAGCTCACCACCCGGGTGCTCCGCGTGGCCGTCCAGCGCGCCCGCGGGCTGGCATCGTGAACGGGCCGGCGCTGTGAAAATCACCGTCACCGTCAACGGGACCGATTACTCGCAGGTCGTCGAGCCGCGGTTGCTGCTCATCCACTTCCTGCGCGACGAGCTGCGGCTGACCGGCTCGCACTGGGGCTGCGACACGTCCAACTGCGGCGCCTGCGTGGTGTGGCTCGACGAGACGCCGGTGAAGTCCTGCACGGTGCTCGCGGTGATGGCCGACGGGCGGCAGATCACCACCGTCGAGGGCCTGGCGCGCGGCGGCGCCCTCGACCCGGTGCAGGAGGCGTTCGCCACCTGTCACGGGCTGCAGTGCGGCTTCTGCACGCCCGGCATGATCATGACCGCGCGCTGGCTGCTCGACCACAACCCGGATCCGTCGCCGGCGGAGGTCCGCGAGGCGATATCCGGCCAGGTCTGCCGCTGCACCGGATACGAGAACATCGTCAAGTCGGTCCTGTGGGCCGCCAAGCACGACGGGGACGACGGAGATGACGCCGATGAATGACGCCTACGGGCCGGTCCCCCGCAAGGAAGACGCGCGGTTCATCAGGGGGCAGGGCACGTTCGTCGACGACATCGCGCTGCCGGGCATGCTGCACGGCGCGATCCTGCGCAGCCCCCTCGCGCACGCGCGGATCGTCTCGGTCGACGCCACCGCCGCCCGCGCCCACCCGATGGTGGTGGCCGTCCTCACCGGGGAGGACCTGGCCAAGCGCGGCATGGCGTGGATGCCCACGCTGTTCGGCGACGTGCAGGCGGTGCTGGCCACCGACAAGGTGCGCTTCCAGGGCCAGGAGATCGCGTTCGTGGTGGCGACCGACCGGTACGCGGCCAGGGACGCCCTCGAGCTGATCTCCGTCGACTACGAGCCGCTGCCGCCGCTGATCGACGCCCTGACCGCGCTCGACCCGGGCGCGCCGGTGGTGCGCGAGGACCTGCCGGACGGCAACCACATCTTCGACTGGTCCGCCGGCGACAAGGAGGCCACCGACGCGGCGTTCGCGGCCGCCGACGTGGTGGTGGAATGCGACATGATCTACCCGCGGTCGCATCCGGCGCCGCTCGAGACCTGCGGCGCGATCGCCGACTACGACGCCGTCAGCGGCAAGCTGACCATGTGGTCGACCAGCCAGGCGCCGCACGCCCACCGCACGCTGTACGCGGCCATCACCGGGCTGCCCGAGCACAAGATCAGGATCGTGTCACCCGACCTGGGCGGCGGCTTCGGCGCCAAGGTGCCCGTCTATCCCGGGTATCTCTGCGCGATCGCCGCGTCGATGGAGACCGGCCGGCCGGTGAAGTGGGTGGAGGACAGGTCGGAGAGCCTGATGTCCACCACGTTCGCGCGCGATTACCACATGCACGGCGAGATCGCCGCGACCGCGGCCGGGGAGATCATCGCGCTGCGCGCCCGGGTGCTCGCCGACCACGGCGCGTTCAACGCGGTCGCGCAGCCGTCCAAGTTCCCGGCGGGCTTCTTTCACATCTTCACCGGGTCGTACCAGATACGCGCCGCGCACTGCGAGGTCACCGGCGTGTTCACGAACAAGGCCCCGGGCGGCGTCGCCTACTCCTGCTCGTTCCGCATCACCGAGGCCGTCTACCTGGTCGAGCGGCTGACCGACATGCTGGCCCGCGAGCTCGGCATGGATCCGGCGGAGCTGCGGATGCGGAACCTGCTGCGGCCCGAGCAGTTCCCGTACACCACCCCGGCCGGCTGGCAGTACGACTCCGGCGATTACCCCCGGGCGCTGCGGCTGGCGCTGGACATGGCCGGCTACGACGAGCTGCGCCGGGAGCAGGCGGAGCGGCGGGCCCGCGGCGAGTACATGGGCATCGGGCTGAGCTTCTTCACCGAGGGCGTCGGCGCCGGCCCGCGCAGCCAGATGGACATCCTGGGCCTCGGCATGGCCGACGGCGCCGACCTGCGCGTGCATCCGTCGGGCAAGGCGGTGCTCGCGATCTCGGTGCAGACCCAGGGCCAGGGGCACGAGACCACGTTCGCCCAACTGGTCGCCCACGAGCTCGGCCTGTCGCCGGACGACGTCGAGGTGGTGCACGGCGACACGGACCGGACGCCGTTCGGCCTCGGCACCTACGGCTCCCGCTCCACCCCGGTGTCGGGGGCGGCCGCGGTCGTCGCCGCCCGGCGGGTGCGCGAGCGGGCCCGGCTAGTGGCCGCGGCCATGTTCGAGGTGGCCCCGGACGACCTGGAGTGGCTGGACGGCAAGTGGCGGGTGCGCGGCGACCCCGACCAGGCCTACGGCCTCGACGAGATCGCGAAGGCCGCACACTCGACGCTCGAGCTCCCGGGCGGGATCGAGGGCCACCTGGACGCGTCGGCGGTGTACAACCCGCCGAACCTGACGTTCCCGTTCGGCGCGTACATCTGCGTCACCGACGTCGACCCGGGCACCGGTGAGGTCACCGTGCGCCGCTTCGTCGCGGTCGACGACTGCGGCGTCCGGATCAACCCGATGATCGTCGAGGGACAGATCCACCGCGGCCTGGCCGACGGCATCGGCATCGCGCTGATGCAGTCCATCGTGTTCGACGACACCGGCAACTGCCTGGGCGGCTCGTTCATGGACTACCTGCTGCCCACGGCGATCGAGTGCCCGTCGCCCGAACTCGGGCAGACGGTGACCCCGTCCCCGCATCACCCGGTCGGCGCCAAGGGCATCGGCGAGTCCGCCACCGTCGGCTCGCCGGCGGCCGTGGTCAACTCCGTCGTCGACGCGCTCACCCCGTTCGGCGTGGTGCACGCGGACATGCCGCTGACCCCGGGCAACGTATGGCGCGCGATCCAGGGCCGCCCGGTCCGGACGGACCTGGCGATCGGCTGAGGTGTCACCTGACATCACGGAATCGCCTTGCCCCGCCCCAGTGCGGGACATAGAGGGGAGTTCAGCTGAGACTTCGCTGTCTACTCCGCGTCCTTGCTTCCATAGTCGAGTTCACCGGCGATGTAGACCCGTATTGGAACACCGCTACTGGTCTCCAATCTGGAGGAGCTAGCGCGTAGCGACTGGTAGCACTGCTTGTGAGCGATCAGGGTCAGCTACCAGCGAACTCCAACTCCTAGTTGAACTTGGCGTTCGCTAGGACTTCGCTCTCGCTCGGCGCACCGCCGAGACGGGCCCTTACATGCCGAACTTCAACTTCCGCTGAACTTGGCCTTCGCTGGGGCCTGAAGCGATATGCCCATCAGAGCTCAAGCGGGCTATACCCCGGGACGAACCTGTTGCGCAGGCACCTGACAGTCGCTAGCGTGCACTGGCAGTACCAACTCCAAGTTCTAGTTAGAATTGGACTTGAAGATACATCTTTGTGCCGATAGAGGAGATTGAGATGAAGGTGCCCCCTCCTCCGCCGTCCTTCGAGCGGCTCATGGAGGAAGTCCAGCGGGATCCAGGGCTGCTACCTAAAATCATTTCCCACACCATGGAAATGCGCGATATCGATTACTTGCCGTGGGATAAGATCCGATTTAAAACACCTCCAGAGGGATTTACTTCGGAAGAATGGTGGTTCGCGATCACCCTCGCCCGCACATCAATGCGACGTCCCCTACCTCTATTCGATAAAGATGGCAAGGCATTCTCGTATGCTATACCGGATGATGTCTTTCGTCATACGGAGGAAATTAGCCGCCGCGCAAGCGGTATGATCGCAGTCCCTGAACCGGTTACAAACTCAGCCACGCGCGACCGTTACGTGGTCAACTCTCTTATCGAAGAAGCGATTACATCAAGTCAGCTGGAAGGGGCTTCGACGAGTCGCAAGGTGGCGAAAGAGATGATTAGATCCGGTCGTGACCCTAGGGACCGTAGCGAGCGTATGATCCTAAACAACTACAACGGCATGCTGCGGGTGGGAGAACTAAGGGGGGAAAAGCTCACACCAGAAATAGTGTGCGAGCTTCACCGCATAATTACTGATGGGACCCTTGACGATCCTAAGGCTGCCGGTAGAATCCAGACCGACCCTGATCCCAAACAGCGTGTGGCAGTGTGGGGCTGGGGGCCTGGAGAGGGAGAACCAGTCCACGTTCCTCCGCCTGTCGATCAGCTAGCCGACCGCTTGCAGCACCTGTGCGATTTCGCGAACGCAACCGACGACCGTCCGTGGCTTCAGCCGGTACTACGGTCACTCGCGATTCATTTCATGGTGGGATATGATCACTATTTTGAAGATGGCAATGGTCGCACTGCGCGCATACTATTCTACTGGAGTATGCTGCGCCACGGCTATTGGCTTACGGAGTTTCTGACGATATCGAACATTTTCAAAAAGGCTCCGGCCCAGTACGGACGATCTTTCCTATATACTGAGCAGGACAATGGCGATTTGACGTACTTCTTCCTCTATCATCTGAAGGTTATTACAAGAGCGATCAATGAATTGGACAAGTATCTCGCACGCAAGGTAAAGGAGCTGCGCGAGACTAGAGTTCTGCTATCAGCAACACCAGGCGAATATAATTATCGCCAGCTGGCCCTCTTGGAGTTGGCCATTAAAGACCCGCAAGCAACCTTTACTGTTGAGTCGCATGCAAGGAGCCACAAGGTTTCTCAGGAGACTGCGCGACAGGATCTGCACGATCTGGACAAGCGCGGCTTGTTGTCGAGGTTCAAAGCTGGTCGGCACTTTGCCTGGTCACCTGCCCCTGACCTACCATCCGTAATACGTGAAGCCCAGTACGGCGGGAAGGGCTCCTCGGCGTCGCTAGAGTAGTTCACCAGACAGGCGCGGTTATGCGAGGGGGCTCGCCGCGCTCTTGGCCGGCGGCGAACATACGGTATCCCGCCTGGGCCGTTCGCCCGGGACGCCCGCTCAGGATGGCAGCGGCCCGAAGGCGAGGACGGCGCCCCCCATCGGGCTTCCGCCGATGGTGCCTACGTACCCGTACCCCACCGCCCAGTACGAGGAGGTGCCTGGCACCCGCGCCAGACCGCCGTCTATGGAATACCCGTCGGGGGGATTCTCGTGGACCCACACAAGGCCGGTCCAGTGGGTGTCCGCTCCCAGCCATGCTCCACCGTGGCCATCGGGAACCACCTGCGTGCTGTCACCGCCGTCGCCAGGCGGCGCCGTGAGCGTGCGCCAGGAGTGCCCGTTCCAGTGCAGCAGGAACCCGGCACCGCCCAGCCATACGTCGGCTGCGGAGGACATGCCGATGCCCGACACGGCGCTCGCCAGCCGCGGCAGGGTCACTCTCGTCCACCGGGAGCCGTCCCACCGTTCCGCCGCGGCGACCTGGGTACGGCCGGCCGGGCCACCGTAAACCCAGCCAGCGGCCCACACATCGGCCGGCGCGGTCCCGGCGAGAACCGATACCCCGGCGAGCTGGTCCGGGTACCCGGTCCAGCCAGTCCCGTTGAAGTGATACAGCTCATCGCCCGCGCCCCCAGAACCAGTCGTCACCCAGACGTCATCCGGACCGAGCACCAGCATCTGGGCGATGTAGCTAAATTCCGGCAGCCCGGCCATCTGGCGCCAGCCGGACCCGTCCCAGCGGTAGATGCTTCGCACCGGATCGCTGCCCCCGGTGTCTTCACCGAGGACCCAGACGTCCCGCGGCGACGAGGCCGCCACCTGTACGAGAGCGAGGTCTGGCACGCCCGGTCCGGGAAACGCTTGCCAGGCCCGCCCATCCCAATGCAGGACGAGCGGCCCGCTCCCGGCCGACCCGACGGCCCACGCATCGCCGGCGGCCGTGGCCGTCACGCTCTGCACGCCGTTAGTCCCAGCCTGATAAGCGACCCGCCAGTGGGCGGTACCGCCCGCCCGGGCCGCGGCGGCCGGTCCTTGCGCCGTGCAGCCGGCCAGCACGCAGGCCCCCGCGGCGACCGCGGCCAGCCGCCGGCCGAGGCGCTGCCCGGCTACGGGAGATCGATGGGAAGGCGGATGCCGTCGAGGGCGTGGGCGCACAGGTCGTCTTCCCGCTCCTCGGGGAACGAGCCGATGATCGTCGCCACCAGCTCGCGCAGCCGCGCCATGTTCGCGCCGAACACCTCGAACACCTCGGCCTGGGTCACGCCTTCGCCTTCTTCGACGCCGGCGTCGGTGTCCGTGACCAGCGCCAGCGTCGTGTAGCACAGGGCCAGCTCGCGGGCCAGCACGGCCTCAGGGTGACCGGTCATGCCGATCAGCGTCCAGCCCTGCGCGGCGTACCACTGCGACTCGGCGCGGGTGGAGAACCGCGGTCCGGGGATGACGACCAGCGTGCCCGAGCCAGCCGGCACCCAGCCGGTCTGCCGGGCCGCCGCGATCGAGTGCGCCCGCCCCGTCGGGCAGTAGGGGTCGGCGAACGGCACGTGCACCGCGTACTCGTCGTAAAACGTCTGCACCCGTCCGCCGGTGCGGTCGACCAGCTGGTCGGGGATGACCAGCGTGCCGGGGCCGTAGGACGTGGTGAGCGACCCGACCGCGCTCGGCGCCAGGATCCGGCGCACGCCGAGCGAGCGCAGCGCCCACATGTTCGCGCGGTACGGGATCTTGTGCGGCGGGAACCGGTGGTCGCGGCCATGCCGCGGCAGGAAGGCCACCCGGCGCCCGGCGACCTCGCCGACCAGGACGGCCTCGCTCGGGTCGCCGTACGGGGTCTCGACCTTCACCTCGTCGTAGTCGGTGAGGAACTCATAGAAGCCGGAACCGCCGATGACCCCGATGTCCGCGACCGCAGCAGCCATGGCTGTTAGGCGACCTTCTCGCCCTTGGAGCTACCAGAGCTACTGGAAGTGGACGAAGCGGACGGCGTGGCCTTGTCACCGGTCTTCTTGTCACCGTCGCCGGACTTCTTGTCGCCGTCGCCAGACTTCTTCTCGCCGGCGGAGCCGGCGGACTCACTGGACGACGAAGACGCGGGCGATGAAGCCGAAGACCCGTTGCGGCTGTCGGTCCGGTAGAAGCCGGATCCCTTGAACACGATGCCCACCGGCGAGAAGACCTTGCGCAGGCGGCCGCCGCACTCGTCGTGGACGGTCAGCGGGTCGTCGGTGAACTTCTGCACCGCCTCGATCTGACCACCGCACTCGGTGCAACGGTACTGGTAAGTGGGCACGGATCCTCCCGGGGGAGCCAACTCGGTTCGCTAGATTAGCACTCTGGCTAGCAGACTGCTAAGGATAACCGTGCGGCGGGTTCGCTGATTCCTTGAGTGGGCCCTTTACGCGGGCAGCCACGTGATCCCGTGCCCAGGCCGCGCCACCGCGCGCACTGGCTGGTCGTGCTCGTCGGCCGGCACCGAAGGCAGCAGTTCGGAGTCGTACAGCAGCGCGATCGTGGGGACCTGCGGTCCCACCCGGTCCAGCGCCCGGTCGTACGATCCGCCGCCCCGGCCGAGCCGCTGGCCGCTCCTGTCCACGGCCAGCGCCGGCACCAGGACCACGTCCGCCCGCGCGACCGTGCCGGTCCCCCGCACCGGTTCCGCCGGCTGCAACAGTCCCCGCGGCCCGGGCGCCAGCGAGTCCGGTCCTTCGTAGGATGCCCAGTCGAGATCGCCGTCCGGCAGCAGCACCGGGAGGACGACGTAACTGCCTCGTTTCCAGAGCGCGAACACGAGGCTACGGGTGTCCGGCTCGGTGGCGACCGAATAGTAGGCCGCGATCGTTCCCGCCGCTGCGACCTCGGGCATTTCGAGCACATGATCCCTAATGAGCCGCCCCGCCTCATTACGACTCGAACCTGACATCGCAGCCCGGGCAGCGACCAGCCGCCTCCGCAGGCTCCCCTTGTCGATGTCGTGCACGTTGCTCCCGAGAAGTCATTAGGCTTGACTCATGGCCGATACCGCCAGGACGCCAGCAGTCACCAAGGCCGTGGTGCCTGCCGCCGGACTGGGCACGCGATTCCTGCCCGCGACCAAGGCAACCCCCAAGGAAATGCTGCCGGTCGTCGACAAGCCCGCGATTCAGTATGTCGTGGAGGAGGCCGTATCGGCAGGTCTCAACGATGTCTTGCTCATCACAGGGCGGAGCAAGCGATCGATCGAGGACCATTTCGACCGGGCGTACGAATTGGAAGAGGCGCTTGCCGCCAAGGAGGACTGGGACAAGCTCGCCCTGGTCCGCGAGTCCAGCGACCTCGCCACCATGCATTACGTCCGCCAGGGGGATCCGCGCGGCCTTGGCCACGCCATACTCTGCGCCGAGCAGCACGTCGGCAGCGACCCGTTCGCCGTGCTCCTCGGAGACGACCTCATCGACGCGCGGGACCCGCTGCTGACCAGGATGATCGAGGTCCGCAACCGGTTCGGCGGCAGCGTGGTGGCGCTGATGGAAGTCGACCCGGAAGAGGTTTCCCTCTACGGCTGCGCCGCGATCTCGCTGACCGACGAAATCGACGTCGTCAAGGTCACGGACCTCGTGGAGAAGCCGGTCCCCGGGTCGGCGCCGAGCCGGTGGATCGTGATCGGCCGGTACGTCTGCGACCCCGCGGTGTTCGACATCCTGCGCGATACGCCGCCTGGCCGCGGCGGGGAGATCCAGCTCACCGACGCGCTCAAGCCGCTCGCCGGCAAGGGCGAGCTGCGCGGCGTGCTGTTCCACGGGCGGCGCTACGACACCGGGAACAAGCTTGACTACCTGCGCACAATGGTGATGTTCGCCGCCGAACGGCCGGACCTGTCCAGCGAGTTCATCCCCTGGCTGCGCAAGTACCTCGAAGGGCTGCAGTGACGCGAGACCACGGACACGACGCGCCGTCCACGACCGTCGAGCAGCACCAGTCGGCGATTCTCGCCGCCCTCACCCCGCTCCCCCCGGTCAGCGCGGCACTCGCGGACGCCGAGGGATCCGTGCTCGCGGAGGACGTGACAGCGGCGGTCTCCTTGCCGTCATTCGATAACTCCAGCATGGACGGCTACGCCGTACAGGCAAAAGACACAACCGATTCGTCAGAACGTACGCCCGCGACTCTCGAGGTCACCGCCGAGATCGCGGCGGGTGACACCGGTGCCTACGGGCTTGCTCCCGGTACCGCCATCAAGATCATGACGGGCGCGCGGATGCCCGAGGGCGCGGACGCCGTGGTGCCGGTGGAGTGGACCGACGGCGGCGCCGGCCAGGTGGAGATCCGCCGCCCGGTCCCGTCCGGCAACGCGGTCAGGTCCGTCGGTGAGGACGCGGCGGAGGGCGAGACGCTGCTGACCGCCGGGGTCCGGATGCGGCCGATGCAGATCGCGGTGGCCGCGTCGGCGGGGCGGAAGACCGTGCAGGTCCGGCCCCGGCCGCGGGTCGTCGTGCTGTCCACGGGCAACGAGCTGACCGAGCCGGGCACCCCGCTGGTGGCCGGGCAGATCTGGGACTCCAACAGCTACATGCTCGCGGCCGCCGCTCGTGAGGCCGGGGCGCTCGCCTACCGCCGCTCGGTCGTGCCGGACGACCCGGCCGGGGTGCTGCCCGCCCTCGAGGAGCAGCTGAGCCGCGCCGACCTGCTGATCACCACCGGCGGGGTCAGCATGGGCGGCGAGCATGACGTGGTCAAGGCGGCGCTGGGCGAGCTCGGCACGGTCGCCTTCACGAAGGTGGCGATGCAGCCGGGGATGCCGCAGGGGTTCGGCACGATCGGCAAGCGGCAGGTGCCGATCTTCACGCTGCCCGGCAACCCGGTCAGCGCCTTCGTCTCGTTCCAGCTGTTCGTCCGCCCCGCGATCGCGGCGCTGCAAGGCGCCGGCGATCTGGGACTGCCCGTCGTGCGCGCGACGCTGAAGGGGCCCGTGCGCTCGCCCGCCGGACGCCGTTCCTACCTGCGCGGCGTGCTGGCCGGGGACCAGGTAACCCCGCTATCCGGCCAGGGCTCCCACCAGATCGCGGCCCTCGGCCGGGCCAACGCCCTGATCATCGTTCCCGAGCCAGAAACCGGCCTCCCCGAAGGCCACCAGGTAGACGTCCTTGTCCTCCCGTAGCGGCCATCTTTCTATCGGCTAGGCGCGGATCACGCGGCGGAGTTTGCCCGTTTCCGGGTGGCGCGGGAGCGAACTTACCGCTTCGACGTGGACCTCGGGGTTGGCCAGGCCGACGCGGGCCAGCGCCGTGCGCAGGCTCTCCCTGAGCGCGGTCAGGTCGACATCCCGCTCGGTCAGCGCTAGCACTGCCACGCCGTGCGGCAGCTGCGTGACCAGGTAGTCGACGACGCCGGGCTGGGCCAGCAGGACCGACCGCAGGACGACCGGATGGACGTCGGCCCCGGCGTAGTGGAGGATCTCGTCGGACCGGCCGGCTACGGTCACCCGCAGGTGGCCGTGGGCGGGGCTGTCGGGCTGCCGGGTGAAGGAGTCCCCCAGCTCGTACCTGATCAGCGGCTGCAGCGTGTTGTACAGGTTGGTGACCAGGACCTTGGCGGAGGGGACGCCGGGCGGCACCGGCCGGCCGGCGTCGTCGACGAGCTCCACGAGGCAGCTGTCGGTGGCCATCGTGATCACCGGCTCGTCCGGCGCGCTGGCGCCGATCAGGCCCTCCGAGGTGGCGAACGTGTCGGTGATCGGCGCCCCGAACGCCTCGCTGATCGCTGCCCTGAACTCGGGCAGCAGCGTCTCGGCGGTGCTGTTCACCATCCGCGGCGCGACCGCGAGACGGCCCGCCTGCTGTTCGGCCGCCAGCCGGGCGAGCATGCTCGGATAGCCGAACAGCCCTTGCGGCTGAAGCTCGTTCAGGCGGCTGACGATGTCGGCCAGCGGCCAGGTGACCGGCACGAACGAGAACCTGATAGGGCTGCCGGCCATCATCGACGGGACGAACATCGTGCCGTGCACCGCCGACGGGGCGCCCACCATGGCGAAGGTGAGCTCCGGGACTCGCGTCGGGTCGGCGCCGAGCGCCGCCAGCCGGGAGCGGAAGATCAGGCTGGAGAACTCCGCCACGCTTGCCCCGTCGAAGGCGAAGATGCCGCGCTGGCCGGAGCTCCCGCCGGTCGCCATGCACAGGTACCCGCCGGGCAGCGGCACCGGCTCGGTTCCGGTCGCCGCGAGAGCGCGCTCGGCCGCCAGGCGGGTCAGCCGCGGGTCGCAGCTCACCGCGTCGAAGTCCGCCATCAGCTCCGCCTTGGTCATCGCGGGCAGGCTCGGCAGGTCGGCAAGCTCGAACCTGGCGGGATCGACGCCGGCCAGCCGCCTCCCGTGGAAGGCCGATCGCCTGGTCGCGCTGGCCAGCAAGGCGCGCAGCCGGTCGCGCTGCCAGCCCCGCAGCCGGGCTTCGCTCCAGCTCAGCCTGCTGAAATGCGCGGGCAGCCCGGCGAAGATGTCCGCCTGGATGCGGGCTCGCAGGTCGTCAAAGTCGCTCACCGGATTCCCCCTCCCCGTCAGGAGACGGTGCCGTCTGGAGCACCATCTCGCTGATCACCTGCGGGAACGGCAGGTCAATCGCGTCGGGGAACGCCAGCTGCTCGAGGAACGCGCCGACGTTGATGCCCAGGGCCAGTTCGGCTAGCACGGGGGCCGGATAGCGGGGGGCGGTGCCCGCCTGCTCGTGCAGCCGGGTGAAGACCTGGGCAAGCGCGCCGATCGTGCGCTGGTGCAGCCGTGCGTACCGTTCGCGGAGCTCGGGTACCCGGGCGGCGTACAGCCGGAATTCGAGGACGAGGTGCGTCCATTCCGGCTCGGCGCGCCGCATTGCCAAGGCCTGTTCCGGTACCGCCTCCGCGAGGTCCTTGCCGTCCAGCTCGGCGGCGAGCCGCTCGTTCTGCTCGGCGCGCTCGGTGATCCTCGCCTCGAGCAGGGCCAGGAACATGTCGGCCTTGCTCTCGAACTGGGAGTAGACGACCCCCTTGGAGAAGCCGGCCTCTTCGGCGATCGCGTCCAGCGAGGCGTTCGCGTACCCGCGGGCGAGGAACACCCGCCGGGCCGCGGCGAGCACCAGGCCGCGGTTGCGCTCGACCTGCTCTTCTCGCCTGAGCTTCGTTCTCATACCATCGGTATCTAATACCGATGGTATCTCAATGTCAAGGCTGACTGACCTGCGGAGACATGGAGTTGGGAGAGCCGGATGGGTACGTTCGGGATAAGTGCCTTTAAATAACCCACGGACAGCGGCCATGTGAGGGCACGCGTAGGCTTCTCCCATGAGCGATGCTGCTCCAGCGACGCGGCTGACCCACCTCGACGAGGCGGGACGAGCACGCATGGTCGACGTATCCGCGAAGGATGTCACGGTTCGCACCGCGCGGGCGTCCGGGCGGGTGCTCTTGTCACCCGCCGCGGTGGCGGCGCTGCGCGACGGGCGGGTGCCCAAGGGCGACGCGCTCGCGGTCGCGCGGATCGCCGGCATCCAGGGCGCGAAACGGACGCCCGACCTGATCCCGCTGTGCCATCCGCTCGGGCTGCACGGCGTCGCGGTCGACCTGACCGTCGAGGACTCCGGCGTGTTCATCACCGCCGAGGTGCGGACGGCCGACCGGACCGGGGTCGAGATGGAGGCCCTGACCTCGGTCAGCGTCGCCGCGCTGACGCTCATCGACATGATCAAATCGGTCGACAAGGAAGCACAGATCACCGACGTCCGGCTGGAAGCCAAGGACGGCGGCAAATCCGGGTCGTGGCGGCGGTCGTGATCCGGGCGCTGGCGATCACCGTGTCGAACCGGGCGGCCGCGGGGGTGTACGAGGACCGTTC
>Ga0335075_10007901_pt1 | contig 16330 bp, 13 predicted proteins | sample Lox_Sample_24_FD_206723 | JGI IMG/M metagenome (GOLD analysis project Ga0335075, IMG submission 206723) | Soil microbial communities from Loxahatchee National Wildlife Refuge, Florida, United States - Lox_Sample_2.4 | ecosystem: Environmental > Terrestrial > Soil > Wetlands | place: USA... | reverse complement strand
GACATCGAACACATCGATGGGCGTAGCCGCCGCCCGCGAGCTCGAGCGGCAGCTGCCGCCAGGACGGTTGCTTGCGGGGACCGAATACGACAATGCCCGCCGGATCTGGAACGGTGCCGTCGACCACGCGCCGGCACTGATCGTGCGACCACGACGAACTAAAGAGGTACAGACGGCGGTCTGTGCCGCAGCGCAGCACGGCCTGCCATTGTCGGTGCGCGGTGGCGGCCATGACTGGGCCGGCCGGTCGATCCGCCACGGCGGACTGGTCATCGACCTGTCCGCGATGAGCCGTGTCGTCGTTGACCCAGGAACGCAGACCGCCACGTTGCAAGGCGGAGCCACTGCAAGCGACGTGATCACAGCGGCGAAAGCCTTTGGGCTGGCTGCCGTGACAGGTACCGTCGGCGGCGTCGGGATGGCCGGCTTGACGATGGGCGGTGGCTACGGGCCACTCGTCGGCCGCTACGGCTTGGCGCTGGACAACTTGTTGGGCGCCGAGGTGGTTCTCGCCGACGGACGTTGGATCGAGGCTACGCGATCACAAGAGCCAGAACTTTATTGGGCCCTGCGCGGTGGCGGCGGAAACTTTGGCGTCGTGATCTCGCTGAAGGTGCGCGTTCATCCCGTACCCGATGTGCTGACGGGATTAATCGTCTACCGGTGGTCCGATGCCGAGGTGGTATGGGCACGCCTGGCGGATGCCATAGCCGCCGCGCCCGAGGAATTGACGGTGCAAACCGCGATACTGCCCGGCCCTGATGGCAACCCGGCGCTGGTTGTGTCACCGGTATGGTGCGGTGATGACCTGGCCGGCCTTACCGCTATCAAGCCACTGCAGACGCTCGCCACTCCCCTGACGGCGCAGGTTGCGCGGACGAGCTATGCAGACATGTTGAGGCGATTCGACGCCCACGTCGTGACCGGTCGCCACTACGCCATGCGCACACGAAGTGTGCCGGCCTATATGCCTGCGGTGATCTCCGCTCTCATCGACGCGGGGCAACACCGAACGTCGAAATTCTCGGCGGTTTCGGTGCACCACTTCCACGGCGCGCCCACTCGAGTACCCTTGGAAGCCACCGCATTCGGAATCCGCCAGCCCCACCTGATGGTCGAAATGCTTGCCGCGTGGGAGTCAGGTAGCGACCCGTCCCAACATTTGGCATGGGCTGATGACATCGCCACGGCCCTAGGTCCCCACGCGCTTCCTGGGGGCTATCCAAACCTGCTCGGTCCGAATGACGCCGAGCAAATCGCACACGCCTATGGCGCTAACACCGCCCGTCTCCGTGCGGCCAAAAACTACTACGACCCCAGCGGCGTCTTCGCGGCCATCCCCCTTCCCGGCTGAGCCGGCAACACCGCAAGTGCCTCGTTGGAACCCCGGCTTCGGCTGAGGTAGGAAGCCAACCTTGCATTCATTGCATAGATAGCATTGACAGCCGCCGAAAACCGACGATAGTCGTCAGGTATGGCGCTGCTGCCGGACCCCGCTCCCCGCGAGCGACAGCACGTCCTGATCTCCGTCGACGACCACGTCATCGAGCCACCCGACATGTTCGACGGCCGGCTTCCGGCCGCGTTGGCCGGCCGGGCGCCGCGGATCGTGGAGACCGACGACGGCCGGCAGGTATGGCGCTACGAGGATCGCGACTATCCCAACATCGGGCTCAACGCGGTGGTCGGGCGGCCGCGCGAGGACTGGAGCATGGAGGCCGCCCGCTTCGACGAGATGCGCCGCGGCTGCTGGGACATCAAGGCGCGGATCGCTGACATGGACCTGGCCGGGATCTGGGCGTCGCTGAATTTCCCGTCGCTGATCGCCGGGTTCTCCGGGACCGTGTTCTGGAAGAGCGACGACCCGGGGCTGGGGCTCGCAGTGCTGCGGGCCTGGAACGACTGGCATCTGGAGGTGTGGGCCGGCGGTTTTCCCGAGCGGATCATTCCGCTGCAGCTGCCGTGGCTCGCGGATCCGCAGCTGGCGGCCGAGGAGTTGCGCCGCAACGCCGCTCGTGGATTCAAGGCGGTGAGCTTCCCGGAGTTGCCCGCCCAATGTGGGCTCCCCAGCCTGCACAGCGGCGTGTGGGACCCGTTTTTCGCCGCGTGCGAGGAGACCGACACCGTCGTCTGCCTGCACACCGGTTCCGCCCAGTGGGCACCGATTCCCGCGCCGGACACCCCATTCGAGACCATCACCACGCTGTTCCCGGTCAACGGTCTGGTCGCCTGCGCCGACATGCTCTGGTCGGGCATCCCGATCCGGTTCCCGCGACTGAACATCACCCTCGCCGAGGGCGGACTCGGTTGGGCCGCAATGCTGGCCGATCGAGCGGATTACGTTCTGGCGCACTCTGCTTCGGGTCGCGAGGGCGGATCCTGGAAGGGTGATCTGCTGCCCAGCGAGGTGCTGCAGCGCAACTTCTGGTTCTGCTCAATCGACGACCCGTCGGCGTTCGGCGCGCTGGACGCGATTGGCGCCCAGCGCATTCTGGTCGAAAGCGACTACCCGCACGCGGACTCGACCTGGCCGGACACCCAGCAGGTCGTCGCACGCAATGTCGCGGGCCTGTCCGCACAGGATGCCGCGCGGATCACCCACCGCAACGCCGCGGAGCTCTTCCGCCATCCGCTGCCCGACGACGGGTGGCTGACCAACGTCTAGGAGGCCCCGTGCTCGACCTGCTGATCCGTGATGCCGAGATCGTCGACGGCACAGGGGCACCGGCCCGCCACGGCGATGTCGGTATCAGCGACGGCCGGATCACCGCGGTCGGTGAGCTCGATGATCTGGCTGCAAAAACCATTGATGCCCAGGGTCTTACGCTGGCACCCGGTTTCGTCGATCTACACACCCACTACGACGCCCAGCTGTTTTGGGATCCGACCGCGAGCCCGTCGGTGCAGCACGGCGTCACCACGGTCTTCGGCGGCAACTGCGGGTTCACCCTGGCGCCGGTGGCGGCCGACCAACAGGACTACCTCACCCGCATGCTCGCGCGGGTCGAGGGCATGCCGCTCGACGCGTTACGGGCCGGGCTGGACTGGGGGTGGTCGTCATTCGGCGACTGGCTGAAACGGTTCGATGGCCGCATCGCCGTCAATGCCGGCTTCCTGGCTGGGCATTCGGCACTTCGGCTGGCGGCGATGGGGGAGGACGCGGTCGGCGGCCAGGCGACCCCTGCGCAGGTTGACCGGATGGTCGCGCTGCTGCATGAGGCCTTGGCCGATGGCGCGCTTGGGTTCTCCACCTCGCAGTCGCAGACCCACAACGACGGGTCGGGCCAGCCGGTGCCGTCACGAAGCGCGTCTCGCAACGAGCTGCTGGCGCTGGCGGCCGGTGTCCGCGACCACCCGGGCACCACCCTCGAAGCGATCATTCCCGGTTGCCTGCAAGGCTTCTCCGACGACGAGGTCGCCCTGCTCACCGAGATGTCGGTCGCTGCCGACCGCCCGCTCAACTGGAACCTGCTCGGTGTCTCGGCGGCGAACCCGGCCGGGCACCAGCGGCAGCTGCACGCCTCCGAGGTCGCTGCCGAACACGGCGGCCGGGTCGTCGCGCTCACCCTGCCGCACGCCATGAAGATCCGGCTGTCGTTCCTGACCGGCTTCGTGCTCGACGGGCTGCCCGGTTGGCGCGACGTCATGCACCTGCCGGTGCCCGAGCGGTTGGCCGCGCTCGCCGATCCGGAGGTTCGTCGCCGGCTGAACGACGGCGCCCAGTCGAAGGAGGCCGGCATGCTGCGCGGCCTGGCGAACTGGGAGCGGTTGATCATCGTCGAGACTTTCGCGCCGCAGAACGCCGATGCGACCGGCCACAGCGTTGGTGAGGCCGCCGCGGCTCGTGGTGGAAACCCGTTCGACACCCTGCTCGACATCGTGATCGCCGACGAGCTGCGCACCGGACTCACGCCGGCGCCGTTCGGCGACGACGCCGCCGACTGGCGGCTGCGCGCCGAGGTGTGGCGATCCCCGCATGCCGTGATCGGCGGCTCGGACGCCGGTGCGCACCTCGACATGATGTGCGGCGCGATCTACACCACATCGCTGCTCGGCCACGGTGTCCGCGAGCACCGGGTGGTGACGCTCGAGGAGGCGGTCCGGCTGCTCACCGATGTGCCCGCCCGGCTCTACGGGCTGGCCGAACGCGGCCGGATCACGCCGGGCTGGCACGCCGACTTGGTGTTGTTCGATCCGGCTACCGTCGATCACGGGCCGGAGCGTACCCGCTACGACCTGCCCGCGGGCGCACCGCGGTTGGTTGCCGACGCCCGCGGCATCAGCTCGGTGCTGGTCGGCGGCGTCGAGGTGTGCCGCGACGGTGTCGCCACCGGCGCGCTGCCCGGCACCGTGCTGCGGTCCGGCCGCGATACTCACACCGTGCCGGCTGATGCTCTCTGAACCGACTCCGGCCGCTGGCGAATTCGACCCGGCCGAACTGCAGGGCGGGCTGCTCATGCAGGTGGAAAACGTGCACGAGCGGCTGCGTGAAGCGCGGTCGCGGGGCCCGGTGATGGTCGGCAGCCCGTTCACCGAAGTCTCCAGCCAAACCCTGGGCTCGGCCGGCGTCACCGTGCTCGGATACGACCAATGCCAGACGGTGCTCACCCATCCCGACACGTTCTCCTCGTCGATCTACGACAAGATCATGGGCCCAGTCATGGGACGCACCCTGCTCGAACTGGAGGGTGCCGACCACCGGGCCAGCCGGGCCCTGGTGTCCCCGTCGTTCCGCGCCGCGCTGCTTGACCGGTGGCGCAGTGAGTTGGTCGAGGTGGTGGTCCACGAACTCATCGACGGCTTCGCGCCGCGCGGCCGAGCCGAGCTGGCCCGCGACTTCACCTTCGCGTTCCCGGTACAGGTCATCGCGCGGATCATGGGGTTACCACGGCAGGACTACCTGCGCTTCCAGCGGCTCTCGATTGAGTTGCTCAACGTGGTCTACAACTGGGATTCCGGGATTGCCGCGTCCGCGGCGTTAAAGGCGTACTTCAACCAGATCCTGGCCGAGCGGCGGGGTAACCCGCAGGACGACCTGATCACCATGCTGTCGCAGTCTGAGATCGACGGTTCGCGGCTCACCGACGACGAGATCTTCGCGTTTCTGCTGCTGATCCTGCCCGCCGGAGTGGAGACGACCTATCGCGCCTCGGGCAACCTGCTGGTCGCTTTGCTCACCGAGCCGGCGCAGCTCGACGCGCTGCGGGCGGATCGCGCCATGCTGCACGGCGCCTTCGAGGAGGCGTTGCGCTGGGAGCCGCCGATCACCACGGTGATGCGGGTGGCGGCCCGCGACTGCGAGCTCGGCGGCGTCGCGATTCCGGCCGGAACCAACGTCAGCATCAGCGTCGCTGCGGCCAACCGCGACCCGAAGCGCTACCCAGACCCGGATCGCTTCGATCCCGCCCGCAAGAACATCGCCCACCTCACGTTCGGCGGCGGGCCGCACCTCTGCCTGGGCATGCATCTGGCGCGGATGGAGGCCGCGGTCGCGATCAGCGCGCTGCTGGACCGGTTGCCGGATCTGCGGTTGGACCCCAGCGCGCCGCCGCCGCATGTCGCCGGCATGGCGTTTCGATCTCCTGCGGCGCTGCCGGTCGAATTCACGCGGTGATGAACGCGTTCGGTGTCAGGTGAGTGGGAACCAGTGCTCGACGGCCCGCGAGATCTCGATATAGATCGGGATGCCGATCGTGACGTTGTAGGAAAACGTCAATCCCAGCGAAGCTGCCAGTGGCAGGGTCGGGCTCGCTTCCGGGATGGCCAGACGCTGCACCGCGGGCACCGCAATGTAGGACGCCGCGCCGCAGAGTACGGCGAACAGGATATAAGTCCCCGACTCGAACCGGGTGTGCGTGAGGTGCGCGTAGGCGTGAGCGGCGATGATCCCGAGCGCCGCAAATAGGTTGGGTGCCAGTAGCCCGAAGGCGATGAAGCCGGGGCCCGCGGTTTTCAGGTCCCTCAATCGGCGGGAAGCAGTCATCCCCATCTCGAGCAGGAACAAACACAGCACGCCTTGGAAGGCGGCGACAAAGACATGGTCGTTGTCGTGCACCACCTTTGGGCCTTGCAACCGACTGACCAGGCCGATGACGATGCCACCGAAAAGCAGATACAGCCCCGGATTGAGGAAGACCTCCCTCAGCAGCTTGACGGTGCCCACCCGTGTCTTTGTGTCATCCTCATCGGCGTCGTTATCGGGATGCCGCTGCGGTTCCAGCGCGAGCTTCGTCTGTTGCTGGATCGCCAGTTCGTTTTCGGTATCGAGATGCTGTCCGCGAGCCGGGCGGTTGGCGGCACCGGGCCCCACCCGCGCCGGCTTCCGGTAGCCCGGCTCGTCCGGCATGTTCCCCAGCCCGTCCATCCCCCTCTGCCGCAGCCGAGCCGCCAGATACAGCGCCACCAAGCATCCAGGTATCTCCATGACGGCCAACATGACCGACATGAAACCGTTGAAGGCCATCCCCACGGTCGCAAGGACGCCCACGCAGGTTGCGAAGGTCCCTGCCGAGTCGGACCCGTAATAGCCGGCGACCGTGGCCCTGTCGATCCGCCGCATCTTCGTCATGCGGGTCAGCAGTAAGTAGGCGAGGAGGCCTATCGCGAAGTTGAGCAGGAATCCCAGGAAGATGAATCCGAAGATGTTGCCGATACTCGCTACCTGGATCGTGGCGAGCTCTTCACCGCCATGCCAGCCGATGGCCAGCAGTAGGTACATCGTCACGCCCTGGTAGATGACGTACGGAAACTCGAACTGCACCTTCAGAAGCGGGATAAAAAAGCCGAGGTAGAAGAACAGCAGCAACGGCTTGAAGAGGTTGTGCCGGAAATTCTCCCAGAACTCCAGGAGCACTGTCATATGTCGAGAATCGACTTCTTACTTCTTGTTGCCAACCAGTGAAGGACGCACCACCGCCTCCTTGACGCGATGCGTCACCGACGCCCACGCCGATGGCGAATAGTGCGTCGTGACTTCCTCGAACCCGTCGATTCGGTGGACGCTGAGCACGCCGGTCTCTTGATTGATGCTGAGCTTGTCGCCCTCGGCCGCATGGACCTCTTCTCCGTCAAGCAGTCGGATAACAAACACGATGCTGTCCTCTCGTCAGAGTGCGGCCTGGCCTGATCGTACGGTCGGCCCGCTGCCGGACCAGATCCATTGTGGGACTGGGACGTGAACGGTTTGAAAACGCGCAATGACAACCAACCACAGGTGGTGGCGGGCGGCGAATGGGCGTCGCGAGGCCGGGCTGCGGTCAGCGATCGAGATCATCGCGTAGCCCGTGCTCACGGCCTATGGACGGCGGCGGCCGGCGGTTAAAGTCAGGCGTACTAAAAGTGCTGCTGACCAGGCATGCAGACCGCTAAGCGGGTCATTCGCCGACGGAGAGCCCCGCAGGTTCATAGGTTAGGCTACATTTACTAAGCGTGACCGAAGTCGGTGTCGAGACCAGCCCTGTAGGCACCCCGTCACTGTCATTTGAGTTGCCGGCCGAGATCGCGCCAGCGGACCTGCTCGCCGAGTTGGCCGCGGCGCTGCCAGAGCGCGACGGCGAGGAATACCTGCTCTACGAGCACGACGGCGAGTGGGTACTGGCCTTCGGTGCGCTGGCCATCGTCGAGCTGGACTGCGACGAGCTGCGCATCATCCGCGACGGTGTCACTCAGCGACAAACATGGTCCGGCCGGCCGGGACCGGTGCTCGGGGAGGCTGCCGACCGGCTGTTGCTGGAGACCGACCAGGCCTTTGGCTGGATCGCCTTCGAATTCGGGGCTTATCGCTTCGGCCTCCAAGATCGACTGGCGCCGCAAACCCCATTGGCACGGGTGTTCTGGCCCCGCACCCGCATCGTGGTCATCGACGACACGGTGCGATTATTCGGCGCCGAGGAGCGCCACCGCGAAATGGTGGGTCGGTTGCTGAGCGAGGGGCTGCCGGCCGCGCCGGCCGCGTCCGAGATCGACGTCACCGCTGACACCACCGATTACCGCGCGCGGGTAGCCGCGGCCATCGGCGACATCGAAGCCGGCCGCTACCGCAAAGTGATCCTGTCCCGTTGTGTCGATGTGCCTTTCGCGTTGGATTTCCCGTCTACTTATCGGCTGGGCCGGCGCCACAACACCCCCGCGCGCTCGTTTCTGTTGCGGCTCGGTGGTTTTCGGACCATGGGTTTTAGCCCGGAGGTGGTTGCGGCGGTGTACGACGACGGCATGGTGGTCACCGAACCATTGGCCGGCACCCGGGCGCTGGGCCGCGGTGCGGCACGCGACCGTCAAGCCCGCAACGATTTGGAATCCGACAGCAAAGAGATTGTCGAGCATGCCATCTCGGTGCGCGGCTCACTGCTGGAGATCACCGAGGTCGCCGAGCCCGGCAGCGCCGCGGTGGTCGATTTCATGGCGGTGCGCGAGCGCGGCAGCGTGCAACACCTCGGCTCGACCGTCACCGGCCGACTGGACGCATCCAAGGACCGGATGGATGCCCTGGAGACGCTGTTTCCCGCGGTCACCGCCTCAGGCATCCCGAAGGCGGCCAGCGTGGACGCCATCCTGCGACTCGATGAAAGCCCGCGCGAGTTGTATTCCGGTGCGGTAGTGATGTTTTCGGCTGATGGCGGGCTGGATGCGGCGCTAACCCTGCGGGCTGCCTACGAGCGTGACGGGCGAACCTGGCTGCGCGCCGGGGCCGGCATCATCGCAGCCTCGGATCCCGATCGTGAATTCGAGGAGACCTGCGAGAAGTTGGCCACGCTGGCGCCGCATCTGGTCGCGCGTCGCCGAGCGCGTTAGCCGACTTCGGTGTCCGGCGTGCGCTCCAAATATTCGGCCAGAATGCCGCTAACCAGCGCCTCGATAGTCGATTCGATCGACGACGCCAGGGTGGCGGTGACGGACGCGACGGCCCGGGTGCGGAACCGGACCAGCATGGTGATCAGCTCAGCGATTTCGGTGTCGGCGGGCAGGGCTTCACGCGGTTTGATCCGGTCGGCGACGTGTTCGGCACCCGCGCGGACCAGCATCTCGCTGATCTGGTCGACCAGCGGCACGATGTGCTCGTGCAGGTCGATGAGTTTGTCCATGCTGACGCCGTAGCCGCGGATCTCGTTGAACGCCTCGATCAGTTTGGGACGTGTGATGGTGGCCTGGGCGCCGTCGACTCGAATCACCTGTAACCCCAACAGTCGATCGAAGGCCTTGGCGTCGTCGATGAGTCGTCGCGCCTCGGCGAGCGGCACGGTCGCGGCTTTTTCGGTGGTCCAGGTGCCCACGATCGCGGTTTCCAGGCCGAGAACGTCGCCGAGATTTTTGCCCTCTTCCCAGGCGCTGAGCATCTCGCGAACGTGCGCGATGTTGTATCCGCGGTTGAGCATCGAGGTGATCAGCCGTAGCCGGGTCAGATGGGTGTCGTTGAAAAGCGCGATCCGCCCGACCCGCAATGGTGGCGGTAACAGCCCGCGGTCGCGGTAAACACGGATGTTGCGGGTGGTGGTGCCGGCCAGCCGGGCCAGGTCATCGATGCGGTATTCCCCGGAAGCCGGCGCACCGTGGGGGTGGCGGACCGCCGCATCGAAAAGCTGCGACACCGCGTTTTCGATGACCTCCCGCGACTGCCGTCGAACCCGCTTGGGGGCACGCCGCAGGTTAGCCAGCACGCCGGCGATGGTGCCGGTCTCCGCTCGGGACGCTCGGTCGGGAGCCATCGTTCAGGCCGACGAGCTGACGCGAACACCGGCGGCTCGGGCGACCGCGTGGTAGTCGGCAAATCGAAAGTCCCGCATCTGTCGAAGGTACTGGGTGGCGAATCCGGGGTACATCGCCGCGTTGAAGCCTTCCCTGGTCAGATACCAACTGCTACAACCGGACATCCATGTCGTCTTGGTGAGCCGCTGCTGGATGCGCGCGTTATAGCGGCGTTGGACGTCATCACGGACGTCGAGGTAACGCAGGTCGTTGTCGAGGATGGCGGTGATACCGCGCACGAGGTAGTCGAGTTGACCCTCGATATAGACCAGCAACGAGTTATGGCCGGGCCCGGAATTGGGGCCCGTCGTGAAGAACAGGTTCGGGTAACCGTGCACGCTGGCACTCTTGTAAGCCTTTGCGCCACCGGCCCATTCGTTGTTCAGCAGCCGTCCGCCGAGCCCCGTGACTGGAAACGGCGGACCGGTCAGGTGCACGTCGTAGCCGGTGGCGAACACGATGCAGTCCAGGTGGTGTTCGATACCATCGCTGGTGCGGATGCCGACTGGGCTCAGTGTCGCGATCGGCCAGTAGATGAGCTTACAGTTGTCGCGTTGCAGGGCGGGGTAGTAGTCGCTGGAGACCAGCATGCGTTTGCAGCCCGGGGTGAAATCGGGAGTCAGCTGGCGGCGCAGCCACGGGTCTTTGACTTGCCAGTGCAGGTGTAAGCGGCCCAGCCGGGCGACCAATGAAGTCAATGGTGTGTTCCACACCAGAGCGGTGGCGCTGGCCTCATGTCCCCAAAACAGTGCTTGACGCGCAAGCTGTTGAACCGCAGGGGCTTTGGTGAATACCGTCTGCACAGCGGGCGGAGTGGCGATGTCCCAGCGCGGCAGCACCCAACCGGGGGTACGTTGAAACACCTTGACGAACCTGGCTTGCTTGACCAGTTCGGGGATGATCTGGATGGCGCTGGCGCCGGTCCCGATGACCGCGACCCGCTTACCGGCGAAGTCATAGTCGGGGTCCCACCGGGCACTGTGGATCTTGTGTCCACGGTAGGAAGCGATGCCGCGGATCTTGGGGAAGCTGGAATCGGCTAGCGGGCCGGATGCCAGTACGACGGTGCGGGCTCGAAAACGCCTGCCGACTGCCGTGGTTGCGGTCCACACGCCGGCGCTGCCGTCGAACGACAACCCGGTAACCTCTTGGCCGAACCGAATTCGACGTCGGATGTCGAACCGGGTGGCCATCTCCTCGATGTGGCTACGGATCTCGTCGGCCGGCGAGTAGGTCCGTGACCAAGTCGGGTTTTTGACAAACGAAAACGAGTACAGCAGCGACGGGATGTCACAGCTGGCACCCGGATAGCTGGTATCGCGCCAGGTTCCGCCCACCCGGTCGCTGCGCTCCAGGATCACGATGTCCTCGATGTCGGCTTGCGCCAACTTGATCGCAGCACCGAGCCCGCTGAATCCGGCCCCGACGATCAGCGTCGCATAGGTATGAGTGTTCACCATGATCATGCCGCCGGCTCGTGGGTCAGTTCTTTGAACCAGCTGGGCACTGGCCGTAGCAGTGGCCTGGGGTAGCGGTCCGACAGCCACACCATCGAATTGGCCAGCAGGTGATACGGGTGGCGCGGGTTGACCACCATCGCGGCATGCCGTTTGAGGATTTGGTAGGTGGGCACCCGCCAGGTGTGTTCACCGCGGTCGCCGAGTTGTTTGAACCGTTTGACCGCGTTGTAGAGTCGCTCGGGCTCCATTCCCATGTCGTCAAGCTCGTTGCGTACCCGGTTGAGCAGCGGCAGGTACATCAACGCGCCGATGATCAGTCCGGGTGACGCGACGCTGCCAACGAAATCGATGGCTAGTCTCCGGGCTTTCGCGTGGCCGATCATGTTGAGGACCTCGAAATCGACTGCGAGGTGTCGTGATTCGTCGTTGTTGATCTTTTCGAAGACCTGGTGACAGACCGGATCGTCGACCTCGTCGAGCAGGAACTTCAGTAGCGCACCGTCCAGCGCCACCTCGAGCATCGGGATAACGGTGCCCAGGATCGACAACGACATACCGTCGGCGTAGGTGTCCAGCCACTGCATGGCCATCCGGATGTTCACGTTCGGTTCGGGCATTTCGCCGTCCCCAAGCATCCCCCAGCGCTTCATCAACGCAAGTTCGGCATTGGCGTGGCGCTGCTCTTCAGCGTGGAAATAGCGGTAGATTTCGGCGAGCGTAGAGTCGGGCGCCTTCTTGGCCAACGCCGAAAATCCACGAGCGCCGATATTCTCGATCCAGCACAGATCGGCCATGAATGCCTTCAACTTAGGCCGGAATTCGCCGTCGATGGTCTCGGCACCGGGTGCTGTCCAATCGATATCGGCAAGCGCCCATTGGCGGTCCTTGATCTTGACCAGCATCGCTTCCATCTCGATACTCATGCGCGCCACTCCTGTCAGTGCGGGACGACCCGGGAAACCAGGCCCATTCCCCGGGTGTAGGTGCCCGGGACCAAGCGCTTGACGTTCCAGCCGATCTTGGCTTCGAGCTGCGGCATGCAATACAGCTCGCCACGATCGTTGGTGTCCAGACAGATGCGTGCCACCTTGGCCGGCGAAAGCCCGATCCAGCGCATTAGTCTCGTCGCGAGTTGGGTCGTCTCGTCCGTGATACGGCCGGACTCGACGATGTTCGTCTTCACAAAAGTAGGACAAAGGACAGTGACGTTGACTGCGCTGCGGGATAATTCGGCAGCCAGGGTCTCCGACAGCGAAAGCACACCGGCCTTGCTGACGTTGTAGGCGGCCATGCTGGGTGCCGCTCCGAAGGCGGCGGCAGAAGCGACGTTGATAATGCCCCGAGCGCGGTTCGACGGTTCGGCCGATCGCAGGATCGGGGCAAATACATGGCAGCCGTGGATAGGTCCCCATAGGTTGATGCCCAAAACCCACCGCCAGTCGTCAAGGGGAAGTTCACCGATCAGGGCACCGCCGGCACCGACGCCGGCGTTGTTGATCACCAGCGTGGGTGCGTCGCCCAACCACGATTCTGACTGGGCGGCCAGTTCGCTAACGTCGTCGATTCGGGATACGTCGCAGGCAATCGCGACGGCCTCGCCGCCCTGGTCGGTGATCGCGCTCGCCGTTTTCTCGGCGGCGGCTTCGTTGATGTCGCTGCAGACGACCCGACCCCCGCGGTGGGCGAGTTCGACGGCGAACGCCGCGCCGATCCCACTGCCCGCACCGGTCACCACCGCAAGCGCGTTGTGACTCACCCTGTTTGACCTGCGAAACGGCCCAAGCATCCCTAGCCTGCCTTTCCTGCCGTGGCGTCAAAGCCATTGGTCCGCAACGATTTAGTGATAGATCGCGCGACATGCCCTATGGCCTTGGCGGCTTCCGGTGACAGCCGGGGGAGCGCCGGGAACACGTGCACCTGGTCCGGCCAGACCTGCAGCTCGCAACTACTGCCCCAGGCCTGCTCGGGCGGTAACACCGCACTGATCTGCCGCAATGTCAACGCGCTCACCAGCGCCGCACCACGTAATCGCGGCGATCCATGCGCCGGCACAGCGTCCGCCATGCGACTCAGTCAACATAAAATGGTGACATTAGTCAATGGCAAGGTTGGCTACCACGACGAATTGAGCAGACTCGCCTCAGGCGATGGGAGCGGCGTCGAGAAGCTTGCGTCGGATCAATTCAGCCTGCAGCCTCCGAATCCTGGAGGAAATGCTCGCTTGGCGTGACCGTCATCGGTAGCAGAGCCGTCAGTTCGGTTGATGGGGTTCAGTCTGCTTGAGCGCTTCGATGTCCAAGGTGACGGTGACCTTGTCGCCCAGGACAACACCACCGGTTTCTAACGGCATATTGATGTCGATTCCGAAGTCCTTGCGGCTCAGTATGACCGACGCTTGGAAACCGGCGACTGCGCCACGGCCCATGCCTGCACTGGTCCCGTTGAACTCCAGCCCAAGACTGATCGGCTTGGTGACGCCCTTCAGAGTGAGCACACCTTCCAGGACATAGCCGCCGCCGTCTGCCCACACGCCAGTGGAGACGAAGGTGGCGGTCGGGTGCCGTTCGACGTCGAAGAACTGTGCCGACTTCAGATGGGCGTCACGTTCATCGTTGCCGGTGCTGACCGATTGGACAGCGATCTCCGCGGATACCGACGGCGTGCCCTGGCTGGGAACGGTGATTACACCGCTGAAGGTGCCGAGGCTGCCGCGCACCTTGGTGACCATGAGATGGCGCACCGAGAAGCTGATCGACGAGTGAGCCGGGTCGATGGCCCAAGTGCCCGCTGGCAGTTCGGACTGTGCGACTTGGTTTTTCGCTGTTCCGGGCAGGGGGTGACGGACGGACTCCCGGATGGCGTGCAGTCCGGTCAGAGGTCCGTCTACCTGCATAAGGCGACCCATTCGAAGGGGACCAAGGTCGACGGGCGCGAACCCGAAGCCGTCGACGACGGATCGGAACAGTTCTTTGGAGTCGCGGTCGTCGCCGGCGTAGAACAGGATCCGGCGGCCGGTGTCGGTAATGGGCTCGGCCGCAATTTTGGGGGCGTACATATTGTCGAACGCCTTGATGACGTGTGCCCCGGGGGCCAGCGAGGCGACCAGTTCGCTGCCGCCGATCTCGAGTTTCTCGACTATGAAATCGGGGGGCGGTGCTGCCCACTGGTTCGTGGCATCGATCAGTATTCGCCCCTCGCGGTAGGGGAGGCTGCCGAGCGCGTCGCGGAGCCGGTTCCAGTTGACGGCCAATACGACGAGATCCGCGGCACCGGCTTCGGCCACGGTGCCGGCCGAGGCTTGCGGGCCGAAAGCCTCCACGAGGTCACCGAGCGTCTCGGGACCGCGGCTGTTGGCGAAGACCACCTGGTGGCCGGCCTTGATGGCGTGGCCCGCGATGGCGCGGGACTCCGTTCCGGCACCGATCATTCCGAACTTCATGCGGGTTCCTTTCCGGTGAATAGTTGATGCTTCAACTAACGGTACTCCAGAAAAGTTGAAGCGTCAACCATTGTGGGTTAAGCTGAGAACCGTGAATGACGCGCGACCCGAACCGTGGCTTAGCGACGACCAGCAACAAGCGTGGCGACAGGTCGTGGGGTTATTCATGACGCTGCCCGGCGCAATTGACAGCGATCTGCAGCGAAACGCTGGGCTGTCGATGTACGAATACCTGGTCCTGGCGGCCCTGTCGGAAAGCCCGGACGGGATGCTGCAGATGAGCGAGCTCGCGTACCGGGCGAACTCATCGTTATCCCGGCTGTCTCATCTGATCTCTCGATTGGAGAAGCGAGGATGGGTCACTAAGCGACCCTGCGAGAACGACCGAAGAGCAAGCACCGTCATGCTCACCGCTCGCGGCGAAAAGAAGATCCGTAGTGCGGCTCCTGGTCACGCGCAACTAGTGCAGGAGCTGGTCGTCAAGTCGTTGACCCCGGTGCAGCTCCGCCAGCTCGGCAAGGCTGCCAGCGCAGTCGTCCAAGCCATCGAGACATCCAACCGCACCCGCAAACCAGACGTGCGGTCGTCAGACTGGACTGAAGACCGGCAAACCTGACGCCCGTTCACCCCGCGTTGATCCTACTGCGCGGACGCGGCAGTGTAGTCGGCGCCGAACGTAGATTCCACGGCCGCAATCAGGTCCGGCGCGATTGCGGTATCCAGCGTAAGTGACAGTTCGCGGTTTTCCAGAAGGCTCGTGGTGGAGAGGTTTTGGCTACCGATGATGAGCGTGTTGTTGTCGGTAAGCAGGATTTTCTCGTGCATGTAGAGCCCCGATTCGGCGGCCGGGAACAGGTGTACCGAGCAGCCGGCGGCTGACACCTCGGCCACGGCGCGGGTCCACGCCGGGTTGTCGGTCAGAACGATTCGGCATTGCACGCCGCGGCGCGCGGCTTTGTCCAGTGCGGACAGCACGGCGCGGTCTTTGAGTTCCTCGCTGGTGACATCGATGCTGTGGGTGGCCTGGTCGATGTGCTGCAAGAAGGTGGCGCGCGCCATCGGCGACCAGACGAGGTTCGGTGCGGGGGTGGCTGGTGGCGGCCGCCCGGACGGTGCCGTGGTGTAGTCGGTGTCGAACGTCGCGGCAATGGCCGCCACGTCGGTGGGATTGGTGTCCAGCACCCAGGCGTCGCGGCCGGTCGAGTAGTACTGCGGTGTCAGGTTTCCGGTGCCAACCGCCGCAGTGGCGTCGTCGACCGTGATCGTTTTCTGGTGATAGATCACGCCGTCGGGAGCCCATTTCACCTCTACGCCGGCGTCGCTGAGTTCTTGGAAGGCAACGGCGTTGTTCTCGTGGCCATGGAACGCGGTATCGAGAATGACCTTGGTGTCCAGGCCGCGGTTGTGGGCCTCGATGAGTGCGTTGACGGCCGCGGGATCGGTGAGTTCGTACATGGTGATGCGGACCGAGCGGGCCGCTCCGCTGATTAGACCGATGATCGGGGAGTAGCCCGCGTCGGGCTCCTGAATCAACTGATAGTTTGCGTCTCCCGCGCGTGCGGGTGGCGCCGCGGAACTCGTCAACGTGGCGCAGCCGCTGTAGGCCACAGCCAGTGCCACGATGGCTATCGCGCGCACCGTGAGCGCTCTACGCCGAGCGATAGTTGCAAGCCGCATGCGCCCGATCCTA
>Ga0335075_10007900_pt1 | contig 16331 bp, 12 predicted proteins | sample Lox_Sample_24_FD_206723 | JGI IMG/M metagenome (GOLD analysis project Ga0335075, IMG submission 206723) | Soil microbial communities from Loxahatchee National Wildlife Refuge, Florida, United States - Lox_Sample_2.4 | ecosystem: Environmental > Terrestrial > Soil > Wetlands | place: USA... | reverse complement strand
CGACCGAGAACGCGATCACCGGAATATCCGTGGCCTTGACGCCCTGGTTGCCCAGTTCCTTGTAGAACGGCACGTTGGCATCGCCGTTGATGGTGGACACCACCGCGGTCTTCTTGCCGGCCGAGCCAAAGTTTTTGATCCTGGCGACTTCGGTCTGCCAGTCGGAGAACGCGAACGGCGTGTAGTTCTCGAGGATATCCTCGTCGCCGACGCCGACCGATTTCAGGAAGCCCCGCATGATCGCGTTGGAGGTGCGCGGATACACGTAGTCGGTGCCTTCCAGCACGAAGCGCTTCACCGAGCCGCCGGCCGGGCTCATCAGCCATTTCAGCGCCGGGACCGCCTTGTTGTTGGGCACGGAGCTGCCATAGAAGACGTTGTTCGATTGCTCTTCGCCCTCGTATTCCAGGGGGTAGTAGAGCAAGCCGTTCAGTTCCTCGAACACCGGCAGCACGGACTTGCGGGAGACCGAGGTCCAGCAGCCGAATACCGCGGAGACCTTGTCCACGGCCAGCAACTGGCGGGCCTTCTCGGCGAACAGGGGCCAGTTCGATGCCGGATCGACGACGACGGGCTGGATTTGCCGCCCCAGCACGCCGCCGCGGGCGTTCTGCGCGGCGATCTCCATCAGCATCAGGTCTTTCAGGATGGTCTCGCTGATCGCCATGGTGCCCGACAGCGAGTGCAGGATGCCGACTTTGATCGGCGCGGGGGCAGCGCGCGCGGGCCGCAGTCCGAGACCGCCGGCCAGCGGAAGCGCCGCGGCCGTACGCAGCCAGGAACGACGCGTGAGTTTCATCGGAGGGCTCCTCTGACTTGTTGACACCTGTCCAGGCGTCCGGGGCGCGGGCACGACTGGGCGCCATTGCCTGTCCTCGGACCTCCCGTGCCACGCAGCTTGCCGGGTTATGCAGGCCGACCCTGAGAGCCACCCCCCGCAAATGGCATGGAGCCAGCACGCGCCGCCCGGCCCGTCGCGACAGGGCCGGCGTGACCTGCCAATGCCTATCGGATAGGCGCTATTTCGCTGCGTATGTCGGGAGAGCCTAATTAAGGGGCAATTTGCTTCGTGCGCGGCAGTGCGAGGGAGCCAGTCCTTGTGACCAGGATGAGTCCAGTTGATCTGCTCGCAGCCGAGGAAAGCCCGGAATTTGCCTCGCGGACGGCGCAGCGGCCGTGATATGCGGAACTGGCCCCATCCTTCCATCGGCGCAAACCCGCGCCAAGCCGGAGCGTCGCTGTGCAGATACAGATCAGCCTGCTGCTGGACCGGGCACGGCCTGAGACACTGACCGCCCAAATCGTGGGCCAGATGCGCGACGCGATCCGCCTGGGCCGGATTTCCGCAGGCGCGCGCCTCCCGTCGTCCCGGCGGCTCTCGGACCAATTGGGCATCGGGCGCAACACCGTGGTGCGCGCCTACGAGACGCTGCTGATGGAGTGCTACGTCGAATCCCGCCCGGCTTCGGGCATTTTCGCCACGCTGCCGCCGCTGGATTTGCGCCCGGCTCCGGCGCCTTCGGCGCCCGGCGGCATGACAGCGCGCCAGACCGTGCGCGGGGCGCCGGCGTCAACGGCCGCAGCGCCTGCGCGGCCGAATGCCGGCAGTGTCCCGGTGGGTTTGGCGCCGGTCCGTAACCGGCTGTCGTTCGATTTCGCCCCCGGCCGGCCCGACCCGGCATTGTTCCCGTTGAAGGCCTGGCGCCGGTTGCTGCGCGCCTGCCTGGCCCAGGGCGCCGCGGCGGGCCTGGCCCAGCCCGTGGATCCGTTCGGACTCGCCGCGCTGCGATCGGCGATCGCCAACCACCTCGCCTCGGCGCGCGGGATCGTCGCGGAGCCCGGGCAGATCGTGATTACCAGCGGCACCACCGAAGGGATCGCGCTGGCGGCGCGGCTGCTGCTGCGGCCAGGGTCGATCGCGGCGATGGAAATGCCCGGCTATCGCCCCGCCGCCGTCGCGTTCGAGGCCGCCGGTGCCGAGCTGGCCGGCGTGCCGGTGGATGAGGAGGGAGTGCTCCCTTCCGAGCTGCCATCGCCCCCGGTCGCGCTGCTTTACCTGACCCCGGCGCACCAATACCCCACTGGCCATGTGCTTTCGCCGGCGCGGGCAGAGCGAGTGGCCGGGTGGGCGCGGCGCGCCGGGTGCGTGATCGTGGAAGACGATTGCGGTTCTGATTTCCGCTATGCAGGCGTCGTCGCCCCGGCGCTGGCCGCCACCGCCCCGGAATGTGTCATCCATCTGGGCACGTTCTCGCAATCGCTCGGGGCCGGCCTGCGGCTGGGCTACATGGTCGTGCCGCTGCTGCTGGTCGATGCGGTGCGCGCGGCCAAGGCGCTGCTGAGCAGTGGCAGCCCGTGGCTGGAGCAAGCGGCGATGGCGGAGTTCATCCGCAGCGGCAGCTTCGTCTCGCATGTGCTGCGCATGCGCACGGCGTATCGCGAGCGGCGCGACCAGCTTCTGGCCGCGCTGCAACGCCATTTCGGCGACGTCGAGATCAGCGGCGACATCGGCGGTCTCCATCTGTTCTGGCACCTGCCCGCCGGCGTGCCCGACGCACCCACCGTGGAGGCACTTGGCCGGCGAGCGCGCGTGGGGGTGTATTCGCTGCCGTCGGGCAATGTGTGCGATCCATCGGCGGGGGTGCTGTCGCGGCGCGGCATCATACTCGGCTATGCCGGGCTGACCCCGAAGCAGATCGAGCAAGGCATTGCGCGCCTGTCCGACGCCGTGGACGACGCCCTGGACGGGCACCGCATCGAGTTCGGCGACTTGCTCGCGTGGCGGCCGAGCGTGGCCCGTCTCTCGTCCCATGCCTCTACCCGTGCCTTGACCCGTGCCTTGCCTGGGCAGGTTGCCCGGCGGGCGGGCAAACCGGCTCCATGGTTTCGCCAGAAACCGGCTCTCCCGCCGCCGTCGCCGCGCCGGGCAGACTCGCGCGCGACAACGGGGGAGGGAGCCAGCGCGCCGATGCCAGTGGTCACCGGACTTTACAGGTACCCGGTCAAGGGCCTGAGCCCGCAGCCGATCGAAACGGTGAGGGTCGAGGCCGGCAAGCCGTTTCCGTTCGACCGCATCTTCGCCCTGGCGCGGCCGGGCACCGCGATGAACGCCGCCGAACCCAAATGGGCCAAGAAAGGCCTGTTCGTCATGCTGATGCTGGACGAGGGCCTGGCCAGCGTGCGCACCCATCTCGATGAGGCGACGCTGGAACTGACCGTGCTCGACGGCGACCGCCCCGTGCTGGCTGCCGACCTCGCGGATGCCGATGGCCGGGCGCGGGTGGAAGCGTTCTTCCATCGGCTCGTCCCGGCCCTGGCCGCACCGCCGACCCTGGTGCGGGCGCGGGACGGCCACTTCATGGACAAGCCCGACAACGTGGTGTCGCTGATCAACCTCGCGACCGTGCGCAGCCTGGAGGCTCTGTGGGGCGTTGCCATCGACCCGATGCGCTTCCGCGCCAACATCTATATCGACGGCGCCGCGCCCTGGGAGGAGTTCGACTGGGTCGGCAACGATATCCGCGTGGGCGAGGCGGTGTTCTGGGTCGATCGCCGCAACGGCCGCTGTGGCGCGACCAACGTCAATCCGGCCACCGGGCGGCGCGACCGCGATATTCCGGGCTCGCTGCGCAAGGCGTTCGGCCACAAGGATTTGGGCGTTTACCTGGTGGCGCGCACCGACGCCGGCCTGTCGGTGGGCGACGCGCTGCAACGGCCCGGGGGCGCCATGCCGCGCGCCTCGGTGCCGAAGGAAACGGGCGTGGCGGCGGGCGCCCGGACGTTCATTTGCCGCGGGTGCTACTACATTTACGACGAAGCGCAGGGCGCGCCGGCGACCGGCGTGGCCGCTGGCACGCGCCTGTCGGAGCTGCCTGCCGGGTGGCGCTGCCCCGACTGCGGTTCAGAGAAGGGGCTGTTCCGGCCGCATGGTGCGGAGGGGGGAATCGGTAAGCCGATGATCCTGACGGAGTGATGTTGGAGGCGGAATTCGGGCTTGGGGGTTGGCGCATTTGGGGGTTGTGAATTTCGTTTCGCGCGTTTCGTGGAGCCTGCTGAACGGCAGTAGCTCATTTTGAATCACTTTCGGGATATATTCCCCGCAGCTTGCTGCGCTCTTATGCCAGACCGCCAAATGGCTGACTCGTGGCTGCCGCCCGCATGTCATTGCGAGGAGCGAAGCGACGAAGCAACCTTGGTCGAGTGGCACTCAGACGAGCGTGCGCCGCTCGACCGAGGTTGCTTCGTCGCTTCGCTCCTCGCAATGACATGCGGGCGGCAGCCGCGTGGTACGCATCGTTATCCGCGCTGCTTGACGCCAGCGCCAGTGGAATTGTTGGTTTCCTCAGGCATGAGCGCGTTCTCCTCCGTGATGAACTCGAAGGGCAGGCCGCGGCCGGTAGAGACAGCGCAGCACCTTACGGAACCGTTCGAAAAACGTTCGAGAAGCAGAACGGGCTGGCCTTGGTAAAGACGGATGTCCATAGTGATATCTCCTTGGGAGACGGCTGAGGCCCCCAGATTCGAACAGCAAAAAGGCGGGGGAGCACTCAACATTTTCTGCATCAGCCAAAATTTCTGTATCAGACGAACGGTGCAGCTTAAAGCGCGCCCGCCTGCCGGTAGCGCGTCGCCACAGCGTCATCGGCAACAGTGCTGTGAGCGAAGGCAGGAACGGTAGCGACACTAAGGCTCGCTGGGGCAAGGGCGGCAAAGAGCAGGTTTTTCATCGGGACTCTCCATCTCCAGTCGGGCGGAATGTCCGGCTTTGATGGCCTGTAGTTGGGCACGGGTTGCCGCGCGAGAATGCTGCGCCGCAGCAATAGACACATGCACCAGATGCAGAACGCAAGGCGGGTGGGACGATGCGGCGATACGACATGGCAGAGAATGAGTGATGGCTGCGACGGGTTGGTCGGGCGTGACGTTGCCTGCTAAGCTGCTGCCTCCCTCCGGAACGTCACCACCAGCACATCGCGAAACCCCGGGACGCGCGGATCGACCGGTTCCACCGGCGTTACCCCGTGCAGCACGCGCCGGTCGTCCACCAGCGCTGCATCCAGTGGCTCGGTCAGCGTGAAGCTGCCCAGCATGCGGCCGTCCAGATCGTGGATCGTCGTGACGCCGCTTTGGATGTTGCGGCGCCCGACCAGCAGCACCAGCACGTGGTCCACGCCGTCGCGATGCCGGCCCTCGGGCGTTGGCCGGCCTTCCACGCCGCGCCGCGCCTCGATACGGAACTGGTGCAGCTCGATATGCCAGTCCTGCGGGCCTGACAGCGAATCGAACAACCTGCGGCACCAGCGCAGGATCGTGGACAGCGTGGCGCCTTCGGCAATCTCAGGCTGGATCGGCGAGAACCAGCGTTCGATGCCGCCATTCAGCGTGTTGTAGTCGCGGCTTTGGTAGTGCGGCTGGTGCGGCTTGGGCGTGATTGCCGCATCGGCGGCGCGCGTGCCGAACACCGCGAAGCGCCGCTTCCGATAACGGCCGCCGTCCGCCATGTAGGTGTCCAGCCCCAGATCGTCCCAGCTCGCCGCGAACGCATTCCAGTCCGCCAGGGAGCCGGCTTGCTCCAGCGCCGGCCGCATCTCGCCGGCGTGCACGAACGCGAACCCGGCTTCGCGGATTGTCTCAGTCAGCGGCTCGGGCTTGTTCATGCGCCTTGTCCTCATCAGCGGTTCCGGGCGCCGATGGCACCGCCGATGATACCACCGGGGGCAGCGTGATGGCGACGTTGCGCATCGGGTTGTACAGCCGGATGCCGAACTCCTGGAAGCGCAGCTTCATGCGCCGGTTGAACTCGCGCTGCACGGACCACCGGCCGGAATCGGTGCAGACCACTTGGCCGGCGATGGTCGCCATGGCGCCGTCCACCTTGTCCACGCCCCAGAGCTGCAGGTCGCTCAGCATCTTGGTGGCGAAATCCGGCTCGGCCCGCATGCCGGTGACGATCTGCTGCAGGATTTCGCTGACGCGGTCGGTATCTTCGTCGTAGTCGACGCTGACGCTGACCGACGCGTTGCCCAGCCCGCGGTTCACGTTGGTCACCGTGGTGACCGAGCTGAACGGGATGATGTGCACCGAGCCGTCGCTGGCACGCAGCCGGATCGTGCGCACGGACAGCGCCTCCACCGTGCCGGAGAGGCCGCTGACGGTGACCCACTCGCCGACCTGCATGGCGTTTTCCAGCAGCAGGAAAATGCCGGTGATGAAGTCCTGCACCAGTTTCTGCGAGCCGAAGCCGATCGCCACGCCGACGATGCCGGCGCCGGCGAGCAAGGGGGCGATGTTGATGCCGATCTCGGACAGCACCGTCAGGCCGGCGAACACGAGGATGGTGATGAGCAATGCCGAGCGTATCAGGGGCAGCAGCGTGCGCAATCGTGCCGAGCGCGCGATCTGCTGGTCCTTGGTCAGCTTCGCCAGGTGCCGCTGCATTGTCGCATTGGCCGCCTCCCAGGCCGCCAGCGCAAGCAATAGGGTCACCAGCATGGTGCCGCAGGCCGAGACCAACCGCTGGCCCAGGTCGCTCTCGGCGACCCAGGTGAACGCGGCCATGCCGTAGAGCTGCAGCAGGGCGAGCAGGCAGAGCAGGTAGACGATCGCGCGCAGCAGCGCGCTGAGGCCGGGGTGGTAGAGGCGCAGCCGCTCCTCCAGCCCCGGATAGCGCGCGGCGGTGTCCGGCGGGACGCGCAATGCCCGGTCCAGGGAGCCGTCGAGCACGATCAGCAGCAGGCGCGCCCCGATCAGCACCAGGGCCGTCACGATGGAGAAGTGCACGGCCTCGGTGAAGCCGTTCGGTATCTCCACCGCCCAGACCAGCCAGCTTGCGATCAGGAAGAACAATGCGATCCAGTGCCAGACGGAGGCGAACGCATTGCGGACCCAGGCCATGGCGCCCGAGGCGCCGGGCGGGGCGCGCAGCCGCCTGCGCACCGCCCGCTGCTTCTGCACGACCATGATGGCGAGGCAGGTGTGCAGCACGAAGCCGTTGGCCTTGAGCAAGGCGCGGTGCGCGACCTCGGACAGGCCCAGCAGCAGGCCCACTTCGGCGATCGCGTAGCCGACCACGGCAATGATGACGAGCCGCCGGATCCAGCGCATCAGGTAGGTGGCGAGGCTGTCCGGCAGGTTGAACAATCGCAGGCGCGGGGTGCGCGGCGAGAGCAGCATACGGGCGAAGCAGAGCAATGCGGCGCAGACGGCGTAGGCGTCCACCACCGCGAGAAGGATCACGCGGATGCCGTCCTGGTAACCAAGGGTGGTGGCGGTAACGATGTGGCCGGCCAGCGTGAAACCGACGACCGGCACCAGGTCCAGGAACAGACGGGCGAGGACCAGCGGCAGGCGCCGCAGCAGCGCCCAGGCGGGGATCCGCCGGTGGCGACGCTCGGGCGGTTCGGTGTCGCCCGCCTCGGCGCGCTCGACGGGGTCGGAGGAAGGCGGAGGTTCGTCTTCCTCCGGGGTTTCTTCGGCTTCGGCTTCGGGTTCGGCCGCGGTCTCGGCGCCATCGTCGGCCGCGGCTTTGGCGGCCGGTTGCGGCGGCGGCGCCTCCAGGACCGCGATGGGGCGGCGCATCAGGCGCCGCAGCAGGTATTGCACGGTCAATGCGACCGCCATCACGACGGCGAGGCGCCAGGCCAGATTCACCAGGATGCCGCGCGCGAAGGGATTGGTCGCCATCACCACGAGCCAGCCCCACAGCAAGGGCATGCTTTGCATGGCGTGCAGCGCGTTCTCGGCATCCGCGGACATGCGGCCGAGGAAGTTCCCGCCCTGCACCAGCACCTGTGCGCCCAGACTGTTGGGGGCGAGCGCCAGTGGCTTCGCCGCAGCGTGGGGCGTGCCGCCGGCAGGAGCGGAGGCGGGCGGCGTGGCTGCGGCGTGCGCGGCAGGGACGGGCGCGGCAGGGACGGGCGCGGCAGGGGCTGGCGTGGCAGGGGCGGGCTGGGCTTTGGCGATCGCCTCCAGCGTCGCCGTCACCTCGGCGCGCTTGTGCGGATCGTTCAAGACGTCGAGCGCGGCGCGCGCCTGCGCCGGCGTCAGCGCCGCGGCGGGCTGGGCCATGGCGATGCAGGGCGACAGCAGAAGCAGGGCCAGCAGGGCCAGCAGAAGTCTCATTGGGGCGTCCGACCACGAACGGGGCGGCAGGGTCAACAGAAAGAGGGCAGCACTGTGGTGCGGCCCGGTACGGCGTGTGCGCGGCGCGGGCCCGGCCGGGGATGCAATCCAGCCGCGGGACGCCTATGGTTTAGGCATGAAGGTCTTCCTGACAGTGATGGTGGCGCTGCTGATGTTCGCCACGGTGGCCGTGCTGATTGCCGGCATGGTAGGGCTGGTGCGGGGCGGCGGCGATCCGCGGCGGTCCAACCAGTTGATGCGGTGGCGGATCATCCTGCAAGGCGCGGCGCTGATCTTGTTCGCGATCCTGATGAGCCTGCTGAAGTCCTGAACCGGGCTGCCCGGGCGGCGCCATGTCGCGCGCCTGGGACGCGGCCGTCGTTTCCGCAAGCAGACCGGGTTATGCTGGGCGGCGAGACGCGACGAGGCAACCGCGAAGGAGCAAGGCCATGAGCTGGATGCCGTCACACGACCCGGTGCTGGGCGATACCGCATCCTGCAACGCGCTGGAACTCATGGTGGTGCCGCGCGTGCGCGACCTGGGCGGGTTCTCCGTGCGCCGGGCGCTGCCGCAGGTGCAGCGGCAGATGGTCGGTCCCTTCATCTTTTTCGACCAGATGGGGCCGGCGCAGTTCCTGGCCGGGCAGGGGATCGACGTGCGGCCGCACCCGCACATAGGCCTCGCGACCGTTACCTATCTGTTCGATGGCCGCATCATGCATCGCGACAGCGAGGGCAATGTGCGGGAGATCACGCCGGGAGCGATGAACCTGATGACCGCGGGAAGCGGCATCGCCCATTCGGAACGCACGCCGCCGGACGCGCGTGCTGCCGGCGGCGGGATCCTGGCCGGCATCCAGAGCTGGGTCGCACTGCCGCAGGCGCTGGAGGAGTCCGATCCCAATTTCCAGCATTTCAGTGCGGCCAGCCTGCCGGTGGTGACCGATGCCAGTGTCTGGGCGCGGGTGATCGCGGGCACCGCATTTGGCCGGACGTCGCCGGTGCGGACGCTGTCGGAATGGTTCTATGTCGAGGTGAAGCTGGAGGCCAGCGCCAGTGCGCCGCTCGACCCGGATTATGAAGAGCGCGCGATCTACGTGGTGGATGGACGGGTCAGCGTCGCCGGCGAGACGTTCGACGGCCCCTGCCTGCTTGTGTTCCGTCCCGGCGACCGCATCACCGTGACTGCCGTAGGACGGGCGCGCCTGATGTTGCTCGGCGGAACGGCGCTGGAAGGGCCGCGGCATATCTGGTGGAATTTCGTATCCTCGCGCCGCGACCGGATCGAGGCGGCGAAGGCCGATTGGGAAGCGGGGCGTTTTCCGCTGGTTCCCGGCGAGACCGAGTTCATCCCGCTGCCGGAGCGGTGATCGGCGGCGCGTGTCGCCGTGCCGCCCCTGTGCAACGCCGTTTCGCGCCTACATGACCGTCGTGACCTCGCCGCGCGATGCGATCGTGTGCATGCGTCGCGGCGTAGGGGCAGGAGCAGAAGACCATGCGATCGGGACTGCCGGATAGGCGGGTGGGGGGCTGGAGACGCGGCGTGGTGGGGATGGCCATGCTCGCGACCGCCGGCGCGCTGTTGGTTTCGTGCGATACGCCCGTGGGCGTGTCGCCTGCCCTTAATGGGACCTATTGGGAGAAGGCGCTGGTCACCAACCCGGATGGCGGCGGTCCGCAGGTCGTGCGGTGGGGACCGCCGCAGAATTACAACCCCAGCGAGGACAACAACTGAATTTGCCGCCCAGAAGCCGGCCGGCCGTTGCGCCGGAACGAGTCGTCTTTCCCGATGGATTGTGCTACCGACGGGTAGCGCCCCGGCGGAGACCGGCGGCCGCCCAAAGAGAGGACACGGCATGCCGCGGGTCACCTATATCGAATTCAATGGAACGCCGCACGACGTAGACGTGCCGGTCGGCCTGTCGGTGATGCGCGGCGCGGTGGACAACGACGTGCCCGGCATCGATGCCGATTGCGGCGGCGAATGTGCCTGCGCCACCTGTCATGTCTATGTGCAGGACCCCTGGCTGGAAAAGACCGGCCTGCCGGAGCCGGGGTCGCAGGAAGCCAGCATGCTGAGCTTCGCCGCGGTGGCGCAGCCGAATTCACGGCTTTCCTGCCAGATCAAGATGCGCGAGGAACTCGACGGGCTGGTGGTCCGCATGCCGGAGGGCCAGCACTGACGCAACACGAAACGCGGCGCACGCGCCGCGCGATACCAAGACGCGCGGCAAGCGCGCCGCTCGCCAAAGCCGGACAAGGGAGGACGAAGATGAACGCACCCGTTGCTCTCGACCCCCAGGGGCAGGCCTGGTCGCTGCCGCTGGAGCAGATCGATGTCAGCGATCCGCAGCTTTACTACGACGACGCCTGGTATCCGTATTTCGAACGGCTGCGGCGCGAGGATCCGGTGCACTACACGCCGGACAGCCCGTACGGGCCGTACTGGGCGGTGACGAAATACCGCGACATCGTGCAGGTGGAGGTGAACCACAAGGTGTTCTCCTCGTCGGACGAAGTCGGCGGCATCATGATCGAGGACCCACCCAAGGGCATGGAGCGCACCAGCTTCATCCGCATGGACCCGCCAGAGCATGACGACCAGCGGCGGGAAGTCAGCGGCACGGTGAACCCGATCACGCTGGCGAAGATGGAAACGCTGATACGCGAGCGCACCAACATGGTGCTGGACCGGCTGCCGCGCGGCGAGACGTTCAACTGGGTGGAGCATGTCTCCATCGAGCTGACATCGATGATGCTGGCGACGCTGTTCGATTACCCGATCGAGGAGAAACGCCGGCTGATCCGCTGGTCCGACATCGCGATCTGCAACATCAACGCGCCGGATGCGCCGGTGCGGTCGGAGGAGGAGCGGTTCGCGGAGCAATTGAAGTTCACCGAGCATATGAACGAGCTGTGGGAGGATCGGGCAAAGAAGCCGCAAAGCTTCGACGTGATCTCGATCCTGGCGCATGGCGAAAAGACCAGCCGGATGACGCTGCGCCAGCGCATGGGCATCCTGATCTTGTTCCTGGTCGGCGGCAATGACACCACGCGCAATTCGATGTCGGGCGGGGTGTGGGGGTTCGCACAATTCCCTGACCAGTTCCGCAAGCTGCGCGAGCACCCGGAGCTGGTGCCGGGCGCGGTGTCGGAGATCGTGCGCTGGCAGACGCCGGTGATTCACATGCGGCGCACCGCGGTGGCCGATGCGGAGATCGGCGGCAAGCCGGTGAAGGCGGGCGACAAGGTGGTGGTGTGGTATGTCTCCGGCAATCGCGACGAGGAGGCGATCGAGCGGCCGAACGAGTTCATCGTCGATCGCCGCCGGCCGCGCGAGCATATGTCGTTCGGGTTTGGGATTCACCGGTGTTTGGGCAACCGGCTGGCGGAGCTGCAGTTGCGGATTCTGTGGGAGGAAGTGCTGCGGCGGGATCTGAAGATCGAAGTGCAGGACAAGCCGGTCTATGCATATTCGAATTTCCTGCGGGCGATCAGGTCGTTGCCGGTGCGCGTAAACTAAAACCTTTCCCGCGCGCGCTATTCGCGCGCGCGGGAGAGGTCGAGACGCTGTAGGCGTCGAGGATGAGGGTGATCGGGTCGGTACGCGCTCCTGCTTCGCATTCAACCGCACCCGCTCATGAGGAACCACTCATGACCGGGATTGCTTCGTTGCTGCACGCCTTGCAATGACCGGAGGCGCCTACTCCGCTGCGGCGGCCGTCTCCCGGGCCTCCATCGCCGCGATCTTTGCCTGCGCCCGGGCGCGCCGATCATCGAACTTGGCGAGGCGGCGCTGCGGGTTCGGGTGCACGATGTTGTCCGCGTCGCCCGGATTTTTCTGCGAACCGGCCCAGCCGTGCGCCGCGATGTCGAAGATGATGCCGGACAGGTCGGTGTGCTTCACTTCGTAGCCGTCCGGATTGTTCGGATCGCCCATGATCCAGGTCGCGCCGGCATTGCGTGCGATCTTGCCTTGCTCCACCACGTCGTCCACCCAGAAGCCGATATGGTGGATGCCGACGAAGTCCTTGCCGGTCCCCTGGGCGGCTTCGTCGCTCTTGAAATGCAGAATCGCCAGGTTCACCACGCCGTCGGTCAGGAAGACGCCCTCGGCGAGCGGGCCGTCGAGTTCGGTGACCTCCTGCAAGCCGACCGCCTGCTTGTAGAATTCGGCGGTCTCCCACGGATCATCGACGCTCAGCGCGACGTGGCGGATGCGGCCTTTGGTCTGTGCGGTCATGGACTTGCTCCCTTTGGTGATGGTGATGGCGCCTCGGGCGGCGAGATTAGCGGCGGCAAACCGGGCTGTCATCCAGCGCGGTCGCCGGCGGACCCTGGCGGCCGCGCCGGTCTCGCCGGTGGGGGGCTGCCTGCTTTGGGGGCGGCCAGGCATCGCTGAATGTCCGATTCGATCAATTGCGAGGGCGTTCGCGGTGGTGGCCCGTTCTTGCGGGTACGTTCGCTCTTGTGGGGGAAGCTATTGATGCGGTTGCGCTGGTTTGGCAGTGGCGGCTCCTCGCGACGATCGGTGCGAAACGCGGCCGGGTTTTTTCAGCACGGAGGACAGTGCGGAGAGCACGGTGATCACGGAGCAGATGTGGTCGGCTTCGACGGATGCTGCATCATGGGGCGATAGAGATTTGTAGAGGACGGGAATTGTCAGGTGCCGGGCGAAGGCAATCCTTGCGTCTGCCGATTCTTGGCACAGGCACAGCGCATATGCGGATTCTAATAGTCTGCCGGTGTATCTCGGTTGCCAACCCGATCACCCGATCTGTGAACGGTACCGCAAGACGCATAACGCTTTCTCCGTGAGCACCGTGCTCTCCGCGCTTTCTCCGTGCTGAAAATCTATAAAACGTCAACGCACCGGCATTGCCTGTGTGGCCCCGGCAATGCGCCGTGCCGGCGGCGACCGCAGCGCGGCGGCCCGGGTATGGTTCAACCGGCAGAGTTCACAAAAAAAGAGCGAACCCGTGTAGGCATCACACGCTTGCTGTATTCGTTATCTGTGTAAAGCGCCTGCTGCTCGACGTGCAGCGTGCCAACGTCCGGCTGAATGAATGGCCGGCGGGAATTCTGCGCGTCGTCGAGAGTGCAGCGAAGCGATTCCGGCCGGATGGCTGCGGTGCCTCCGGCCGACCGCGATTGCTTCGCTTCGCTAACAAGAAACAACCCGTCATGGCTGGGCTTGACCCGGCCATCTTCCCGCACTGACCGGGCACCGCTCGTGCAACGCGACCCGATCGATCTTGCGCAGATGGCCGGGTCGAGCCCGGCCATGACGAGCAGGGTCGGCGCTATGACGTTGCATCCAGGGCGGGTCGGCCGCCAGGCCGGTGGTCAAACTCGCAATGACATGGCAGGCGCGCTGACGCGCAACACCGCGTCCGCTACTCCGCCTTTGCCTCGATCGCGCCTGCCTTGATCGCCTCCAGGAACAAGCGCCAGTCGCGTTCCACCTGGGCGGCGTAGGCAATGGCGAAATCGGCGATCGCGGCGTCGAACACGCCGCCCGATCCCATGTAGCCGGCGATCCGCGCCGCATCGCCGCTGCGGGCATGCGCCCGTGCCAGCGTCGCACCGCATAACATCGCGTGATGCGGCAACGCCTGCTCCGATATCTCGCCGAGCAATGCCAGGCGCGAATCCTTCAGGTGGCGCACGTAGCAGTGCTGATCGTCGCCGCGGTCTGCCGTCCAGCCGAGAAAAATGTCAGTCGTCGTCTGCATCAACCGCTGGCCGACCACGACGCGCTGTCCTTGGTTGGCGTAGAGGCTGGGACCGGCATGGGGGGCCAGCACCGAGGCCGACGCCTCCTTCAATTGCAGCAGCAGCAGGGCATCGTCGGCGGTGGCCAGCAATGCAAGCGCACAGAACGTGCCGACGCTGCCGATGCCCACGACCTTGAACGCCACGTCCACCAGCATGTAACGGTCCACCAGGATCCGCCGCTCTTCCGGGAGGCTGAGCTTGTACGATTCAAAGGCGGCGCGGGCCGCCATTTCGTGCGTATCATCGGCCTGGCCGGACAGCGGCATCAGCAGCGGCGGCCTGGCACGGATGCGCCATTCGCCTTTGTACCGCTCGATCAGCTTGGGATAGCCCTTCTGTGAAGCCTCGGCGGCGGTCTGCAGCCGCTTCAAGGCGCGGTCGCGCAGCCGCAGGTCTTCGATGCCGTTCACCACCTCCATGACATCGATGCGCAACCGCCATGCGCTGTTCGGATCCAGCTTCACCAGTTCCGCCATGTGGGCGCGGTAGGACAGCGTGACGGTGCGGGCGAGGTTCCGCGCGGTCTTCTCGGCCTCGCCGCGGCTCAGCGCCTCGACGGCGAAGCTCGCCGCCAGCCGCTTCACGTCCCATTCGAACGGCGCCGGCAGCGTCTCGTCGAAATCGTTGATGTCGAACACCGGGGTGCCTTCGGGCGAGGCGAAGGTGCCGAAATTCCCCAAATGGCAATCGCCGCAGGATTGGGCCGACAGGCCGCTGGCCGGGGTCTCGGCGAGGTCGGCGGCCATTACCGCGGCGGACCCGCGCATGAAGGCAAAGGGCGAGGCGCGCATGCGGCCGTAACGGATCGGCAGGAGATGGGACAGCCGGTGGCGGTCGGTGTCGATCAGCGTTTGGACGGGATCGCGGCGGTTGGATGGCGCCTTCCATGACGCGTGCAAGCTCCGCGGCACAACCTTGCGGAGGGCCTGGCCGGCCTGGCGTCGCTCGGAGATGGGCAGCACGGCGTCCGGCAGGACATGCTCCAGCGGCATGGCGCGTTGGCCTAGTGGGATCGCGGCGGATGAGACCTGAACCACGGTGTTTCTGCAAGCGGGAAGATTAAAATTTGCCTACCGGGACTGCGAAATTTTTGCGGCCAACTGTCATCGTTCTGTCACGTTGTGCAATTCCGGCGGCCCAAGCACATCGGCTGATGTGCCGCCGTGCACATAGTACGCGCTTCGCCGGTGCTTGCTTTCGTGGTGGGGTCACGCCATTTCGTTACTGTAGTTGACGACCAGAGAGACAATGACGGCCCTGGAAGAACGTTTTGAAATGGCAGTGGCGCTGGCGGCCGAAGCGGGCGCAATGGCGATGCAAATGCGTGCTGGTATCGCGCCCACCTTGAAGGGGCCGCAGGACTGGGTGACGGAAGCCGATGGCGCGGTGGAGCGTTTCCTGTCCGAACGCCTGGCCGCTGCGTTTCCGGCGGACGGATTCCAGGGCGAGGAGGGCGGGATCGCGCGAGGCGGCAGGCTGCGCTGGGTGGTGGATCCGATCGACGGCACGGCCAACTATATGCGGGGCCTGTCGCGGTTCTGCGTGTCGGTGGCGTGCTTCGAGGACCGCACGCCGCTGATCGGCGTGATTGTGGCGCCGGCGCTGGGGGAGACCTTTGCCGCGCGCCGGGGCGGCGGTGCGACGCTGAACGGTGCGCCGATCCGGGCGGCCGATACCGCGGAGCTGGATCGCGCAGTGATCGAAGTCGGCTGGTCGCACCGGCGCCCGAACAGTACTTTTTTGGCATTGTGCGAGCAGATGCTGGGCCGGGGGGCGACGCTTCGCATGGGCGGGTCCGGGGCAGTGGGGCTGACAGATGTCGCCGCGGGCCGCGTGGACGGGTATGTCGAATTGCACATCAACTTATGGGACGTGGCGGCGGGATTGGTGGTGTTGGCGGAAGCCGGAGCGTGCGTCAGCCCGTTTCTGGATGGCGAGGGGCCTCGAGCGGGAAACCCGATCCTGGCCTGTGCGCCGGGGTTGGCGGATGCGTTGTCGGCGCTGACGGGGCTCGGCGCGGTGCGTTCAGATTAGCGGGGCGATTGGGGCCGGTGTTATTGGGACTGGTGTAATCGCGAAGCGTGTTCGTGCGGGTTGACGGTGGGACTGGCGGCAGTCCGCCCTGGATGAAACAGCAGGGCGCCGATCCCCCTCGTGATGGCCGAACTTGATTCGGGGTGGCGTGGCCATCTTCCTGCAACGCTCGCGTGCCGATGCAACGCGACCCGATCGATCGTGCGCAGATGGCCGGGTCGAGCCCGGCCGTGACGGGTTGTTCCTGGTCGGGGTCGAAGTGCCGTGACAACAGCAGTTCTCATTTTGACCTGACAGCATGCCTCCTGCGGCGCGGGAGGTCGTTTTAAGGCCCGAGCGGGAGTGGGCGGGCGAATGCCATGGTCTCGAGCAGTTCCTGCCAGGCGGTGAACACGAGG
>Ga0335075_10007899_pt1 | contig 16333 bp, 12 predicted proteins | sample Lox_Sample_24_FD_206723 | JGI IMG/M metagenome (GOLD analysis project Ga0335075, IMG submission 206723) | Soil microbial communities from Loxahatchee National Wildlife Refuge, Florida, United States - Lox_Sample_2.4 | ecosystem: Environmental > Terrestrial > Soil > Wetlands | place: USA... | reverse complement strand
GGCAGAGGGACGCAAGAAGTCGCAGATTGAGGAGTATCTGGACTTCTATCAAGGGCCCGGAGCGCAACACCTGGCGCTCGCGACAGATGACATTTTGACCACGGTGAGCAAGCTGCGCGAGCATGGCGTGGAATTTTTGCGGGTGCCGGAGACCTATTACGACGAGCTGGAGAAGCGGGTGGGTAACATCGACGAACCAGTGGAAGAGTTGAAGCGGCTGAACCTGCTGGTCGATCGGGACGAAGAAGGATATCTGCTACAGATCTTCACGCGTCCGGTGGAGGATCGTCCGACCGTGTTCTTTGAAATTATCCAGCGCAAGGGCGGCCGCAGTTTCGGCAAAGGAAATTTCAAGGCACTGTTTGAGGCGATTGAGCGCGAGCAGGGACTTCGCGGCAATCTGTAAGGACAGGCATGAGACTGTGCACGTTTGAGGTCCACACGCACCTGGGATGGCAGAGCCGACTGGGCGCTGTTGATGGTAACGGCGTGATCGATTTGAATTTTGCCGCTGCGCAGGCCTTAGGGAATGTAAGGTTGGCCGACGCGCTGGTTCCTCCGTCGTTGCTGGGCTTGTTAGACGGCGGCGAAGTTTCGTTGGATGAGGCACGGAAGGCGATTGCGAGCTTGCCTGCGGATTTGCGGGTTGGCAAACGCGATGAGACGCTTCGCTATCGATGGGACGAGATTCGCTTGCGGACGCCGCTGCCGGATGCGCGATCGGTTCGCGATTTTTTTGCGTTCGAAGCCCACGTGAAGATGGGATTTGAAAAACGCGGCGAGCCGATGCCGCAGGAATGGTACGAATTTCCGGTCTACTATCAAACGGGTCATCATAATTTGCTGGGGACGGATCAGGATGTACTGTGGCCGTCGTTTACCGAGCGGTTCGACTATGAGCTGGAATTAGCCGTGATTATCGGCCGCGAGGGACGCAATATTCCCGCTGCGAAGGCAGGAGAATATATCGCGGGTTACACGATTCTGAACGACTTCAGCGCTCGCGATATTCAGCGCCGGGAAATGAAAGGGCGCCTTGGTCCGGCGAAGGGAAAGCATTGGGCGAGTGGGGTGGGTCCGTGGATGGTGACGCGGGATGAGATTTCGAATCCATACTCGCTGGAGATGGTGGCGCGTGTGAACGGCGAGGAATGGTCGCGAGGAAACTCACGCGACATGCATTGGACGTTCGAACAGATGATTGAGTTTCTTTCGCAGGACGACACGATTTATCCGGGGGACATACTGGGCTCCGGCACGGTGGGAACGGGTTGTGGATTGGAACTAAATCGCTGGGTGCAGCCTGGCGATGTGATCGAATTAGAGATTGAAAAGATCGGGGTGCTGCGCAATCGCGTGGTGCGTCCGGAGCATCCCAAGGGCTGAAGGATTTCGGTAAAGGAGAATCGCAAATGTATCCGCTGAATAAGGGAAAAACCGCAGCGCAGGCCCACGTTGGATTGCCCGAGGGCACATTTGAAGAGGAGCACGGGCGCAAGGGTTTTTATGGGAAGGCCAGCCATCTGTACCATGCGCATGCGCCGACGGGCTGGACGCGATTTGAAGGCAAATTGCGTCCGCATCTTTTCGACTTGAACAAGCTGGAGCCTACGGACCTGAAGGATGCACAGGGCGCGCCGGTCGAGTTTCTCGGCAACAACGAGATCACGGTGGCCGTCTCGCGCCGATCGAAGCCGATGCCGTTTTATTTTCGCAATGCCGATGGCGATGAAATGTATTTTGTCCATCGCGGCAGCGGGGTCATCGAGACCGACTTTGGTCCGCTGCGATTTGAGAAGGGAGATTACATCAATCTGCCACGTGCAGTGACGTATCGCGTGGTTCCGGAGACAGAGGACAATTTTTTTCTGATCTTTCAATCGAAGTCGGAATTTGAGCAGCCGGAAAAGGGGTTGCTGGGACAGCATGCCCTGTACGATCCGGCTGTTATCATCACACCGGAACCGTCTCCGTATCTCGATGACACACGCGAGTGGGAAGTTCGCATCAAGAACGAAAATGAATTTTCCAAGGTGTTTTATCCATTCAACCCAATCGACGTGGTTGGCTGGAAGGGCGATCTGACAGCATGGAAGATCAACCTGCGGGATATCAGGCCCGTATCCAGCCATCGCGCAGCGCTGCCCCCAAGCGCGCATACAACATTTGTGACCCAGGGCGCTGTGGTGTGCAGTTTTCTACCTCGGCCGCTAGAGCAGGAACCGGATGCGCTGCGAGTGCCGTTTTTTCATCGCAACACCGATTATGATGAATTTATTTTTTATCATGACGGCGATTTCTTCAGTCGCGACAATGTGAAACCGGGGTATGCGACACTGCATCCGCGAGGGATTCATCATGGTCCGCATCCCAAGGCGTTGGCGAATCAAAAGGCAAAGAGCTTCACGGATGAGTCGGCAGTAATGCTGGACGGTTTGAACCCAATCCACGTGCTGCCCGCGGGCGAAAAGGTGGAGTGGGCGGACTACTGGGCCAGCTGGGGCGCCAAGGACCACGCGAAGCTGGAGCCGGTTGGATGACTGAAATTGCCGCAGCCGGCGCAATGATTACTCTGATTCCAGAGGAGCAGAAGCCGCAGGACATTTACAAATTATTGGTGGGCTCTGTGGTTCCGCGACCGATCGCGTTTGTTTCTTCGATGGATGCGGACGGTGTTCGCAATCTGGCGCCGTTCAGTTTTTTTACGGTGGCCAGTGCCAACCCGCCGATTGTGTGTTTTTGTCCGATGATGCGCGTGGCCGTAAGGAACGGATTGCAGCCTACCAAGGACACGTTGCGCAACATCATCGCAACCAGAGAATTTGTGGTGAATGTCGTGTCGGAGGAGTTCGCGGAACAGATGAATGAGTGTTCCGCGGAATTGCCGTCGGAGGTCGACGAGTTTCTCGTGTCCGGACTGACGCCCGTTGCGAGTGATGTCGTTCGACCCCCGCGAGTGGGCGAATCCCATGTTCAGATGGAGTGCCGATTGCAACAGGTGGTTCACGTCAGTACGGAGCCGCTTGGGGGAAGCCTGGTGCTGGGCGAAATAGTGCGTTTCCACGTGAGCACGGCGTTGTTCGATAATTTCCGAATCGATCCCGACAAATTGCAGGCAATCGGGCGCATGGCAGGCTCCACATATACCCGAACGCGTGACAGGTTCGATATGGAGCGACCGAAATAAGATTGAGTGGAGTTTACTTCGCCGTGATCCGCTGTCTGTACAAAGGTTGTTATGCCATCCGCTGACGTAAACGATTCGATCCAACGCATTGCTGTTCTGGGTGCAGGCACCATGGGCGGGCGCATTGCCGCGCATATTGCGAATGCAGGATTTTCAGTGTTGCTTCTGGATCTTGTACCGGAGGGCGCGTCAGATCGAAGTGTCCTGGCCGCGCGGTCGTTGGAAAATTTGAAGAAGGCCAAACCTCCGGCGTTTGTCGATCCCGCAGTGGTGCGTCGAATCACGGTTGGGAATTTTGAAGATGACCTGGATAAGCTGCAGGCGTGCGATTGGATTCTTGAAGCAGTGGCCGAGAATCTTGAAATCAAGCGTGCGCTGCTCAACAAGGTTGCGCCCTACATCCGCGATCATGCGATCGTCAGTACTAACACGAGCGGTCTGCCGGTTGGGCTGATCGCCAAAGACATGCCGGAGTCGTTTCGGCGGCGATGGTTGGGGACACATTTTTTCAATCCGCCGCGCTATATGCGATTGGTGGAGTTCATTGTTACGCCGGAGACTGATGCTCGGGTGGTTGCGTCAGTCGAGAACTTCGCACGGATGCACTTGGGAAAGATGGTCGTTCATGCCCACGACACGCCCAACTTCATCGCCAATCGCATCGGTACGTTTGTCATGCTGAATACATTTCGGACCATGCTGGAACAGGGTTTGAGCATCGAGGAAACGGATGCGCTGACTGGAGCAGCCATCGGATGGCCAAAGACGGGCACGTTTCGGCTTGCTGACATGGTTGGCATTGACGTGCTGGTGAATGTGGCGCGGAATTTTGGCGCGAGCTCCAGGGACGAACGCGCTGACGTTGAGATTCCCGCAGTGCTGGAACAGATTTTCGAACGTAAATGGTTTGGAGACAAGACGGGGCACGGTTTTTATAAGAAACAACCCGGTGCGGAGGGTAAAGAGGAACGCCTCGTTCTCGATTTGCATTCGCTAGAGTATCGGCCAGCGGAGCGGGTTAAGATGCCCGCGCTGGAGATGGAGAAGAGCAATGAATCAGCGGCTGCGAGGATTCGAGCACTGTTAGCGGCTGATCCCGACAGAGACCAGGTGACGAAATTCTATTGGCGGATTCTTCCGGAATTGTGGGGTTACGCGGCCAATCGCATCGGCGAGGTTGCGGACACGGTGATCGATATCGATCGTGCCATGAGGGCTGGGTTCAACTGGGAGCTTGGGCCGTTTGAGATGTGGGATGCCGCCGGTTTCGTCGAGACGGTCGAAAAGATGCGGGCTCGCGGTCAGGCAATTCCCCCCGTTGTAGAACGAATGGTATCTGCCGGGGTGATTTCCTGGTATCGCAATGAGAGCGGAGAATTCTTCGATGTTGATTCGGAAAAATATCGGCCGGTTGTGGAACCACCCGACACGTGGAGCGTGGCGAGAGCCAAACGTGCGCATGGCGTGGTCGAGAAAAATCCAGGTGCATCGCTGATCGATCTTGGGAATGGAATTGCATGCATCGAGTTTCATTCTAAGATGAACACTCTGGGCGAAGACATTGTGGGATTTGTCCAGCGCGCGTTAGGGCCGGGGAGCGATGCGACGCGGAACTTTAGAGGCTTTGTCATTTCGAATGATGCAGCCAATTTTTCTGTGGGCGCGAACTTAATGCAGGTACTGCTAGCCATCCAGGATGAAGAATGGGACGAACTGGATCGGTATGTTCGCGAATTCCAGGCGATGACGCAGGCGATTCGATTCTGTGTGCGGCCAGTAATTGTTGCTCCGTCTGGAATGTGCCTGGGCGGCGGAGCGGAAGTTGCGTTGCATGCTGCAGGGCGACAATCGCACGTCGAACTCTACATGGGACTGGTGGAAACCAGTGTAGGTTTGTTGCCTGCAGGAGGCGGGTGCAAGGAAATGACGCTGCGTGCGATTGAGATTGCGCGTGCAGTGTGGAAGGGGCAGCGTAGTGACTCGGTGGAAATGCATAATGCGCTGCGAACTGTGTTCGAGACGATTGCGATGGCGAAGGTTTCGAGTTCCGCAGCGGAGGCAAAGACGCTGCATTTGATGCGAGACGCGGATGGGATCACGATGAATCGCGAGCGGTTGCTCTGCGACGCGAAATCAGAAGCTACGAAGCTGGCGGACGCAGGGTACGTTCCACCGCTGCCGCAGGCCGACATTCCCACGCCCGGTGAAGGCGTGCTGGCAAACTTGAAACTTGGCATCCATACGATGCGAGAAGCAGAGTTTATTAGTGATCACGACGTGAAGGTTGCGCGCCAGTTGGCCCATGTATTGTGCGGAGGGGTAGTCACCGCGGGGACGCAGGTCAGCGAACAACATTTTCTCGATTTGGAACGCGAAGCGTTTTTGTCGCTCTGCGGAGAGCCAAAGACGGTGGAGCGGATCACGGCCACGTTGAAGACCGGGAAGCCGCTACGGAACTAAAGGACCTGCATGAAGGATGCATGGATTGTGAGCGCAGTGCGGACGGCCGTCGGAAAAGCGCCCAACGGTGCGCTTCGTTCGACGCGCCCGGATGACCTGGGAGCCATTGCGGTGCGGGCAGCTTTGGATCGAATTCTGGAGCTCGACGCAAGGCAGATTGACGATGTCATTATTGGTTGTGCAATGCCGGAGGCGGAGCAGGGACTGAACCTGGCCAGGATTATTTCCCTGCGAGCAGGGTTGCCGGTCGAAGCATCTGCGATGACGATTAATCGATACTGCGCTTCCGGATTGCAATCGATTGCGCTCGCGGCAGAGCGAATTCGCGGCGGCTCTGCGGAGGTGATTGTCGCCGGAGGCACGGAATCCATGTCGATGATTCCCATGGGGGGCAATAAAATTGCAGCCAATCCGTGGCTGGTGGATCACTATCCCGATTCCTACTTGTCGATGGGACTGACGGCAGAGCGAGTTGCGAAGCATTATGGAATTTCGCGCGAGGATTCGGACCGATTTGCACTTGCCAGCCATCAGAACGCGCTGGCGGCAATCCGGGATGGAAGATTCGAAGATGAAATTGTGCCTGTGACGGTTACAATTTCAGGTTCACATGATGGCAAGCCGAATGTCCGGCGAGAAGTTGAGTTTCGAGTGGACGAAGGCCCCCGCGCAGACACGTCTTACGAGGCGCTTGAGAAGCTTCGTCCGGCGTTTCACGCACATGGAACGGTGACGGCTGGGAACTCTTCGCAGACGTCGGATGGAGCCGCGGCCGCTGTCGTTGTTTCCGAGGAGATTGCAATTTCTTTGGGGCTGAAACCACTGGCCAGGCTTGTATCCTATGCGACGGCTGGATGCCTGCCCGAAGAGATGGGAGTCGGGCCTGTATATGCGATTCCAAAGGCGCTGAAGCAGGCCGGACTGACATTGGGACAGATGGACGTGATTGAGTTGAACGAAGCTTTTGCGGCGCAATCGCTGGCCGTGATGAAGCTATTAGAGATGGAACCTGCGAAGGTCAACGTCAACGGAGGCGCGATTGCCTTAGGACACCCGCTAGGCTGCACCGGCGCGAAGTTGACGGCGACGATACTGCGCGAATTGCAGCGGCGAAAGAAGAAATATGGGTTGGTTACGATGTGCGTTGGTGGCGGAATGGGCGCGGCTGGAATATTCGAGAATCTTCAAGACTGAGGGGCGACATGGGCCAGCATCCGCGACAACAGGGGGAATCCCGTGAATAGGCCGGATTCGAAACATATAAAGCACAGGCCCGGCGGCAGCTTTCTGATTGAGGAGACTGAGCCGCAAGCGATTTTTATCGCCGAGGATTTTTCTGACGAACAGCGCCAGATTGAGCGCACCACGGTGGAATTTGCCGAAAAGCAAATCTTGCCGCAGATCGCAGCCATTGAGGCGAAGGATCTTGAGGTGACGCGACGCCTACTCCGAGAGGCAGGTGACCTGGGGCTGATGGCAGTGGACGTTCCGGAAGAGTACGGCGGGCTGCAGATGGATAAGGTCACATCTGCCTTGATCGCGGAAAAAATTGCCATCTGCGGCAGCTTCTCCGTCTCCTTTAGTGCGCATGCAGGAATCGGCACGCTTCCGCTGGTATGGTATGGAACGGCGGATCAGAAGAAAAAATATTTGCCTAGGCTAGCTTCTGGAGAGTGGGTGGCGGCGTATGCGCTGTCCGAGGCGTCGTCGGGATCGGACGCGATGAATATTCGCACCCGCGCGACTTTGTCTGAAGACGGCAAGCACTATGTGTTGAACGGCGAAAAGATGTGGACCTCGAACGCCGGCATTGCGAGCCTGTTTACGGTGTTTGCGAAGATTGACGGAGAGAAATTTGCAGCATTTTTAATCGAAGCGGGGACCGCTGGATTGGCGGTGGGTCCGGAAGAACACAAGATGGGAATTCGCGGCTCTTCCACATGCCCGCTGGTGATGACGGATTGCAGTGTGCCGATCGAGAATTTACTGGGTGAAGCCGTGCAAGGGCATCGCATCGCATTCAATATTTTGAACGTTGGGCGCTACAAGCTGGGCGCGGCGGCAATCGGCGGCGCGAAATACGCTTTTCGCACAGGCGTTCGATACGCCAAAGAACGGATCGCCTTTTCAAAGCCGATCGCATCATTCGGGCTGGTGCAGCAGATGATCGCCGACAGCGCCGCCGGAATTTACGCGGGAGAATCGCTGGTCTATCGCGTGATCGGAGCGATTGACGCGTCGTTGGCGGAAACGGAAACGAGCGCCGCCGCCGCGACAGGCGAAACACAAAAGCATATTGAGGAATATGCTATCGAGTGCTCGATTGTGAAGGTGTGGTGCTCAGAAATGCTGGAGCGTCTGGTCGATCAGATGGTGCAGTTGCACGGCGGCTATGGATATGTGGAAGACTATCCCGCAGAACGTGCGTATCGCGATTCGCGTATCAACAAAATCTTCGAGGGGACGAACGAAATCAATCGGCTGATTATCAGCGGATGGATGATGAAGCGTGCTATGCAAGGACGCCTCCCGCTCCTGCCCGCGATTCAGAAAGTGATGGATGAGGTGATGGCGGGACCGAAGCCGCGTGAAGAGCGAAGCGGCGAGCTTGCCGCGCAGCATTCGCTGCTGGCCAATGCAAAGAAGATGACCCTCTTTTGTGCCGGCGCCGCCTCAGAAAAATTCGGCGCAGAGTTGGCGGACCAACAGGAGATTATGGGCGCGCTGGCGGACATGATCATGGAGGTGCTTGTGCTGGAGTCCACGATTCTAAGGGCGGAGAAGATGCAAGGGCGTTCACTGTTGGCCGTGCGAATGACAAAATATTATGCGGCGCGCTCGTTTCGCATAGTGGAGACGGCGGCGGAGCGGATTCTGGGTGCGGTCGCCGATGGCGATATGCTGCGCACGAGGGTGGCAATTTTTCGTCGCTTCGCCAAGCACGAGCCGGAGAATACATTCGCTCTTGGCCGGGAAATCGCCGTAGCGATTACCGAAGCCGGGCGATACACCCTCTAGCCGGCAAGGATCAGCTTCGCAATCGTCGCTAGCTGCATGTTCGACGTGCCCTCGTAGATTTTTCCAATCTTGGCATCGCGATAGAGCTTTTCGACCGGATAGTCTTTGACGAATCCATAGCCGCCGAAGATTTCGACCGCTTGGCTGGCGACTCTTTCCGCGACGGCGGAGACAAAATACTTTGCCATGGCCGCTTCCTTCACAAACTTGACGCCTGCATCTTTCATCCGTGCCGCGTTGTAGACCATCAGGCGCGCGGCCTCAATCTCTGTTGCCATTTCCGCCAGAGTGAATTGCACCGCCTGAAACTGGGCGATGGATTTTCCGAATTGCTGGCGTTCCTGGCTGTATTTGGCTGCATGATTCCATGCTCCTTGAGCGAGTCCCAACATTTGCGCGGCAATTCCGATGCGTCCTTCGTTCAGCGTTTCAATGGCGATTTTGTACCCTTTGCCCGGCTCACCCAGAACATTGGCGGCAGGCAGGCGGCAGTCGTCGAGAAGTAGTTCACACGTGGATGAAGCACGAATTCCGAGCTTATCTTCCTTCTTACCCACCTGAAAACCGGACATATCTCGCTCGATGATAAATGCGGTAATCCCCTTATAACCGGCCGATGGATCGACGGTCGCAAATACGATAAAAAGGTCGGCTTCGACTGCATTTGAAATCCAGAGCTTGCGACCGTTCAGAACATAGGTGTCGCCGTCCAATCGCGCCTGTGTCTTCAGGCTGAACGCATCCGACCCGGAGCTGGCCTCGCTGAGCGCGTAGGAGCAGATAGTGTCGGTGTTGGTGCGCGGCAGGTATTTCTTCTTCTGTTCCTCGCTGCCATAGCGGAGCAGCGCGTTCACCGTCAACGTGTTCTGGACGTCGACAATAACGCCAATCGCAGGGTCGACGGCGGAAATCTCTTCAACGGCCAATATCGACCCGAGAAATGACCCGCCAAACCCGCCATATTCTTCGGGAGTCTCCATGCCAAGAATTCCCATCTCGAACATATGCGGGAGCAAGGAAGGATGAATCTTTTGAGTCTCATCCATTTCGCGGACCAGGGGCGCAATTTTATTCTGCGCGAACTTGCGAACCGAGTCCCGCAGGATTTGTTCCTCGGAACTCAAAGATGTCAGCGGCAATCTGACGCCATCTGCAGCAGCGATGTTCTCCATTGGGCAGCAAACCTCTTCCAGGGGTTGCGCAGCTAAACTATCAAGGGTAGATTAAGCTGTCGCGGTGAATTCTTCAGCGGCGAAACGAAGCGATCAAATTCGAGAGCGCCATGTGAAGCGATTGCACATTGCAGTATATGGTGCGACATCGTACTACGTGAAGTTGTCGGAGGATAGATGCGGATTTTGGCGGTAATTCGCCAGGTGTTGGACGCGGAAGAGACCGTGCGCCTACGCGGTGGGGAAGTCGACCTGGATGCAAGCAAGCTGGTGGTTGACACTATGGATGAATACGGTGTCGAGCAGGCGCTGCGCATTCGCGAAAGCGGAGTGGATGCGGAAGTGATTGCGCTGGCAGTGGGGCCGGAAAGAAGCCAGGAAGCGCTGCGCACGGTGCTAGCCATGGGTGCGGATCGCGCGATTCACGTACAAACGGAACTGTTTCTGGATCCGATTTCGCTGAGCAAAGTGGCTGCGCAGGTGGCCAAGCAAGAAAATGTTGACCTGATTTTCTGCGGCGGGCAACAGGCAGACTGGGATAGTCATGCGCTGGGAGCGGCGATGGCCGAACGATTGCAATGGCCCCAGGTGACATGGGTGAACGCACTGCAGATTGACGGGCGAATCCTGACAGGACGGCACGACGCTGAGGATGGCAGCGAAATGTTTTCTGTGCAACTGCCCGTGGTGCTGACCACGCAGCAGGGATTGAATGAGCCAAGGTATCCGACGGTACCTAATATTATGCGGGCAAAGAAGAAGGAGCTTCGAGTCGAGCCGCTGGAATTGTTCAAGGTTGAACCCAAGCTAAAAATTATCGGCGGGGAAATCCAGGTGAAGAGCCGGTTACACAAGATCCTGGACGGGAAGGATGCGACGGCTGCGGTTGCGGAACTGGTGGTTTTGCTGCGGGAAGAAGCGCGGGTGATCGCATGATCCTGATCGTTGTGGAGCATGCGAACGGGAAAGTGAGTAAGAGCACATACGAGATGGTCACGTGTGCTCGCGCCCTGGGCAGGGAAGGCCCGATTGCAGCGCTGGTGCTGGGATCTGCAACTGTTACTGTTGCAAATGAAGTTGCATGGCTGGTGGACCAGGTGCTGGTCGCAGATCACGCCGACCTGGAGCAGTATGATCCGGAGGTCTGGTCGGCCGCGGTTGCGCAGATCGCGAGCGAGGGCGAAGCGAACACCGTGCTGATCGGCGGCAGCCGAAGCGGGCGCGAGTACAGTCCGCGAGTTGCAGTCAAGCTGGATGCACCGCTGCTAGAGGATATCGTCAGCATCACACCAAAAGAAGGGGGGCTCTCAGCGGAGCGCTACACCTACCTAGCGCGAGTTACAGAGACGGTCACTACAAATGCTCCTGTGATTGTTGTTACTCCGAAGCAAGGTGCTTTTGCAGCAGCCGCACCACACGCGGAAGCGGCGGAACAGTTTGATGTCGACCTGTCGCTGCCACAGCGACGGGTGCAGATTACCGGAAAATCGAAGGAAAAGACATCGCGCATTCCACTAGCCGAGGCGGAGATTGTGGTCGCTGGGGGGCGAGGAGTGGGCAGCGCGGAGGGATTCAAAACTCTGGTCGAAGGATTAGCCGATCAATTGGGCGCCGCAGTTGCCGCGACGCGGGCGATCGTCGATGCTGGGTGGCGACCCTATTCGGAGCAGGTTGGGCAAACCGGAAAGACAGTCCAGCCAAAAGCATATATTGCCATTGGCATCTCCGGGGCGGTGCAACATCTATCCGGTATGGGAAAAAGCAAATGCATCGTTGCCATTAATAAGGATGCGGATGCACCGATTTTCAAAGTAGCGGATTACGGTATCGTCGGCGATGTGAACCAGATTGTTCCAGCAATGATTGCTGCGATTCGCAAGTAGCCCTGCCAAGGCATCGTCAATCCAGTTTCGGGGACGTGTTTGAATGCTGCCGCTTTCTCAAAAGTACGCGTTCCTGATGTTCGCGCTTGTCACTATGGCGTGGGGAGCGCACGGCTTTTTTCGACTGTATTTGCGGATCCGCCGCGGGCGTTCGGATAGCGATGTTCGAACAGATCGCATTGCGCAGAGAATCTGGGTTGCGCTTCGTACCACGTTGAGCCAGTCGCGGACGTTTAGAGAAAGACCCGTCGTCAGCATCTTCCACGCATTTATTTTTTATGGATTTGTTTTCTACATTTTGGTGAATGTTGTCGATGCCATCGCAGGCTACGCGCGCTTCGACATTTCCTCAAAAACTGTTCCGGGAGCCGCGTACAACCTGTTCGCTGACGTGTTGAGTTTTCTGGTGCTGGTAGGCGTGGTGGCGCTGGTCATTCGCAGATTCTTCCTTCCCTCACGACGAGATTTTCGATTCAATGCGAACACACTGGTGGATCCGGCCGTGCAGCGCGGATATATCAGCCTGGATTCGCTGCTGGTCTCGGGCTTCATTCTGTTCCACGTAGCAAGCCGGGCGATTGGCGCGGGCGCGCGGTTGGCGCAACGAGGCCCGGACAAATTTGAGCCCTTCGCATCGGCGCTTTCGCATCTCTTTACTCCGCAGAATGCGTATGCCTGGCGGATTTTCGGATACTGGGGTGCGCTGGGAAGCGTGCTGCTGTTTCTCGCGTATTTTCCTTATACCAAGCACGTCCACATTTTTATGGCGCCGCTGAAGTATTTTTTTGCGCGACGTTCTGGCTCGGGTGTGCTTCCGCTGATCGATACGAATCTTGAGCCTGACAGCCAGGACGCTGAAATTCCGCAGATGGGCGCGAAGCGTTTGGAGGACCTGACCTGGCCTCGCCTGGTGGATGCGTATGCATGTATCCAGTGCAATCGCTGCCAGGATGTTTGCCCAGCGACCGCGACTGGAAAATCGCTTAGTCCTGCGGCGATGGAAATCAACAAGCGGATGGAACTGAACCATCTGTCTGGAAGTCGGTCTGGATTCGAGACTGGAAAGAGTAGCCCACAGCCATTGCTGCAGTTTGCGCTAACTCCGGAGGCCGCGTGGGCATGCACGACCTGCGGCGCGTGCATGCAGGTGTGCCCGGTGCAGGACGAACAGATGCTCGACATTATCGATATTCGGCGCAACCAAGTGATGATGGAGGGTGAATTTCCAGTACAGCTTCAAACTGCATTCCGCGGGATGGAGCGCTCGAAAAATCCATGGGGAATTAACCACGACAAGCGCATGGATTGGGCCCAAGGGCTTTCGGTGAAGACAACGGAGGAAAATCCGAGGGCGGATGTTTTGTACTGGGTGGGATGCGCAGCAAGTTACGATCCACAGGCGCAGAAGACGGCGCGGGCCCTCGTGGAATTGCTGAATTATGCGGGCGTGAATTTTGCAGTACTGGGAAAGAAGGAGTGCTGCACCGGGGACAGCGCGCGTCGAGCTGGAAATGAGATGTTGTATCGAGAACTGGCGGATCATAATGTCGCGATGCTGAATGCTGTAAAGCCAAAACTCATTGTGGCAAGCTGCCCCCACTGCATGAATGCGATTGGCAATGAATATCGGCAGATTGGCGGCGCGTACAACGTAATGCATCACACGCAGTTTCTTGAATCACTCGTTTCGGCAGGGAAGCTGAATGTCGACCGACTGGATGCCAGCATTACGTACCATGACCCTTGCTATCTAGGGCGGCACAATGGCGTTTACGATGCGCCCAGAAATGTTCTGCGAGTGCTGGGAAATGAATTGCTGGAGATGGATCGGAATCGCGAGAATGCGTTTTGTTGCGGTGCCGGCGGCGCGCAATTCTGGAAAGAGGAGGAGCCGGGGAAAGAGCGAGTTTCTGAAAATCGTTTTCACGAAGCGGAGGAGCGGCTGAATTCGGCGACTGGCGCGAAGACTCTGGCGGTAGGCTGCCCGTTCTGCAAAAGCATGCTTGGCAGCACTCCAAGGAAAAACGATGCCGATGGAATTGCAATCAAGGATGTTGCAGAACTGTTGTTGGAAAGTGTGCAGAAAAAGAAAGGCATAGCAGTCGCGACCGCGTCGGTTCAAGCGCAAGCAAGCGAGCCGGGCCGCGCAGCGACAAAGACTGCGGTTGGATATGATGTCGCGGCAATTTCGAATGAACCTGGCATCATTGACCTGGGTAGATCGAATGTTCCGGTGAGTCCCGATCTGGCGCGGACCCAGGCAGTGTTGGCTCAACCAGTTCCTGAGCCCTCCGAGAAAGTTGATCGCAAAAAGTGGCGTCCCGCAGGGAAGCCCTCCGAGGCAGGCGGTGAAACATCACAGGCAGCTGGCTCTGCTCCCTCGGTGGCTCGTCAAGTTGAAAAGACAGCACGACCGGTGGAGAGAGCGGTGCCGGAGACCAGTGCAGCCACTTCGGCCGAGGCCGTGAATCCGATCGCGTCAGAGCGCAAGAAATGGCAACCCAAGCCGAAGGGCGAGTCCAGGTCATGAAATGCGCAAAGAGTGACCGTCGCGCTATCGGATTTCATTGGGAGTATCGAGATGGCGAATCAAGCCTTAACGCATTCTATTGAAATTGCGTTGAACGACCGCGTGTTTGTATTGACTGGCGCCGGGATCAGCGCCGAGAGCGGATTGCGTACATTTCGCGACAGCAATGGATTGTGGGCCGGGTACCAGGTGGAGACCGTCGCGACTCCAGAAGGCTGGGACGCGAATCCGGAATTGGTGTGGCAATTCTATTCGCAGCGCAGAAGAGAGGCGCAGGCCAGCCAGCCGAACGCTGCGCACTATGCGCTGGCACAGTTGGAGAAACAGATCGGAGATCGCTTTTTTCTCTGTACTCAAAATGTCGATGATTTGCATGAGCGGGCAGGCTCACAGAACCTGGTCCACATGCACGGGGAGCTTTTCAAGTCTCGATGCGAAGTGGATTGCGGCGCTTCCGTCATTGAGGACAATCATAGTTACAATTCCATCCGCGAAATTCCGGCCTGCGCCTGCGGATCGCGTTTACGGCCACACATCGTGTGGTTTGGAGAAGTTCCACTGGAGATGACACGCATTCAGCATGAGATTGATCGCTGCTCTGTCTTGGTGGTGGTGGGCACTTCGGGCGCGGTGCATCCTGCGGCAAGTTTTGTGCATTGGGCGAAGGTGCGCCGGGGAACTCCGGCTCGAACCTACTATGTGGGCCCGGAAGAGCCGTTGAACGTAAACGCATTTACCCACATCATTCTTGGTAGGGCGGGAGAGAAATTGCCGGGGCTTTTCAAGATTTCCTAGTACGCCCATCCTGATTGTGGTCTCCGGCTGCAATTTCAGGCTGCGAAAACGACAATTATACTTGTCTGCTTGACAAGCCAGAGCGGCGAACCATAGCCTCTCTCCACGAGGCGCTTCCCTGGATTTCCGAATGTCGCGGGTAACGGAAACAAGGAACCACCTCATCTATACACTCAAGGAGTTCTCGCATGACGAAGAATAATGTAATTCGCACGCTCGTGATGTGTTCCGTGATGGCTGGCACTTCCATGATGTTTGCTCAAGGTCCTGCGCAAAATATCGACCCAAATAAACACTCCCACCTGGCCTCCGCCCAGGCATCGATTGCACACGCCTATCAAAAAATCGATGCTGCGCAACAGGCAAACAGAGATCGGCTCGGCGGCCACGCTCAAAAGGCCAAAGATTTACTGGTCCAGGCGTCACAGGAATTAAAGGCTGCGGCGGAGTACGCGAACCATCACAAGTAGTTTCTGAAGATGGCGGCAGGGTGGAGCGCAAGGCTCCGCCCCGTGCTGCATCTGCGGCCTTACGCTCTTGCTCGAAGTCTTCGACGCCATGCTGGAACACGATCAATTTGGTTGTTCGCGCGGAATCCAGAGTTGGACATGACCGAGGTTTTTTAATTGTGATGCGGTGCTCGATGGGGCCGATATCGGCGCGCACTTGCCACACCCAGATCAGTCGCAATGGTATGGGCCGCGCGTTATAGACAAGGCCGATTGCGCGTGCATTGCTGTGACTCGCGGCTGGATCCAGAGTCCATTTCAGCGGGATGCGTTTGCCGTTCCGCCAGATGAAGGGCAAGAGTGATTCGTGTGAGTCATTTATCCACTTCTATCCGTCGGCGCCTTTCAGTATCGTCACTCGCGGGGCACTTGAAAATGCTTCGAGTGTGGTCGAAGTTTGCTGGGTGCGAAGATGTGCGTGAATGGGAGCGGCTGATTCGGCTCTCGTAGGCATGTAGCAGAAAATCGCACAAAAGAAAAGTTGGGTTGCCCATTGTTTCCAATTCATACAGAGTGCCTATTCGTGCTCACCAGTTCCCTCGACCAGTGTGACAAAGCGATCGGCGGCTCGATCTTTGCCTGTGAAATGAAAGACCTCATGCAATCCGCTCGGCCAGCGCACAGCGATGCGGTCGATGGTGGAGGCAGAGCCTAGCCCAAAGTGCAAACGAAGATCGCTGCTGGAGATGTAACTGGAACCACTTCGCACCTCATGCATCCACTTATGATTGCCAGCAAACACGGTCACCTGCGCGCCGATGCCATCGCGATTGGACCTT
>Ga0335075_10007898_pt1 | contig 16333 bp, 14 predicted proteins | sample Lox_Sample_24_FD_206723 | JGI IMG/M metagenome (GOLD analysis project Ga0335075, IMG submission 206723) | Soil microbial communities from Loxahatchee National Wildlife Refuge, Florida, United States - Lox_Sample_2.4 | ecosystem: Environmental > Terrestrial > Soil > Wetlands | place: USA... | reverse complement strand
GGGCGGGGTTTACTTCCGTGTGGTCTGCAGGGGGTTTGGCTGCAGCGGGCCGAGCGGGCCCGGGCCGGCCAGCACCTCCTTGGCCTTGGCCAGCGGGTCGGCGGGTGCGCGCAGCAGGGACAGCGCCACCCGTCCGTGGGCGCGCGCCGTGAGCACGACCACGTAGTTGAAGATCAGGAACAGGACCAGGAAGCAGGCGGCGGCGAGCAGCGCCGTGGGCACGCTGTCGACGAACAGGCCCACGCTGCCGGGCCCGTGCGGCCCGTGCGGGAAGTAGCCGAACGCCAGCCCGTGGATGGGCGTAGGGCTGGAGTAGCCCGCGATGTCGTTGCCGCGCGGCGCCCAGTACCAGATCGGCACCGTGATCCCGGCCAGGAACGTCAGCCAGATCGTCAGCACGACCGTGTCCAGGATGAACAACGGAGTCCAAAGACCGATAACGTACGCCCCGTCTCGCCACAGGGCCGGGTCCTTCCAGGTCGCCCTGGCCCGGGCGATGAGGCCAAGGCCCTCCGTGGAGCGGTACCCGGCGCTCGGCACCGACGCGGCGAACACCTGCCGGAGCCGGACCCGCTCGACGCCCGCGCACCAGCGCACCACCGCCGCCGCGGCGATCGCCAGCGGGATCCCGGCCAGGGTGATCGCGAACACCGCGGCCGACACGGTGGCGGACAGCGCGATCGAGAACAGCACCCAGCCGGTGACGAACACGTATCCGGCCAGGTACCAGGCGGCGCGCCACGGCCCGGACGAGGCCAGCAGGCGCAGTGGGTTGCGATCCAGATTCAGCGTGGTGTGGCCCAGTTCGGGGTGAGTCAGGGCGTTCATCCGACATCCCTCATCAACTGCTCGACGGCCTGCACCTTTTCAGTGAGCTTGTTCAGTTGCTCGCGTAGTTCTCCCTGGTTGGCCACCGCATCCTCGGCGAGCTTGCGGTAGTTCGCCATCGCCACCGCGTCCGCGCGGTGGCTCTGCAGCCGGAAGTACGAGGCCACGATCACCGCGATCACCGCGCCGACCACGAACACGATCCCGACCGAGATGCTGATCGCCGTGTAGTTCGCGCCGCCGGATGCCAGCGGCTCCATGCCCGTCATTTGTCGCTCTCCTCTGGGGTGCTTGCCTGTAGTGCGTCGGTGATGACCTGTGCGGTCAGCCGCAGCTCGAACGGAACCAGTTCGAAGTACTTCATCGCCTTCCCGTCCGCGGACAGTTCCAGGTGGCCGGTCACGATGCCCGCCTTCTCTAGCCGGTCCAGGTGCATGTACAGCAGCGGCCGGGAGATCCCGAGCCGCCGGGCCAGTTCGCTGACGTGCACCCGTCCCTCGGACAGCTCGGCGATGACCCGGAGCCGCAGCGGGTTGGCCACGGCGGTGAGCTTGTTGAGCAGCTCCTCCTCGCCGTACAGCGGCTCGGTCTGGGGGGTCAGCGTCGGCTCCTCGGATCGCTTGCGTTCAGCTGTTGTCTTCACCTGTCAGCTAGAACTTACATATGACCGATGAGCGTGTCAACCGACTTATCGCTGAGATGATGGGGCGATGGGAGAGCTGATCTTGCTCCGGCACGGCGAGACCCAGTGGAGCGCGTCCGGGCGGCACACCGGCCGCACCGATGTCCCGCTCACTCGTCGCGGCGAGGCGGCCGCGGCGGCGCTCGCCCCGGCCCTGGCCGGGCGGCACATCACGGCCGTGTTCACCAGCCCGGCCTCCCGGGCGGTGCGCACCGCCGAGCTGGCCGGACTGAAGGACGCCAAGCCCGATCCCGACCTGCAGGAATGGGACTACGGCGGCTACGAGGGCCTGACCACGACGCAGATCCAGGCCGGACGTCCCGGCTGGTACCTGTGGCGGGACGGGGTGATCCCGGGCGACGCCGCGCACCCGGGCGAGACCGTGGCCCAGGTCGGCGCGCGCGCCGACGCCGTGCTGGGCCGGGTCACCCCGCTGCTGGCCCAGGGCGACGTGGCGCTCGTGGCGCACGGGCACATGCTGCGGGTGCTCACCGCCCGCTGGCTGGCGCTCGAGCCGGACGACGGCCGCCTGTTCCGGCTTGACACCGGAACGTTCTCGCTGCTCGGCCACGAGCATGACCGGCCGGCGATGCACTCATGGAACGTGCCGCCCGGCGGTGAGGCGTCCGGCGAGCAGAACTCCGAGGACTAGGCCGCCGCGCGGCGCTCCCGTTCCCGCTCGCGGCGCTTGGCCGCCCGGGCCGCCGGCAGGTAGATCAGCTGCCGCGGGATGCGCGTCACCGACTGGTGCGCCATGCGCAGCGCGACGGTCGCGCCCAGGTCGGTGACCGGGCTGCCCGGCAACCCGTACATCCGGCGCGCCCAGCGCGGCAAGGTGGCGAACGCCAGCGTGTTCAGCGGCGGGACCATCAGCTTGAGCGGGAGGTACTGGGCCGGCACGTCCGGGTTGAAGGACCGCCGCAGCGCCTGCTTCGCCTCCGCGCAGGCGTACAGGCCGGGCCGGACCCGCTCGTAGTAGGCCTCGAGCGCGGCCACGCTGCCCGGCACCGTCTCCGGGTCGAGGCCGACCACGGCGGCGCTGCGGCGCTGTTCCCCGACGAACGCGTCCAGGTCCGCGGCGGACAGGCCCATGCCGCAGCGGCGGGCGATGTCCACGTAGGACCCGATCTCGCCGCAGTGCACCCAGAGCAGCAACTCGGGCTCGTCCAGCCGGAACCGGGTCCCGTCTTGGTCGATTCCGGTCAGCGACGCGTGGATCTTCCGCAGCCGCCGGCCGACCCGCTCGACCTCGGGCAGGCTGCCGTAGGTGCGCACGGCCACGAACTCGGTGGTGCGGACGAACCGGCCCCAGGCCTCGCCCGGCCTGGCGAACGAGGTGTTCTGCCAGGTGCCCCGCATGACCCGCGGGTGCAGCGCCTGCATGTACAGGGCCCGGAAGCCGGCCACCCAGATGACCGGCTCGCCCATGATCCGCCAGGTCACCGAACCGGGGCCGTACAGCCCGCGGTCCGGCAGCGGAGCGTGGGGCTCAGGCGTGGTCACGGGCACCGCCTTCCTCCGCGCTCGCTCGGTCCTTGGCCGGTTACTCCGGGCGGGTTTCCTCCTCGATCCAGCTTAGGTAGGCCGGGGCCCCGGCGACGATCGGCGTCGCGACGATCTCCGGCTCGTCGTAGCTGTGCCGCTCGGCAAGGAAGTCGGCGAGCGGCTGGTAGCGGTCGGCGGGCAGCTTGAGCATGATCAGCCATTCCTCGGCGCGCTCCAGGCCGTTCTCCCACCAGTAGGTGCTCGCGATCGGTCCGGCGACCTGGGCGCAGGCGGCGAGCCGGGCCGCCACCGCGTCATGCGCGAGCTCCATGGCCTCGGCCCGCGAGTCGGTCGTCGTCTGCACCTGCACGAAACGCGCCTCGGTGCTGGCTGCCTTGCCCTCACCCGCCATGGGAACTGATCGTACGCCCGGGAGTGTCGCCAAGGCGGCGGCTGCCGCTTATCGTGCCTGTCATCACTGGACAACTCCGGAGGACCCATGAATGGCCCGTTCTGTCTCGTCGTCAACCCGTCGGCGGGGCGCGGCCGGTCGCTGCGGGTCCTGCCGGAGGTTACCGCCGTGCTCGACGCGGCCGGCGTGGCCTATGACGTCCGGCAATCGGCGAGCCTGCCGGACGCCAGGGACATCGCCGCCGGCGCCGCGCGGCTCGGTCACGTGGTGGTGGCGGTGGGCGGGGACGGCATGGCGGGCGCGCTGGCCGGCCCGGCCGCGAGCGCGGGTGCCAGGTTCGGGATCATCCCGGCCGGGAACGGCAACGACCTGGCCCGCGTCCTCGGGATACCGTCCGGCGCGGCGGCCGCGCGGGTGCTGGTCTCCGGCCGGGCGCGCAAGATCGACCTGATCGCGGTCGCCGCCGACGGCGGGCCGGAGGAGATCGTGGCCGGCGGCGTGTACCTGGGCCTGCCCTCGGTGGCGGGCGATATCGCCAACCGGACCCGGTGGCTGCGCGGACCCGTGGTGTACCCGGTGGCCGCGCTGCGCGCGCTGGCGGGCTGGACGCCGGCCGGCTTCCGGGTCGAGGTCGGCGGCGACCCGGAACCCGCCGGGGGCGGGCCCGAGCGCGACTTCGCCGGATACGCGGTCGTGGTGGCCAACGCGGCCTACTTCGGCGCCGGGATGATGGTGGCCCCGCCGGCCGAGATCGACGACGGCCTGCTCGACGTCGTGGTCATGCGGCACGGGTCCAGGCTCGCGTTCCTGCGCGTGCTGATGAAGATCAAGAGCGGCGCGCACCTCGGCCTGCCCCTGGTCAGCACGGCGCGCGGCGCGGAGGTGACGGTCACGGTCGGCCGCGACCTGCCCGCGGCGGCCGACGGTGAGACCCTGGCCTGCGCCGCGCCGCTGCGCTCCGGGGTCACGCTGCGGATCCGGGCCGTGCCCGGTGCGCTGCGCGCCCTGGTGCCCAGCGGGACCTGACGGGCTGCTCCGGGACCACCCCGCCCGCCCGCCGGGACCGGCAGGCGGGCGGGGAAGGCTTAGCTCACGGTCGGTGTGCCGGTGCCGGTGGCCATCGCGAAGATGTGCATCTCGGTCTGACCGAACGAGCCGGGCAGGGACGGCAGCGTCACCGAGGCCACGGTCTTGCCCGCCTGGAGCGGGACCGAGGCGAAGTAGACGCTGACCGGATGCGAGCCGCTGGGGTTGCTCTGGTTCCAGCTCGAGGTCGTGGTGACGACCTGGTCGCCGGTGGCCGGAGCGTTGGAGTACCAGTCGGCCATGTTGAGCGTGAACGACTGGCTGGTCCCGTCGGTGTAGTTAACCGTGATCGTGCCGGTCGCGGTCCCGTTCTGGCCGGCGCCAAGGAGGCCGAGATCGGTCCCCGAGCCGGACAGGTTCACGGTCTGGCCGTCGGCGACCACGTTGTCGTTGGTCGCCGACGGGACGTCCGGCCAGGTGAGCGTGGTGCCGCCCACGGTGACCTGGCCGCCAGGAGTCAGCGGGGTCGGCGTGCCGGCCGCCAGGGCCTGCGCCGAGTAGCTGTCACCGCCCAGGTCGAAGTTGCCTCCGGCCGGGTTGGAGTTGTCGCTGATCCCGGGATTGTCGTTGGTCGCCGCCAGGGAGGCGTACGGGACGGCCACGGTGGTGGACCCGACGACCCGGGCGGACCCGGAGCTCACCGTCGCGGTGAGCGTGTGGCTGCCCGGCGTGGCGTCGGCCGGCGGGGTCACGTGGAAGCTGGCCGTCACGGTCTGGCCCGCGCCGATGGTGGTCGGCGTGTGCCCGGCCGAGGTCACCGCCCAGCCCTTGGGGGCGGACAGCGCGAACCTGGCTCCCGGCATCGCGTAATCGCCGTGGTTGACCAGGGTCACGCTGACCGTGGCCGTGCTGCCCGGCTCGACGACCGACGGAGCGGAGACCGTCGCGTAGCGGGCGCCGATGCTGCGGGTGACCGTGAAGCCGCCGTGCAGCGGGAGGTTGGCCAGGGCCGAGGAGTCGCCCACGTACACCTGGAACTGCCCGTCGGGCAGCACCCAGCCGTTGGCCGCGTCGTCCCAGTAGGACAGGCTGTGGCCGCTCAGCTTGAAGCGCACGGTGGTGGACTGGCCCGGCCGCAGGGTGACCTTCTGGTAGCCCTGGAGCTGGCGCGGCGGCTGGGCCGCGCTGGCCGGGTCACCCAGGTAGAGCTGGGCCACGTCCGAGCCGGCGACCCGCCCGGTGTTGGTCACCGTGGCCGACACCGTGACCTGCGTGCCGGACTGGCCGTTGCACCGGCAAGCGGTCGCGCCCGGGTTCGAGGTGGAGTTCTGCACCTGGTTGGGCGTGACCGTGAGATGGCTGTAGGAGAAGTGGGTGTAGGACAGCCCGTACCCGAACGGGAACAACGGGGTCTCGTTCTTCGCGTCGTAGTAGCGGTAGCCCACGTCGATGCCCTCGGAGTAGAGCACCTGCCCGTTCACGCCCGGGAACTGCGCCGGGGTCGACGCGGGCACCTGGGACAGGTCGGTCGGGAACGTGACCGGCAGGTGGCCGCTCGGGTCGACCTGGCCGAACAGCACCGCGGCCAGCGCGGTCCCGTTGCTCTCGCCCGGGTACCACGCGTCGACGACCGAGGCGACCTGGTTGATCCACGGCATGACCACCGGGGCGCCCGCGTTGATCACGACCACCGTGTTCGGGTTGGCCGCGGCCACCGCCGAGATCAGCTCGTTCTGGGCCGAGGGCAGGTTCAGGCTGACCCGGTCGACCGCCTCGGACTCGGTGTCATCCGACACCACGACGACGGCGGTCTTGGCCGCCTTGGCCGCGGCGACCGCCGAGGCGATGCCCGGCGCCAGCTGCGACGGCGTCGCCCAGCTCAGGTTGGCCGACTCGCCGCCGCCGGACAGCGTCAGCGTGTAGGTCTGGCCCGCCACCAGGTTCACGCCCACCGAGTAGGTGGACACCGGCGGGGTGCCCGGGTTGGCCAGGATCGTCTGGCCGTTCAAGGACAGGTTGACCGTGGTGTAGCAGCCGCAGGGGTTCTGGAAGGCCAGCACGTAGGTGCCGGTCTCGGGGGCGGTCAGGGTTCCGGTGTAGCTCCCGCCGAAGCCGGTCGGGGCGTACGCCGGGGTGAGATTCGTGCTCGGGATCGGGGTCAGCGAGGTGTCGGTCGGCAGGCCCTGGGTGTAGCTGACCGAGGTCCCGCTTCCGGCCGCGGCCTGGATGCCCTGCAGCGGCGTCACGTTGAACGTCGACGTCACGTACGCGCTGCCGCCTCCGGTGTCGACCGGGGAGGCCGAGGCCGCCGGGCCGATCACCGCCACGCTCCCGCCGTGGCTGGCCGACAGCGGCAGCGTGCCGCCGCTGTTCTTCATCAGCACCGTGCCGTCCTCGGCCACCTCGGCGGACACCGCCTGGTGGGCCGGGGTGGTCACGACCGAGCTCGTGGTGCCGGTCGGCGGGTTGTTGAAGTCGTTGAACCGGAACATCTCGGTCAGCGCCCGGGACACCATCCCGTTCAGCGTGGCCATGCTGACCTCGCCGGACTGCACCGCCGCCTCGAGGTCCGCGCCGTAATACTGGGGCGCGGGCATCTCCTGGTCCGTGCCGGCTTCGGCGGACTGCAGGGTCGAATGCATGGCCTGGTAGTCCGACGTCACGTAGCCGGGGAAGGCCCACCGCTGGTCCAGCGTGGTCTTCTCGAGGTACTGGTTCTGGCAGGCGGGCTGGCCGTTGATCGTGCTGTAGGAGCACATCACCGAGGCCGCCTTGGCCTCCTGGGTCGAGGCCCAGAACCCCGGCAGGTAGATCTCATGCAGCGCCTCGTTGCTCACGATCGCGTTGTCGGCCGGGCTGTTCCTGTTGGTCTCCTGGTTATACACGGCGTAGTGCTTGACCTGGGACTGCGTGCCCGTGCTCTGCACCCCGTCGATGAACCCGACGGCGGTCTGCGAGTTCAGGTACGGGTCCTCGGTGTAGGCCTCGAACTCCCGGCCCCAGCGCGGGTCGCGGTCGATGTTGATGGTCGGGCCCAGGTTGACCGTCGCGCCCTTGCCCCGCTCCTCGGCCCCGACCACCTGGCCGTACTGCTTGGCCATCGACGGGTCGAAGGTCGCGGCCAGGGAGGCCGCCGACGGCATCTGGGTCACCCCTTGCAGGCCGTCGCCCACGCCGACCGGGCCGTCCTCCTCGTTCTGCGACGGGACGCACAGGCTCGGGATCGCCGGGATGTAGAACACGTAGGGCTCACTGAACCCGCCCCCGGTCACCTCGTTGATCTTGTCGGCCAGGGTCATCTGGGACAGCAGCATGCTGACCCGCTGGCTGATCGGCAGCGACTGGTTCAGCCACGGGCACGCCGCGTCGGAGGCGGCCCGTGACGTTCCGGCCGCCGAGGCCGCGCTGCCGGCCAGGGCCAGCGCGGCGGGAACGACGACGGCCAGCACTCCCGCCAGCGCCATTCTCGGGAAACGGCGCCTGCCGCGCCACACAGATGGGATCAGCCTCATGGCGGCCTCCGATGTCGGGACCTGCTAGTCGGACCATCCCCCCCGACGGAACAGCCTTGTCCTCTGGCGCGCCGATGCCAATACCGTCCGCCGCCGATGGCGAGAAATATTTCGATAAAAATGGCGCGTAGCCCCCGTCCCCGCCTGCCCGCGCCGCCGCCCCGGCCAGCCCGGGCCCCCGCGCCGACAAGGCCGCCTCAGCCCGAGCCCCACCCGGCTCGCTGGCAACTTTCGCCACACCCGTCGCCGGTCCGACCAAGATCATTCCGACCTCTTACACTTCCCCGGGGTATAAAACGGTCAAATGGGCTGATCAACTCCCTGGAACGCGTGAGATGTCGGTGGCGGCGGGCATTCTGGCGGCGTGAGCGACCTTAAATTGCCCCGATTCGGGGAGCGCCATCGCGCAGCTACGGCGCGACGCCAGGCTGCGGCAGGCCGGTTTCGAGGTGGTGCACTTCACCTGGGACGACATCGTGCGGACCCCGGGCTATGTTGCCGCCTCGCTCAGGGAAGCCTTCCGGCGGGGCGCCGCGGGCGGTCAGGCGGTCGGCTCGTAGCGGCGGAGTGCTGGTAGGCGCCTTCCCGTGGTCAGCCGGCCGGGTCGTAGTAATGGGCGTATTGCCAGGCGCCTTTCTTGATCAGCAGCTCTTCGGTCAGCGCCGGGAACCGGGCGGGCGACAGCGCGGCCAGGCCCGGCGGCTCGTCCCCGCTGATCCAGCGGGCCAGGGCCTCGCCGATAGCGGGCGAGGAGGAGAACCCTGAGCCGTTGCAGCCGCTGGCCACCCACAGCCCGGGCGCGTCCGGCACCGGACCGATCACGAACCGGCCGTCCGGGCTCATCGTGAACAGGCCGCCGCGGTGTTCGGCGACGGGGGTGGTGCTGGCCAGCGGCGCCTCGCGGGCCACCTGGGCCGCCATGGCCTCCAGCACCCCGAGATCCAGCGGCAGGTCAGCGGTGCGGAACGCGGACGGCTGGTCTGCGGGATCGAACGGTAGCGGGTCCGCCTCGAACCCCCCGAACATCAGGCCGCCGCGGGCCGGCCGCAGGTAGACGGCCGCGTCGACCACCCGGGTGATCGGCTCGGCCGGGTCCAGGTCCGCCAACGGCTCGGTGATGAGCAGCTGGTGACGGACCGGGGCGACCGCCACCCCATTCCCGGCGCCGGCCAGGGCCGCCACCTGCCGCACCCAGGCGCCCGCCGCGTCCACCACGGCCACGCCGGCTTCGATGGGACGCGTCGTGGTCTGCACCCCGGTCACCCGGCCACCCGAGACCGGCAGGCTGAGCACCTCCTCGGATTCGAGCACCTCCACTCCGTGTCCCGCGCAGGCCGCCAGGTAGGAGCGGACCAGGCTCATCGGCTCCTCGATATAGACGTCCTCGGGGCACCACAGCGCGAACTCGTCCCCGGACCCGCGGTAGTAAGACACCCGCCGGGCCAGGTGGGCTGTATCGGCTTCGCGCACGTCCGCGCCCCAGGACCGGGAACCGGCGGCCTCGGCGTCGAGGTAGGCCCGGTGCCGTGCGGTGCGCGCGACCAGGAAGCTGCCGCTACGGGTCACGGCCAGCTCGGCACCGGCCCAGTCGCCGAAGCTCACGGCCAGGTCGATGCTGCGCCGGGCCAGCTGGGTGCGTAGCTCGTCGGCCTGCACCGACTTGAACAGGCCGGCGGCCCGCCCGGATGCCTGCGAGCCCGCGGCATCCCGTTCCACCACCACCACCGAATGCCCGAGCAGCGAGCAGTGCAGCGCCGTGCTGAGCCCGAGCGCCCCGGCCCCGATCACGACCACATCGGTCTTCATGGGGCCAGTGTGCCCCGGCCGGCGGGTTGCGGTCACTTGGAGATCAGGTGCTCGTCGGCGGGCTCGCCGAGCAGCGCGCGGCACATCGTGTCGAGCATCAGGGCCAGGTCGGCGTAGCGCTCCGGCGACCAGTCGGACAGCAGCCGCTCCAGTCCGTCCCGGCCCGCGGCAAACAGCCGCTCGGCCGCCTCATCGCCGCTACTGGTCAGCTCCAGCGTGCCGTCGTCGCGGCGCACGTAGCCCGCCTGGACCAGCCGGTCCACGTACGGCCGGCCGTGCTCGACGGTAACGCCCGCCTGGCGGGCCAGGTCGGTCCCGGCCACCGGGCCGTTCTTGGCCAGCCGGGCCAGCACCCAGCAACTCCCGGCCGGCAGGCCAAGCCCGCTGAGCTCGGCCAGGCGCGTGTAGCCCTGCCTGCGCAGGTCGCCGTCGGCCAGCCGCAGCAGCGCACGCTCGATCTCGGCGACCGACGACCGGTGCGCCGACGCCGCGCCCAGCCCTTCACCGATGTCCGAGGCACCCGCGGTGGCCCGCAGCGGCACCTCGCGCAGGAACCAGGTGAGCACGAAGGTGGCGGCCGCTATCGGCACGGCGCCCAGAAACACCGTGTGGAAGGACAGCACGTACGAGTGCAGGATCGCGGCGTGCAGCGGCGCGGGCAGCCGCTTCAGCGCCGCCGGGTTGGCCTGGGCCGCGGCCGGATTGAAGCCAGGCGGCAGCGCCGTGCCGTGCAACGTCGCAGCCAGGTTGGCGGCCAGGCGGCTGGAGAAGATCGACCCGAAGATGGCCACACCGAACGACCCGCCGATCGTGCGGAAGAACGTGACACTCGACGTGGCCGTCCCGAGATCCGCGTAGTCGGCCGAGTTCTGCACGGCGATGACCAGCACCTGCAGGATCAGGCCGAGCCCGAACCCCAGCACGGCGAAGTACACGTCCAAGACCACGGACGTGGTCGTCTCGGTGAGCGTCGAGAGCAGGTAAAGGGCGAGGGTCATCGCCGCCGTGCCCACGATCGGGAACACCTTGTACCGGCCGTACCGGGAGATGAACTGACCGCTGGCTATCGAGGTGACCAGCAGGCCGAGCACCATCGGCAGCAGGTACACGCCGGAGATGGTCGGCGTCACCCCGCGCACGACCTGGAGGTACAGCGGCAGGAACGCGGTCGCGCCGAACAGCGCGAATCCGGCGCCGAAGCTGATGCCCGAGCCGACCGAGAACACCGGGTTCCGGAACAGCCGCCGCGGCAGCACCGGTTCCGCGGCCCGTCCGGCCGACAGCCACCAGCCCACGGCCAGGATCACCGCTCCGGCGCCGAGCCCGAAGACCTCAGGGGACAGCCACGGATAGGTCGTGCCGCCCCATGAGGTCAGCAGCACCACGCAGGTCGCCGACGCGGCCAGCAGCGCGGTCCCGAGATAGTCGATCTTGTGCGCCTGGGTGGCCGCGGTGGTCGGCAGCACGATCGCGATCGTCACCAGCGCGAGGATTCCGATCGGCAGGTTGATGTAGAACACCCAGCGCCAGCCCAGGTTGTCGACGAAGAACCCGCCGAGCAGCGGCCCGGCCACGCTGGCCACGCCGAAGACGGCGCCGAACGCGCCCTGGTACCGGCCCCGGTCCCGGGGCGACACCACGTCGCCGACGATGGCCTGGGCCAGCACGATCAATCCCCCGCCGCCCAGGCCCTGCAGCGCGCGGAAGCTGATCAGCTCGAGCATGTTGCGGGACACGCCGCACAGCGCCGAGCCGACCAGGAAGATCACGATCGCGGCCTGGAACAGGCGCTTGCGTCCGTACTGGTCGCCGAGCTTGCCCCACAGCGGGGCCGACACCGTGGTGGCCAGCAGGTACGCGGTTATCACCCAGGACAGGTGACTGAGGCCGCCGAGGTCGCCGACGATCGTCGGCAGCGCGGTGGCAACGATCGTCTGGTCCAGCGCCGCCAGCAGGATGGCCAGCATCAGCGCCGCGTAAACAAGGACCAGGCCACCGCGGGGAGTTACCGCGGGGCGGGCCTCGGGGGCGTCCGGCATGCACCGTTCTTACCCGCTACAGGGCGGACTCTCCCGGCCAGGGTAGGAGTGCGGTGGGCGCCCGGGTACGGGCGCGTCCGGGCCGGGAGCGCCGGGGTCAGCACCCCGCGGTGCGGGCGCGACGCCGGCGCAGGGGTGGCGGCGCCGGCGTCGCGCCGGCAACACGGCTGTGACGGCGCCTCCACCCGGCGCGGGGAGGCGCCGCCACGTTCACGTGACGGGGCGATCAGTACCCGTAGCCGCCACCACCGCCGCTGCTTCCGCCGCTGCTGCCGCCGCTGCTTCCGCTGCCGGAGCCCGACGACGTGGCCTTGATCTTGGCCCCGGAGGCGGTCATCGCCCACCACAGCCCGCCGGACGTGTTGATGCCGTTTCCGGTGTCCGCGCCCGCGCTGGTGTCGGACTTGAAGGTGTAGAGCGGGTGGCCGTCGTAGGTGGCCTGGACCGTGCCGTTGGCCCGGGTGATCGTGCCGAGCTGGCCGGCCAGCTTGACGCCGGGGGCCAGCGTGGGGGTGCCGGTGACCGGCGGCCAGTAGGTGGCGCAGGTGCCATTGCAGTTCGACTTGGTCGCGGTATCGATCGCGAACCAGTAGAGGACGAACCCCTGGGCGTCGGTGAGCACCTTCTTGCCGCCGATCATCGTGAACTTCAGTCCCGATGCCGTGGGGGCGGCATTGGCACTGCTGCCCGAATTGGCGGCCGCCTGGTTGTTGGTCGTGCTCGAACTGCTCGGCGTGGAGGAACTGCCGCCCCCGCCACATGCCGCAAGCCCAACGACGGCGGCAGCGGCAAGTCCGGAAGCCGCCAACCATCGATTACGCATCGTATCCACTCCATTCGCTACGGTTACCCGCTCCGTGCGTACAACCAAGACACGTACGCCTCGCCGGAATCGTTCAACCCTTGTTCAGATAGCGTCAGGCGGCTATCCGATGGCAAAGCCAGGCGAGGGAGAGCGGGTACCGGTATTCGATCGCGCCGTGGCCCGCATCGAACAGTTCGAACCTGATCACGTCGTCGGCCACGCCGATCTCACGCAGCGCCCCGCGGAACGCCTCGGCGCCGAGGTCCAGGTTGAACTCGTCCCTGGTGCCCGCGTCGATCCAGATCGCCCGCAGCGACCGGAGGGCCGCGGCGTACCTGGGCACCATCCGGACCGGGTCCCAGTCCAGCCAGCGCTGCCACACCTCATCGCGGATCGCGCCGGTGCGCGGGTCGAACGGCAGCTCCACCGACCCGTCCTCGTGCGCCGAGAAGCACGCCGCGACCCCGAGCACCCCGAGCAGGACCATGTCGGCCTCCTTGGTGAAGGCGACCCGGGACCGGAACTCCTCCCACCAACGCCAGATGTCGGCGTCGTAGTCACGCAGCAGCCGGACCGCCTTGGCGAAATCCGAGAGGTACAAGAGCTCGTAGAGGGCGTCGCCCGCGTGCGTGGCCAGCGCGCCGAACAGGTCCGGGCGCAGCATGGGCGTGATCATCGCCCCGAACCCGCCGCTGGACTTACCCATGATCGCCCGGTGCGCGGGCTCGGGGAGCGTCCGGTAGCGCCCGTCCACCCACGGGACGACCTCATCGCACAGATAAGAGTGGTAGCGGCCGGTGCCGGGCGAGTCCACGAACTGGCTGCCCCCGTAGGAGGTCCACGCGTCCACGTAGACCACCAGCGCCGGGGGTGCCTGCGCGCGTGCGAACACCGCGTCGGCCGTCTCGGGGAACGGCTGCCGGAACGGGACGCGGTTCCGCCACATCTCCAGGTGGCCCGTGTAGCCCTGGATCACGTAGACCACGGGATAACGGCGGCCGGGGTCATCGTCGTACCCGGGCGGCAGATACACCCACAGCGGCCGCTCGCAGGGGTCCCCCAGCGGGTTATCGCGCAGCAGCTCACTGACGATCACGTGCTCTTCGAGCCGGCCGGCCAGCTCGGCGGACCAGGGCAGCATGAAACCTCCAGCGGAGTCCCGGTTGGCTCCCCAGTCTGTCACGCGACCGGATTGGCCACCCGGGCCAGAAAGAGCGGCTCCCCGGTGGCGTCGTCGGCGACCAGCAATAGGTACGGCCGGTCGAAAACGACCCGGGCCGACGGCACCGGCTCGGCGCTGGGCAGGATGCCGACCCCGGTCGCCGCGCTGGCCACGGTGCCCTTCTCCGCCACGGCCAGGGTGGCCGCGTGTACCACCGCCCCGATACAGCAGGCCTGCCGGGAGAGCCCGCTGAAGTCGGCGTCGCCGCCGAACGCGATCCCCATGCCCAGGCCGGTCAGCAGCTCGCGCAGGCTGGCCGACGAGCTGAGGCTGACCTTGGGCAATGCGATCGCGACCCGGCGGGCCGGCTTGGTCAGTGCCGTCTGCATCCGGGCCAGGGCGGCCGGAGCCAGCGCCGGGCAGCCGCCGGACCCGGAAGCGGGGGGCGGCAGCAGCGCGATCATCGACAGCTTGCCGCCGCGATACGGGAGCGACACCGCCGTCCACCCTTCCGACGTGCTCACCCGGAACCCGTTGCCGTGCATGAACTGCGCGCTGACGTGTGCTCCGGCCGCGGTGGTGAACGGCCCGGGCGTGGTCTGGCTGGCCTGGAACGGCGCGGCCCAGGCCGCATGCAGGTACAGGGCGTCGGTCAGCACCCACCCGCTGCCGCCCACCTGGGCCGGCGACAGCAGGTGCGGGATGTGGCCGCGGGTGGCCGCGTCGATCGAGGCGTTGATCTGCCGGACCGCCCGGCCGGGATCGGACAGCAGCGGGACCCGCCACAGGCCCGCGCCGTAACCGGTCGCCACGTCGTTCAGATAGCCGCGCTCGGTGGTCAGCGACGGGTCGGCCCAGACGTGATCGCTGCCGGCCACGGTGACGCCGGGCCCGTTCAGCCCGCGCACCGCCGCCGACCGCGCGTGCAGGCCCGCCAGCAGCGCCGGCCCGGCGGGCGGCAGGTGCAGCACCCGCGCCATGGCCGAGGCGGTGGCACCGCGCGCGCCCAGATAGGCCAGGCCGAGCCCGGTGGCCAGGCTCTCCGGCGAGAGCACGACGTTGCCCGTCGGGGCCTGACGGCACCAGGCACCCAGCACGTCGAGCCCGAAGGCGGTGTCCGCGGCCCCGTAAGGCCGCGGGTCGGCGGCCGGCACCCGGAACGCCACCCCTCGGGTGACTCCGGGCGCCGGCGGTGCCGGGCTCGCCGCCGACCCGCACCCGGCGGCCAGCAACGCGATCGCGGCGGCGCCCGCCGCGAGCCGCAGCCTGTCCCTCATGTCCGATCAGACGGCCAGCGATCCGGGCGCGTTGCATCGGCGGGCAGGTTTCCGGGGCGACCAGGCATCGAACGCGGGCAGGCCGGGTACGCGCAGCAGATGGCTGAGATCACGATACGAGTGAACGGGACCGGCGTCCCGCTGAGCGTGGACCCGCGGACATCGCTGCTGGACCTGCTCCGTGAGCGGCTCGGGCTGACCGGCACCAAGAAGGGCTGCGACCACGGGCAGTGCGGGGCGTGCACGGTGCTGATCGACGGCCGGCGGGCCAACGCCTGCCTGGCCCTGGCGGTCGCGCAGGACGGGTCCGACGTCACCACCGTGGAAGGCCTCGCGCCCGACGGTGACGGCGAGCTACACCCGTTGCAGGCCGCGTTCATCGAGCGCGACGCGTTCCAGTGCGGCTACTGCACGCCCGGGCAGCTCTGCTCGGCCACCGGGATGCTGGCCGAGAGCGGGCCGAGCGCGGTGACCGCTGACCTCGCCGAAGACCCTCGGCTGACGCGCGCGGAGATCAGGGAACGGATGAGCGGCAATCTTTGCCGCTGCGGCGCTTACGTCAACATCGTCGCCGCGATCGAAGACGTCGCCGGCTCCGGGGCACGGGCCGGGGATGGGGTGAGCGCCGCGGCCAGGGATATGGCCGGAGCCAGAGGCAGCGCCGGGGCCGGGGAGGGGGCCAGATGAAGACGTTCGCGTACGATCGCGCGCGCGATGTGGCCGGAGCCGTCGCCGGGTTCCGGCCGGGAACCATGTACCTGGGCGGCGGGACCAACCTCGTCGACCTGATGCGGCTCGGCGTGGCCGAGCCCGAGTACCTGGTGGACGTGAGCAAGCTGCCGCTGCGCGCGATCGAGGCCGATGGCGATGGCGTGCTGATCGGCGCCGCGGTGCGCAACAGCGACCTGGCCGCGCACCCAGTCCTGCGGGAGCGGTACCCGATGCTGGCCCGCGCGGTGCTGACCGGAGCGTCCGGCCAGGTGCGCAACATGGCCACGGTCGGCGGCAACCTGCTGCAGCGCACCAGATGCTCCTACTTCCAGGACGTGACCAAGGCCTGCAACAAGCGGCGGCCTGGCTCGGGCTGCCCGGCGATCGACGGCGATCACCGCAACCTGGCGATCCTCGGGCACTCGAGCGACTGCGTGGCCACCCACCCGTCGGACATGGCGGTCGCCCTGGCCGCCCTGGATGCGCGGGTGCACGTAACCGGCCCGGAAGGAGCACGGGTCATCGCGATGCCCGGCCTGCACCGGCTGCCAGGCACCGAGCCGGACCGCGACACCGTGCTGCGGCCCG
>Ga0335075_10007897_pt1 | contig 16333 bp, 12 predicted proteins | sample Lox_Sample_24_FD_206723 | JGI IMG/M metagenome (GOLD analysis project Ga0335075, IMG submission 206723) | Soil microbial communities from Loxahatchee National Wildlife Refuge, Florida, United States - Lox_Sample_2.4 | ecosystem: Environmental > Terrestrial > Soil > Wetlands | place: USA... | reverse complement strand
GTCATCGTGAACATCCCCGGCGATTCCGGGCCGGCCCAATCCGATGACCGAAATTCACCGAGAGCGACGTTCCACGCTCACGACGAGTGACGCGCAACATCTGGTGGTCTCGGGCCGGCGTCCCCCGCGACGGCGGCATGGCCGACCTGCTCGCCGAAGCCAAGGCGCCGCTGCCCCGGTTCGCCGCCGTCGTCTGCGAGGACATCGAGCGGTCCGGGCGGGACACGTTCAACGCGCTGAGACTCGAGCGGGAACTGTCCGACCAGGGAATCCTGCTGTTCGCCACCGACGAGCCCGCCAACATCGAAGGCGTCAACGCCACCACTGTGCTCGTGCGCCGCGTGAAGCAGGATGTTGCCGCCAGCAAGCTGTCCATCCCGACGATCACCTGGCGGCTCAACGCTGATCTGGCCGCCTACCCCGCCCCGGGGGATGGCACCGGGTGGACCGAATCCAGCGTCGCCGCGATCTTGCGCAACCCCAAGTACACCGGGTACATGGTGTTCGGCCGCACCCGCAAACCACGCGGCCGCAAAGCCCGCCCCGTCCCCCCCGACCAGTGGATTTGGTCACCCCCCCGTGCACCCGCCGCTGACCGGCAAGGCCACCTGGGATGCTGCGCAGGCCATCGCCGCCGAACGCGGCAACACCCGCGACCCGGAGATGCCCACCAGCCAGCCCGGGTACCGCTACCCGCTGCGCTCCAGGGTGCGCTGCAACGCCTGCCAGCACCGCATGCTAGGCATCCGCCGCCCCAGCCCCACCAAGAACGACCCCGACGGGATCAACACCTACTACAAGTGCCCCTACAACCCGTCCAACCCGCGCCACACCGCCGCGCACCCCGCCCACCCCCTGTCCTCGGTCTCGGTCCGCCAAGACCTCCTGCTACGGGGCATCAGCGGTTTCCTGGACGACTACGTGTTCGGCCGCGACCGCGCCGCCCACCTCGCCACCCTCATCCCTGCCACCAGCACCGGCCAGGCCGACCGCCGGCAGGCCCGCGCCGCCGGACTGCGGGCCGAGCTTGCCCGCATCGAGACCGCGCAGTCCGGGCTGCTGACCGAGCTTGAGGACCTCGGCCCGGACACCAGCCCCGCCGCCACCGCCTACCGCCAGCGGATCCGCGCCCGCAACGCCTAGCTGCACGACCAGCGCACCCGCGCCGAAACCCAGCTCGCCGACCTCGCAACCGCCACCACGCCGACCCCGCACCGAACGACAACCAGCCCAGCCCCATACCCTCAGCCCAGCCCGCCGCACCCGCCGTCTGTGGGGAGTTGGCGCAAGGCTCTATACCACACGTAATGCACCGGGAGCATGTAGAAGGCGGTCAGCGGGAGCGCCTTTCGGGGGTCGCGCTCCAGTCCCGGCGGGCCAGCTCGAACGCGTCCCCCCCACCGGCCCGCCTGCGCGTCAGCACGCCGTGGTCGGCGAGCGCGCCGAGGATCTCGCTGACCGCCGGGACGTCCAGGCCGGTCGCTTCGGCGACCTCGCCGGCGGTGACCCGGTGCCCCGCGAACTCCAGCGTGGCGACGGCCTCGTAGACCTGCGTATCGAGATCGGTGAAGGTTTGCGCGTCCACGTACGGCTGGTCACCGCGGTTCCACCGGGCACCCCGGTCGGCCCGGTCGCCCTGGCTGACCCGCCGCATCCGGTCGCCCGGCTCGTGGTCGTTCTCGGCTGACATGGCTATCCCCCGTTCCCCGTGGCGCTGCCATGATGACTGCCCTGCGTGGGCCCGATCATGCCGGCCAGCAGCTCGGCCAGGTGGATCCCCGCACGGCCCAGGTGGCCGGCCTCGATCTGGGTACGGCAGGAGAACCCGTCGGCGAGAATGGCCGTTCCGGCGTCGGCGCCGGCGACGGCAGGCCACAAGCCGTGCTCGGCGCAGGCCACCGAGACGTCGTAATGGCCGCGCTCGAAGCCGAAGTTCCCGGCGAGCCCGCAGCACCCGCTGTCAAGGACGTCGACGTCCACGCCGCAGTCCCGCAGCAGTTGCTGATCGCGGTCGAACCCGAGGATCGCGTGCTGGTGGCAGTGCACCTGGGCGATGGCCCGCCTCGTCCCCGGGTGCAGGCCGGCCGGGTCGCTCGCCCCCGGCCGCCAGCCGGCCTCGGTCAGCACCTCGGCGAGCGTGCTGGTCTGCCGCGCCAGCAGCCGCGCGTCGTCGGACCCGGTGAGCTCGGCGGCGTCGGAGCGGAACACGGCGGCGCAGCTCGGCTCGAGCACGACCACCCGCAAGCCCGCCTCCAGCGCGGGCCGCAGCGCGGCCATCGTCCGGTTCAGCATCCTCCGGGCCATCCCGAGCTGGCCGGTGGATATCCAGGTCAGCCCGCAGCACAGCGCCTTTTCCGGCAGCTCAACCCGGAACCCCGCGTCCTCCAGCACCGCGACCGCGGCCACGGCGACGCTGGGGTGGAAGTTGTTGGTGAACGTGTCCGGCCACAGCAGCACCGGCTGCCCGCGCTGCGCCCGGCCGCGCCTGGCATACCAGCGGGTGAACCGCTCGCCGGCGAAGCGCGGCAGCTCCCGGTGGGAGTCGATGCCGCCCGCGCGCTTGATGAGACCGCTCAGGCCCGGGGCGCGGCCGGCGGCGTTCACCATGTGCGGCGCCGCCGCCGCGAGCCGCGCGAGCAGCGGGAGCCACCCCATCGTGTAGTGGGCGGCCGGGCGCACCCTCCCCGCGTAGTGATGGGCGAGAAACTCGGCCTTGTAGGTGGCCATGTCCACGTCGACCGGGCATTCCTTGCGGCAGCCCTTGCAGGCCAGGCACAGGTCCAGCGCGTCGCGCACCTCCGTGGAGCGCCACCCGTCGGTGATGACCTCGCCGCGCACCATCTCCATCAGCATCCGGGCCCGGCCCCGGGTCGCGTGCTCCTCCTCGCGGGTCACCCGGTAGCTGGGGCACATGACCCCGCCCTCGTCGCCGCGGCACTTCCCGATCCCCACGCAGCGTGACGCCGCGCCGGCCGCGAACTTCCCGCCGTCCTGCGGGTAGCGGAAGAACGTGGCCGGCTCCCTGGGGAAAAAGCCGCGCCTCGTGAGGTTCTGGTCCAGCCGGTAGGGGTGCACGACCTTGCCGGGGTTCATCTTGCTGCCAGGGTCGAAGAGCGCCTTGAGCTCCCCGAACGCCTGCATCAGCTCCGGCCCGAACATCTTCGGCAGCAGCTCGCCGCGGGACTGGCCGTCGCCATGCTCACCAGACAGCGAGCCGCCGTAGGACACCACCAGGTCGGCCGCGTCCTCCATGAACGAGCGGTATCTGGCGATGCCGTCGTCGGTGCGCAGCTCGAACGGGATCCGGGTGTGCACGCAGCCCTGGCCAAAGTGGCCGTACAGCGAGGCTCCGTGGTAGCCGTGACGTTCAAGCAGCTTCCTGAAGTCCCGGAGGTAGTCGCCGAGACGGTCGGGCGGGACCGCCGCGTCCTCCCAGCCCTCATGCGTCTCGTGCTTGCCCGGCGGGTAGGCGGTCGCGCCCAGGCCCGCCTCCCTGACCTCCTGGAGGTCCTCCTCGACCTGCGGATCATCGGTGTAGGCGACGTGCGGCCGGGGGTGGCTGCCGTCGCTGTTCGCCTCGTCGAGCAGCGCCTGCGCGCGGTCATCGGCCTCCCGCTGGGTGTCCCCGCCGAACTCGATCATCAGCCAGCCGGAGCCTTCCGGCAGCTTGGCCAGCGCGTCGGCGGACAGGTGCTCCTCGCGCTCGAGCGAGATCAGCGTGTCATCCAGGCCCTCCAGCAGCTGCGGGGAATGCCGGAGCACCAGCGGCACCACGTCGGCCGCCTCGGCGATGTCGGGGTAGCCGAGCACCACCAGCGACTTGTGCCTCGGCACCTCCACCAGGTCGATCTCCGCGTTCAGCACGGTGACCAGGGTGCTCTCGCTGCCGACCAGGGCCCGCGCCACGTGGAACCCGCGCTCCGGGAGCAGCGAGTCGAGGTTGTAGCCGGAGACCCGGCGCGGGATCTGCGGGTAGCCGGTGCGGATCTGGCCCAGGTAGGCGTCCCGGATCTCGCGCAGGCGCCGGTAAATCTCCGCCTTCCGGCCGCCCGCCGCGACGATTTTCTCGTACTCCGCATCGCCGGTCTCGCCCACCCACGTGCGAAGCCCGTCGTAGGTGAGGATCTCCAGCCGCCGCACCGCGTCGACCATCTTGCCGTAGGCCTGCGCCGTCGACCCGCACGAGTTGTTCCCGATCATGCCGCCGATCGTGCAGCTCACGTGCGTCGACGGCTTCGGCCCGACCATCAGGCCGGAGGCGGCCAGCGCGTCGTTGGCCTTGTCCAGCGCGATGCCCGGCTGGAGCACGGCGGTCTTCGCCGCCGTGTCGACGGAGACCACGCCGTGGCAGTACTTGGTCCAGTCGATCACCACCGCCTCGTTGCAGCACTGGCCCGCCAGGCTGGTGCCGCCGCCCCTGGACAGCACCGGCACGCCGAGCTCGCTGCACACCGCGATCGCGGTGACCGCCGCCCCGGCGTTCCTCGGCAGCACCACGCCGATGGGGACCTGCCGGAAGTTCGACGCGTCCTGCGCGTAGACGGCCTTGGTGCCGGGATCGAACCTGACCTCGCCGTCTACCCGCGCCGCCAGTTCCCGCTGCAGCTTCCCGGTGCCGGTCATCGCTCGTCCTCCCGCGTCATGGCGAACTCCCTTGCGTTGACTTGGTCAGGCCGCACTACCCCGGCGCGGCCCGGCTACACAGCGCCCGGCCCGCGGCGGCGCCCGGTGTTTGGGGCACCGGGCACGGGGAAGCCAGACCGCCATCGCTGCCACCGGCCGTCACCCGGCCAGCACCGGGTCCACCCGCCGCACCGTGCTCGTCGCCGGGGTGGCGAACGTCATCGTCGCCGTGGCCAAGCTGGTGGCCGGCCTGCTGACCGGCTCAAGCGCGATGCTCGCCGAGACCGCGCACTCCGTGGCCGACACGCTGGACCAGGGGTTCCTGCTCGCGTCGCTGCGCCGGAGCGAACGGCCAGCCGACGCCACGCACCCGTTCGGCTATGGCAAGGAGCGCTACTTCTGGTCGCTGCTCGCCGCGTTCGGGATCTTCGTTGCGGGCGGTGGCTTCTCGGTCTTCGAGGGGATCCTGGAACTGCGGCGCGGCGGCGGCAGCGACTTCCCGATCGCCTACATCGTGCTCGGCGTGTCGTTCGTCTCCGAGGGCACGTCGTTCATCCGGGCCTACCGGCAGGTCCGCGGTGAGGCCCGGCACCAGCACCGGCCGCTCGCCGAGCAGGTGCAGGCCAGCCCGGATACCACGGTCAAGACCGCGCTGTTCGAGGACAGCGCGGCCGTGGCCGGCCTGGTTCTTGCGGCCGCCGGGCTGGCGCTGCAGCAGATCACCGGGTCGCCGGTGTGGGACGGCGCCGCCTCGATGGCCATCGGCGTGCTGCTCGTCGCGGTGGCCGCGAGGCTCGGCATGGACAGCAGGGACCTGCTGATCGGCAGGGCCGCCGATCCGAAGCTGCAGCAGGCGATCCGGGACGAGATCGTGCAGACACCGGGCATCGCCACGCTGCTTGAGCTGCTCACCATGCAGCTGGGACCGGACCACGTGATCGTCGCCGCCCGGGCGGCGCTCCGCGACGACGTCAGCGCCGACCAGGCCGAAGACCTCGCCGACGACATCGACCGGCGGCTGTCCGAGACGCTCCCGGTGACCCCGCACGTGTTCATCGATCCCACCCAGGCCCCGGTCCAGGCGCGCGGCCAGTAGCCGATGGTGATGCCGCCCGAGCCGTCCCGGGCGATGATCGCGTGACCTGACCGTAGGGCAAGGACGCGCGGCTGCCCATACGACCGTCCCCCGTATGCACCCGGAGGCTAGCCCCACCCCGGAACCGGAGGCGTGCGGGATGTCGCGGCGGGGCGACGGCAAGGGAGCCTGTCGTGGCAGACAGCTACTCGCTATGCCTACCGAATGAGGTCCTGATGCATGCGCATCCGATGCAAACCCCGGCTGCCCGGACCAGGGCGCCGATCGTGGAGCGGATAGCCGGCTGGAGCGCGCGGCACCGCAAGACCGCGGTGATCGGCTGGTTCCTCCTGGTCGTCGCCGTGTTCGTGGGCGGGCATCTGATCCCGGCCACGAACGTGCAGTCGTACGACGCTGGCCAGTCCGGGCGGGCCGAGCAGACGCTGAACCGGCTGAACGTCACGTTCCCGCCCGCCGAGAGCGTGCTGATCCAGTCCCGGACTCCCGGCGCCACCTACGCAACCGACGCACAGCTTCGCCAGGCCACCCGGCAGGTGGTCGCCGCGCTGCGCGGCCTGCCCCAAACGGCGGCCGACATCCGCTCGCCGCTGGGCAGCGGCGGAGGGTCGCTGATCTCCGCAAACGGGCGCAGCGCCCTGGTCACGTTCAACGTCCCCGGCAACGCGAACAACGCAGACCAGACCGTGGTCCCGGATCTGAACGCGGTCGCGGCCGTCCAGGCCCGCCACCCGGGCCTGCTCGTCCAGGAGGCGGGGGATGCCAGCGCCGACCGGGCCGTCAACGCCCTGGTGTCCGCCGACTTCAGGAAGGCGGAGGAAACTTCCGTGCCGATCACGCTGGTCCTCTTGGCCGTGGTGTTCGGCGCGCTGATCGCCGCGGGCATCCCGCTGCTGCTCGCGGCGACCTCGGTGATCACCGCGCTCTCGCTGCTGGCCATCCCCGGCCACTGGCTGCCGGTCGGCCAGGCCACCTCCGAGGTGACGCTGCTGATCGGCATGGCGGTCGGCATCGACTATTCGCTGTTCTACCTGAGGCGCGAGCGCGAGGAGCGAGCCCGCGGGGCATCGGTCGCCGAGGCGGTGCGGATCGCGGCCGGCACGTCGGGCCGGGCGATCGTTATCTCGGGCATGACCGTGATGATCGCGCTGGCCGGCCTGTTCCTGGTCGGTGCCGCGGAGTTCACCGGCATCGCGTTCGGCGCCATCGCCGTGGTCGGCGTGGCGGTGATCGGCTCGCTGACGTTCGTGCCGGCGCTGCTGTCCTGGCTCGGGCCCTGGGCCGACCGTGCCCGGATCCCGTTCCTTGGCCGCCGCCGCACCGCCGCGAAGCCGTCGCGGATCTGGGCCGCGCTGGTCCGCAGGGTGGTGCGGCGCCCGCTGCTCTGGGGCGGCGCGGCCGCGGTGGCCATGCTCGCGCTGGCCGCGCCCGCGGTGGGCATGCGGCTGGCGTACCCGGAGAACGACGTGCCGAACAACGTCCCGATCATCGCCACCTACAACCGGATCCAGCAGGCCTTCCCGCAGGCCCCGTCCCCGGCCCAGGTGGTGGTGACCGGCACCGGGCTATCCGGCCCGGCGTTCCGCAACGCGATCACCGCGCTGCAGGCCACGGCGTCGGCGAACGGCCCGATCCGCAAGCCGATCACCACGGCGAGCGTGGCCGGCGGCCGCGCCCTGATCGTGAACGTCACGCTCGCCGGCAACGGCACGGACACCGCATCCAACGATGCCCTGCTGACCCTGCGGAACCGGGTGCTGCCCGCCACCCTCGGCCGGGTGCACGGGATCAGCTACGCCGTGACCGGCAACACCGCGTCCAGCTACGACGACACCCACCAGATCGACGCCCGGTACCCGCTCGTGTTCGCGGCCGTCGCCGCGCTGGCGTTCGTGCTGCTGCTGGTCGCGTTCCGGTCGGTGACCCTGCCGCTGGTCTCGATCGGGCTGAACCTGCTGTCGGTGGGCGCCGCCTACGGCCTGATCACGCTGGTCTTCCAGGACGGCAGGCTGCAGGGCCCGCTCGACTACACCAGCTTCGGCGCGATCACGCCATGGGTGCCGCTGTTCCTGTTCGTGTTCCTGTTCGGGCTGTCCATGGACTACCACGTGTTCATCCTGAGCCGGATCCGGGAGATCAGGCTCGGCGGCGCCAGCACCAGGGACGCGGTGACCCGCGGCATCGCCAGCAGCGCCGGGGTGGTGACCAGCGCGGCGGTGATCATGGTGGCGGTGTTCTCCATCTTCGCATCGCTGCACCTGTTCGAGCTGAAGATGCTCGGCATCGGCCTGCCGGCCGCGGTGCTGATCGACGCGACCCTGGTCCGCGGCGTGCTGCTGCCCGCCGCCATGGCGCTGCTCGGCGACCGCTGCTGGTACCTGCCGCGGCATATGCCCGGCGGCCAGCCCCGCCCGGGGCAGCCCTCACGCTTGCGGGATCCGGAAGGCGGCCGGGTGCTGCGATGATGGGGTCATGGCTGACCACTCGCAGCGGCCACACACCCGGCGGGAGCGGCTGTGGCGCGCAGCGGAATCCCGCGGCATCCCGCTGCGGACGATCCTGGTCGCGGTCGCGGTCATCGCCGCGGTCTGGCTGGTCGGCAAGCTGGTCTACCGGCTGCGGGACGTCCTCCTGCTCATCGTCGTGGCCGGATTTATCGCCCTTATCCTGAACCCGCTCGTCCTGGTCGTGCACCGGCACGGCGTGCGGCGGCGCGGCGGGGCCGTGGCAATCGTCGTCTTCTGGAGCCTTATCGTCTTTTTTGGGCTGGCGGTGGCGTTCGGCTACCCGCTGGCCGGCGGGATCACCCACCTGGCCGACACGCTGCCGTTGTATGTCAGCAAGGCCGAGCACGGCCAGGGCTGGATCGGGCACCTGGTCCGCAAGTACCACGTGCAGCACTGGGTCCAGAGCAACATGCCGCGCCTCATCGACTTCGGCAAGGGCCTCGCGCAGCCCGCGCTGACCTTCGGCAAGGGCGCGTTCTCGCTGCTGATCTCGCTGCTGACCATTTTCGTGCTGGTCGTCCTGATGCTGCTCGAGGCGCCCAAGATGCGCGCGGCGATCCTGGGCATGATGTCCCCGGAGCGGGCGCAGCGTTATTCCGAGATCGCCAGGGAGGTCAACCGCTCGGTCACCGGGTATATGCTCGGCAACTTCCTGACCTCGGTCATCGCCGGCATCGTGGTGTTCGTGACCCTGATGGTGACCGGCGTGCCGTTCCCGCTCCTCTGGGCCTTGTGGGTGGCCCTGGTCGACTTCCTGCCCATGATCGGCGGTGCGCTGGCCGGCATCCCGACGGTCCTGTTCGCCTTCGTCCACTCGGTTCCGGCGGGGATCATCACGGCCGTGGTGTTCATCGTCTACACCCAGGTCGAGAACCACATCCTGAACCCGGTCATCATGAGCAAGACAGTCCGGGTCAACCCGCTGCTGGTGCTGTTGTCGATCCTGGTCGGGGCGAGCATCGGGAGCTGGGTCGGCGGCATCTTCGGCGCCTTTGTCGCGGCGCTGCTCTCCATCCCGGCCGCGGGAGCCATCCAGGTGCTGGTCCGCGAGCTCTGGCTGGCCACGGCGCCGGAGCCGGCCGTCCTGCCGCCCGGCCCCGGCAAACGGGACCAGCCCAGGCCGCCGCCGAGCCCGCACCCCGGGGAACCGGCGGACTCGGGGGAGCCGGCGGACTCGGGGGAGCCAGTTGGCCAGGCGGAGCCGGCCGGCTCCCGTCACCGGCCCGCTGGCCAGTCCTGAGCCAGCGGCGGCCTAGGAGTGCACCTGGGGGTACCGCCCGGCCCAGGGCGCCACCTGCTCGAGCTGGCTGGCCACCCGGACCAGCAGGTCTTCCCGGCCGTACGCGGCCACGAGCTGGACGCCGACCGGCAGCCCGCCCGGGGTCCAGTGCAGCGGCAGGGTCACGGCCGGCTGGCCGGTCATGTTGAACTGCGCGGTGTAGGGGATGAAGCTGATCACCCGCCTGCCCTCGCCCTCCGGGCCGTCGGCGGTGAACCACCCGAGTTCCGGCGGCGGCGCGCCCACGGTCGGGGTGAGCAGCAGGTCGTGCCCGGCCCACCAGGACGCCATCTGCCGCGTCCACATCCCGAACCAGGTGCGGGCCGCCAGGTAGTCCAGGGCCCCGAGGGAGGCGCCGATCTTGCGGTAGACGGCGTTGCGCGGCTCGATCTCGTCCTCGCCGATCGGCCGGCCGAGCAGCATCTCGAACGCGCGGAACGTCGCCTCGGTGTCGGCCGCGATGATCGTGGTGAAGTGCTGGATGAACGCCTCGTCGAACATCGCGCCGGGCGCCGAGGGCTCCACGTGATGGCCGAGCTGCTCCAGCAGCCGGGCGGCGCCCGCCACGGCGGAGCGGCACTCCGGATCGTCCAGGTAGCCCTCGGCACCGGGCCGGTCGAGCATGCCGATCCGCAGCCGGCCGGGGTCGGCGCCGACCTCCTCGCGCAGCGGCCGCGGCAGCGGCGGGGGGTAGTACGGCTCGCCAGCGTGCCAGGTGCTGATCACGTCGAGGATGGCCGCCGCGTCGCGCACGCTCCTGGTCACCACGCCGTCGATCGTGCCCCCGGCCCAGCCCTCCCCGATCAACGGGCCCTGGCTGACCCTGGCGCGGTTGGGCTTGAGCCCGACCAGGCCGCACTCGCTGGCCGGGATGCGGATGGACCCGCCGCCGTCGTTGGCGTGCGCTGCAGCCACCATGCCGCTGGCCACGGCGGCGGCCGAGCCGCCCGACGAGCCGCCGGTTGAGTGGCCGGGATCCCACGGGTTGCGGGCCGGCGGGAAACTCTTGGGCTCGGTGGTCACCGTCGTGCCCATCTCCGGCACGTTCGTGCGCCCGAGCGGAATGAAGCCAGCCTCAATGAATGCCTGGGCCAGGAAGGACGTGACCGGTATCGGCTGGTCTCGCATCGGGCCGAGGCCAAAGGCGGTCACCTCACCCGCGACCGTGCAGCCCAGGTCCTTGAACAGGAACGGCACGCCGCGGAACGGGCCGTCCGGCAGGTCACCGGCGGCCTCCGCCCGTGCCTGGTCGAACCTGGTCCTGATCACGGCGTCCAGCTTCGGGTTCAGCTCCTCGATGCGGCCGATGGCCGCGTCGACGAGCTCGGAGGGGCTGACCTCACCGTCGCGGACCAGCTCAGCCTGGGCGGTAGCGTCCAGCCACGTTATTTCGGTCATACCCGGAATCTACTCGCCAGCCTCCCCATCCCCCAGCCCTCCCGACCCAGCGCACGGCGAGCCCGTCGGCATCCCGGCACCGCCCGCGCTCAGGCAGGCGACAGCGGTTTATTCTTGTCCGCCCATAGCCGGACAAAATAAACCGCATCGCGGGGGCGCCGACTCTACTGGGCGACCACCGGCGATCCAGCGGGACCGTTGCGCCATCATGGCGGCATGGGCAGCGACTACCGGGTGTACTCCGACCTGGCCGCGTGGTGGCCGCTGATCTCGCCGCCCGCCGAGTACATGGAGGAGGCCGCGCACCTGGCCGGGGTGTTCGGCTCGGCCCCGGCCCCCGTGCGGCAGGTACTCGACCTGGGCAGCGGCGGTGGTGGCGTGGCCGTTCACCTGAAGGACCGGTTCACCGTGACGCTCGTCGACCTGTCCGAAGAGATGCTGGAGGTATCCCGCAGGCTCAACCCCGGGTGCGAGCACATCCGCGGCGACATGCGCACGATCCGGCTTGGCCGCACCTTCGGCGCCGTCCTGGTGCACGACGCGGTCGACTACATGACCACGGAGAAAGACCTGGGGCAGGTGATCGAGACGGCGTTCGCCCACTGCGGGCCGGGAGGCATCGCGGCGTTCGTGCCCGACCACATCGCCGACACGTTCCGCGAGGGCACTGGCGGCGGCGGGAGCGGCGACGCCACGGGGCGCCACGCCAGCTTCCGCGAGTGGACCTGGGACCCCGACCCGGCCGACGACTGGATCCAGGCCGAGTACGAGTTCGTGCTGCGGTCGGCGGACGCCACGGTCGAGGTGGTCCGGGAGACGCACCGCCTCGGCGCGTTCAGCAGTGCCACCTGGCTCCGGCTGCTCAGCGGCGCCGGTTTCGGCACCGTCACGGCCGAGGGCTCGCGGCGCGGCATGCGCGGCAGCCTGTTCACCGCCCGGCGGCCGTGAGGCAACCGAGGGCACTCACCGGTTAGGCGAATGGGTCTGTGCCGAGATAGCGGACCTGGGGGTCACCGGAGCATCCGCCGCGCAGGGTGTCCGGGCGCGGACCGGCTTCAGCGCAAGGGTCCGGGGAACGGGCCAGGCCGCCGGGACAATACCTAGGCATGGAGGGCGGACGGAGGGATCCGGACGGCGAGCGCATCGACAGATGGCCTCGCCTCCGCCCTTTCTCCGGCGCCAACCTTCCGGCAGGTTGCCTCGTACTTGGCTGACGACAGGAAGGAGCCTGCTTAGCTGGAGGAAGCCCTGACAGACCCGGCCTTCGGCTGGGCGGGGCGCGAGGGAAGTGAGCGTGGATGCCGATGCTGCCTGAGTTCCGACTGGAGGCCTATTTCGCCCGCTGGGAGTTCAGCGCGCGGTACAACCTCACCGCGTCCGACGCCCAGACGATGTCCCTGGCGGAACTGCTGGACCTGGCCGACGACGACGCGCGGGCCCGGTGGGAGTCGCTGCGCCTCGGCTACACCGAGACCTACGGCCTGCCCGCGCTGCGTGAGGCCATCGCGGCCAGCTACGACCACGTCGCCGCCGAGGACGTGCTCTGCTTCGCTGGGGCCGAGGAAGCCATCTATCTGGCCATGCAGGTGCTGCTCGGGCCCGGCGACCACGCCGTCGTGCTGACGCCCAACTACCAGGCCGCGGAGACCGTGCCGCTGTCGATCTGCGAGGTCACCGGGGTGGCGCTGCGGCCCGAGGACGGCTGGGCTCTGGACGTGGACGCCGTGCGGCGGGCGCTCCGGCCCGCTACGAAGGTCGTGTCGGTCAACTTCCCGAACAACCCCACCGGCGCGGTGCCGGACCAGGACGCCTGGCGGGAGCTGGCCCGGCTGTGCGACGACCGCGGCATCCGCCTGTTCAGCGACGAGGTGTACCGCGGCCTGGAGCGAGGGCCGCGCGGGCCGCTGCCGCAGGCCGCCGACCTGTCGCCGGCCGCGGTGTCGCTCGGCGTGCTCTCCAAGGCCTATGGCCTGCCCGGGCTGCGGATCGGCTGGGTCGCCTGCCGCGACCGGGACCTGCTCCGCAGGCTGGAGCACGCCAAGTACTACACGACCATCTGCAGCTCGGCGCCGAGCGAGGTGCTCGGCCTGATCGCGGTCCGCGCCCGTGACCGCATCCTCGCCCGGAACCGGCGCATCGTCGCGGACAACGTCCCGTTGTTCGACGCGTTCTTCGCCCGGTTCCCTGACCTGTTCGAGTGGGAACCGCCGCAAGGCGGCTGCGTCTGCTTCCCGCGCTACCTGGGGCCGGACGGCGTCGAGGCGATGTGCACGGACCTGGTGGAGCAAGAAGGCGTGCTGCTGCTCCCGGCCAGCATCTACCGCTCCGAGCTGACCCCCACGCCCGTCGACCGGTTCCGCATCGGGGCCGGGCGCCTCAGCCCGCAGGAGGCTCTCGACCGCTGGGCCGCCTGGCTGGAGAAGCGCCGTGACGGGTAACGGCGCCGCGGCGGCAGGTGTTCCCCGGATCGATGTAGACGTCATAGGCCCGGACCAGGAACGGCCGGCCCGCCGGGCCTTGCAGGTGGCGGAGCTAGCTGGCCGGGGTGACGGCCATCATCGTGGCCTGCATCAGCGCGACCCTGACCAGCGCGTCCGACGCAACGCCGGCGCCGTCGTCTGCCCAGGCGGTGACCTCGGCCGAGCAGACCGTTAGCGTGCGCCCGGCGCGGATGACCTCCCCGGTCGCGCGGAACCGGTCGCCCCGCGCCGGGCTGAGCAGGTTGACCTTGAATTCCACGGTCAGCACGTCCCGGTCCTCGGGCATCAGGCTCAGCGCCGCGTAGCCGCAGGCGGAATCCGCGAGCGCGGTGATCGCGCCGGCGTGCACGTAGCCGTTCTGCTGGCACAGGTCCGGCCGGTACGGCAGGTCGAGCACCACCCGCCCGACGGCCACCTGCGCGACCGTGACGCCAAGCGTGCTGAGCAGTGTCTGGCGGCCGATGCTGTCCCTGACCCGCTGCTCCGTGCCAGGGTCGATCGTGCGCGGGCCGGATGCCCGGGGGAATGTCGTCACCACATCATCCTGCAGCACCGCCGCCCGCGGCGGGCCAGGCCCGGCCCGCCGGGCCAGGGCGGGCGGCGCAGGGGCCGTTCAATGATCCTCGTCACACTCGGATGGACGCGGGCCCCACCCGTTGTTGCACCAACCGACGGGCCGTGGCACCCCCTATCGCCACGCGTCCCTTGTCCTGCCCCCTTCCCCCCACCCCCATGATCACCATGGCAATTGACGTTTCGCTGCGCCCCTACGCAGCGCCTGCCGGCGGCACCGCGCGCGCGGTCGCTCGCCGGGCAGTGGACAGCATCCCGCTCGCCCGCTTCCGGGCCCAGCCGAAGGCGGTGCTCTTCGCCAGGCTCACGGTGACCGCGATGTTCGCCTACCTGCTCGCCTGGCTCCTGCCCGGAACGGCAGGATCGGTGCTCGCCCCGCTCACCGCCGTGCTCGTGGTCCAGGCGACCGCGTACCAGACGGTCCATCACGCCTTCCAGCGCGTGGTCGCCGTGACCGCCGGTGTGCTCCTCGCGCTGGTGTTCTCCACCGCGGTGGGGATGACCTGGTGGAGCCTCGGCCTGATCATCGCGGTCGCGCTGGTGATCGGCACGGTACTGAAACTCGGCGCCTCCATGCTCGAAGTGCCGATCAGCGCGATGCTGATCCTCTCCACGGCCACCAAGGCCGCCGCGACCGGCCGGATCGTCGACACGATGGTCGGGGCGGCCGCCGGGCTGGCGTGCGGCATCCTGCTGTCGCCGGTGCGGACGAAGCCTGCCGAGGACGCCATCGGCGACCTCAGCCGGCACATGGCCGGCCTGCTGGAGGAGATCGCGGCGGGCCTTCCCGGCGGCTCGGACCCGGACGAGACCCAGACCTGGCTGACGCGTGCCCGCGGGCTCGGCGGCCACATCCAGCGCGCGGACGATGCGCTGGACGAGGCCGAGGAGAGCCTGAGACTCAGGCCGCCCGCGCTCCGGGCCGCCCGCACCGCGGTCCCGCTGCGCAACGGCCTGGAGACGCTCGAGCACGCCGCGGTGACGATCAGGAACCTGGCGCGTTCGATCGCGGACGACGCCAGATTCCCGGAGGATCAGACTGCGGCACTTTCCGATGAGGCGCCGGGCATGCTGGCGGAGGTGCTGCGCCCGCTCGCCGCCGCGGTGCGCGAGTACGGCGGGCTGATCCGGGCGGACCTGGAGCCCGGGGGTGTCCCCGACGGCAGCGACCTCGAGCAGCACCTGGCCCAGGCCCGCCAGCACACCGGCAGGCTCGCCCCGATGCTGCGCGACACGTCGGACGCCACAGCCGCGGGCTGGCCGCTGCGCGGCGAGGTCCTGGTGCACATCGACCGGCTCACCAGCGAACTCCAGGCCGAGCACCTCGGCCGCTCCCGGGGCGAGGAGGCGAGCCCGGCATGGCGCGAGGCGCTGCGGGCTGCCCTGCCCGAGGGATGCCGGCGCGGGAGCTGACTGGGGCCGGTGTGGCGGGCGGGAATACGGGCGGCCACGGGCCCGCACGCCAAGATCAGACCCGTGTTGCCGGAACGTCCGGGTGGTGCCCGGTCCCGCGGAGCGGGACGCGCTCAGGTGATGTCGCGGGAAACCGTGGTCCGGGTGGCCAGCGCCGACACCGCGAGGGCCAGCGCTGCCAGCAGCGCGGCGGCGGCCGCGAAGGGCAGCGGGGTCGCCGTGCTGGCGGCGCCGTGGGCCGGGCCGAACGCCGCCCCGCCGAGCTCGGTCCCGGCGAGGGTGGTGGCCGCCGTGTACGGGAGGTAAGGCTGCACCGCGTTGAACAAGCCCCCGACCAGCGACTCGATCACGATCGCCCACACCAGCACGCCGATGACCACGGCGAGCTGGGACCTGATGAGCGATCCCACGGCCACGCCGATCGCGGCCAGCAGCGCGGCGGCCACGACGTGGCCGACGCCAAACCGGGCGAGCGTGGCGTCGCCGACCGGTACCTGGTACCCGCGGGCGGCCACGAAGCCGAGCCCCACGCCCAGCGCGATCACGTAGCCGATCAGGCCGAACACCGCCCCGGCTCCCGTCGCCGCGGCCATCTTGGCAGCCAGGACCCGGCCGCGGTGCGGCGCGGCCAGGTAGGTCAGCGTGGCGGTGGAATGCCGGAACTCGCCGCTGGAGACGGTCGCGCCCAGCACCGCCGCCATCAGCAGCGCCCAGGTGCCGCCGGCCAGCACCGAGCTGAGCCCCGCCGCGGTGTCCAGCGGGCCGACGGCCTTCCCCGGGCCGGACCGGGACGCCTCGAGCAGGCAGAACAGCGCGGTCAGCCCGGCGCCGGTGGCTAGCAGGCCGTAACTCAGCCGGGTGGTGCGCAGCTTGAGCAGTTCGACGCGGATCAGCCGGATCATCGGGCAATCTCCTTGGTGAGCTTCAGGAACGCGTCCTCGAGGTTCTGGCCTTTCGCGGTGAGGTC
>Ga0335075_10007896_pt1 | contig 16333 bp, 13 predicted proteins | sample Lox_Sample_24_FD_206723 | JGI IMG/M metagenome (GOLD analysis project Ga0335075, IMG submission 206723) | Soil microbial communities from Loxahatchee National Wildlife Refuge, Florida, United States - Lox_Sample_2.4 | ecosystem: Environmental > Terrestrial > Soil > Wetlands | place: USA... | reverse complement strand
CCATCTGCAGGCCCCGGCGGCCGGCGCGCTGCACCGCGTTCTGGGCCTCGGGGTTGACCTGGTTGGCGGGCAGTTTGGCGGGGATCTCGCGGCGCGCGGCGATGGCTGCCTGGAGTTTCTTCCGTGTGGCGGTGATTGCCCGGTTTGCGGCCGGGATGGCTCTGTTCTTCGCGGCGGCGGTGGTGCCGGGGTCGGCGAGCAGGGCGGCCAGGGCGCGCTCGGCGGCGGCCAGTCCCTTTTCCGCCTCGCGGACGGCCGCGTTCGCGGCCTTGCGTGCCGGGTTGTCGATGACCTTGGTGTTCACCTCGATGCTGGCGGCGTAGTCGCAGATCTTGTCTATCCCGTAGTTCTCGGACGCGTACTTGAGGAAGTTTTCCTCCCGCCACCGGGACTTCAGCCAGTCCAGGATCTCCGCCGGGCAGGAATCGAAGTCTGACGTCAGGATCTGCAGCACGGCCTTGCCGCGCTCGGACAGGGTGATCTGCCGGGCCTGGCCGTAGTCCTTGAGCTGCACGGTCTCCTCCGCCCAGGCAATGGTGCGCTGCCGCCCGGCGACGGTGATGGCGGTGATGACCGGCAGCATGGCCGGGACGGCCAGCGGCGCCCGCCGGTAGGTGACCCAGTGCACGTCCTGCTCGCGGCAGTGCCGGAAGACCTGCGGGTAGGCGCCGCCGCGGTCGAAGCCGAGCATGATCCTCGTGCCCCGTGGCACTGCTTTGTTCAGCTCGGCCAGCGCCTTCGGCAACGTCACCGACAGTCCGGACGGCTCCCCGGACACGAAGCACACCGCCCGCCCGTCATGGGCGGTGACGTGCGTGTCCGCGCGGCCCTTCTCGGCCCGGCCGCGCTTGTTGTTCCATCCCTTGCCCACCGGTTTCGCCCCGGTATAGGGCACGAAGTGGTCATCGACGTAGTAGACGCCCGAGGTCACCGGGTCGGCGGCCAGCATCGCGGAGGCGAACATCCGCTGCAGCTTCAGCGGGTCGGTGCGGTCGGCGATGCCGGCCAGCGCCGGCCGCAGCGTCCGCAGGCCCGGCAGGACCGCCAGCCCGGCCAGCGGCCCGGCCTCGGCCGCGGCCAGGTGCTTGAACTGCTCGGTGGTCGCCGCGCCGAGCGCGAAGCACATGCTGACCGCCGACAGCAGCGCCACCTCGCCCGGCCGCGCGTCCGCGCCCGCGGCGTCCCGCAGGACGTCCCCCGCCCCGGCCCGCGCGCCGAAGGCGTGCAGCAGCATCGCCCCCGCGTACCGGGACCGGATCGCCGCCGGCCCGGTCCCCGGCTCCGCCGTGCCTGCCCCCGGTCCGGCCGGCGGTGCCGCGGGCGGGACCGGCCCGGGTGCCGCGGGCGGCTCCGCGTCCCCCGGCCCCGGTTCCGCCCCCTGCGCGGGTCCAGGCGCCGCCGGCGCTGGCCGCTCGTCAGTCTCTGGTTCCGGGTGCGGCTCCGGCGGCAGCGGGTCCTGGACGTGCGCCCGGCCCAGCCGCCGCAGCACGGTGGACTGGTTCACCCCCAGCCGGCGGGCGATCTCCGCGTCCCGCACCCCGGCCGCCCGCCACTCCCGCGCTCGCTGCCACGACGCCTCGCTGGTCTCCGGCGGCCGTCCCGCCGCCCGGACCAGCCCTGCCGTCCCCTCCCGCAGCGCACGCTGGTGCAGCGTGGCCACGTAATTCGGGGTCAGCCCAAGCACCGCGGCGACGTCCTGCCCGGGAAACCCTAGCTGGCGCAGCCCCGCCGCCGCGATGTGCCGCATCGCCGTGTCGTCTTCAGCGAACCGGAACAGCTCCACCCGGCCGGCGAAGATCGCCGTCTCCCCGCCGCTGTCCAGGCGGTGCAGGTCACGCGGGTCGGGCATGCCGTCCAGGATGGCAGCGGTGGCGGCGGACATGTCCCCATACTACCGTGATTTAATATGTTATGCAAAGAAATGCGGACAGTTACCCCAGGTCAAAGACGCCCCTTCCGGAGATCTGAGGCCACGGGCGGTTACATCCAGCTGCTCCCCAGCGGCTCGTTCCGCGTGAGTGTCTACGCCGGGACCGATCCGCTGACGGGTCGCCAGATCCGGCTGCGGAAGACCTGCAAGACTGAACGGGCCGCGCAGATCGAGCTAGGGAAGCTGCTCGAGCAGGCCGAGGCGGGACGCCAGCCCGAGACGAACGCCATCGTGGCCGAGCTCATGGACCGCTACGCCGAGGTCGCCGACTGGGACCTGTCGACCAGGAAGGCGAACGAGGTCTACATCCGGCGGGTGATCAAGCCTGCTCTCGGGCACCTGGAGGTCCGGGAAGCTCCGCGGGCCCCTGCTCGACCTCCTGTACGCGCAGCTGAGGCGGTGCAGCGATCCGCGTTGCACCGGGAAGCGGCTCATCGAGCACCGGAACGTGCCGCTCCTGGCTGTCGACCCGGGTAGTCGTCGACCTGCCTGGCAGCAGGTGGCGGAGGCGATCGGGGACGCGATCCGGTCTGGGATGCTCGCGGCGGGCGAGCCACTGCCCTCGGTGCGGGAGATGAGCGCGCCCTGCAGGACGTGCCGGTGGCGACCCTGCAGCACGCCCTGGCGGTCCTGGCCGACGAGGGACTTGTCGTTGTCCGCCAGGGCCGGACCGCGGTCGTAGCCGGTGACGCGGTGGCAGAGCAGAGACCCGGCCGGGCTCCGCGCGACCGCGACCATGACTGCAAGCGCGCGGGATGTCAGCCTCACGTGTGCAAGCCGATGACCGCGAAGACGATCCGTAACGTTCACAGCATCTTGTCCGGTGCGTTCGCGACGGCGAAGCGCTGGGAGTGGATCGCCTGGAACCCGGCTGAGTCGGCCAAGCCCCCGGCGGTCACGCGGCGGCCTGTGCCCGCCACTACGCCTGAGGACGTCGCCAAGGTGATCGCGGAGGGACGTAAAGCGCATCCGGTACTGGCACTGTACCTATGGCTGGTCGCGATCACCGGCGCACGCCGGGGTGAGTTGTGCGCGCTGCAGATCCGCGACGTCGACCTGGTCAACGGCGTGCTCCATATTGCCTTCAATTACGTCGTGGTCGGTGGCCAGCGGGTCCGGAAAGACACCAAGACGCACCAGGACCGGTACCTGGCCATCGATCCGGTGACCTGCGCGATGATCAAAGAGCATCTCGACGGAGTCCGCGCTGGGCTGGCCGCCGTCGGCCTTGAGCTGCCTGAGGACGCCTACGTATTCTCGAATGATCCGATGGGCGCCAGGCCATGGAATCCCGACTGGGCTACGCATAAGGCCAGCGACCTCGCCGCCGCGGTCGGCGTCAAGCTCAACATCAAAGGGCTGCGACACTACACGGCGAGTCAGATGCTCGCGGCGCGGTTCGACCTGCGTAACACCGCAGCGCGTCTTGGCCATCGCAGCGGCGGCGCGACCACTCTGCGGCACTACGCCGACCCGGTGTCCGAAGTCGACCGGCGAGCTGCCGCCTACCTCGCACAGCTCACTGCCGGATCCGTAGGCTCAGAGCAAGTGAGCGAGCCCGAATACCTACAGTGACGCACTGTGTCTGGCACTCCATACGATATCCGCCGATCTGAACGGGCGTTGCGGTCGTCGAAGCGGTGGCGGAGGCTGTGCCCGAACTGGACGGTCTGCGCGCGGTGCAGTCAGCGGCCCCGCCTTCACTTTGCGTGAGGCAGGGCTGGAGTCCCGGGCTTGTTGAAGAATATTTGGAGCATCCGGCGCGGCGGTGTCCATCTCGGGAGATCCGTTCGTCGTCCGAGTGGACGAGCCGAAAAAGCGGCTCGAGAAACTTCCACCGGATGGAGCAGCGATGCTTTACACACTGTCGTACCAGATGTACAAGTGCGAGCGTGGCCTTACGGCCTCTGAGCAGCGGGCTACGGACGTACGCACGGGTGAGGCCGTCGCCGCGCTGCGGGACCTGCGGCTCCACCTCGTGCGCATCTTCCGCCTGAGGCGCCGGGTGCGGCCGGCCCGCAGGGCGGCGGACGCGATGACCACGTCGGTACGGGTCCTGTCGAGTGTTCGGTAGGGAGGCGCAATGCGTTACATGCTGATCCACACGGACGACCCGAGCCTGGCCTCGGGGTGGGACGACGAGGCCCGGGCCTCGGCTTACTCCTGGATTGAGGAGGTGATCCGCTCCGGGGTCGGCCTGCAGGGGAGCCCGGTGCGGCCGGCGGCAGATGCCACCACGATCAAGATCCGGGACGGCGAGCTCGTCATCACCGACGGGCCGTACGCGGAGACCAAGGAGCAGATCGCCGGCTACGACGTGCTCGAGTGCGCCAGCATGGACGAGGCGGTGCGCTGGGCCGCCCGCCACCCTCACTCCTGGATGGGGGCGACCGAGGTTCGCGCCATGCTGGACAGCGCGCCGTCCGTGCCCCTGCCCGAGCCGGGCCAGGGCAAGACCCGGTACATGATGCTCGTCTGCACCGGCCCGGCGGCCGGCCTTCGGGAGCCGGCTGGCACCGAGCCGGCCGGTCCCTGGGCCGCCGAGATGAGCGGCCGGGGCGTTCGCCTGTACGGCAGCGAACTGGAGCCGCCCGCCAGCGCCCGCACGGTGCGGGTGAGGGACTCCCGCGCCATCGTGACGGACTGCCCGTTCGCCGGGACGCAGGAGCAGATCGCCGGCTTCGACGTGCTCGAGTGCGCCGACCTTGACGAGGCGATCGAGGTCGCGAGCAGCCACCCGATGGCCCGCCCCGGCGTCCTGGAGGTGAGGCCGTTCTGGCCGCTCAAGGAGAAATAGCTGCCAGCGTGGTGGGGGCGGCCGCGGCCGGTGCCTTCCGCCAGGAGTGGGGCCGTATCACCGCGGCCCTGATCCATCAGACGGGCGACTGGGACCTGGCCGAGGAATGCGCCCAGGACGCCTTCGCCCAGGCGCTGCGGCGCTGGCCGCGCGACGGCGTGCCGAACCGCCCGGGGGCGTGGCTGATGACGGTGGCCCGCAACGGCGCCATCGACCGCCTACGGCGCAGCAGCACCTACCGGGCCAAGATCGAGGAGGTGGCCGCGATGGCAGCCAGACAGACGCGAACGGACCCCTCGGCGCCGGGCCCTGAGGACAGTGCCGCTGACGATAGCGGCGTTCCTGACGAACGGCTCCGGCTGATCTTCACCTGCTGCCATCCCGCGCTGGCGATGGAGGCGCGGGTCGCCCTGACGCTCCGCACCCTGACCGGGCTGAGCACCGCCGAGATCGCGCGTGCCTTCCTGGTACCGGAGGCCACGATGGCTAAGCGGCTCGTCCGGGCCAAACACAAGATCGCCCACGCGCGCATCCCCTACCGGGTGCCGCCGGCGAGCGCCCTGCCGCAGCGGGTGCCGGGCGTCCTAGCGGTGCTCTACCTGATGTTCAACGAGGGATACGCGGCCAGCGCTGGGGACGACCTCATCCGGCGCGACCTGTGCGACCGGGCCGTCGCCCTGACCCAGGTGCTGACGGAACTGCTGCCAGCAGAACCGGAAGCCAAGGGACTGCTCGCCCTCATGCTGTTCCAGCGCGCGAGGCAGGCAGCTCGGATGACCGACCACGGGGACCTGGTGACCCTGGAGGACCAGGACCGCACCCGCTGGGACCAGGCCCAGATATTGACGGGCAGCCGGCTCCTGGAAGACGCCCTGACCGCCCGGCGGCCCGGCCAGTACCAGATCCAGGCGGCCATCGCCGGCTGCCACGCCGCCGCCCCGACCGCGCTCGCCACGGACTGGCCGAGGATCGCCCGGCTCTACCGGCACCTGGCGGACATGACCGGCTCGCCGGTCGTCGAGCTGAACCGCGCGGTCGCGGTCGCCATGGCCGACGGGCCCGCGGCAGGGCTGGCGCTGCTGCAGCGGCTGGAGGCCGGCGGTGCCCTCGCCAGCTACTACCTGCTGCCCGCCACCAGGGCTGACTTCCTGCGCCGACTTGGCCGGAACGAGGAAGCCGCCCGCGCCTACGAGGAGGCGGCGGCCCTGGCCGGAACCGGTCCCGAGCGCCGGTTCCTGAACGTCCGGCCGGCCAAGTGAGACCACAGGACACCTGAACCAGGCCGGATGCTCAGTGCCGGCCCGCCGCCCGAGAGCCGGCGATCCCGGGCAATCCAGGGTGCCGAGTAAGTCCGCAAACGCGCTAAATAGCCAGCTTCCTACCACAGCAGCGAGCAGGATCGACCAGTGTAAGAGAGGCTGAGATGCACGATCCGCGGGTCGTTTCACGAGATGAGTGGCTGGCCGCCCGCAGGGAGCTGCTGGCGCAGGAGAAGGAATTCACCCGCCAGCGAGACGCGCTGAACACCGGGCGGCGCAACCTGCCGATGGTCGAGATCGACAAGGAATACACCTTCCACGGCCCGGACGGCCAGGCCAGCCTGCCCGACCTGTTCGAGGGCCGTGGTCAGCTGCTGGTCTACCACTTCATGTTCGACCCGGACTGGGACGAGGGCTGCGAATCCTGCTCATTCCTGGCCGACGGCATCGGTCACGTCGCTCACCTGCACGCCCGGGACACCACGCTGGCCATGGTCAGCCGGGCGCCGCTGCCCAAGCTCGAGGCATTCCGGCAGCGGATGGGCTGGACCGTGCCCTGGTACTCCTCTTTCGGCAGCGATTTCAACTACGACTTCCACGTCACCCTCGACCCAGCCGTCGCCCCGGTCGAGTACAACTACCGGGACCTTGATGAGCTCGGACCGGACTGGCAAGGGTGGACCGGCGAAATGCACGGCATCAGCGCCTTCCTGAGCCGCGACGGCCACGTCTTCCACACCTACTCCAGCTACGCGCGGGGCACCGACATCGTCAACAGCACCTACCAGTGGCTCGACCTGACCGCCCGCGGCCGGCAGGAAGACTGGGAGCACCCATCCGGGCGCAGCGACGGCCCGCTGCTGGGCTGGCTTCGCCATCACGACAGATACGGTCCGTAGCCGCCACTGACCGATCCCGGCGCCGTGCGGCAGGTGACAGGCGCTACCTTGCTGGTGCGAGGGCACAGAACCGGCTGTTCTGCCAGGTCTGGCTCGGCTGACTCGCAGCCGACGCCATAACTCGTAATCGGCGTTCGGCGCTCGCCTGCCTGCGACATCTGGGCGCGGTTGTCACCCTCTATGCGCATAGCTGAACAGGCGCGGAGTCACGGCAGCGTCCGTACCAAGTTGATGCTCACGGTATCGTCGGCGCGCGCGATAGCACCGCCGTGGCCGTGCTCACGATAGGTGGAGGTAGAACTCATGGCGAGCGTCGCGTAACAACCCGGCAGAGCCCCGCACGGATCTCCGCGCCGCTGACGGTCGAGCGCCCGGGCGCCGCCAGGAACGCGCCAGGTCACTTGCGGGTACGTACAACCCTGGTGGCTGGTTTACCCCCGCCCGGCGCCGTCGGCCGTCGAGGGCCCGGTGCCGGACGTGCGCCCGGGAGGGTCCGATCATCGGCCGCGGCGGTCCGGGTCGCTAGCGGCCATAAGGGCGGCGACCGCAGCCTGGCTGGGCTGGACGTACCGCTGCAGGGTAGCCAGCCGTTTGTGGCCGCTGATAGCCATCAGCAGGGGGGCGCTGACGTTCGCCTCGCCGAGGTGGGTGAGCCGGGAGTGGCGCAGCTGGTGCAGGGTCTTGCCGCCGGAGTAGCGCTTGAACAGCTGCTCGGCCATCTCATACGACAGCCGGGCCCGGCTGCTGGCCGGGTCCAGGTCGGCGGCCGCCATGACCCGGTGCGCGGCGGCCCGGCGGGCGGTGAGGAACACGGGGCCGGCCTGGCGTCCCGCGGTGAGCCTGGCCAGCAGCCGGGCGGCGGCGGTCTGGAAGTGCAGCGGCCGGACATGGCCGCCCTTGGTGCGGGCCCGGGCCTGCCGGTTGGCCAGGTCCAGGTCGCCGATGTTCAGGCCGAGGGCTTCCTCGGCGCGGGCGGCGGAGTCGTACAGCAGCCGCCACAGTGCTCGTTCCCGCAGCGGGATGTCGGTCCGGGACCACAGGCGTTCCAGTTCGGGCAGCGGGATCGCCCGGGTGTCGTCGTTGGGCGCTGCGCGGCGGTCGGCGCGCAGCTGCAGGTTCCCGGCGGGCCAGCCGTGGCGGCGGCACCAGGCCAGGAACGAGCTGACGGTTGCTAGGTGCCGGTTCCAGGTGCGCGGTGCGAGGCCGCCCCACAGCCGGCTGGCCGCGCCGTCCAGGTCCTCGTCGGCGATGCCCGCCAGGGGCCGGTCCCGGCCGAGCTCGCCGGCCAGCCGCTCCAGGGTGCGGGTGTAGGTGCGGGCGGTGGTCACCGGCCGGGGCTGGGCGAGGAACGCGTCGACCGCGGCGCCGAGGGTGCGCTCCGCGCCGGTGACCGCGGTCACCGTCCCGCCGCGTGCCGCGGTTCCGGCCATCCCGCCGCCTTCCCTCCGCGCTTATCACAGAGAATTCGTTGCCGCAGAGCCCATCCCGTCCCGGCCACGCAGCCCGGAGAGGAGGCGCAGTCCTCGCCGCCAGCAGGTTCCAGAGCTACCGCTATGTCCGCGGGACCGCCTTAGCCCAGTTTATCCCAGAGAATAATCTATTCTCTCTGATAAAATCCTCATCGCCTGGGTTGCGTCGTGGATGGCGAGGTTGAGGCCCATCCCGGTGGCCGTGGTGAACACGTGTGCGGCGCCGGCCAGGACGGCCCGGCCGACCAGCGAAGGGTCAGCATGGACCGGATGGTCGCTGTTGAAGCAACGGCGGTGGTTTACGGACGCGTGAGCACCGCGACAGATTACCGATCCCGCCCTTTACTATTTCTATCGCTGAGCATGGTATGCGGGCGCTCTTGGCAGGCAGGGGGCGGGATTGGCAAGGCTGCTTCTTGATACAAACTTCCACGCTGCCTACGCAAGGCTTGATCCGCCGGTGCGCAGGGCAATCGAGGCGGCGAAGAACAAATTCGCCGCTCACACCTACGCCGGGCTGCGTTTGAAGAAGGTCCGGGGCAGCAGGGACCACCGCATGCGGACGATCCGGATCACCAGATCCTTGTGCGGCGTGGTGGCGGCACCGGATTCCGGCGACATGTATTTGCTGCTCACGGTCTTGCCGCACGCCGAGGCATACGCCTACGCGCGAAGTCACCGGGTGAGCATCAACCGGGCCCTTGGCGTGCCGGAAGTCCGCGATGAGGGGCAGCTGGCGCATCTGCGGCCCACCCTGGAGGCCCAGGCTAAGGCGACAGAGACCCGCTTGTTCGCGCATGTCAACGATGCCGACATGGCCTGGCTCGGCATCGACCCCGAGACCCTGCGGGATGCGCGACGGCTCACCACGGCCAGTCAGCTCCAACAGCTGGAGGCGGGGATTCCCGTGGCCCAGCTCATCCCGCTGCGAGCGCTCGCGGGAGGAAGCACCGTCGAAGAAGCCCGGGAACAGACGGTCCGCTACCTCCCCGCCGAGACCGTGCCAGACCGCGTCGATCCCGGGGACCTGGCAGCGGCGATGGAACGCTCGCCGGGGCGAATCATCGAGGTGACCGGGCCGGAGGAGCTGCGGCAGATCCTCGCCCGGCCCTTCCGGGACTGGCGCCGGTTCTTGCACCCAAGCCAGCAACGCATCGCCTGCCACCCGCCCTATCCGGGCCCAGCGCAGGTGACAGGCGGTGCGGGTACCGGGAAGACGGTGACCGCGCTGCACCGCGCCGCATTCTTGGCCGAACGGCTGACGGGTGACGCTGGCGTCCTGCGGGACGGGCCGCCGATCCTGCTGACCACCTTCACCACCAATCTGGCCGAAACGCTCGACGGCCAGCTCATCTCGCTCCTGCCCAGCGCCAGGATCCGTGACCGGGTGACCATCCTGCGCGCCGACCAAGTGGCCCAGCAGGTCATAGGCCGCCGCAAGATGCCGAAGATCGCCGACCGCGACGACCAGGCGAAAGAGGCATTGCTGCTGCGCTGGGCAGCGGCGGCGGCCGATGCGGGCCCAGACCTGTCCAGCCGGTACCTGCTTGACGAGTGGGAGCAGGTCATCCTCGGCCAGGACCTGCAGACCGAGCAGGCCTATCTGGCTTGCGCGCGCCCAGGCCGGGGCGGTCGGCTCAGCCAGTCCCAGCGCCGCCAGGTCTGGCAGGCTGCCCAGCGTGTCACCGCAGAACTTCAGGCGGCGGGCGAGGCCACCTACTTCCAGATCGCCAACCAGGCGGGCCGGTTGCTGCGCGAGTCCGGCCGCACCCTGTACCGGCATGTGATCGTTGACGAGGGACAGGACCTGCATCCCTCCCAGTGGCGGCTGCTGCGTGCAGCGGTCCCGCCCGGGCCCGACGACATGTTCATCGCCGCCGACCCCCATCAGCGGATCTATGAGAGCCAGGTGTCGCTGGCCAGCCTGGGCATCGCGGTCGAGGGCCGTAGCTACCGGCTGAGCCTGAGCTATCGCACCACCGCTGAGATCCTCGCCTGGGCGGTGCCGTTGCTCGGCCCCGCACCGGTCACCGGGCTCGACGATGAGATCGACACGCTGCTCGGCTATCACTCACCCGTCCACGGCGGCCAACCCGAACTGCACGCCGCCGCGACCCGCGACGATGAGCTCGATGCGCTGACCGGGCGCGTGCGCTCCTGGCTGGATGCCGGGATCGAACCGCACGCCCTCGGCGTCGCCGCCCGGTCCCGCAACCTCGTCCAGCTGGCCCGGGACGCGCTCACGGCGCTGCGGATTCCCAACCTGGCGCCCGCCGCGCCGGACAGGTCCACCGCGGTCCGGGTCGGGACGATGCACGGCATGAAGGGCCTTGAATTCCAGGCCGTCGCTGTCATCGGCGTGGAAGACGGCATGGTTCCCGCCCCGCCCGCGCTCACCGCCGCAGCCGAGGACCTCCTTCTCCGCGAACAGGACCTCCAGCGGGAACGCTCGGTGTTGTTCGTCGCATGCACCCGTGCCCGCGACCACCTCTACGTCTCCTACACCGGCCGGCCCAGCCCATTCCTTCACGCCGAACCAGGGCTCAGCGAGCCGGGCCATGACTGACCCGTGGTTCCTCGTGACCGGCCCGTGTGCTGGCCTTCGGCAAGTCGAGGCGTGGTCGGGGTATCCACTCCAGTTCGCGGGACAGCGGCGGTTCCCGTGGGCGGACCGGATGGCCCGGCAACTGCGGGCAGCTCTCAGCGGACTTGCGCTCTCCCCGGGAGAGACGCTGGCCGGCGTCCACCTGTCGACGGACGCCTCGCCCTGCGATACGGAAAACAGGCTGTTTGTCAACCCGGCTGAGTCGATCCCCAAGGGCGTCACGTCTATCCGGTTCGAGCGAGGCGCGAGCCCGCCCCCGCCGCCCCCGGTGCCGATATCCACGGTCGAGGGCCACGTCTACTACTACCGCTACCGTCCCGGCGGCGCGTGGCAGTGGTGGGAGCCCGCTGAGCTACTTGCGCGGTGGCGCCGCGTCCCTCGCCTTCGTCCCGACGACGGGAGCTGCCGTCCGGTGTGGCTGGCGATGAAGACGGCCGCGGCTGCGGGCCACATCGAGACATTCGCTTCAGCGATTCTGGACGGAGCTCCGTTCGGGCTTCGGATTGTGGTCCATGCGACCGGCCAGGGACCTCGCTCGGCCACAGCCGTCAGCGAGAACGTGATCGACGGGACCGTGGCTGCGTTCCATGCGGGAGCCCAGGACCCGGCACTCGTCGCCTCGGCGCTAGCTTTGCGCATGCCGGGACTCTCGCCAGCCCAGCTGGCGGAACTGGTCGCAGCGGATTCGCCGCGCCCGTTGTTCAACTCGTGCCCGTTCATCGTCAGAGGCACGTACCTTCAGATCACGCCGTGTGACGAGTGGTGCTATGCGGGTGATGTGAAGATCCGGCCGGATGCCCTTGGACGCCGAGTGGAACTCAGCGGTGAGCTATTCACCTTGAGGAGACTGATCGGATGACGTGTATGGCACGCCCCGAATACTCGGATCTGCGGCCCGCACCCATGCGTGCTCAGCCCGCTCCGATCGGATATCGCGTGTCGCCGACTCACCGACTGTGACGATCGGTAACTAAGCGCCAGCGCCTGGCCTGGCAAGCAAGGTGCCCGGCGGGCCCTGGCTACCGTTCCTGTAGCTACGGAGCTGACATCACCGCGACGGTACCCCGCCGAGGCGGCGACGAGTCCGGTGGCTGGTCTCCGGTCGCGTCCTCGGGTTCCTGGTTCGTGGAGCGCGGCATTCGTGGCGGGGCAGGCCCTGAAGCCCGGCCCGGTGCTCGCAGCCCGGGTGGCCCGGAAAGCGGCCCGGCCCGGCGAACGGGCCGCGGCCCGGCCCGGCGAACGGCCCGGCGGCCCGGCACGTGTTGTTCACTCGCGGGCCTCCGGGTCGGGCCCGGCCGCTGGGGCCGGGTGTGTCGCGGCCCAGGCTGGCGGCGAGGGCTCGCCGAGTTCGCGGGCGATGTGATCGTCGTCGCTGTAGCGGAGGCTGAATTGGACGTCGTCGCCGAGTTGGACGTGGTGAGGGCCGTTGGTGCCGTAGATCAGGCCGGCTTGCTTGAGCGTGGTCTCGGCGTCGGTGGGCCAGTCGGGCTGGGCCCGCAGGCCGGCCCAGGCGCCGGCTTGTCCGGTGGCGAGCGCGGCGAGCAGGACGCGGGCCTGGTCGTCGTCGCGTCGGCGAACTCCCCGGGGGTCCAGCGGCCTGCGGAGGCTGGCGTAGTGCTCGGCGCGGCGGGCCTCAAAGCCCTTGGGCAGGTCCTCGTCCTGGTCGCGCCACCGCCCGGCGGACCACTCAGATCTCTTTTCTCTTTGCAGCGCAGTGGTCGCGAAACGCCTGGAAGGCGGCGACCTCGTAGACCATGCGGACCACCCGGCGGCGGCTGTGCTTGTCCGGCCGGTGAGGGGTGCGACCTCCGCCACGGGCGTGGCCGGATATCGCCGAATCCTGGTATGGAAGGGATGAGGCGAAGCCGGGCGCGACCCGAGGTGGTGAGAACGACACGTGGCCCTTCCACCCGACGCTCTTGCGCAGCTGCGTGCAGGAAGATCGAAGCCGTCAGCCCTTGCGTACAGCTCGGCATACGTCTTGAACACTAGGCGCTCGGGTTCATTGTCGTCGATGCTCTCGTCAAGTCGGCGGTACAGGCTGCGTGCTCTGTCTCGTTCGCTCCCTGTCAGACCTTGCCTCACCGTCCACCAGGCCGTCAGCTCTCGCCACGACAAGCCCGCTCCGGTCAACGGCTGGTCAAACACCAAACAATACTCAGCATTTTCCGTGATCTCGATAACGTTGTTGATGGCGTCCTGCAGCACGATGCGGGGATTCGGCCCGTTCGCTGCGAGATCAAATTTTTCAGCTCACCAGCAACGCCGGTCATTCCCAGCTGCGCTAGGAGCTGCTCAAGATACTCATCGCCATACTCCTCGATGATCTTGTGCGCCATCGTTTCCAGTTCGGGGATCGACTTGTTCAGCAGTCGGCCACGGACGTACACACGCTTGCTATGGAACGGATCTTCACCAGGTGCGGCAGGCTCTAGTCCGAGCAAGTCGACGCACACGGCTGCCACGTCGTAGGCCTTGACGTTCTCAGCGACGGCGTCAGCGATTGCCTCGCGCAGCTTTTGTTTCCGGACGGCGTTTGCCACTCCCCAAGTATCCCGATAGCGACGTCATTCCTTGGGCTTCGCTGGCTTCGAACTGCTTTGCGCGCGCCTCGGCGGGTCCAGGATCTGAACACCACCGCGGTGCTGCCCGACCCGCAGGCGGAGCGCCGCCGACGGCTGGCGGAGGGGGGCCGGACCTGGAGTTCCGGCCCTCGGTTACTGCGGAAAGATCAGCACTATCGCCACGAGCAAAATCGCCGTGATCCCAGCGATGACCGTGATCAGAACGGAGTGCGTGCCGACGTAGACGCTGCCGACGCCAGCCAGCACGCCATTCACGAGGGTAAGGAGCGTCCCAGCACCTGGGCGTCGCCGCGGTGGCGTTGATCCGGCAGGCGGCGCCGGCGGCGCCCCGGGAACGGCATTGTCCACGGTAATCCCTTCGAACTGAAGAGCTGGCCTGGTGTCAGCTCTGCCAACACCTAGCCTTGCGGGTCTCCTAAGCGGTTGGGACACCGAGAAACCGCAGGTCACAAGGTTGACAGCCGCGTGACGCGGTCGGATTTCGGCGCGTCTCCGCGTGACAGGAGTAGTCCAGGGTTAGACTCCGTGTGACAAACGGAGACACGCGAAGGAATTCCAATGGCGCGGATCATGCGGATGCCCCCCCAGAGCGACCTGCCCGATGGCCCCCACCGGGAGTTCGTTGAAGAGCTGCGCCGCTATTACCGGGCAGCCGGCCGTCCTTCGCTGCGCGAGGTAAGCCGGGCGATCGAGGGCCGCGCCGACCTCAAAGAGGTAACGGCCAGCCAAGAAACCGTCCGCCGGATGCTTAAGGGGATGGTTCTCCCGACGGACTGGGACCGCGTCTACGCCGTCTTCTTCGTTCTCTGCGAGATGGGCAGCATCGACCCCGACGCCGACCGCTGGAGCAATGAAGACACCCGTTACGACGACAAGCCCGAAAGCAACTCCGAGTACCTCAATCGGCTATGGGATGTTGCCCTGGAAGCAGAACCCAACCCTCCGCCTCTCCCCCGGCCCCTCCCCCGGCCGGCCACGTCACAGCAAGCGCACCGGGGCTACGGCCAAGACGACCCGTGGGCAACGGACGCGCCGAGCGGCTACAGCGACGAGCCGCCGTTCTAGTAGTCGATCGCGCGGATTCTGGCCGCCTTGGGGTACTCAGCATGAACGTCGCACTGCACGAACCACGGCTCATAGCCTTCGCGACGGCAGGTGATCAGCAGCCGGACTGGATGATCCCGGTACTGCTTCCGCCATTTGTCCTGGCCGGTGCCCGCCATCCAGCGGCCAGGCCGCGTTGGGGTCAGGGATAGGAGATCCCAGTTCTTGCCGCTCACCCTCGAGTATGTCCGGGGCACGGTTTCCCTGTTGCTGACGACCTGGGCGCTGGCTCCAGTGTTGAATTCCCACGGCCCCCAGACGAAAGCCTCGGCCTGCTCGCGGGTCACGCCATCCGGCAGCCCGCGAGTCCAGTGATCCCGGCCCGCCTCGTCCAGAATGGTGATGACAACCTCATCGAGGTACTCCAGCCCGCCGCCCGTAAGCGATACGGCCTGTGACGAGGATTGGTGCAGGATCCTGAGCGTCAGGCACACGGTGACTTGATGCTCAGGCTCGCTGATGCAGGCGTGGATCGGTGCAGCAGCGTGGCCAGCAGCCGGGGGTGGCAGCCGACGGGGTGTTACGTCACGGACGGTGGCGGAGAGACCGAAACAGGGCGCGCAAAGAGCCGCCGATATGGTGGGTTTATTGGTGAAGACCGCCAGGGCCAGCGGTTGGTGCAGAGCTGGGTTATATGGACTTGCAGCGGGCAGTGCGGCGAGGCGTGTTCACCCGATGAGCGCCGGAGTGCGCTTCCGCGTCGCCTCGGGCGCCTGCCCGAGGGACTTACCGCTGGAGGATAGCGGAAAGAACAGGTCGGGATCGGCCGACCGGCTGGCGGCCAGCGTCTGCCAGCTCCGTTCAACCAGCTGCGTCACCCGGCACCTCCTCCATCGTCTCCGGCGCGCCAAGAATTACGCGCGGCTGGGTGAGCCCCGATCACGCGAACCGCGTGATTGCAGACCGTGATCCAGCCTTGACGGACCTTTCCGGCGCGCGGCTGGGCACTAACTTAGGTGGCGCTCCGCGCCGACCGGGTTCCGCCCGGCCTGCCCTCGCGGGCGCGATAAGCAGGATCAGGCAGCCGGCTCATGGCCGCCTCAATCACGCGGATTAGGTGATGCCTCCTCACCTAGCCGGATCTGACGCTGAGACAGGTGCTAACCGGAGGAGGGAGGCCGGGAATGAGCACAGGATCTGTGAGTGCACCTGTCGCGCTGGTCGCCGGCGCCGGTAAGGGCATTGGCCTGGAGGCGGCCCGGCGTATGGCCGGGGCCGGGTACCGGGTGTATCTCACTGCCCGAAGCAGCGAGCGCGGACGGGCCGCCGCCGCGACCGCCGGCGCGCGGTTCCTGGAACTGGACGTGACCTCCGATGAGTCGGTCCGTCACGCCGCCGGCTGCGTCGAGCAGGCCGGAGGGCGCCTGGACGTACTGGTCAATAACGCCGGCATCGCCGGCCCGGTGCGTGACCCGCACGACTACACCGCGGGCGACATGACCGAAGCGGTCGCACTTTTCACCCGCAGCTAAGGCGCCTTTACGTGCAAGAGATCAAGGTCGGCCGATCACCAGGACCGGAGGAGGAGATCATTGTGACAACTGGAACACCGGAAGCTAGGCCTGCTGCCCGGCAACCTCAGGCCGCGACCACCGCCCAGGCGCCCAGGCGGCTGGGCCTGGTGCTGGCCGTCATCGCGACGGCTCAGCTCATGATCATCCTCGATCTGACCATCGTCACCGTCG
>Ga0335075_10007895_pt1 | contig 16334 bp, 13 predicted proteins | sample Lox_Sample_24_FD_206723 | JGI IMG/M metagenome (GOLD analysis project Ga0335075, IMG submission 206723) | Soil microbial communities from Loxahatchee National Wildlife Refuge, Florida, United States - Lox_Sample_2.4 | ecosystem: Environmental > Terrestrial > Soil > Wetlands | place: USA... | reverse complement strand
TGCCTGTCCTTGCCCGCGACGACCCCGGGGGCGGCCACGATGCCCGCGCCGTCGGCGGCGGGCAGCAGGCTGAGCTGGTGCCAGATGATCTCGCGCATCCCGGAGAGCCGGTCAGGCGTGAGCGCGGACCCGGCGGCAAGGCTGCTTCGCCGCTGCGCCACGAAGCCCTCGCCGATCGCCCTGACGGGCCCGAACACCCCCTCAATCGTCGCCCTGACCCGCGCGGCCGGTGCGTCTAGGTCACCCACGCCACCCCTTCCAGGACTCAGCCCTGCGCCATGGCGAGGCGCATCGCGGTCAGCCGCCGCAGGTTCCGCTCCACGTGGCGCTCGGCGAGCGTCCGCGCCCGGTCGCCGTCCTCCGCGGCGATCGCGTCCGCGATCTCCCCGTGCTCGACGGACACGGCGACGTGGTCAAGCAGCGCCGTGGCCTCGGCCTCCGGCGGCAGCCAGAGCAGCTCGGCGACCTGCGTCTGGAGTTCCACCTCGAGCCGGGTGAGCCGCTCCGACCGCGACGCCTGCGCGACCTCGATGTGGAAGCGGCTGTCGGCCCGGATCCGCGAGCCGAGGCTGGAGGCGGCGGACAGCTGGCGCACGAGCGTGTAAAGCCGCCGCACGTCGGCGCCTGACGCCCGCGCGGCGGCAAGCTTGGCGGCGGCGCCGGAGACCGCGAACTGCTCGTCGATCAGGTCGCGCAGCGAGCTGGTGGTCATCACGCGCAGCCGCTCGCGCAGGAGGGCGACGGGCGGTGACGTCGGCCGCCGGACGAACGTGCCGCCGGTCCGGCCGCGCCTGGTCTCCACGAGCCCCCGCTGGCGCAGGGACGCCAGCGCTTCCCGCAAGGTCATGGCGGACACGCCGAGCTGGGCCGCGAACTCGGTCTCGGGCGGGAGCTGCTCACCGTCCACGAAGAGGCCGAGCTGTATCGCCTGGCTCACCCGCTGCACCACTTCCTCCGCCCGCCCCGCCGCGGCGAGGGGCGATATCAGCGATACGGAGTGCCGACCTTCCGTCATGCCGTAAGACTATAAGATTGTGGTTTTAATCGGTGGCGGCCCGGCTACCGGCTCGCCGGACGTTCGCTCGTCACCCCGGGCAGCCAGCCGCGGTGGCCGCCACAGGCCCGTCCCCGTGGACAGGCACAGCTGAAGCACGAAGATCCAGACGCACACCGCCGAGGCGACGTGCACCCAGACCAGGCCGGCCGGCAGGTGGTTGAAGTACTGCACGTAGCCGATCACGCCCTGCACGCCGAAGCCGAAGAGCACGATCCAGCCGAGCCGCACCGTCCGCGGCGACCCGCCGGCGTACCGCAGCCCGACCACCAGCGCGATCGCGATCGCGCCGATGAACCAGCCGATGTCCGCGTGCAACTGGGTGACGGACTCAAGCGAGAAGTGGAACCGCGGCACCGTGGTCCGGTGCCCGTGCTCGTCGATCGTGGTGCCCGCCAGCGGGCCGGTCCCGGTCACCACGGTGCCCGCGGCCAGCATCACGGCGGTGATCGCGGCGAGCAGCCCGGCCAGCACGCGCAGGTCGGTGCGGACGGGCGGCGCGGCGGGCACGCCGTCGACCTCAGCCACCAGCGCCGAGGCCCGGGCGTGCAGCACCACCGCGGCGGTGAGGATGATCGCGGTGGACAGGAGGAAGTGGGCGGCGACCATGGCCGGGTTCAGCCTGGTCAGCACGACGATGCCGCCGACCACGGCCTGGGCGATGACGCCGAGCGGCAGGATCGCCGAGAGCCAGACGAGGTCCTTCCGCAGGCGGCCGTGGGTCTGGTAGTAGCGCAGGCCGACGATGAACGTCAGCCCGGCGATCGCGACCAGCGGGAAGTTAAGCAGCCGGTTACCGAACTCGATCCAGGTGTTCAGCGTGGTCTGGCCGACCGAGTGCGCGGCCACGGCACTGCTCTTAGTGCAGGTGGGCCAGTCCGGGCAGCCAAGCCCCGACGACGACAGGCGCACCGCCGCGCCGGTGGAGATGATCACCGCGTTGGCGATCACCGACGCCAGGGCCCACTGGCGCAGCGACCGCTCTGTCGGCTGCCAAACGGGGGCGATAAGTCGGGAAACCACGCGCCCCATGCTAACGGTTCGCCGGCGGGGCGCGGCCACATCCCCATCGAGAGCGGACCACTGAGTCCACTCAACGCCCACCATCACCACCCGACCCCGGCTTCCGGTGCCGGCTCGTCCGGCCCAGTCGTTACCCTCTTCACCCGCTCACACTGGGAAACGGATGCGGGCGGCGTTGGGTTCGGCCCAGGCTTACCCGGGCGCGGAACTCGCCGGCCACGCCCGCGCCGGTCACCTGAATCCCGTGGTCACGGGCCGCCGGGCCGGCCCGTGACCACGGGAGACGCCGTCCCGGTCAGGACTTCCAGAGGTTGGTCGGCAGGAGCGGCAGCACCGGCTTGCTCACGCTGATGTTGATGACGAGGGCCGCGCCGAGGTAACCCGCGGCGAAGCTGTCAAGCAGCGCGAACCAGCCGCCGACCTTGGCGACGTCGGTGGTCCAGCTCGCCGTGCCGCCGAGGTTAGCGATGGCCAGGACGATGAGAACGATGAAGGCCAGGGTGAACGGGGCCACCGCGGTCCAGCTGATGGACGTGGCGGCGAACGCGAACGTCGCCGTGAAGAGCGCCCACAAGATCAGCCACGCCGCAAAGGCATGATCGAAATTGGCGACGCCGGCGGCGGCGATCATCGGACCCGCGAATACCTTGTAAATAAGGGCGGTGGAGAACAGGAATCCGGCGTAGCCCACGCCGAACGTGCCGCCAAACAGCTCGCCGCCACGGAATTCCCAGAGGCCGCCGATAAGCAGGCCGCCTGCCCCGATGCCGAAGCAGGTGGCGAGGAAGATGTTGCTGCCGGCGCTCGTTATGATCCCGGTCTCGACCAGGCCGAGGACGCCGACGGCGAACGCGAACGCGAACGCGGATAGCGGGACCCCGCCGGCGGTGGCGGGGTAGGCGTGGCCGGGCCCCGGGGCCCAGACGAGTGCCGGAGGCTCGGCTGCGGTGCCTTCGCCGAGGGTGTGTTCGGCAGGTGCGGTCATGGCATCATCCATCCAATCGCTTCATTGCTAATAGGCACACGCGAGCGGGCGGTAGCGCTGACCCGGCGCCGTCTTCGATGCATTTCAAAGCATCACCTGCCACTGGGGGTCGTGACTCGCGGTCCTAACGGCGATCTTCCCGGTTGTGAAATTACCGAGAGATGAGTTGTATGGTAGAAGTTCTGCAATGGTTTGCAAGAGGCCTGCGGGTAATGGTTTCCTCGGATGTCGCAGAGTCGGGAGAAACCTGAGGCGCCCGGGCGGCGTGGTGCTGGATTTGGGTCGGCCGCGGGCGCCCGGCGCGTACCGCGGCCCCGTCAAGGGCATGAACGCATGATGCACGCGCTGCTTCATGCGCTTTCCATCACCGGGTCGATGACGTGGGAGATCACCTGGGCGCTGATCCTCGGGTTCGCGCTCTCCGCGGTGGTCCAGGCCGTCGTGCGCAGGTCCACGGTGGTCCGCCTGCTCGGCGATGACCGGCCGCGAACGCTGGCGCTCGCGGCCGGTCTCGGCGCCGCGTCGTCCTCGTGCTCCTACGCGGCGGTGGCGCTCGCCCGCGCGCTGTTCCGCAAGGGAGCGAACTTCACCGCCGCGATGGCCTTCGAGATCGCCTCGACCAACCTGGTGATCGAGCTTGGCGTCATCCTCGCGCTGCTGATGGGCTGGCAGTTCACCCTCGCGGAGTTCGTCGGCGGCCCGCTGATGATCGTGTTCCTCGCCGTGCTGTTCCGGCTCTTCCTGCGCGAACGCCTGCTGGCCCGGGCGCGCGAGCAGGCGGACCGCGGGCTCGCCGGCTCGATGGAGGGGCACGCGGCGATGGACATGTCCGTCACGCGGGAAGGCTCGTTCACCCGGCGGCTGCTTTCCCGCGAGGGGTTCACGTCCGTCAGCCACGTGTTCGTCATGGAATGGGCGGCGATCATCAGGGACCTGGTGATCGGGCTGCTGGTCGCCGGCGCGATCGCCGCATGGGTGCCCGACAGCTTCTGGCAGGCGTTCTTCTTCGCCGGCCACCCGCTCGCGGCGAAGCTGTGGGGACCGCTGATCGGCCCCGTGGTGGCGATCATCTCGTTTGTCTGCTCGATCGGGAACGTCCCGCTCGCGGTCGTGCTGTGGAAGGGCGGGATCAGCTTCGGCGGCGTGGTCGCGTTCATCTTCGCGGACCTGATCATCGCGCCGATCCTGAACATCTACCGCAAGTACTACGGCGCCAGGATGGCGGCCTTCCTGCTCGCCACGTTCTTCGCCGCGATGGCCGCGGCCGGGTACGTGATCGAGCTGGTCTTTGGCGGACTCGGCCTGATCCCCGGCCGTGCCACCGCGACCATTCCCGACAAGGGCGTGTCCTGGGACTACACCACCTACCTGAACATCGTCTTCCTGCTGCTCGCCGCCGCGTTGATCGTGCGGTTCGCGCGCACCGGCGGCGGCATGATGCTGCGGATGATGGGCGGCGCTCCAGCCGCCGACGAGTCGGGGGCGGGGGGGAGGTAAGCCGGTCATCATCCCGTACGGGTGATGAACACCAGCGACTCGGCGGGCATCATCGGGGGCGAGCGCTCTCGGGCGAGCCTTCTGCAGTCGTTGGGGTAGCGATGCGACGGGAGTCGGGCATGGCGGGCCACCCTGGCCGAGTCCGCACCGGGCCGCGCCGTCCGCAGGCGGCCGGGCAGCCTGGCCTCGGCCCTACCCACCCGGGGGAACGGGTCCTGCGCGGCTGGCGCGCCGTCTTGTTCGCCCCGGTGGGCGACGGTCAGCGACGGCGGCGCGGAAGCGACGGGATGCGCCTGGCCTGCGCGGTCCTGGCTCTGGTGTGCTGCCTTCTGGTCATCCACTACAACTCGCGCATCGACCGCGCGATCGTCGCCGTGCTGAATCCGCCGCCGCGCAGCATCACCTGGCTGGTGACGGTCGTCTACCAGGCCGGCTCGTTCGGCGTCGTGGCCCTGGTGGTGCTGATCGCGCTGGCCGCGCGCCGCTGGGTGATCGTGCGCGACGTCGCCGTGAGCGCCGCCGTCACGGCCGCGGCCAGCGGGCTGCTGATCTGGCTGATCGGCGACCGCGGCGGACGACCGCCCGGCATCGTGATCCAGGGTTTCTACCTGTCCTTCCCGATCTTCCAGATCGCCCTGTTCGCGGCCGTCGCCACGGCCGCACTCCCTTACCTGGCGCGCGGCCTGCAGCGGCTGGTCGAGGTGTTTATCGCCCTGGTCGGCCTCGCCTCGGCCGTGGGCGGCCACGGGCTGCCGCTCAACGTGCTTGGCAGCCTGGCCATCGGCTGGGGAGCGACCGCCATCGTCCGGCTGGCCTTCGGCTCACCGCTCGGCCTGCCCTCCGCCGAGGACGTGCGGCTGCTGCTGGCCGAACTCGGCATCGGCGCGGCGGACCTCCACCCGGCGGCCGGGCAGGTCTGGGGGGTCGCCAAGTTCGAGGCCAGCGAGACACGCCAGGGGAGCCCGCCGCGCCGGCTTGACGTGTCGGTCTACGGCCGGGACGCGGCCGACGCGGGGCTGCTCACCAAGCTTGGCCGGTTCCTGCTGTACCGGGACTCCGGGCCGAGCCTCACCCTCACCCGGCTGCAACAGGTCGAGCGCGAGGGATTCGCCACCTTGCGGGCCGCGCAGGTCGGCGCGGCCGTGCCGGAACTCGCCGGCGCGGGCACCGCGGGACCGTACGGCGACGCGCTGGTGGTCACCCGGCTGCCCGCCGGCGAGTGGCTCGCCGGCGCGGAGGCCGCCGGGATCTCGGACGCCACCGTCCACGACATCTACCGCCAGCTCCTGATCTTGCGCGAGGCGCGCGTGGCGCACGGCGCCATCAGCGGCGACACCGTGCTGGTCGATCCGGCGACGGAGGCCGCCGTGATCGCCGACTTCCGCAACGCGACCGTCACCGCCTCGCGGGTCCAGTTGGACCGCGACGTGGCGGGCGTCATCGCGGCCACCGCGGCGGTCATCGGGCCGGAGCGCGCCGGGCGCTGCGCCGCCCGCTGCCTGGAGGGCGACGTGCTCGCGGCCGCACTCACCCACCTGCAGAAGGCCGCGCTCGATCCCGCGATCGGGCGCGGCCTGCGCGGGCGCCGCGGGCTGCTCGAAGAGGCGCGCAGGGAGGCCGCCAGGGCGGCGTCGATCGACGTGCCTGACCTGGTGGAGCCGCGCCGGGTGAGCTGGCCCACGCTGATCATGGTGATCGGCACCATGATCGGCGGCTGGGCGCTGATCGGTGTGCTCATCGACGTCTCCAAGTCCTTCGACACCGTGATCGGCGCCGACTGGCTGTGGGTCGTCGTGGCGCTGGTGCTGTCACAGCTCGCCTACGCGGCCTCGGCCGTCGAGGCGGTCGGCAGCGTCGCCGGGCCGCTGCCGTTCGCGCGGGTGGCGGCCCTCGAGGTCGCCAACGCGTTCAGCGGGCTGGCCGGCGGCACGGCGGCCGTCTTCGCGACCCGCGTGCGGTTCTTCCAGCGGCAGGGGTACGACGCGTCCGTCGCGCTCAGTTCCGGCGCCATCATGACCGCCTCAAGCTGGATCGCCAAGATCGTGCTGTTCCTGGTGTCGCTGCCGTTCGCCTGGAGCACCATCCACCTCGTCGCGACCCCCGAGTCGGGCGGCGACTCGAAACTGGTGTGGATCATCCTGGCCGTCGTGGTGCTCGTCGCCGTGGTCGCCGGGGTGGCGCTGGCGGTGCCACGGCTGCGCCGGCTGGCGGCCGAGAAGCTGCGGCCCAAGGCGCGCGACGTCTGGGCCAACCTCGTGCAGGTGGCCAGCTCTCCGCGCAAGCTGGTGCTCCTGCTCGGCGGCTCGTTCGCCGGGGAACTGGTCATCGCCATGGCGCTGTCGGTCTCGCTGCGCGCCTTCGACGACCACCTCAGGCTCCCCACCCTGATCGTGGTGATCACGCTGGCCGCGATCATCGGCGGCATCGCGCCGTCACCCGGCGGCATGGGGGTGGTCGAGGCCGGGCTGATCCTCGGCCTCACGGCCGCGGGTGTCTCGGAGGCCGACGCCACCGCCGCGGTCTTCATCCAGCGCCTGTTCACCTCGTACCTGCCCCCCATCTGGGGGTGGGGCACCCTCGTCTGGATGCGCAAGCGGGACTACGTGTGAGCGAGGCGAGCGCCGCCGCCAAGATTCGCGAGCAGCCCGCCGGGGCAGGCCAAGCGCGGGCGACCGAGAGCCATGCGGCACCCGTTCAGACGATCGTTTAAAATTTTTATTCTGAACGGGTGCGGGACTTCGCGCCCGGGTGAACGCGGCATCCGCGGCGCCTACGTGGCGCCGCCCTGACCGGTGCCGGCCGGGGCGGCTGGCGCTGTCGCTGGCGGTGGCTCGCCCGGCGGGTCGAGGCGGGCGGGCTGGCTCGCGTTGCCCGCGGCGCCCGCCGAAGCGGCGACGACGCACGCGATCCCGGCCCACTCCGCGGGCGACAGGTCCTGGCCGAGGATGGCCAGGCCGATCAGCGCCGCGATCGCCGGCTGGACCGACATCCACACGCCGAACAGGCTCGTCGGTATCCGCCGCAGCGCCTCAAGCTCGAACCAGTAGGGGATGACCGACGACAGCAGGCCGATGCCCGCCCCCGCGGCGAGGAAGGAGGGGCGGAACATCGTCGGCGCGCCGGCCATGACACCGGGCGCGGTGACCGCGATGGCGGCTACGCACATCGCGATGACCAGGCCGGACGCGCCGGGCAGGCGCTGGCCGGCGGCCTTCGAGCCGAGGATGTAGCCGGCCCAGGCGGTGCCGGCCGCCGCCGCCCACGCGACGCCGGCCCAGTTCAGCCCCGCTCCGCCGACCGTGCCGGCGAGCAGGACCACCCCGGCCGCCGCCAGGGCGGCGTAGCCGAGGCCGACCGCCCGGCGGTGCCCGCTGCCCCGCAGCGTGCCGGTGACCGTGACGCACAGCGGGCCGAGGAACTCGATGGTGACCGCGATCCCGAGCGGGATGCGCGCGAACGCCTGGTAGATCGCGAAGTTCATGAAACCAAGCGCGATACCGAACGTAAGCGTGATGACCCCGTCACGCCACGCCCGCAGCGCGGCAAGGCCGGCGACCGCGCGGGCCGTGGGCCGGCCGGCCACGATGAGCATGATCAGGGCGGCGGACCACAGCCGCAGGGTGGTGACCGAGGCCGGCGGTAGCTGGCTGAACAGGCGGTCGGCGATCCCCGCGCCCGACTGCACGGACACGGCCCCGGCGAGCACCAGTCCGGCGGGCAGGGCCGTCGGCGCCCACCCGGCGCGCCGGCCGTTGGCCCGGCCGGCCCCCTGGCCCGTGGCGGCGACGCCCGTGGCCCTTACTCCCACCGAAAGCAGCGGGCGGCCAGGGCGATGCCGACGACCGCCCAGACGGCGAGCGTGAGGACGTCCCTGACCGGGAAGGCGGCCGCGTTCGCGAGGACGGAGCGCAGGCCGGTGGAGAGCGCGCCGGTGGGCAGCAGTTCAAGCACCGGGCGGGCGCCGCGCGGGAACTTGGTCAGCGGGAAGACCACGCCGCCGATGCCGAGCAGGACCACGTAGATGAGGTTGGCCGCCGCCAGGGTGGCCTCGGCGCGGAGCGTCCCCGCCAGGAGGAGGGCGAAGCCGCTGAACGCGGCGGTACCGAGCAGCACGAGCAGGGGGACGACGACGATGGCGGCCGGGGTGGCGTCGGGCGACCAGCCGAGCCCGAGGGCGACGAGCAGGATGATGGCCGCCTGGAGCAGTTCGACGCCCACGACCGTGGCGGTCTTGGCGGCGATCAGGCCCGGCCGCGACAGCGGCGTCGCGCCAAGCCGCTTGAGCACCCCGTACCTGCGCTCGAAGCCGGTGGCGATGGCCTGGCTGGTGAACGCGGTGGACATGACCGCGAGCGCGATCACGCCGGGGGTCAGGAAGTCGATCCTGGTGTAACCGCCGCCGAAGTCGATCAGCGGCTCGAGGCTGAACGCGGCGAGCAGCAGCAGCGGGATGACCAGCGTCAGCGTGAGCTGCTCGCCGTTGCGCAGCAGCTGCCTGGTCTCCTGGGCCGCCTGGGCGGCGATCATCTGCCGCATGGGCGCGGCGCCCGGCCCGGGTGTCCACGTCCCCTGGTCCGTCGCGGTTGCCGTCGCTTGCCCGGCGATGGGCTGGGTCGTCATCCGCGCAGGTCCCGTCCGGTCAGTTCAAGAAAGACGTCCTCGAGCGTGCGTGACTCGATCTGAAGGCTGCTCGGCAGCACGCCGCGGTCGGCGCACCAGGCGGTGACCGCCGCGAGCAGGGCCGGCTGCACCGTGCCGCCGGGCACCTCGATCAGGTAGCGGCCCGCGGGCGACTCCTTGGCCGCGCTGCCCGCGGGCAGCGCGGCGAGCAGGCTGTCGATGTCGAGGTCGGGCTCGGCGCGAAACCGGAGCTGGCCCTGTGACCCGGTGAGCGTGGCGGGTGAGCCGTCGGCGACCGTCCGGCCGTGGTCGATGATCACCACGTGGTCGGCGAGCCGTTCCGCCTCCTCCATGAAGTGCGTCGTGAGGATCACGCCGACGCCGTCGGCTTTGAGCGCCGAGACCAGGTCCCAGGTCGCGTGCCGCGCCTGCGGGTCCATTCCGGCGGTCGGCTCGTCGAGAAAGACCAGCTCGGGACGCCCGAGGACGGCGGCCGCCAGGGACAGCCGCTGCTGCTGCCCGCCGGAAAGCCGCTTGTAAGGGGTCCTGGCGTGGGCGGTCAAGCCCACGATGTCAAGGAGCCACGCCGTGTCGTGTGGTTTCACATGGAACCGGCTGAGCGTCCTGAGGTACTCGCCGGCGGGGACCGCCGGCGGGATCCCGCCGGCCTGGAGCATGACGCCGACCCGGGGTTTGAGCCGGCCGGCGTCCCTGGCCGGGTCGAGGCCGAGCACGCGCACCGTGCCGGCGTCGGCGTTCCTGTAGCCCTCGCACACCTCGATCGTGGTGGTCTTTCCCGCGCCGTTGGGCCCGAGGATCGCGGTGACCTTGCCGCGTCCCGCGCTGAGGCTCAGCCCGTCGACGGCGGTCGTCGGCCCGTACCGCTTGACCATGCCGGAGAGTTCCACGGCGGGACTCGCATCGGCAGGGGGTGGAACCGGGGACGCACTACTCACGCACGCAGTTTATGGGTCGCCGCCCGTTGCCGCACCGCGAGGGTCCGACAATCTGTAGTAGATTGCGCCGGCGCCGGCGCCCTGCCCGACCCCGCCGACCCGAGCCGCCCCCGGCGACCTGCCGGAATGCTCAAACCCCGGTGAGGGCCGCCCGCGCGCGCCGCCTTGGGGTGGCCCGCCTTGGGGTGGCCCGCCTTGGGGTGGCCCGCCTTGCGGTGGCCCGCCTTGCGGTGGCCCGCTTGCGGTGGCCCGCCTTGCGGATAACAGCAAGAAGCCTGCGCGCTCGCTCCGAAGTCAAAAGATCGTGGATCGATGGGCACGTCATGGGGTGCTGAACGATCCAAGATCTTCGGGGCGGGGGCCGGCGAGCGGCACGTGGCGGGCCCGCCCGGGGATAACAGCAAGAAGCGCGTGCGCTGGGTGCTGGGTGGTAGGTGGTGGGTGCTGCGTGGTGGGCGGAGGTTATGGGCGCTGGCAGCTGGTGGCGCGCTTGACGGCCCGCTTGGCTGCCCGCTTCAGGTGGCGGCGCTTGAGGTGGCGGCCTTCCGACGGCCAGTCGGGGCCCTCCGGCCAGCTGGCGACCGCCATCGGCGCGGACGCGTGCGGATTGCGCGCCGCGGCGAGGAAACGCTCGAAGCGGGTCGCGCCGGGCAGTTCCACCCGCGCCGACTTGAGCTGGGCGTGGCAGGGGCGGGCCACCCCGGCCCGCTGGCAGGAGTGACCTTGGTCACGGTCGCCGGCCGCCGCGTCGGTGGTGATCTCCAGCCAGGAAAGCTGCTGGGTCCGCAGGTAAACCGGCGGCATGCCGTAGATGGTGTCGATCGCCTCGACGACCGAGGTGCACGACCCCGTGTTACCGTAGAAGCCGTCGCCGTGCGCGTGCAGCTCCGGGTGGTGGGTATGGCCGGACAGGTAGCCGGTGTAGCCCTGCGCGATGAGCTCGTCGGCGCGCTCCCGCGCGGCGGAGTTCTGGCTGTAGCCGCGTCCGGCGAGTGCCAGGCCGCTGAGCGAGAGCCAGGCGCGGCGGGACACGATCGCGATGATGAACGCGATGATCGCGATGTCCACGAGCGCGCCGTAGCCGAGGATTTCCCCGTCGTGCAGCCAGCGGCCGGCATCCGGGTAGCGGTCCTTGACCCGTCCGAGTTCAGGGAAGATAAAGGTAATCGTCGCGATGGGCAGGAGGACCAGCCACCATAGGTGGCGGACCAGCTTGCGGTAGACGAGGCGGGAGGCGATGAACGACGGGAAGTCCGCCGGGTCCGCCATCTCGTGCGCGCCGGTGAGCCAGTCGCGCCCGAGCCACTCGATCTTCGGTATGACGTCGCGGACGATGTGATGGCCCAGGGGGGTGTCGAGCGGGTTGCGCGGGTCGTGGAAGCAGTTATACGGGTCGATCTGGTGGCCGTGCTCCACCCGGATCTTCTCGCCGCTTGGCAGCACGAGGTCGGCGGCGAGGCACAGCTTGGCGCCGGTCGCCTCGCGGACCGCGGTGGCCGCCTTGAGGTCCCAGGCGAGGTCGCCGTCGTGATTGCCGACCGTGTAAATGACCTGGCCGCCACGCTCGGTCACCAGGGCAAGGGCGCGGCACAGGTCGTCGTGCGCGTCAAGCACGTCGGCCGCGGCGCGGCCGGGGTGGGCGAGCATTTCCACGATGTCCCCGGCGAGCACGACGGTCAGCGGCGTGGTCTCGGCGGCGAGCCTGCGGGCCAGAACCTCGCAGGTGCGCCCGGACACCGTCGTCCGCTCGGGCGGCAGGTGCAGGTCGCTGATCGCGATCACCTTGGCACCCGGATCGACGGTTACGTCGAGCCGGTCGGTGACATCAGTCGGCGAGGCCATGACCATATGGTTCCTTCCCCCGAAGCGCATCCTTGATGTGCCTGGGGCATCGAGTTCGTCGGGGTCCGGTGAGGAGAAGCCCACAAACAGTAGCGCTCTTCCCTTAGGGAGACGTATGGGTTCCCGGAATGGTTCGCCGGCGTGCCGGCCGCCACAGCCGGGTCATCTACCACGGGATCGACGATAGTAACCTGGCCCGCGTGAGCGGCCTTATCTACCACATCGCTATCCGTGCCGACTGGGAGCGGGCGCTCGCCGACGGCGAGTACACGCGGTCCTCCGTGGACAAGACCCTGGCGGAAGAGGGCTTCATCCACGCTTCCCAGGCCGCGCAGGTGGCCAGGACCGCGAATAAATTCTACCGCGACGTCGACGGCGACCTGGTCCTGCTTGTCATCGATCCCGGCCGGCTGCGCGCCGAGGTCCGCTACGAGGACGTGCCGGGCGCGGAACTGCCTTTCCCGCACATCTACGGCCCGCTGAACGCCGACGCGGTGATCGCCGCCCGGCCGTTCGCCGCCGGGCCCGACGGCACGTTCGCCTTCGCGGAACCAGGGGACCGGTGACGGGCCGGGGGACGCCAGACCGAGCTCGCGGCGTTCCGCCGTCTTCCTGTCACGCGGTTCAGGCATATGCCACCAGCGTGCCACGCCGGCGTGCATAGCCAGGAAACGGGAGCGGACCCGGCAGGGAAATCCGTTCGTACGGAGGGCGTCGCCGCCCGCCGTGGACGCTAGCCGGCCGGCTCAAACGCCCTCAAGCGCGGTCATCTCGCCCGACCTGACGGCGGTGACGAATTCCGTGTAGTCGCGCTCGTTCTGGTCGGCGTACCGCTTGGCGAAGTCGGTGACGGCGCGATCGAACTCATCGCCGTCGCCGAGGTAGGCGGCGATGGCGACCGGGTCGCCCGACCGCGCGTGCGCCCTGGCCAGGGTCCAGCCGCAGATGCGGGCGTAGGCGGTGAGCCCGAGTGAGGACATCGCCTCGACCTCCGCCGAGCCCTTCATGTCCCGCAGTTGGCGCCAGTAGAAGTCGCGGCCGGCCGGCCCGCGGGTCCAGCCAAGGTAGATGTCGCTCGCCGCCTGCATGAGCCGCTGGCCCTGGACCACCCGCTGGCCGTGCTGCCGGTAGCGGCTGCGCGGCAGGTGCCCTTCGAGAACCGACGAGGTCGCCTCCTTGATCTGCAGGAAGAGCGGGTCGCTGGCGTCGCGCCCCTGAAGGAGCACGATGTACGCCCGGGTGCCCACGCTGCCGACGCCCACCACCTTGCGCGCGGCGTCCACGATCTCGTACTGCTCGAGCAGGAAGCGCCGGTCCGGCTGCAGGGTGGAGCGGTAGGCGCGGAACTGGTCGCGGATGCCCTCCTCGATCTGCTCGGGCGTCACGTCCCGTGCCATGTCGAACGCCAGCTCGCGCAGCGGGATGAGGACTGGTGGCTGGCTGGCGATCCGGTACCGGCCGGCCACCATCTCGCCCAGCTTGGACAGCGCCTGCATGCTGTCGCGGGTATGCGCTTTTTCCGCCGCCTGGTTGGCCCGCTTGGCCGCCCGCTTGGCCATCTTCGCCTCCGCGCGCGCCCGCTCCTTCTTCTTGGCCGACTTCGCCGACTTCTCCGTCTTGCCGATGTCGTCCATGGCGCCGCGCGCGACCGCCCTGATCGCGTCCTCGTCCAGGCAGGCGTACCAGACGTCCATCGTGCTGAGCCCGGCGAAGCCGGCCATCGCGGTCCGGTAGGCGGCGCTCGCCGCGCGGGCCGCGGCCTTCGCGTCGGCGGCGGCGAAGCCGTTGTCCCGCGCCGCGATCACGAAGCTGGTCACCATGCGCTTCAGGTCGTACTCGAACGGCCCCGGCAGCGTCTCGTCGAAGTCATTGACGTCGAACACCAGGCGGCGCTCGGGCGAGCCGAACACACCGAAGTTGGACAGGTGGGCGTCGCCGCACAACTGGACGGACAGGCCCGCGACCGGGGTGGCCTTCAGGTCTTCCGCCATCACCGCCGCGGCACCGCGGTAGAAGGTGAACGGCGAGACCATCATCCGCCCGTGCCGGACCGGGACCAGGTCGGCCAGGCGGTCCGACTCCTGCTCCGCCAGCAGGTCGACCGGGCTGCGCCGCCCCGCGGCCGGCTCCCAGCCGCGGTGGGCCTGGTGCGGTATCCGAGCGGCCGCCTCGGTTCCCCTGGCCCGGCGCTCGGCCAGATTCAGTTGCGCGCACATCGGGCGATCCCCCTGGCTTCTTGCTTTCCCCGGCCACGCCGGCCTTTCGGCGGATTGTAGGTAGCCGCCCGGCCCGGCGGCCTCACCCGTCCCGGGTGAGGCGGCCCGTCCGGCCCGCGGGAAGCATGGTTACCGTCCACCGGGAGGACGCCTTGACGAGCAGACCGAGCGCGGGAAGTGCCTTCTTCCCCGCGCTCGCCTGGGTGCCCGCCTACCGGCCCGGCTGGCTGCGCGGCGACGCCATCGCGGGCTGCACGATCTGGGGCCTGCTGATCCCCGAGGGCATCGCCTACGCGAGCCTGGCCGGCCTGCCGCCCCAGGCCGGCCTTTACACGCTGCTCGCGTCGCTCGCGCTCTACGCCCTCTTCGGCACGAGCAGGCAGCTGGTCGTGGCGGGCACCTCCGCGTCCGCCGTGCTCGTGTACTCCTCGGTGACCGCGCTGCACCCCACGGGGGCCGCCGCCTACGGGTCGCTCGCCGCCGGGCTGATCATCCTCACCGGCATCCTCTTCCTGTGCTCGGGCCTGTTCCGGCTCGGCTTCATCACCCAGTTCCTGTCCCGCCCGGTGATGGAGGGCTTCGTCTTCGGCCTGGCGATCTTCGTCGCCGTGGGACAGCTGCCGAAGCTGTTCGGCCTGGCCAAAGGGCCCGGGGACACGATCAGGCAGCTCATCCACCTGGTCGCCCACCTGGGTGACACGAGCCTGGCGACGTTCGCGGTCGGCGCGGTCGCGCTTGCCCTGCTGTTCGCGCTTGACCGGGTGAAGCGGGTGCCGGGCGGGCTTGTCGTGCTCGCCGCGGCCATCGTCGTGAGCGCGGCGTTCCACCTGGACCGGCACGGGGTCGAGACCGTGGGCAAGATTCCCGCGGGCCTTCCCTCCCTGCACGGGCTCAACCTGCGCGCGTCGGACCTGTGGGTGCTCCTGCCCAGCGCGGCGGGGATGATGCTGGTCATCTTCAGCGAGGCGCTCGGCGCCGCGGACACCTTCGCGGAAAAGCACGGCTACCAGATCGATCCCAGCCAGGAGATGATCGCACTCGGCCTGGCGAACATCGGCTCGGGCTTCCTCGGCGGGCTGGCCGCGGGCGGCAGCCTTTCCCAGACCGCCGTCAACGACGCCGCCGGCGCCCGGTCGCAGGTGTCCGCGGTGATCGCCGCCGCGCTCAGCCTCGTCACCGTGGTGGCGCTGACGCCGCTGTTCACCGACCTGCCCGAGGCGGTGCTCGCCGCGATGATCATCCATGCCGTCTCCCACCTGATGAAGGTGGCGCAGCTGCGCCGGTTCCACCGCCTGGTTAGGCGCGAGTTCTGGCTCGGCATGATCACCCTGCTCGGCGTCATCACGCTCGACGTGCTGCCCGGCCTCCTCATCGGCGTGGTGCTGTCCCTGCTGGTGCTCGTGTACCGGGCGAGCCGCCCGGAGTTCTCCGTCATGGGCGCCGACCCCGACCACCCGGGCGCCTACCGGGACGTGCGGCGGGCCGCCGGCGCGCGGGAAATCCCCGGCGTGGTGATCGTCCGGCCGGACGCCCCGCTGTTCTACGGGAACGCCATGCCGCTGCGCGACGCCGTGCGCGGGCACCTGCGGTCGTCGGCGGCCCCGGTCCGCGTGCTGATCCTCGACCTCGACGCCAGTGACGCGCTCGACGTGACGAGCGCCGAGGCGCTGGCCGCGGTCGCGGCCGAGCTCGCCCGGGCGGACGTGCGCTTCGGCCTGGCCCACCTGCACGCCAAGGCGGCGGACCTGCTGCGGCGCTCCGGCGTCACCGAAGAGGCCGCGGGCTACCTGGTGTTCCCCACCCTCGACGCCGCGGTCCGCTGGGCGCGCGGCGGCGCGGTACCGCGGCAGGCGGGCCATCCGGCGGATCAGCCGGCCGGCCACTAGGACCAGCCGCGGAGCGAACCGCGCGCTAGCCGAGGAACGAACCGAGCGCGGAGACGAAGCTGCCGGCGTCTTGGAACAAGAAGCCGTGCCCGGCACCGGGGTAAAGGACCAGGCGGGCGCCGTGGATGAGCTGTGCCAGCATGCGGTCGTTGGACACGGGGTTCAGCGCGTCTTCCGTCCCGTCGGCCACCAGGGTCGGCGCCAGGATCGCACCGGGCCGGCGCCCCGCGGCGTCATCGCCGGCGAACCACTGGC
>Ga0335075_10007894_pt1 | contig 16335 bp, 14 predicted proteins | sample Lox_Sample_24_FD_206723 | JGI IMG/M metagenome (GOLD analysis project Ga0335075, IMG submission 206723) | Soil microbial communities from Loxahatchee National Wildlife Refuge, Florida, United States - Lox_Sample_2.4 | ecosystem: Environmental > Terrestrial > Soil > Wetlands | place: USA... | reverse complement strand
GCGCGGGCAGGTTGTCCGCCTCAGCGGTGTGCATCGCGATCCAGGCACCCGATGCCTCGCTGAGGCGGCGGGACAGACCGTGATGGTCCAGATGCACGTGGGTCACCACGATGCCGGTGACCTGGTTCGCCGACAGCCCTGCCGTCTGCAGGCCGTGCCGCAGCTCATCCCAGCCCTGGTCAGAATCCCAGCCCGGATCGACGACCACGACGCCCGTGTCGGAAAGCAGCACATAGGCCAGCGTGTAGCGGAGCGGGCTGTCCGGCATCATCACCGGCACGGACCACACGCCGGACGTGACCTGCTCGACCGGCGGGAACTCACGTGCCTGCCACGCGCGCTGCTGCGCCACGCCGGTCACGGTCACTGGGCCACCGTGCAGAGCGCCGCGTGCCGGGGCGCGCGGGCTCCCGGTCATTCGCAGCTCCTCGGATCCGACGTCGCGGTAACCAGCATAATACGGACGAAGTCCGTCTAGCAATTTGCGGGCCGCTCAGCGCCCCCTGCTCCGACACCCTGCCCTGCTCCGACACCCTGCGACCGCCGGGGCCGCTCAGCGCACGCGGCCCCGGCGGTCGTGACGGTCGGGCGGCAGTTCACCCTGTCCAGGGAGTTCCGTTCTTGAAGTCCGACGCGAACGTGGTGGAAATCGACGACATGATCGTCTGGTTGCCGATGATGAGCCCGAGCTCGCGGTTCTCGTTGAGCGAGGTGTTGGAGAAGTTCTCGGAGCCGATGAACACCTTCGCGTCCGACTTGCCGTAGTCGGCCAAGATGGCCTTGCCGTGGATGTAGAAGCCGTCGGGGTTGCTGTAGTAGGTGATGTGCACCCCGGCCTTAGTCAGCGTGGTGTACGCGCTGTCGTACTCGCCGTCCTCGTTCTCGCCGCAGACCTCCACGTCGACGCCGCGCTTCGCCGCGCTGATCAGTGCGTTCTCGATCGCGGTGTCGTCCATCTCGTTGGCGTAGAGCCGCAGGGTGCTGGTAGCGCCGTTGATCAGCGCGAGCAGCTTGGCCTGCGAGTCCGTGGGCGACCAGACGAGGTCGGCTCCGTTGCCCGGGGTGACGGACTCATGCGCGTAGTCGGCGTTGAAGACCTTCACGATCGCGGCGACGTCCTGGGCGTTGGTGTCGGTCACCAGGAAGTCGCGGCTGGTCGAGTAGTACTCGCTGGTCAGGTTGGCACTCATGATCATGGCCGTCGTACCGTCGATGACCATGCTCTTCTCGTGCGTGTAGTAGTACTTCGACCAGGAGTAGACAACGTGCACGCCGTTGTTCTTCAGGTAGTTGTAGGCGGCGGAGTTGTAGTACTCCTCCCGCTGATCCAGAATGACCCGCACGTCGACGCCGCGCTTCTCGGCTGCCACCAGATCCTTCTCGGCCGTGGTGTCCTCCAGCTCGTACATGGTGAGGTCGATGCTGGTCTTGGCCCCGTTGATCAGGTCGTAAACGGGCGAGAAGCCTTTCGCCGGCTCGGTGTACATCGTGTAGGTCCCAGACGCGCTGGGGGTCGCAGACGCGCCGGCCGGTGTCGCGGGTGCGGCGGCGATCCCCATGGCGGCCGCCGCGACGGCCGCGGCGAGCGAGATAGCCGATGTCAGGTGACGCGGGTAGCGCTGGAACATAAACGTCCTTTCGGGCAGTCGTTCTCTTAGAACGGCGGCTGCACATACCGGGCCTCTCCAGCCCATCTGCGATGGTTGCCACCCGGTCCGGGCGGCAAGCAATCATCGCGTGGCCATTAAGTGACATTTGTTGATATAGCTGGCGTCCGAATGGAATGGATCACAGGCTGATGCTGAACGCGCTGCTGGTGGCCGAGGTAAGGCTCCCGTCGGTGGCTTTGATGGTGTAGCTGCCGGCGTTGCCGGTGATCTTGCAGCCGCCAAAAGCAGCAACGCCCGCTGATGCGGTGACCGGGTTCTTCGTGCAAGTGAGCGTCGCGCCACTGCCCGGCTGGCTGGCAATGGCCAAGGTCACCGCGCTGGTGTTGCCGGTCACGACGTTGCCGCCGGAATCCTCCACCGACACCTTCGGCTGCGTGGACCACACCGTCCCGATGGCACCGCCACCGGGCTGGGCAGTGAACACGACCTTCGCCGCCGCGCCCACCGCGACGCTGAAGCTGCTGGTCGTGGCCGAGGTCAGGCTCCCGTCGGTGGCCGTAACGGTATAGCTGCCCGCCTTGCCGGTGATCTTGCAGCCGGCGAAAGCAGCAACGCCCGCCGAGGCCGTGACCGGATTAGCCGTGCAGCTGAGCGTCGCACCACTACCCGGCTGGCTGGCAATGGCCAGCGTCACCGCACTGGTGTTGCCGGTCACCACGTTGCCGCCGGAATCCTCCACCGACACCTTCGGCTGCGTGGACCACACCACGCCATCGGTGGGACCGCCCGGCTGGGCAGTGAACACGACCTTCGCCGCCGCGCCCACGGTCACGCTGAACGCGCTGGTCGTGGCCGAGGTCAGGCTCCCGTCGGTGGCCGTAAGGGTATAGCTGCCCGCCTTGCCAATAATCTTGCAGCCAGCGAAAGCAGCAACGCCCGCCGAGGCCGTGACCGGGTTCTTCGTGCAGCTGAGCGTCGCACCAGTACCCGGCTGGCTGGCAATGGCCAAGGTCACCGCGCTGGTATTGCCGGTCACCACGTTGCCGTAGGCGTCCTCGACGGAGACTACGGGCTGGATTGGCCAGGCCGTCCCGTCAGCGCCGCCGCCCGGCGATGCGGTGAACGCGACCCGGGCGGCCGGGCCCGCGCTGACGGTGATGGTCTGCTGGACTTGCGGCGCGGCGGCGTACCCGTTGCCGGCCGCCTGGTTGGCGTCGATCACGCAGCTACCCGGAGCCAGATAGTTCACCGTCGCGCCGTCGGTACCCGACACCGCGCACACCCCGGCCCCGCTGCTGGCATCAACGCTGAACACCACCGGGTTCCCCGACCCACCACCGGTCGCGGCCAGCGTGGCCGACTGGCCCACCGCGCCGGGGCCGGGCGCCGGGAACGTGATGGCCTGCGAGCCGGGGCTGACGGTGATGGTCTGCTGAACCTGCGGCGCGGCGTAATACCCGTTGCCCGCCGCCTGGTTGGCATCGATCACGCAGCTACCCGGAGCCAGATAGTTCACCGTGCCGCCGTCGGTACCCGACACCGCGCACACCCCGGCCCCGCTGCTGGCATCAACGCTGAACACCACCGGGTTCCCCGACCCACCACCAGTCGCGGCCAGCGTGGCCGGCTGGCCCACCGCGCCGGGGCTGGGCGCCGGGAACGTGATGGCCTGCGAGCCTGGGGTAGCGGCGTCAGCCACGTCCTGTACTTCGGCCGGCCAGAAAGCCGGCAGGGTGCCGTAGCCCGGCGATCCGGTCTCGTCGTCGACGTAGACGTTGCCGATGCCGTCGTCCGCAGCGTCGCTCACGTCAGTGGCGACGCCAGCCGAAGTCCCCGCGCTGATGACCGCCGAGAACTCCGAGGCCGGGTATGAAGCCATCCAGCTCGGGAATGACGTTGCGTCGAATTGCGTTTCCGACCCCTCGAACTGCTGCAGGATCTCGTCCGGCCCGAACATGTAGCTCTGCGGCGCGACCGTTCCCGGGTTGAACATCACCGTCTCGGCCCCGTTGGCGATGGCGAATGTGTACAGCGCCTGGTAGTAGCTGACCTCACTGGCCGAGGTAGAGGTTGCGTCGAACATGGGGCTGCTGACGCCATACCAGGTGATGGCATTCAGCAATTCGCTTTCAACGGTAGCCAGCGGGACCGCACCGTAGTTCGTCCATATGTAGTAAAGCGGCGTAATGCCGGCTGACTGCAGCGCCTGGACGGTCGGCACCCAGACCGAGGACTTCGCGTCGGCGGGCTGGCCATTGCATCCCGATCCCGATCCGTCCGGCGCGCAGATGTCCACGATGGACGCGCTGACCGTCGGCGCCGCTGCCTCGACCTGGCTCCAGCTGGAGGCCGCCGGGGAGGCGTACAGCGTCGTGACAATGGACTCGGTTCCCGACCCTGACGACGCGGCGGCCGTCGTGGCTAATGGCGCGATCGGGGCGGCCGGGCTGGCCTGGCCAGCCAGAGCAGCCGGACCAAGCCCAATGGACAAACCAAGGATCAAAACGGGCGCAATTACCGATATGCGCCAAACCGCACGCGGCATGGCTCCTTACCCCCCATAGCTTTTGGAACCGTGACGCCCCAGATTACGCCGGATAACCCGAACTGACTAGGCGATCCGATCCTTTATCGTTATGTAGCAATTATTGCGCAATAGAGCGACCAACGCGGGGCACGCGGCCGCTGCCCGCCGGGCCCGATCACGGGGCGGAATGGTTGTCAGGGCGCTAGGGCCGCGTCACCGCCACCCGGACCCTGGCCTGACCGAGCAGGGGATGACTGGCCGTCACGCTGACCAGACCCGGCCGGCCGGCTTCGGAGCGGACGAAGGCGCCGCCGACGCCGCCGTACGCGCCGAACTCGAACGGGTTGTCGCCGATGAGCGTGGCCGGGCCGGCCAGCGACAAGCTCACCTGGCCGGTGACGTGGGGGCGCTGGTTGCCGTAGGCGTCCAGGGCCCGGAACGTCAGCCGGGTGGTGTCGCTGCCATCAGCCCGGATCGAGGCGTCGTCGGCGGTCAGCGCGAGCTGGTCCCGCGTGGTGTCGGCCGACATACGGACCGAGGCGGCCAGCCTGGTGCCCAGGTAGCCGTCGATGCGCAGCTCCGGCGCGGTGGCCGCGTCGACGGTCAGGTCCGCGAACACCGGGGGGTAGGCCAAGCCGCCGAGGTGCCGCCTATCCGGGGTGCCGGTGGCGACGTGGGCCCCGCCCACGTAGATCTCCAGCCGGTCGCAGTTGGTAGCGATCATGGCCTGCGCGCCCGGGCCGTGCGGGGGTGACCCCGGGCCGAAGTCCCAGAAGAAGACGGGCAGGATCACCGGGCTCACGGACGGGTCCTGCTGCGAGCGGTAGAACGCCGCACCGGGCTTGGGCACCCGGAACGTGTCGATCACGCCCGGCGTCTTCAGCGCCTCCCAGATGCGGCTGCCGCCGTTGAGCGACGCGTAGTCGATGCCTGCCCAGCCGAGCACCCCGGCGTAGCCGGGGTTGGACCGGGCGATGCTGTGCACCTCGGCGTGCATAACCGCCTGCTCGGCCAGCACCGCCCCGGAGTCGGTCCAGCGGTAGGTCGGCGACCCGTCCAGCGCGCCGACGGCCTCGCTGACCAGGTAGGGCACGCCCGGCAGCGGCGGCATGAGCTCGGCCCGGCCGTCGCGGGAGTGGTAGTCGTCGTACCCGAACACGTCCTCGGCCCAGCCGGCAATCGAGTAGATGTCCATGGCGCCGGTCGTCTGCCTGCTGCCGTCGAGCTGGTCGGCGAGGCCGCGGGCGCGGGCGTACAGGCTGGCGTGGTTCGCGGTCTCGTCCAGCCGGGTGCCCCAGACGATGACCGACGGCCGGCTGCGGTCGCGGATCACCATGTCGCTGGTGTTCTGCAGCATGATGGCCTGCCATTCGGCGTCGCCCACGTACTGCCAGCCGGGCGGCTCCTGCCAGACCATGAGGCCGAGCTCGTCGCAGGCGTCGAGGAAGTGCGGGGACTGCGGGTAGTGCGAGCAGCGGACCATGTTGCAGTTCAGCTCGAGCCTGAGGATCTCCGCGTCCCGGCGCTGCAGCCGCGCCGGGGCCGCCATCCCGGTGTACGGGAAGAGCTGGTGCCGGTTCAGGCCGAAGATCTGCAGCCGCTCGCCGTTCAGGTAGAAGCCGTCCGGCTCGAACACCGCCTCCCGGAACCCGGTCCTGACCGCCACCGTGTGCGCCTGCCCGGCCGCCGGGGCCAGCGTCACCTGGACGGTATACAGCTTCGGGTTGCCCGGCGACCACAGCGTCACGTCCCGGATCCCGGTGATGCTCGCCGCGACGAGCGTGGTTCCGGTACCGGTGATCGTCACCGCGGCCGAGGCGGTGGCCAGCACGTCGGATCCGTCCTGCAGCTCGGCGCTGATCTGGACCGGGCCGCTCGGCACGGCCGCCGCGTCGATCGTGGCCTGCACCTGCACGCTCCGGTCGTGGCTGAGCACGTTGACCGGCCTGACGAACACGTCGGACAGGAACACCTCGGGCACCACGCGCAGCGTCGCGTCACGGTAAACGCCGCCCGGCTGCAGGTAATCCACGGCCGATGCGCCAGCCGGCGCCCCACCGGGAGGCACCGGCAGCCACCGCGAATCCACGATCAGAGCCAGAACGTTGTCCTCGCCGGTCAGGTGGCCGGTCAGCTCGGTCGACCAGGGGAGGTACCCGCCTTGGTGGGTGCTCACCGCGGTGCCGTTGATCAGCACCGTGGCGTTCACCATCACGCCGTCAAAGTCGACGAAGACCCGCCCGCGGGTGCCCCGGGGCAGGGCGAAGTGCTTGCGGTAGATCCAGATCGCTTCCCAGCTGGCCGGATCCCAGCCGCCCCAGGACAGTGGCGTGACCGTGTGCGGCAGCGTGACCTGGCCGAAGCCGCGGTCGTCGTAACCGGGATCGGTGGAGCCGGGCACGTAGGGGCCGCCGAACAGCCACCCCTGGTTGAAGTCGTAAGTGGCCCGAGTGCCGGCCGACGGGGCCGGCCGGGCCGGACTGCAGCCGGCCACCGAGGCCAGCACGCCACCGATCGCGCCCGTGCGCAGGACCGCCCGCCGTGACGGCACTAACCCCGGGGGCGGCGCGGCCGGACGGCGGCGGCGTCCTGGCGGTGCACTCCCAGCCGTCACGTCACCGAATGTAGTAGCTTCGGCTCGGAGCTTGCGACGCGTCAGGCGGCCGGACCGCCGGACAGCCCGAGGAGGTCACTGTGGCAGAGGCGACGCCGTTCACGATCGGGGCGCAGGCCAACTGCACCGACGGCGTGTGCGGCGAGCTGGTCCGGGTGGTCGTCGACCCGGTAGCCCGCACGGTCACCCACCTGGTGATCCAGCCGACCGACCGCCTGGAGCTGGCCAGGCTGGTCCCGCTCGACCTGGTCGACGACGCCACGGCTGGCCAGATCAGGCTCCGCTGCACCCTGGAGGAGTTCGAGCGCCTGGACCTGGCCGAGGAGTCGCAGTTCATCCCGGGCGGCACGCTCGGCGGCTACAGCCGGGAGCAGCTACTCAGCCTGCCGTACTACGGCCTCGGCCCGGGGATGGCGGGCGTCGGCCCGGAGATGGTGCCGATGAACGTCACCTACGACACGATCCCGCTGGGCGAGGTCGAGGTGCGCCGCGGCGAGCACGTCCACGCCACCGACGGCAGCATCGGGCGCGTCCAGGGCCTGGTCATCGAGCCGCAAAGTCACCACGTGACCCACGTGCTGCTGGAGCAGGGCCACTTGTGGGGCAAGAAGGAAGTGGCCATCCCGATCCGCGCCGTGGCCAGGGTCGATCCCGACGACGGCATCCACCTCAACATCGCCAAACAGCAGGTGCAGGATCTGCCCCCGGTAGACATCGATCACGCCAGCCCGTGAACCGCCGGGGCGGCGATGTCGCGGTCTAGCCGGCGGCGGTCTCGAGCACGTCGGCGTCGAAACAGGTCCGGTCGCCGGTGTGGCACGCGGCCCCAGTCTGGTCCACCTTGACCAGCACCACGTCGCCGTCGCAGTCGAGCGCGACCGACTTCACCCACTGAGCGTGGCCCGAGGTCTCCCCCTTCACCCAGTACTCCTGCCGGCTGCGCGACCAGTAGGTGCAGCGGCCCGTGGTCAGCGTGCGATGAAGCGCCTCGTCGTCCATCCAGCCGAGCATCAGCACCTCGCCGGTGTCGTGCTGCTGCGCGATGGCCGCGATCAGGCCGTCGGAATTCCGCTTCAGCCGCGCGGCGATCTCCGGGTCGAGCCCGGACTCGCCGGCCGCGACCCTGGTGGTCTTGTCACTCGTGCCCATGTGCCTAGCCTGGCATGCCGGACTCACGGACCGGGTGGCCGGCCGCTCGCAGCGACTCCTTCACCTCGCCGATCCTGACCTCGCCGAAATGGAACACGCTGGCGGCGAGCACCGCGTCCGCACCGGCCGTCACCGCCGGAGCGAAATCGGCGACCTGGCCGGCCCCGCCGCTGGCGATCACCGGGACATTCACCGCGGTTCGCACCGCGCCGATCAGCTCCAGGTCGAACCCGCCCTGGGTGCCGTCGGCGTCCATCGAGTTCAGCAGGATCTCGCCCGCCCCGAGTTCCGCCGCCCGGCGAGCCCAGCCGACCGCGTCCAGGCCGGTGCCGCGCCGCCCGCCGTGCGTGGTCACCTCGAACCCGCTGGGGAGCCCGCCTCCCCCACGCCGCGCGTCCACCGACACGACCACGCACTGCGCGCCGAACCGCCCCGCCACCTCGGTGAGCAGCTCGGGCCGGGCGATCGCGGCGGTGTTCAGCGACACCTTGTCGGCCCCGGCCCGCAGCAGCAGGTCTACGTCATCCACGCTGCGCACTCCCCCGCCGACGGTCAGCGGGATGAACACCTGGTCCGCGGTCCGCGCCACCACGTCGACCATCGTGTCCCGGCCATGAGCCGACGCGGTTATGTCCAGGAACACGAGCTCGTCCGCGCCCTCGCCGTCGTAGGCGGCGGCCAGCTGCACCGGGTCGCCCGCGTCGCGCAGATTGCGGAAGTTCACCCCCTTGACTACCCGGCCGCCGTCCACGTCCAGGCACGGGATCACCCGCACGGCGACCGGCATCAGGTGACCCCGGTGCCAGCCGGGGGGCGGCCGGCCGGCCCGTCCTCGCGGCCGGCCTGGCTTCCCGGGGTGGCGGCGTTCGTAACGTTCAAGGCCTCTTGAAGGGTGAACGCCCCCGCGTACAGCGCCTTGCCGATGATGGCGCCCTCGACCCCGATCGGACACAGCCCCGCTATGGCCTGCAAGTCGTTCAGGCTGGACACGCCGCCGCTGGCAATCACCGGCCGGGCCGTGCGCGCGCAGACCCGGCGCAGCAGGTCCAGGTTGGGCCCGCGCAGCATCCCGTCCTTCAGGATGTCGGTGACCACGTAACGCGGGCAGCCGTCAGACTCGAGCCGTTCCAGCACCTCGTCAAGCTCACCGCCCTCGCGCGTCCAGCCGCGGGCGGCCAGGCGGGTTCCGCGCACGTCCAGGCCGACGGCGACGCGTTCACCGTGCCCGGCGACCACCGACCGGACCCAGTCCGGATTCTCCAGCGCCGCGGTGCCGATGACCACGCGAGCACAACCTGTGGCCAGGGCGGTTCCCAGGGACGCGTCGTCCCGGATCCCCCCGGACAGCTCGACCGCGACGTCGAGCTTTCCGGCGATCGAGGCCAGCACGGCCGCGTTGGAGCCGCGGCCGAATGCGGCGTCGAGGTCGACCAGGTGAATCCAGCTCGCTCCGGCCTCCTGCCAGGCGAGCGCGGCGGCCAGCGGATCACCGTAGCTGGTCTCGGTCCCCGCGGCGCCCTGGACCAGCCGGACCGCCTGACCGCCAGCCACGTCAACGGCCGGCAGCAGGGTGAGGTCGCCAATCACCGGACCGACTCTAGCCAGTTGGCCAGCAGCGCCGCTCCGGCGTCGCCCGACTTCTCCGGGTGGAACTGGGTGGCCCACAGCGGCCCGTTCTCGACCGCGGCGATGAACGGCTCCCCGTGCGTGGCCCAGGTGATCAGCGGAGCGGTCATCAGCGGGTTCTCCGGCAGTGGCAGCGCCGTCGCCGCGTAGGAGTGCACGAAGTAGAACCTGGTGCCGCCACCGATCCCGGCGAACAGCCGCGACCCGGGCGCCGGGTCGATGGTGTTCCAGCCCATGTGCGGCAGCACCGGGGCGTCCAGGCGCCGCACCACTCCGGGCCACTCGCCGCAGCCCTCGGTCCGCTCGCCATGCTCCACTCCTTCTTCGAAGAGCACCTGCATGCCGACGCAGATGCCGAGGACGGCCCGCCCGCCCGCCAGGCGCCTGCCGATGATCATGTCGCCGCGGACCTTGCGCAACCCGGCCATGCAGGCGGCGAACGCACCCACGCCCGGCACGACGAGCCCGTCGGCGTTCAGCGCCGCGTCGTGGTCGGCGGTCACCTCGACATCGGCCCCAGCCCGCTGCAGCGCCCGCTCGGCCGAGCGGATATTCCCGAAGCCGTAGTCGAGCACGACGACCTTGTTCCGCATTCGCCCAGGGTAACCGGGCCCGCTAACGCAGCGTGAACCCGAGAGCGGCGGCCGCGTCGGCTGGCGGTCTCCCGGCCCACAGCCGGGCATAGTTGTCGGCCGTGGTCAGCGACCTGGTCTCGGCCCGGTCCAGGTAGAGGCGGCCACCGAGGTGGTCGGCTTCGTGCTGGACGATCCGGGCCGGCCACCCGGAGTACACCCGGTCAACGGGCTCGCCGCGGGAGTCGAGCGCCCTGACCCGTACCGCGCGGTGCCGGGCCACCAGGGCGGCGAGCCCGGGAACGCTCAGGCAGCCCTCGTAGAAGCTCGCCAGGCCATCCCCGTCGACCGGGGTGACCTCCGGGTTGACCAGGACGGTGAACGGCAGCGCGTCCCGCTCGCGGGCCGCCAGCTCCTCCTCGTCCAGGTGGTCCCAGTTCTCCGGGCTATCCTGCAGCACCGCGAGCTGCAGGGGCACCCCGACCTGAGGCGCGGCCAGACCGACGCCGGGGGCGGCCTCCATGGTCGCCCGCATCTGCACGATCAGGCGCCGCAGCTCGGGGGTGTGCAAGTCGGCCGGGTCGACCGGTTCGGCGGCCCGGCGCAGCACCGGGTCACCGCACTGGATGATCGGCAGCAGATCCCGGTCGTTCTCGTCGCTCATGGGATCAGAATTCCAGCACCAGCCGCCCCCTGATGCCGCCGGCCTCCAGGAGACGGTGGGCCTCGGCGGCGCGCTCGGCCGGGAGGATGCGGGCCACCCGGAGCGTCACCTGGCCGGTCTCGGCCAGGTGGCGCAGGCGGTCGAGCTTGCCCTGCTCGCGGGCGTAGCTGCGCACCGTCACCGGGTGAAAGCTGATGCCTCGTTCTTGCCCGTGTCCCTTGAAACCTCGCACGGTGGCGATCCGGCCGCCGTCGCGCACCGCCGGGATGGCCAGCTCGTTCAGCAGGGCGCCGTCGACCAGGCCGTCGGTTCCCTCCGGGACCGCCTCGCGGACCCGGTCGGCGAACTCCGGGCCCCGCCGCACCACGACATCGGCTCCCAGGTTCTTGACCAGCTGCTCGTCGGCCGGTGCGGCGTCAGCGACGACCCGCAGCCCGCCAGCCTTCCCCAGCTGCACCGCGTAACCGCCGACCGCTCCGGCCGCGCCGGTGACCGCGAGAGTCTGGCCCGGCTCGAGGCCGAGCAGGTCCAGCGCCTGCACGGTGGTCAGCCCGTTCATCGGCAGGGTCGATGCCTCGGCGTCGGTCGCGCCCGCGGGCACCCGGACGGCGGACTCGGCCGGGACCACCACGCGCTCGGCGTAGCCGCCGGTCTGGCCGTGGGGCACCACGATGGCCATGACATGCTGGCCGACCCGCAGGTCCGTGGCCGTGCCCGGGCCGATCTGCTCGAGCACGCCCGCGACATCCATGCCGGGGACGTAGGGCGGCGGGACGTCCACCGCTCTGGCGCCGCTGCGCAGACCGGTGTCGGTCGGGTTGACCGTGGCCGCGTGCACGCGGATGCGGACCTCCCCCGGCCTGGCCTCGGGATCTGGAAGCTCCACGACGTGCAGCGCGTCGGGCCCGCCGAACTCGGTCACACCGATGGCTTTCACACCTGCCGCCAACCGCCGGGGCGACTCGATATTCCCGCCCATCAGCCCAAGGTCCGCACCCCACCGCCAACCCCGACCCCGCGCCCCACCGCCAACCCCGACCCCGCGCCCCACCCACCAACCCGACTCTGCGCCTCACTCACGGGCCCGAGATTCCGCAACCCGGTGCTGGCCGGCGACCGATCGCTGCCTTCTTCGCTAGGAGCAGATTCACCGATTGCGGGCATTAGGGCACGGCCAGCGCGGGTGCCGGCGGGCATAATCGGTGGGCATGAGAGTTGCCGTGCTGGCCGATATTCATGCGAACCTGCCCGCCCTGGACGCCGTGCTCGATGAGCCCGACGTGATGGGCGCCGACGCCGTGGTGCTGCTCGGCGACATCGCGCTTGGGCCCATGCCGGCCGAGACGCTGGACCGGCTGGCCGCGCTTGGCGACCGGGCGGTGTGGGTGCACGGCAACTGCGAGCGGGAGATGGTCACCGCATTTGACGGCGGCGAGGTTCCCGGGCCGAACGGGGCCGACGCCGCGGCGAGCGCGGGCCTGATCGGCCGGGCCCACCGGGACCGGCTGGATCAGCTGCCGCTGACCGCCACCCTGGACATCGACGGGCTCGGGCCAACCCTGTTCTGCCACGCCTCCCCCCGCCGCGACGACGAGATGCTGCTGGTCGACAGCCCGCCGGGGCGCTGGGCCGGCGCGCTCGACGGCGTCGACGCCGGAGTCGTGGTCTGTGGCCACACCCACATGCCGTTCGACCGGCTGGTGGGCGGGCGCCGGGTCGTCAATCCCAGCAGCGTCGGCATGCCCTACGGCCATCCGGGGGCCGGCTGGGCGCTGCTCGGCCCCGACGTCATGCTGCGCCGGACCAGTTACGACGCCGAGGCGGCCGCCATGATCATCGGTGCCAGCCGGCATCCCGGCGCCCAGCAGTGGGCGGCCGAGTACGTGCTGAACCACTACTCCGACACCGAGGCGCTCGAAGCGTTCACCGCGATCGCCCGCGACCAGACCTAGCCCGTTATCCACAGGCCAGCAGCGTTCCGCCGCTTGTCCACAAGCCGCGACATCGCGGCGCGACGACCGGTTGGCGCGGGCGAGCCTGGTCGCATGACCGCGAACCTGCCCGAGGACTGCCGCCAGCTGATCGACCTCCAGCGCGGCATCCTAGCCCGCTGGCAGGCCCCGGCCGTGGAGCTAAAGCCAACGACCATCGACTCCATGCTGCGCAGCGGCCGGTGGCAGCTGCTGCGGCGGGGCGTCTACGCGACCTTCACCGGAGAGCCGTGCCGTGAGGCCGAGCTGTGGGCCGCCGTGCTGCGGGCCGGTCCGCACGCAGTCCTGAGCCATCAGACCGCAGCCGAGCTGGACGGGCTGACCAGCAGGCGATGCGAGGCCATCCATGTGACAGTTCCAGACGGCAAGCACGTCGCGCAGATCCCGGGGATACGTCTGCACCGATCGGAGCGGCTGGCTGAGGCGCGACATCCCTCGCGCACGCCGCCGCGCACCAGGGTGGAGGAGACCGTCCTGGACCTGACCCAGACGGCGAGGAACATCGACGGAGCCTTTGGCTGGCTCTGCCAAGCGTGCGGCTCCCGGCTCACCACGCCGGACCTCCTGATCACCGCCTTGGCGAAGCGGGTCAAAGTGCGCTGGCGCTGTATCCTGCGCGGCGCCTTGGCCGACATAGACGACGGCGCGCAGTCCGTACTCGAAGTCCGCTATGTATGTGACGTCGAACGGCCGCACGGGTTGCCCCGGGCCAGGCGCCAGGCCCGGATTGCTAGGAGTTCGGGCCGCATTTACCTGGACAACCTCGCTGAGAGCTACCGGACCTGCATCGAGCTGGACGGCAAAGCCGCTCATCCCGTGGCCGAACGCTGGCGCGACATCGCACGAGACAACGCCTCGGCCGCAGACGGGATCACCACGTTGCGATATGGCTGGCCGGACGTTACTCAGTACCCCTGCCAGACCGCCGCTCAGATTGCAGCCGTGCTCCGCCGCCGCGGCTGGCCCGGCCAACCCACGCCGTGTGGCCGGTCGTGTCCGTCGGGCCGTTCATGATCCCGGTGACTTTTCAGTTCTATTTGCTGAAAACCCACCGGGATCATGAAGAAAGAGTTCCTTTGGTGCTGGGGATGCCGGGGGCGCGGGGGTCTCGGGCGGCGGCGGAGCGGAGGGCGCGGGCGAACGCCTTGAACTGGGCCTCGACGATGTGGTGGGGGTTGCGGCCGGTTAGCACGGTCAGGTGCACGCAGATTCCCGCCGCGATGGCCAGCGACTCGAAGAAGTGCCTGGTCAGCGTGGTGTCGTAGCTGCCGATCAGCGGCGCCATCGGCTCGGGCTCGGTGTGCACGACGTAAGGCCGGCCGGACAGGTCCACGGCGGCTTGGGCCAGGGTTTCATCCAGCGGGACCAGCGCGTCGCCGAACCGGCTGATCCCGGCCTTGTCGCCGAGTGCCTCGCGCAGCGCCTGGCCGAGCGCGAGTGCGGTGTCTTCCACGGTGTGGTGGGCATCAATTTCGGTGTCGCCGCGAGTGTGGACGACCAGATCGATGCAGCCGTGCTTGCCGAGCTGGGCCAGCATGTGGTCGAAGAACGGCACGCCCGTTTTCACCTCGGTTGTGCCCGTCCCGTCGAGGTCGAGTTCCACCACCACTTGTGTCTCCGTGGTGATGCGCTCGACTCGGGCCGAACGGCTACCCATCGGCGAGTACCTCATCGAGCGCCGTGCGGAACGCGGCCATCTCCGCGGGCGTGCCGATGCTGACCCGGAGCCAGTCCGGCGGTCCGACCTCGCGGATCAGCACCCCGCGGTCCAGCAGGCCTTGCCATATCGCGTGGCGATCGGGAAACGTGCCGAACAGCACGAAGTTGGTGTCGGAGTCGGCCGCGACCAGGCCGCGGCGCCGCAACCACTCCACGAGGGCGTCCCGTTCAAGACAAATGTCGCCGACCGTGGCCAGCAACTCGTCCGCGTGCCCGAGCGCCACCCGGGCCACCGCCTGGGTGACCGCGGACAGGTGGTAAGGCAGCCGCACGATCTGCACCGCCTGCACCACCGCCGGCGCGGCGGCCAGGTAGCCGAGCCTGGCTCCGGCCAGCGCGAACGCCTTGGACATCGTCCTGATGACGACCAGGCGCTCATAGGCGGGCAGCAGGTCGAGCGCGCTGTAGCTCTGGTCGCGGGCGAACTCCGCGTAGGCCTGGTCGACCACCACCATGCCGGGGGCCTCCCTGCAGACCGCCTCGATCGTGGCCAGCGGCAGTGCCGTCCCGGTCGGGTTGTTCGGCGAGGTGAGGAACACCACGTCGGGCCGTACCTCGCGGACGACGGCCACGGCGCGGTCCGCGTCGAGCCCGAACCCGGCGTCCCTGGCCCCGGGCACCCAGCCGGTGCCGGTGGTCTGCGCGACGATGGGATGCATCGAGTACGACGGCTCGAAGCCGACCGCGGTGCGTCCCGGCCCGCCGAAGGTCTGCAGGATCTGCTGGATGATCTCGTTGGAGCCGTTGGCCGCCCAGACCATCTCCCTGGTCAGCCCGTGCCCCAGATAGGCGGCCAGGTCATCGCGCAAATCGGTGGCATCCCGGTCTGGGTACCGGTTCAGCGTTCCCGCCGCCTCGGCCACCGCGGCGGCGACCGTGCGGACCAGCGCCGGTGACGGCGGGTACGGGTTCTCGTTGGTATTGAGCCGGACTGGTGCATCGAGCTGCGGCGCTCCGTACGGTGCGCGGCCCGCGAGGTCGTCCCGCAGCGGCAGGGCCTGGCCGGTTGTCACGCGCCAAGCCTAACGGGCCTGGTCCCGGGCCCGGACCGCCCGGACCACCCCCGGGCCGCACCAGACCACCCCGGGCCGCACCGGACGACCCCGGACCGCCCGGACCACCCCGGACCACCGCGGGCCGCGGACCACCCCGGGCCGCGCCGGGTCACCGTCACGACGGGAGCGGCCGGCCGCCGTGGAAGCAGCCGGATACCGCACCACGTGCTACGCCGCGAGCATTCACGCTGGCCACGCGGGTTTGTACGCTTTGTTAGGTGTCCGACTCCGTGCTTGCAGCGCCAGCCGCCCGGCGACAGCGCACCAGACTGCCCCGTATCTCGCGTCCCCCGTCGGGCGGAGTTTCCGGCCCTCCCGCCTGGCGGGTGAGGTGGTCAGCCCCGGCCGCGATGCGGGCGCTGCGGGCGACGATCGTGATGCCCGCCCTGTTCGCGCTGACCTTCGAGGTCATCGGCGACCTGCAGATGGCCACGTTCGCCGCGTTCGGGAGCTTCGCCACGCTGGTCCTGGCCTCGTTCGGCGGAACCAGGCGGGACAAGGCGATCGCGCACCTGGGGCTCGCCCTGGTCGGGAGCGTGGTGCTGACCATAGGGACGGCGGTTCACGGGACCACATGGCTGGCGGCCATCGTGACCATCCCGGTGGCCTTCGCCATCTTCTTCGCCGGGGTGGCCGGGCCCAATGCCGCCTCCGGCGTCACGGCAGCCCTCCTGGCCTACGTGCTGCCCGTCGCCTCGCCCGGCACGATCGCCGATGTCCCGTCCCGGCTGGCGGGCTGGTGGCTGGCGTCGGTAGCCGGCACGGCGGCGGTCCTGCTGCTGTCTCCGCGCTCGCCGGGTGACAGGCT
>Ga0335075_10007893_pt1 | contig 16335 bp, 12 predicted proteins | sample Lox_Sample_24_FD_206723 | JGI IMG/M metagenome (GOLD analysis project Ga0335075, IMG submission 206723) | Soil microbial communities from Loxahatchee National Wildlife Refuge, Florida, United States - Lox_Sample_2.4 | ecosystem: Environmental > Terrestrial > Soil > Wetlands | place: USA... | reverse complement strand
CCATAAATAGAGTCGGCTATAGTAAAAGGAGCTTCAATATATTCAATTAGTTGAAGAAGAGTAAAGTAAATGCCTAGGAGAATGGTTAGAAAAAGACTTTTTTTTCTTTCTGAGAATTTTTTATTAAGTATGGAATGATGAGATCAGGTTACTGTTAATCCTGAAGAGATGAGAATAATAGTATTTATTAGGGGGATATCGAAGGGATTAAAGGGTTTAATTCCTAAGGGGGGTCAAAGTTGTCCAATTTCTATATTAGGGGATAGTGAGGAGTGGAAGTATGCTCAGAAAAAGGAGAAAAAGAATAGTACTTCAGAAATGATAAATAAGATTATACCTAGTCGTATTCCATTATAGACGTTAGTGGTATGTCATCCTTGAAAAGTAGATTCGCGGGTCACATCACGTCATCATTGGTATATGCATATAAGTGTACAGGGAATGGTGGCCAAGAGAAAGTAGTTAAATTTATGAAATCATCTAATTATACAAATTAAATTATTAAATAATCTAAATGAGATGATAATAGGTCAGGGTCTTACTGATACTAGGTGAAAGGGGTGATTTTGTTTTGTCATAGGGTGCTAGATTTCTCTTCTGTATAAAGTTGAAAGGATTGAAAATACATATGCTTGGATTATGGAGACAGCAATTTCTAGAGAGTATAATATAATTTGGGAGAAAATTATAATTCTTATAATAATGATATTGTTAATAGATTGGCCGGAAGATCCTAGGAGAGAGAGAAGTAAATGCCCAGCAATTATATTTGCTGTTAGGCGAATGGCGAGAGTAAAGGGTCGAATAATTAATCTGATTGATTCAATAATAACTATAAATGGTATGAGAATGGGTGGGGTTCCTTGGGGGGTAAGGTGGGTAAGAAGGTCATTAAAATAATTGATAATTCTATAAATTATTATACTTAATCAAAGAGATAGAGATAGAGAGAGGCAAAAGTTTATATGTCTAGAAGCTGTAAAAATATAGGGAAATAATCCTAAGAAATTATTAAAAAAAATTAGTAAGAGTAAACTAATAAATAGAATAATATTAGAGAAAGAATAGTTAATTAAAATTTTAAATTCTTTAAATATATAGTTAATTAGGAGGATTCATGAGAGGGTTTGGCGAGATGGAATTAATCAAAATTTAAGGGGGAGGAATAAGAATAATAATAGGATTCTAAGTCAATTTAAAGATAAGTATATAGAGGTAGAGGGGTCAAAAATAGAAAAAATATTTATTATCATTTTCAATGTCATGATATTGATGGATTAATTGATGATTTCTTATTTAATGGATAGGGGTTAAATAAATAATAAATATTAGATGAGATAATAATTAATAAGATAAATAAGTAAGTGATTATTAATAATCAGGATAGGGGTATTATTTGAGGGATAAAAGAATATTTGTAGGTTATAAATAATTTTAAATTGACATTTTAATGTTATAAAAATTTAACTAATTCTTTAGAATTTCATTAAAAATAGTTAGTATATTTTCTATTATAAATTGATTTAAAAAATCAATACTTACCTTCAGTCATTTAATGGGATTAATTAATTGTTGTATATATGTATTAATCATTTTTTAAAATATGAGAAGTTAGTTGATTCAATTGCAATAGGTATAAATCTATGATTAATTCCGCAGATTTCAGAGCATTGTCCAAAGTAAATTCCAGGACGATTGATAAATAAAGTAGTTTGATTAAGACGTCCGGGGGTGGAGTCTATTTTAATTCCTAGTGATGGGACAGTTCAGGCATGAATTACATCTAGAGAAGTTGTTAAAATACGAATGGGGAAATTAAAGGGTAAAACACAGCGATTATCTACGTCTAAAAGTCGAAATTCATTATTTATAAGTTGGTTGTTAGGAATTATGAATGAGTCAAATTCAATCAGGGGAAAGTCGGAATATTCATATCTTCAATATCATTGGTGGCCAATAGATTTAATTGATAGTTTGTTATTATGAATTTCATCAGTTAAATAAAGAATTTTAATAGAGGGGATGGCAATAAAAATTAAAATGAATATAGGTATAATTGTTCAAATTAGTTCAATAGCATGTCCGTGTAAAAGGTAGCGATTAGTAAATTTATTATTAGTTATTAGAATTATAATAAAAAAAATAAGTATAGTAATAAAGAGTAAAATAATTATAGTAAGATCATGAAAGAAGATTATTATATCATAAATGGGTGAGTTAGAATTTTGAAGGGAAATTAATCATGTATTAATTTTTAATAAAAGAGTAATATTTCTTTATTAAAGGAGTTTAAGTCCATTGCACTAATCTGCCATATTAAATAGATTGAGGGAATTTCATTATAACTGTGATTTAAAGGAGGGAAAGAATTTTGTCATTCTAATGAGGAGTTTAGGAAAAATATATTAATAATTATACGTTTAGAAGAGAGTGCCTCTCAGATAATAAATATTATAATTGTTAGACTAAGAATAGAGATTAGGGATCCGATTGAGGAAATAATATTTCAAGTTAGGAAAGTGTCTGGATAGTCTGAATATCGGCGAGGTATGCCCCTAAGGCCAAGGAAATGTTGGGGGAAGAATGTTAGATTTACGCCAATAAATATAGATAAGAATTGGATATTTAGGTAAAAGTTATTGAGGGTATAACCTGAAATTAGGGGGAATCAGTGAATAAAACTGGCGATAATAGCAAATACTGCTCCTATAGATAAAACATAGTGGAAGTGGGCGACTACATAATATGTATCATGTAAAATAATATCAATGGAAGAATTAGAAAGTATAATACCAGTGAGGCCCCCCATAGTAAAGAGAAAAATAAATCCTATTGATCATCAGAGGGTAGGGTTATAATTGATTTTTATTCCATGTAAGGTTGAGATTCATCTAAAAATTTTAATACCTGTAGGGATAGCAATGATTATGGTTGCAGAGGTGAAATATGCTCGTGTATCGACATCTAGGCCGATAGTAAATATATGATGGGCCCAAACGATAAATCCTAAGAATCCAATAGCAATTATAGCATAAATTATACCTAGGGAACCAAAAGTTTCTTTTTTACCTCTTTCATTTATAATAATATGAGAAATTAGGCCAAAGCCAGGCAGGATGAGAATATAAACTTCTGGGTGTCCAAAAAATCAAAATAGGTGTTGATAGAGGATTGGGTCTCCTCCTCCAGAAGGGTCAAAAAAAGAAGTATTTAAATTTCGATCTGTTAATAATATTGTAATGGCTCCAGCTAATACTGGAAGGGAAAGAAGGAGAAGAATTGCGGTAATTAAAATGGATCAAACTAAAAGGGGGATTTTATCTATAGTAAAGTTTTTGTGGTGTATATTTATAATTGTGGAGATAAAATTAATAGCTCCTAAAATAGATGATATACCAGCAATATGAAGGGAGAAAATTGAGAGATCAATAGAGGCTCCTCTGTGAAAAATATTAGATGCTAAGGGAGGGTAGATAGTTCATCCAGTTCCCACTCCTCTGTTGATGAATCTTCTGATAAGAAGAAGAGTTAAAGAGGGGGGCAGGAGTCAGAAACTTATGTTATTTATACGAGGATAGGCTATATCAGGGGACCCAAGTATTAGGGGAACAAGAAAATTTCCAAATCCCCCAATTATAAAGGGTATTACTATAAAAAAAATTATAATAAAGGCATGTCTAGTGACTAGGGAGTTATAAATTTGGTCATTATTAATTAGAGAGTCACAAGATCCTAATTCAAGGCGAATAATTATACTTATTGATGATCCGATTATACCGGCTCAGATAGCGAGGATAAAGTATAGAATTCCGATATCTTTATGATTAGTTGAATAGAGTCATTTGTTCATAATAAAATGTTATGTCTGATTAAAGTAATAAATTGTAAATTTATTTAAGAAAATTAAATTTCTAACATTAGAATTATATAAGAGGGATGAGGTGGAGGGGGAATAATATATTATAGTTTAATAAAAATATTAAATTGCAAATTTAAAGATATAAATAAAAATATTTTATTAATATATGGGATGTAGATAAGATTTATAAATAAGAGTATATATATTAAACTTTGAAGGTTTATAGTTTAGATTAACTTAAAATCTTTTATTATAGGAGAAATAGGATTAGGGATATAAATAAGGTTACGTAAATTAGGATGGGGTGAATGAATGAGGGGGTAAATTTTAGGAGGTGTAATTTAGATTTATATAAATAAAAAAATATTGAAGAAATTATTATATTTGTATAAATATAGAATATAATAAGAGAACTAATTATTAAAATAATAAGTATAAGTAAATAGTTGGAATTATAAGAAAATAAAAAGATTCTGTATCATTTTATAAGAAAGAAGGAGAAGGGGGGGAGGCCAGCTATGTTAAATATAAATATTAGGGGAATAAAATTAAAAAAAATAGATTCGGGGTTATTAAAGGTAAGTAAATTATAATAAAAAAATATTTTAAAAAAATAAAATAAATAAAATAAACATAGGGAAATAAAAGAATAAAAAATGAAGTATTTTCATCAAGTGGAGATTTTAAAAAAAATTAGGAATATTATTCATCCAGATTGGTTAATTGAGGAGTAGGATAGGATTATTTTAAAATTAATAAGATTTAGTATTAAATAAGGGGGTAGAAAGGAGCATGAGAGTAGAATAAAGTAGATTAAAATTAGATTTAATTTAATAAGAGATATTATATAAAAGGGGGTAATTTTTATAATTGTTAATAGAATAAGTAGGGAGCTTCAGTTTATAAATTTAGAGATAATAGGAAGTCATAAGTGAAAGGGGGGAATTCTTAATTTTATTATAAGAGCTGAGATAAGAAAAAAGTTATTGGAATTTGGGAATAAAAATAAATTATTTAGGATTATAGAATAAATGATAAAGAATGAAATAATAGTTTGAATAAAGAAATAGAAAAAGATTATTTTTTTATTTTTTAGGGAGAAGTTTAGGATAAAGATAAATAAGAAATTATTAATTTCTAATAAAAATCAGATGATAAGTAAGTCAGATATAAAAAGAGGTAAGATAGAGATGAGAAGTAAGTTAGATAGGATAAAATATTTTGAGAATATGACAATAATAATAATATAAATAATAAATTAATTTGAAAAATTAATAAATAAATAATTAGTTTTATTATAAATAAAAGGGGGGATAAAATGATTATATATATTTTAATGTAAGATGCATAAAAATTTTTGAAGTTTTTAGAAATAGTTTAATTCTATTAAGTATAAGATGAATAATGAAAGTATAAAAAATACATAATTTATTCTATCAAAATAATCCTTTTATCAGGCATATCATTAATTTAAATAATTAATTAGGGATTGAGATTTAAATAAGAGAGTTGTGTGTATATTCTATAGTTAGGGTATGAACCTAAAAGCTTTTTTAGCTTACTTATTTTTTTTTAAAATTTTTTATATAAAAAATAAGTAGTTATAAAGAAATTAGAAAATAAAAATTTTAGTTTAAAAAAAATATTTCATTTACATTGAAGAGATTTTAAAATATAAGTAAAAAATTTTATATGTAAATTATCTATAGTTAATAAAAAAAAAATATATAAAATAAAATGGCTTAAAAATAAGAATAAATAAAGTTAAAAAGCTTATTTTTTTAGGATAATTTACATTAATTAAATTAATCAATAAAAATTAAAATTTAAAATTAATATCTTAATTTACTAAAACATTATATTAAATTTATATAATAATTATTGTCAAAAATATTAAATAGATTAATTAAAAAATGAAAGGAATACATTCTTATATATAAATTATAAAATTTTAGTTTTATCTTTAAATTATATATTAATCCCAATATTAAATTATTTAAAGATTAATTTTTATTTTTTTTATTTTATTATTAATAAAATATTTTAATATATATAAATATATAATTATAAATATGTGTAATTAAAAATTAAATTTATAAAATTTAATTTTTATTTGAAAAATTTATTAAGTAATTATAATATAAATAAGTATTTAAAATTAAGAATAATTTAAATAATTAATTAAAAAATAAGAATTAATATTTATAGTAATAAAATTTTATGTGAATAAAAAATAGTAATTTATATGGAGATATTTTAAAATAATAAATTTAGTGCCAGCAATTGCGGTTAAACTAAAGTTAAAAATAAATTTTTAGTATAATTTTGAATTAAAGTGATTTTTTATTTAGTATGATATAAATTTATTTTTATATAGTGAAATATTAATATTATGTAATATATTATAAAAATAATTGAAAAGGAGTTTTAGAAGTTATTATATTAAAGTAGGATTAGATACCCTATTATATTAATTAAGGTAAATAAATTAGAGATTAAGTTTAGATAAATGGAAATTTAAATAATTTGGCGGTATTTTAAATAGTTAGAGGAATTTGTTAAGTAATTGATAGTCCACGTTAGGGGGGGCCTAATATAATTTTTATATATTGTTGTTTAAAAATTATTTTAATAGGATAAGATAATTGATATATTGGAGTAAAGTAAAATTCAAATCAAAATGTAGAATTATTAGGGTTTAAAATGAGTTACATTTTATTAAGAATAAAATGATATTGAGATTTTAATATAACGGTAGAAAAGGATTTAATAGTAAATTTATTTAATTAAATAGGTTGAAATTTAAATAAAATATGTACAAATTGCCCGTCATTTTCATTAATTAATTAAGTGAAAAAAGTCGTAACAAAGTAGGTGTATAGGAATATGTACTTAGATTTTAAATTATATTTAATAAAATTTTTGAATAAGTAAATTGATAGTTTAAATTTAGTTGGGTGAGAATTTAATAGTTAATTTATTGTTAGGGGAGTTGAATTTATGTTGTGTTAAATAAAATTATAAATTAAATGTGAAGTGTTATATTGATTAATTTGAATTAATTAAATTTATTATATAATTATAGTAATGTAAGTGAAAATATGAAATGTTAAAAAAGAAATTTTATTTATTGTACCTTTTGTATCAGGGATTATTAAAATAATAATTTTTAATATAAAGTTTTCTCGAAATTAAAAGAGTGAATATTTTATTATAGTTAATATTTAATTATTATTATAAATAGAATATTAGTGAAGATATTTTAGTCAATTTTAATGATATCTAGTTTCTTTTAAAATAAATTAAATTTATAATTGATTATTTATAGTATTTATTTATTAATAATAAGTATTTTATATAATATAAAGATTGATTAGATAAATTATGGGATAATCTATAATTTAAATTTTAAAAAATAATAATAAAGATAATAAAAATAATAATATTAGTAGTATTTTAATTTTAAAGAAAAAATTTAATAATTTATATTAGGGTATGGATTGAATTGATTTATTTATAGGTATTTTAATGGATTAAAAAGAGATTTATTTAAATTATTTATTTAGAGTAATAATGATAATATTAGTATAAAATATAATAATTATTAGAAATTTAAGGGAGGTTAGATAAGAATTTATAAGAAAGAATTAGGCAAAATTTTTAAGTTCACTTGTTTAATAAAAACATGGTTTTTTGATTATAATTTAAGATTGGCCCTGCTCAATGAATATAATAAATAAATAGCTGCAGTAATTTGACTGTACTAAGGTAGCATAATCAATTGTTTTTTAAATGGAAACTGGGATGAAGGGGTTGATGAAATTTAAACTGTTTGGTTATAATAATTTGAATTTATTAATTAAGTAAAAAAACTTAGATGTAAATATGGGACGAGAAGACCCTATAGAATTTTATATATAATATTTAGAAAAGTTTAGGATGATAATAAATATAAATATATTTTGTTGGGAGGATAGTTAAATATAAAGAACTTTAATTAATGGTTGATATTAATAAATAGGTTTGGGAGTGATTATTAAAATAATTAAGAATTAATTACCTTAGGGATAACAGCGTAATATTTTTGGAGAGTTCATATTGATAAAAGTGATTGCGACCTCGATGTTGAATTAAGATAAAAATTAAATGGAGAAGTTTAATATTTAAGTCTGTTCGACTTTTAGAATCTTACATGATTTGAGTTTAAATCGGCGTGAGCCAGATTGGTTTCTATCTATATTGAGAGAAAAAGTATTTGTACGAAAGGACTATACTTTAAAATAAAATTTTAATTAAATAGTAAAATAAAATAATTACTTTGGCAGAATAGTGCATTAAGTTTAGAATTTAAAATTAAATATATAAGTTAGAATATATAAGTAATAATAATAAATTATTTTTTTTATTTAACTTTAAATTTGGTGAGATTGATTATAATATTAGTAGTAGTATTAATTGGGGTGGCTTTTTTAACTTTATTAGAACGTAAGATTTTAGGGTATGTTCAGTTACGTAAGGGTCCTAATAAAGTAGGTATTATTGGAATTTTACAGCCATTTAGGGATGCAATTAAGTTGTTTAGGAAGGAATTATTTTATGTTATAAAGTCAAGATATTATTTGTATTATTTTAGATCAGTTATATTGTTTTTTTTAATAATAATAAATTGATTAATAAGGGGGTATATTACTAATATTTATTTTATAAATTATTCTTTATTAATTATTATTATAATTTTAACAATTATGAGATATTTATTTTTAATAATAGGGTGATCATCAAATTCAATTTATGCTATGATTGGGTCAGTTCGTGTGATTGCTCAAGTTTTATCTTATGAAGTTAGTTTTATTATAATTATTTTAATTTTAATAGTTTTGAGGGAGAGATACTCATTTATAGATTTTATGAAGTGGCAGGTTTATTATTGATATATATTTATATTAATGCCTTTGTTTTTAGTATTTTTTATTAGTGTGTTGGCGGAGTTGAATCGGAGACCTATGGATTTTGTTGAGGGGGAATCAGAGTTAGTATCTGGATTTAATATTGAATATTTTAGGGGTGGGTTTGCTTTAATTTTTATAGCAGAGTATGGGATAATTATTTTTTTTAGTTATTTAATTTTATTAATATTTACTGATTTAATTTATTCTTTATATATATATATTTATTTGAATGTTATGTTATCGTTAGTAATTTTTATGCGGGGAATATTGCCACGAATGCGATATGATGAATTGATGTATTTATGTTGAAAGATTATTTTGCCTTTTATTTTAAATTATATTATTTTTATTGGAGGGTTTAAAATTATAATAATAATTTATATATATGAAAAAAATTAATAGAAAGTTAAAATTTCTTTGATATGTTTTCAAAACATAGACTTATTTTCAAGTTCATTAATTAGGTTACGGGGATATTTATAGGATTAATGGGGTAATAAGTTAGAGTATAAAATTATTATTAATGATTATTAGTAATTAGGTTAGTTCATGTATAATTAATAATGGGTGAGAGGATAAAATAAGAAAAGTATATAATAGAGATATATTGGCTAATGGAGATAAAAGGGGGTTCAATAGGCTGAGCTCCTGCTCAGGTTAAAATGATAAAGATATTGATGAATATTCAGAATATTAATTGATTTAGGGGGAAGAAAGATAAGGAGGGTATGGAAATTTTTTGTATGGGTAAGGTATAAAGGATTAAAATTGATGTTAGGAGGGCAATAACCCCGCCAAGTTTATTGGGGATGGATCGGAGGATGGCATAGGCAAAAAGGAAATATCATTCAGGTTGGATATGGATGGGGGTAATTATTGGATTTGCAGGGATAAAGTTATCTGGGTCGCTAAATATATATGGATATTGCAGAGAGATAAGAGTTAAAATAATTAAAAATATGATAAATCCGAGTAGGTCTTTAAATGAGAAGTAGATATGAAAAGGAATTTTATATATATTTCTATTAGTTCCCAGGGGGTTAGAAGAGCCTGAATTGTGAAGAAAGAATAGGTGTAAGATGACTAGTATTAAAATAATAAAAGGTAAAATAAAGTGTAAGGAGAAAAATCGATTAAGAGTGGCATTGTTAATTGAGAATCCACCTCAAATTCATTCTACTAGTATAATTCCTATATATGGGATAGTAGAAACTAAATTTGTAATTACAGTTGCTCCTCAGAAAGATATTTGACCTCAGGGTAGGACATAGCCAAGAAAGGCTGTAGCTATGGAGATTAAGAAAATAGTAATGCCAATTATTCATGTATGAATGAATTTAAAGGAGGAGTAATATATGCCTCGTCCAATATGAGTATATATACATAGAAAAAAAAATGTAGCTCCGTTAATGTGAATATTGTGTATTAGTCATCCATTAGAGATATTTTGTATAATATGAATAATTCTATTGAATGCGTAAATAGTATTAGGGCAATAGTGTATAGATAAGAAAAATCCTCTAATAATTTGAATGGATAAAAATATTCCTAGTAATGAGCCGTAGTTTCATCAATATGAAATATTTACTGGGGTGGGGAGTTTAAGGAGGGATCTTTTGATTAGGTTGATAATTTTATTCATATTTAAGGTTAATTAGAATATTTATTTAAGTTTTCGTAAGGGGGAGGATTTAGTGGAGCAGATTTTAATAATAGAAAATAATGTGATTAAAAGATATATTATACATAGGATGGTGAGATTGTTGAAGGGGTAGTTAAAGATTTTAAAAATATTGAGAAATAGGGGGGTATTTATAGAGTAGTTAGGTATTAGTTCGAGTGAATAAAAGTAAGGATATTTAAAATAGTTGTATAAAAAATAAAATATAATTAATAAATTAAGAGTTTTATTTGAAATTAAATAAAAAGTATAATGGAATTTATTTTGTTCATTAGAGATTAATCTGGCAAAATATAAGAAAATGATTAAAAGTCCCCTAATTATTATTAAAAATAATATAATAGATAATATGTAGTTATAAGATTGGATTGATATAATAAAACAAATTATAAGTCTGTATGAAATTAGTATTATGATTATAAAAATAGGATGTATAGATTTTATATTAATAAAAAAAAGAATAATTAATATAAGAATTATAGAGAGGGTTATAATATGGGATAATTTAGTCATATAGAAAAATATTTATATGGAAGTAAGGGATTGTTAAATTTAATATTTAGTTAGTTTGGTTGGTTTGATGTTTGGGGATTATTTAATTTGGGGATTTGTATGTTTTTTTAGTTTGTTAATTTAAATTGTTTAGGTTATTTAGTTTAGGAATTAAAAATTTATATTAAGTTTTTAATTTTGGTTAGTCGTTAATTTTAATGAATTTATAAAGAATTAATTGAGTTAATATTTTAATAGGTTGAGTTTAGTTAGTTGGTTTAAGTAGGGATTAGTAGAGATTGGTTAAAAGTTTGAGTTAATATAGTTTTGTAATTTTATACATAATTATAGGTTATTATTAAGGTTATTTAATAAAATATGATTAGATTAATTAATGTAGGTTAAATTAAGTTTTATTGAGATTTTATGGTTAATTTGGTAGATAAGTATAAATAAGTGGGGGATAGATATATTTATAAAATAATATAAAAGATTAGGGGTAAATTTAATTTATTAAGTGGGATGTGAATTGATTAATTAAATTAAATATAAAAAATAATTAATTTTTATAGATAAATTAAATTTAATGGGAATGTATTAAAATATATAGGTAAGAAGGGGATAATAGATAATAAATTACTCTCAAAAAATAGTTTAAGATGAATATTAATTTTGGAGATTAAAGGTATAATTAATTAGTTATTTTTTTGAAGTTTTAATAGATAATTTATATTTTTAATTTACAAAATTAATGTTTTAGATAAACTATAAAACTAATTTATTTAGATATTATATTTTATAGGCAGTTAATATTAATGATTATATTATTTTTAATATTTATATATAAATATATGTTAATTTTATTAATATTAGTTGAATTGATGGTTATGAGTGTATCTTTATTAATATTTTTAGTTTTTAGGATAATAAATTTAGAGTTTTATTTAATTTATTATTTAGTATTTATAGTTTGTGAGGCTGTTTTAGGGTTGAGAATATTGGTTATGATTGTGCGATTTAGGGGTAATGATTTATATTATATATTTAACATTAGAAAATTTTAATTATGATAAAATTTTTTATGATGATTTTTTTTATAAATTTTATATTGGGGGGTAGGGCTCCTGTTATATTATTTTATAATTTGGGTTATTTAGTTAGATTTATAATTATATTTATATATATATATAAAGATAGGATTTGAAATAATTTAATTATAAATTTAGGAATGGAGTATTATTCAGTTTGATTGGTAATTTTGAGAGTATGAATTATTAGGTTGATAATAATATGTTTAGAAAGATATGATAAAGGGGTAATGTATATATTTGTTAATTTATTATTATTATTAATATTATTTTTTTTGTCTATAGATTTAATAATATTTTATTTATTGTTTGAAATTAGGCTAATTCCAACGTTTTTTTTGATTGTTTATTGAGGGGGAAATATAGAGCGATTAAGGGCTTCATATTATTTGATTATATATATATTATTAGTTTCTTTTCCATTATTAGTTTATATTATAAAGATTAATGTTTATAGAATGACTTTAAAATTTAGTTTGTTGAGATTGGTAATATATATATATAATTATAGATTAGGGGGATTTTTAGTAGTTTATATGTCTTTTTTTATTAAGATGCCTATATATATTGTTCATGTATGATTACCTAAGGCTCACGTTGAGGCTCCGGTGTATGGGTCAATAATTTTAGCCGGAGTATTATTGAAAATAGGGAGATATGGGTTAATTCGTTTTTTAGGATTATTTACGTATACAAGAATAAAATATAATTTATATATTTTTAGATTGAGAATTGTAGGGGGGGCCGTAGTTAGGATTTTATGTTTGACTCAGGTTGATATGAAAAGATTAGTGGCGTATTCTTCTGTAGTGCACATAAATATAATATTGTGTGCTCTAATAACAATGAGTAGATTGGGTATTTTAGGTAGTTATATTATAATAATTTCTCATGGTTTATGTTCATCTGGATTATTTTATATAGTAAATTTATATTATATACGAAGGGGTAGACGTTTATTGATTTTTAATAAGGGGATTATAAGGAAGATTCCCTCTGTAATAATTTGGTGATTTTTATTATGTGTGGCAAATTTTTCATTTCCTTTTTCATTAAACTTTTTTAGTGAATTAATAATTTTAAGAGTAGTTGTAAATTGAAATTTGTGTATAATAATTTATTTAATAATAGTTTGTTTTTTTAGGTCTGCTTATTCATTATATTTATTTTCTTACGTTCAACATGGGGGAAAAAGATATAGATCTTTAATTTATAATGTGGGTGCAGTTAAGGAATTTGTAGTATTAATCATACATTTTTATCCATTAGTATTATTAATATTAAATTTAGTAATATTAATGTAAAATATGAAAAAATTAAATTATTTAAGTAGTTTAAGGAAAATATTATTTTGTGGGAATAAAGATATATGGATTAATATAGAGTATCTTAAATTATAATTAATATATATATATATTTTATTTTTATATTTTTGGGATTTATTTTAATATTTGTGTTAGCAAGTTTATTATATTATTATAATATAGGGGTAATATTAGAGTGAATATTTTTAAGGGCAGGGTCAATTAATTTAGAATTTATTATATTGGTAGATTGGATTAGAATTTTATTTATTAGTTTGATTTTTTTGATTTCTTCCATAATTATATTATATAGGATAGGTTATATAGAGGGGGAAAAATTTATTAAGCGATTTGTTTATTTGGTTTTGTTGTTTATTTTTTCTATAGTTTTAATAATTATTAGACCAAATATAGTTAGAATTTTATTTGGGTGAGATGGATTAGGTTTAGTATCTTATTGTTTGGTTATTTATTATCAAAATTATATGTCTTATAATTCTGGGATGGTAACTGTTTTGTGTAATCGGGTAGGTGATGTGGGTATTTTAATGATGATTAGATTAATGTTAGTTAGGGGGAGGTGAAATATTTGATTTTTGAGAGGGGGGAAGTTAGTAGTGCTTATAATATTACTTGCAGCAATTAGAAAGAGGGCTCAAATTCCATTTTCTACGTGACTCCCTATGGCTATAGCAGCGCCGACACCGGTATCTGCTTTAGTTCATTCTTCAACTTTAGTAACTGCGGGGGTTTATTTAATAATTCGATTTAATCAGTTTTTATTAGGCAGGGGCATTGGAATTTATTTATTTTATTTATCTGTTATAACTATATTTATAGCAGGGGCTATAGCTAATGTTGAAAATGATTTAAAAAAAATTATTGCATTGTCTACTTTAAGGCAGTTAGGTATAATAATAATAATTTTAAGATTGGGGTTTAAAGGAGTTGCTTTTTATCATTTGTTGACTCATGCTATTTTTAAATCTATGTTGTTTATATGTGCGGGTATTATTATTCATTCTATAATAAATAATCAGGATATTCGGGTTTTGGGTAATTTGAATGAGGTAATTCCATTTACTATAATAAGATTTTATGTTTCTAATTTGGCTTTATGTGGAATGCCATTTGTTTCGGGATTTTATTCTAAAGATTTAATTATGGAACTTATTTATAGAGTTAGGGTAAATATTTATGTACTTTTTATGGTGGTTATTTCTTTAATATTTACAGTTTCATATTCATTCCGATTATTTTATTATTTATTTTTTAATAATTTAAAATTTTTTAGATTTAATAATTTTAAGGAGAGGCGAATTATAAATTTATCTATATTAAGATTAATTGTGTTAAGGATTTTAATTGGATCTTTATTAAGTTGAATATTTTTTTATAATTTAAATGTTATTCCCCTAAAGTTAGGGGTAAAGATATTTACTTTAATAATATGTGTGAGGGGGGTATTATTAGGGGGAATGATAAGAGCGTTAAATTATATATATAAGTTTTATAATTTAGTGTATTTTTTAAGATCTATATGGTTTTTAAATTATATATATATATGGTTGTACAGGCCGGTAAATAATTTAGGGGTATATGTTTATTATTTAGATAAGGTTTGAGTTGAATTTATAAGGAAGAATATGATTTTATATATTATTCAATATATAAATTTTATAATTAATTATAAAATTTATATATTTAGGTTAATTTTTATTTATTTATGTTTAATGATTAAATTATTTATCTAATATAAAATTTAAATAGCTTATGTAAAAGTGTAATATTGAAGATATTAAGAAAATTGATAGAATTTTTAAATAAATTATAAGGTTATTTTTATAATGAAAGTATAATGTTTTAATTAAACTATATTTAAAATAAAGGAGTAATATGAGTCAATCATAATAAATGAGTTAGAAGTTCAATTTTAGTTACTCCAACTAGATTAATATATATCAATTAAATTATTAACAATAATTTACCTCTGGTTTGGTTTTAGTTAATAGAAAATAATTTATAAGGATTTTTTAATTAATAATTTCTTAGATTAAAGGATAATCAATTTTTAAGTCGAAATTAAATGTAAGTGATTTACTTTAAGAAAAAGTAGATTTAAATAAGATATATATAAATAAATATATATAATTTTTAAGAGCAAATTAAATGTTATTGGTTTTAACTAATATCCTAAGAAATTAGATTTTTCAATCAATGGATTTTTCTGTATATTCTAAGTAAAGTCCAATAAGTAGTATAATTAAAATAAAAAATGAAGATAAAATTATGGGTAGATTGAAAAATTTAAATAGATAAATTAAGGGGATTAAAAGGGTAATTTCAATATCAAAAATTAGGAATATTAGGCTAATTAGGAAGAATTGAACACTAAAAGGTAGGTGATTTGAAGAAATTGGGTCAAAACCACATTCAAATGGGGATGTTTTTTCTCGATCTTGATAGGATTTTTTAGAGATTAATCAGTTTAGTCTAATTAATAAGATGGAAATTAGTAGTCAGATTAGAGAAATAAATATTATTTGAATAATTATTTATATTAAATATATTTTAAATATTTTAATTGGAAGTTAAATGTAATAGTTTATACTATATAAATAATGATAGAATTAGTATCTTCATCAATAGATAGAAATATATAAGAATAGTCATACTACATCTACAAAGTGCCAGTATCATGCTGCAGCTTCGAATCCAAAGTGATGGAGATTAGAAAAATGGAGGGAATTTATGCGAAATAGGCAGGCTCTTAGGAAAAGGGTTCCAATAATTACGTGAAGACCGTGGAAGCCTGTGGCGATAAAGAATGTAGATCCATAAATAGAGTCGGCTATAGTAAAAGGAGCTTCAATATATTCAATTAGTTGAAGAAGAGTAAAGTAAATGCCTAGGAGAATGGTTAGAAAAAGACTTTTTTTTCTTTCTGAGAATTTTTTATTAA
>Ga0335075_10007889_pt1 | contig 16342 bp, 14 predicted proteins | sample Lox_Sample_24_FD_206723 | JGI IMG/M metagenome (GOLD analysis project Ga0335075, IMG submission 206723) | Soil microbial communities from Loxahatchee National Wildlife Refuge, Florida, United States - Lox_Sample_2.4 | ecosystem: Environmental > Terrestrial > Soil > Wetlands | place: USA... | reverse complement strand
ACCGGTGAGGCAGCAGCTGGAAGCTGGAACTTAGAAGCTGCTGGTGTCGATGTAGGCGTTGTGGATGTCATGAATCCATTATTGGTTGTCATGGTTTGTTTCGAGTCAAAGTCAGTCTTCGCGTCTTGCTCCTTCTGCGGCTCGGGCTCAGGCTCGAGCTCAGGCTCAGGCTCAGGTTCAGGCTCAGGTTCAGGCTGTGGCTGGGGCTGGGGCTCGGGCTGGGGCTCGGGCTCGGGCTGGGGCTCAGGCTCAGGCTCAGGCTCAGGCTCGTCTGCATCCATATCGGCCTCATCGATAACAGGCGTAGGAGCCTTCTGCGCATCAGTAAGTGCGGTACTAAACCCATTGCCAAAGAATGAGTCCCCAGTGCTATTCAGTTGTGGTCCATCATCTTTAGCGGATTCGTCAGGTTTGAACGTCGAGCTAAGCGTGAAGCCACTGACGCCGAACAATCCGTTCGGTTTTTCAGCTGTTGTGAGGTTACCACCACCAAACATTGAGCCGGATTCCTTGTCTGAATTGTTTACGGGAGCAGCAAATGAGCTTGTTGCTGGACTAGATCCGAATATACTTCCACCACTACTTTGGGCTGCCGCTGCAGCAAATCCACCCATGCTCGCAAAGTTTGCGAAGCCTCCAGACGAAGGTGCAGTATTGCTGGTGCCGCCGCCGCTACTGAATAATCCAACACTAGATGTATTGCCAAAGGTAGGCCCTCCAGCCATGCCAAGACCAGCAGGCTGACCAAACACGGCACCTGGAGTTTTTGTGTTCATCGTGCTCCATGGTGACGATCGGTTTCCTGGAAGAGCAGAGGCACCGAAGGTGACGCCCTGCGCATTTGGAGCTGTTGTCGATGCAAGGCTTGGAGCGCCAAAAGTAATTCCAGTGTTAGGTGAATTGCCAGAAGCTGGCCGGCCCCATGGAGATTGCCCTTGGTTGAGGCCAGATGGAGCTCCAAAGGTGCTTGAGGTGTTTGTGCCCAAGGCGGAAGGAGAGCCGAAGGTGGGAGCTGGCTGCGTGAACCCAGAGAATGTCGTCGCAGCACTTGCAGGATTCGATGTTGAGTTTGGAGCTGAGCCAGCAAATAATGGCGTTTGCTGCTGTGTTGGTTGAGTTGACTGCTGCACTCCAGATGCTGCTGCGAGACCAGGATAACTTTTTCCTTGCTTGATAGATTCGGAATATATCACCCACCACGAAGCAATAACGCCTTCATTGTTCAAGACCATGAAAGCAGGCAACGGCGCTGGCGACTCATCCATTTCGTCACTTGGTATTGGCCTAACCACTTTTTCTCTGCTAGAAAGATCGAGTCCGACTCCAATCGGCGATGTATCCCTGACATCATCAGCTATGGGCATTTGCGCACGCCTTGAATCATCTAATTCGGTCATAGTGAAAACTCCAGCAACTCTATCGGCAGGTTTATCTGCCACCAAAGGAGTTTTTGACCGGCTGAACAAGCCTATATCGGCAGATGCCGTGGAGGCAATAATGAGGAGATCCTGGATGTTGGGTGGAAAGTCTTTCAAACGTAGTAAGAAATAATGAGGTGGATACCTCTCGAGACCGAAAGGAGTTGCCGGGTCCGTGATTTTCTGGAAAAGAAACCCAGATGGCGGCTCCCTTGTGACGACATTGAATACCGAAGGAGTGTCCCTCTCAAAATTGGATGGAGTGCTAACCGTAAGGAAAACATTGTTTTCTAGCCAGGTAATCGATGATACTGTTACGGTTAGTAAGATCTGTCATGTCCATTGTGAGGACCGGAACCCTACCGTGATAATTAAGATCTACATTTGGCGCCCGTGGTATAACCCCTTTACCCTCACCTTCAGGGGTCATTTGAAAGCACGAGCCATCTCCGAGACCAGCAACCAGCTGTTTGCCCTTTGTGCTCCAAGAAACGCAGCTAACACCCTCTTTCAAAACCTGACCATTAGCTCCAGAGACAAATGTTCTCTCCTTGAGGTTCGCCATCATTAATTTTCCGTCCGTTGTGACTATAGCAAGAAATTCACTTTTCTCCGGTGTCGGATTGGGAACTAATGCTCTGAGGGACAACGAGTTTGTAGACATTTCAAATGCCCTTTGTGTGGATCCACTCAGCAGGCTTTGAGCTTCATAGACCGCAAGACCTCCTCCAGTCTCAGCAGAGAGTACGAGATAGTTCTCATCGGCAGTAAAAGTAACTTGAGAGACTCTCGTAGGCATCGGTAAAGTTAACTGAGGACGGAACGGCCTCACTTCGCTGTCGCCAGATCTTGGCTCCTGGAAGGCCTTTCGAACAGACTCTGTACTTGCGACTACAACAGCTTCTGGCCCAGCAGCTGCAAGAAGTCCCCTCTGTGAGGCGATGCTCATTAAAGAAGCCGTCGGAGGAGGTAGGTTGTCAGATGGCCATGGTGATGGAAGTAGTTGGACTTTGGCTTCCCCCCCAAGAGCAAGGAACCCAAGAGTCTGCGTCAAGCACATTAGTAACATGATATAATATGATGATCAGAGTTGGGATACGATCTAACATACCTCTGTCATGATTTCTTCAAGATCAGGACCCGTCGTCACCTGAGGGTTACCACCTAATGTCGCGCCAGGAGTACCAAAGACATTTTGGTTACCGCCACCGAAGCTGAAGGCCATAATTGTTGCAAATTATTCAGCTCTGCAGAGGGGCAAAGCAGTTCATAGAAGAAAACTGCGCATTTGAGCTACGAGGTAGAAATCGTTCGCAACACGATGCTCGACTGTACACAACAAAGGCTGTATATGCTCGTGGGTGCGCTTCTAGGCTCCCGGAGTAAAGTTAAAGTTCATTAGATCAGCTTTGATGCGGAAGCTGGTATGGTTGTCGATCCAAGTGATGTGCTCGATTCATTAAAGATCCAGCACGCGCTTCGCGCCTGGAATTTGATATCACGTGGTTTGAAGCTCCCCCGTCCGCCAAAGCTCCAAGGCTGCAACGCGGGTTCGTCATCTGCACAATTTCATTTCACAGTGTCGACGCGCATTTCTACTGGAATTCACACTCCAGAAGTACCTTATTGTCTTCAATATCTACATACCGGAGCTTGGGGTCAATCTATCTGCAAAGGAGAGCTCCAAAGCTCTTACTGTCACAATGCCTGGTTTCGATTTCTCAAACCACAGCCGCAATGCTGCTTTACACGCAAGAGGAGTTCCACTGCCAAAAGCTACCAGTACGGGAACAACGATCGTTGGGTGTATATTTGATGGTGGCGTAGTGGTAAGATCATAATTTCTATTTCCAACCTTTAGTGAGACGGCATGCTTACAATCTATGTAGATCGCGGCGGATACAAGAGCAACGAGTGGATCTATAGTAGCAGACAAGGTGTGTGGTAAAGGCTTGCTTCTCCACACAGCCAGCTAATTCTCTTATTTCAGAACTGTGAAAAGCTTCATTATATTGCCCCCCAGATTTGGTGTGCTGGTGCCGGTACGGCTGCTGATACCGAGTTCACTACCTCCCTCATCTCTTCGCAACTTGAGCTCCACACACTTTCTACTGGTCGGAAACCTCGCGTTGTCACTTGTATGACAATGCTTAAGCAGCATTTGTTCCAATATCAGGGTCATATTGGTGCATACTTGGTAGTCGCTGGTGTCGATCCTACCGGAGTCGGTCTATATACCGTTCATGCACACGGCAGCACAGATAAACTTCCCTATGTGACGATGGGTAGTGGTTCGCTTGCTGCCATGTCAGTCTTCGAGACGCAATGGAAGTCGAAGTTGACCGAGGAGGAGGCAATAGAGCTTGCGTCGAACGCTATTCAAGCTGGTATCTTCAATGACTTAGGTTCAGGATCAAACGTCGATGTTGCAGTCATTACAAAGGATATGACAACTCTCAAGAGAGGCTATATCAAGCCTAATCAGAGAAGCAAGAAACAGAAGAGCTATGTCTTCAAGCGGGGCACAACGGCGGTATTGAATGAGAAGATTATTACGAAGGAGGAGATCAGCAAATACGTGACTGTGCACGAATTAGATAGTGGCGAGGCAGCTGTTGGTGAGAAGATGGATCTTGACACATAAAGAGTTGGCGGTTGCTTTGGGCCTTAAATGTACTAGTAGGTAGACCTGATGATGAGGCATTAAGTCCTTGCTCTTCGGCGCAGCATAGAAACTCATACGAGCGAAAATGTAGCATTTCCTGGGCTTCTTAAAACATTATCCTGTGCAATGACATGAGCTTCAAGAGTGAAAGGACTAATACTCTTATACCGAGCTTTCACTAGAAAATACCGAGAGGAAGTGTTCTATAGCTCGACTCCTTGTTCGTTGCGGACTGGCCGGTTTTCTGTCTCTTTTCTGGACGTATTGTTTCATATCACTGAAGTCATGAGTCCGTGAGACGACATTTCTAGTGTCTTTAGATTAAGCAGATCAATCGTCCAAATCTCGCCCAAAATCTATTAGCCGTAGACGCCGTGCATCTCTAGGATGAAACTGTGCAACCTTCGCCCGTACTAGAAATCTTGCTACGGCAGACTCTCTTTGCAACTCGACATAAGCATCTCCTTCACCTCCTTCTGCCTCAACCAAATTATTTAGAAGCTGTTCCGTCAACTCTCTCATCTCTGCAGCTGCCGCGCTCTTCTCATCCCGAGTCTCTCTGCTCTTCTGTCCATCTGCTCTGGCCTCTCCCCAGATCTCATCAATCCTTTGCTGGCGCTTGTCCTCGTGGACCGAACTCTTGCGCCTTTTGGGCTTCCCTTGGTTGTTGAATCCAGCCTCCAGATCCAACTCGTCGGCATCTAATACCTCTCCAACGATCGGTCCACCCAATTCCTCAGCAGCAAGCATAGCTGCTAAATGGTTGTCCACGAACTTGTTAAAGGCCTTCACCATCTTCCCTGTGTCACCTTCGTAGTTGGCTCTCTTCTTTTTAAGTTCCCTGATCATGTCCTTAGCTACCTGCGATGGCGATTTCTGCGTAGCCTCCTGAATCTCCCTGCGCAAAAGCCTCGTTCTTTCCTCCAGGCTCTTCGTGATCAAGTTGGCGTCCTTGAGATCTAATTCTTCTTTCTCTAGCCTTTGCTCCGCCTTCGTGAGGGAAATACGTGTCTTAGCAAGGGTCATTTTGGTTTCCTGAATGGTCTTGTGGGTGATACGGAGCGCAAGAAGGGACGGAAGTGGCGATTCAGGTAAGGGTAAGTATGGCTCCTTGGGCGTTAGGGATTCATATGCGTCAGTGAGAGTCCGCAGCTGGTATAAATGGGCTTGGGGCTCAGCACTGATTTCTGTACTGATAGGCCTTGAAGAGAGTCGGAGCTATGTTAGAATTAGCTAATAGTACTACCCATTATCATTTAGGTATACCTTTTCTAATGCAGCTTCCTGCTCTTTGATCCTGCTCTGAAGATCCTTTACGGTCCTATCGAGGCGCGCAGCATGCGCTGCACTTGCGCGAGAAATTGAAGCATCATCCATTTAGTAAGCTACCTTACTTCTTCGGATTATAGGAGCTCTGAGTGCGACAATAGAACATGGCCGTTTCTAACTAACCGCCTCTGGTTCTAGTTCCGGTCAAAGTATCTATCTGCCCACTCAAAGCGCGTCGCAATCGCGTGTTGGAAGAAGACGCGATCCTGGCAACTATGAGCAGTTCATGGATATATTCCGATTTTCTTAGTATTAAACTAGAATTCGGCAACTCAACTAAAGTATGAATATATCAGAGAGATCTCAGACAGATAGCAAATACTCCACAGCACATTTTCAATTTGCACAGCTAAAGAGAATTGAGCAGTGACTTTACAGGGGCAAAGGCACGTGCTCGCTTGCACCCCAAATTTCTGGGGATAGCTAGATCTCACTTTCCAAACTCACTTGATAGCTGCGACAAACACCTCTTTGTGCTCATTTCATCACCATCTACAACGGTTCCCGTTTCTCTTCCCTTAAAATCCTCAATTTGTTCCTACCTCACTTCCCGCTTTCACGACGTTCCGCAGATAAGGCCTAACACCGACTTTCTTGTCGTTGCGGACCTAAGGTTTGAGATCAGGCTTCTCTAATACTGCTTTCTCCCAAAGGACTTTCACCCACCACTCCACGTCATTGCACCCTAACATTCCCGCCCTCCACCTTCCACGTTTGCAGTCTACAGGTCTTTCTTGGGGACTTGACCGACTGTTTTCTGTCACCCCACCTGCTACCACTTTGCGACAGTACTCCCCTTCTCCGCAAGTCCGTTTAAGCACAAGCATCAACCCCTTTCACTCGATCACCAACACCAGCACGTTTTCTTTCGAACACCCCTGGTGTACATAAGATCGATCAATTCAAACTGTTTCAACGACCTCCTTCCCGACCATCTCCCAACTTGAGAAAAGAAAATTAACCAATAGCAAAACCATGTCTTCACCACCAACAGTCCCTGCACAGTCGACTAAACGTCCCCTAGAAGATCCATCATCTCCTTCTGGACCAACTGACCAGCCAGATGCCAAACGCCCTGCTCTCGACAAGGTTATTAAAGGGGAGGATGGCGATGAGAAGAAACCAGTGGTTCCAGACTCCGACGCACCTGTTGCCAGTTCCAATAGTGATACCAAGGCCACTGACCCTTCCACAAACGGTACTAAAGTTGAAGTGAGGGATGAGCAGGGTGACACTGTTGTAACGGATGCCCCAGCGGCCGCTACACAACCGATAGAAAGCACAGTACTATCAGGTAGAGGTCAAAACACTTCGAGTGGAACCCTTCCGCATGACGAAAGTAGTTGGATACACATTCGAGCCGTTATTTCCAGTGCCGAAGCTGCTACAGTTATTGGAAAGGGCGGTGAAAACGTGACTCTCATTCGCAAGATGTCTGGCGCGAAATGCACTGTCAGCGATTATCAAAAGGGTGCTGTTGAGAGAATTCTCACTGTTAGCGGACTTGTAGATGCGGCAGCGAAGGTATACCGAAGAATATCACAAGTTTATGTAAGTACTGACAAAATTCTCTAGGCATTTGGACTCATCATTCGTACTTTGAACAATGAGCCTCTAGGTGATGCCTCTACGCCCCAATCTCGAACATACCCTCTTCGTCTTCTAATTCCACATATTCTAATTGGCTCGATCATTGGCAAGGGTGGAGTGCGGATTAGGGAGATCCAAGAAGCTTCTGGTGCTCGTCTTAATGCCTCGGACTCCTGTCTTCCATTGTCAACTGAGCGTTCGCTTGTGGTCCTTGGTGTAGCCGATGCTGTTCATATTGCCACATACTACGTTGGTAGCACACTCTTTGAGCAGCTCACTGAGCGATTTGGAGGTCCTGCTGCGTCTGCCTATGCTACTCGAAGTGGTGGTCCTGCTGGTGTTGTTCCTGGTGGCATGCAAGTCGTACCATACGTTCCTCAACCCGCAGGTGGAAATTATGGTCACCCTGACAGTTTCCGGCGTCATGACAATCGGGCCCATCACACTCCGGCCATGGTTTATGGACAACCATATGGTCAAGCCCCTCAACAGCAAGCTGCTGTACCGATGCATTATGGTGCCTCACCAGCGGCAGGCTATGGAGGAGTTGGACCACAGCAACCACAGCAAGTGGGACACGCAGGACCGCAGTCACATGCAGGTCCGCCAGCTCAGCCAATGCAAGGACTTGTTCCTGGCCAGCCATTGACACAACAAATCTTCATTCCCAATGATATGGTTGGCGCGATAATTGGCAAAGGTGGTGCCAAGATCAACGAAATCCGCCAACTGAGTGGAAGCGTTATCAAGATCAACGAACCGCAAGACAATAGTAACGAGAGACTTGTCACCATTACAGGAACCCAGGAATGTAACCAGATGGCCCTGTATATGCTCTATTCGAGACTTGGTGAGTATTAATTAGAAGATTCCTTCATTTCGAGCGCGAGCAGAAACTGATCCTCCGGACAGAAAGCGAGAAACATCGCATCTAAGATGATGGTACATGAGATGTCCAGCCTTGCTAGGTGGCCTAATTTTCAACGGCGTACGAAGGTCGGCGTATCAAAATCAGCATGGGCATTTTTTTTTCAATCTCAATTTATGGCTTCGGACAAGGCGATAGGGCACAGCGGGGTATTTTCTGGACGCCCATGACATTCTCGGGTTCTACTTAATTTGTTTCCGGTCGCTCATAAATCAAAACAGTCGTCATTTAATTTTGAAACCCCTGGATGATGAATTGCATTATTACCCTAACCGCGGTGCATTTCCGACCCCTGCCCCACCATGATTGTACCCCACCATGATTTTGTACCCCTCCACATATGTGATTGATTCAAAATAAAATCAATTTCCTCTCCATACCATTATCCATCTCTCCAACAGATCCATATGCTCAAAATGTCTCCCGTAACAGAATTGGCAACACTTTTCCTAAAGCCCGGCATCAATGTCGAAGACCAATCCTCACCCGAAGGCCAAATTGCCTTAGAGTCACTGTCCACCATCTCCAGCCAGCCAGGTTTCGAACGCCTGTACTACGGTCCCATACTCGAAGATGCCTCGCTTTTCCAGCTCTTCGTCGGTACGTACTCTCTAGACTTCCAACGAAAGCATCTGCCGGCATCCACCACCACTCCCCGACCCTTAATCCACCATTTTGTGTGCGTGCATCTACTGACTTAAATATCAAACCAAAGGCTGGGACAGCATCGAAAGTCACATGCAATTCAGGGCCTCTCCCGCCTACGGCGCCTTCACTGCTAACCTGGGGAAGCTCTTGGTGAAACCTCCTGCCCCCTTCCATTTCGATGCGAAGCCCTTCCCGCCTACGATCCTCGGCACCGCGCCCGTCATTGAGGTAGCGACCTTCTTCCAGACCGAGGATTTCTTCCTCTCGAACGTCGAGAAGTTTATGGCCGCTGCGTCGCCTCATGCGGAGGGCTATCTGGGGCATGTGTATGGGCCAGTTGTAGAGGAGGTTGAGAAGGAGGAAGGGGCGGGGAAGGGGAAGGCGGTGGTGCTTTGTATTGGGTGGGAGAGTAGGGAGAAGCATATGGCGTTTAGGGAGACGGAGACTTTTGCGAAAAATATTCATTTTCTGAGGGAGGGGGTGAAGGGGACTGAGATTGTAAGCAAGCCTATGGAGATGTGCTGAGGCTTGATATTTATACTAACGGGATAAATTTAGCATCATGCGACGTTGACTTCCCTTTAGATGATAGGGCACAATAGAGAAGAATTGGTTTAAAACAATAGAATATTTTGCTCCAATTTACGACTTTCATATCTGAAGGAGAACTCTGTACAAATGTCAAGGCATTTTATCGCCTTCTTCCAACAGCACCCGTTTCTCCTCTGTCAGCCAAAGTGACAACCTCGCCAATACCGGCCTCCTCCTGCTCATCCTCCAATGCAGTAATCTCCTCCCTGCAGTCCCACCACTTCTCTTCTGACATCTCGAAGGCCTTAGTCTTAATCTCTTTGACTGAAAGCGTCTCAGGCTGGATGCCTTTCCATCTCAAATTCTGCATCAGGACCTCTTGCCACTCATGCGACGTTCGCTGGAAGAAGTCTCTCCTAGACTCAAATGGTCGAGGATGTGGCAGGGAGTCATCCACTGTTGAGGTTGCGACTTCTGATTCCTCGTCAACTACTAGTGATCGTGTTGTAGACATGCCGTCGCTGCCGTCGTCAATTGCATTCTTATTCTTCCTTGATTTTGGTGGACTGTCATCATATATCGGCGTATCAACCATAATGGCAACATCGCCTTCGTCCTCTCCATCCTCTTCCTCCTCCTCATCTCCATTACTAGTTTCATCGCCTTCACTATATTCGTCGTCACTCCCAAGCCAATTCTCCGGCTCTCGGCGGAAGATCTCTTTCACGCCGTCCAGCTTTCCAAGATCAATTGCGTACAGCTCGTCAAGGGTGTACTCTCTATCTCCTTTCTCAAATGTCCCACCGTATATATAGAGAACGTCATTCTGCACAGCAAGTTGAGCATTGAATCTCGGATGAGGGAATTCCATGACCATTTTCTTTTCGGGAGCGTTGGGAGCCATTTCCTCATCTCGAGGCATATCTAGCTCCATAAGGTCCGCATTCTCAATCGACTTCCCTGTCTCCAAGGCGGCCAAGTTGCGCAGAAGCTCTTCTTCGTTCGCTTGGCCTCTTCCTCTTCTTCCTCCTCTCTCGACAGGCTGCGGTTTTTTGATGTTTCGCGGCTTTCGCAAGGCAAGCGGAAAATAACGGTTTCGCTCGATATTCCATGCAAACAGGTCGTTAAAGAACTCGCTGTCGATACCTTCCTCGGATTCCTCTACGTCATAGACGCCACCGAATGAGATGCCTCGCCCTTTATGATATGTCATCGTAGCCCCAGCGCGTGGAGGGTTTGGAGCATTAGCAGGTTTCTTTCGACGCTCCCAGCGCACCGTAGGGGGTGTATTTGGGGGGTCATCAGCGGGTGGTTGGGTAATACGGAGGTAAAAGCAATCCTGGTGAATAAGCGGTTTGAGAACGTTCTTTTGACCCTGGCCTCCTCCTTTTGTCTGCTTGCCAGCGGCTACTGTAGCTTTTACGCGGGAATAGCCGCCGAAGAGAACTGCTCCGGACTCATGTGGGAGGAATGTAAAAGAGGACCGAGGATCAGGCTTCTGGCTCCCTGAAGGCAGGACTGGATTGTGCCATATAAAGTTTTGAGTATCGTAGAGCCAGAGATCTCCCAGGTACTTAGTTTGCTGTGAAGTATCTTGGAAGCCGCCAAACAAAATAATATAGTTTTTGAAATAAGTCATGCGATGTCCACTCCGCGCAGGGGGTCCCTTTCCCTTGGGTTCAAGTTTCGTCCACTCCCGTGTAGACGGCTCCAATCGGTAAAGGGTCGAATAGTGAAAGAATGTGTTCTGCTTTGGAGAAGAAAACTCTCCTCCAAAAAGATAAATTCCACCGGCGTTCCCACCTCGACACCATGCGTGACCTGAACGCGGCAATGGCGTGTTCTGAGACGTGATTACCCGCCATTCATCCCGGTCAATCAGGTAGACGTGGAGATCGTTGAAGAATGTCGCTACTGCTCCATTGAAGAATTCGCCCCCAAAAAGGAAGAGCTCATTGCTATTGGCCGGCGAGGCTATGAGCGTGGATGACGACCGGGGAGGTGGCGGATCGCACGTGGTCTCTGATACCTTGAGAAACTGCTCCTGCTGCCGAGCATATTCTGCCAATACAGCGTCGAGGTCAACATCCTCATTATCGCTGTCGTTGGCGGCTTTGGAAGCCTTGGATTTCTCCTTCTTTTCACCCTTCTTTTCCTGCTTTTGCTTTTTCTCTGCTATCTTCGCTTTCTTCCCCTCGCTTTTGGATTTCTTGTCTTTCGCCATAAGTTTCAGTTCTCTATGTATAAGGCGCCTCTTATGACTGAATGCCTCAGAGGTCGTTCAAAGGGCCGGTGAGATGAGTGGAGGCAAACGGTGAGAACATAGGAGCCTCGCAAATCAACCAATTGACGGGATGAATTGGCCAACCTTAAAATCCATGCTTTTGTATGGATCGCACCTGCAAGGGTCGCGGACCTGTTCGATACTCAAGAAAGGCACTGTATCTTCACCTTTACGTACTATTTGATGTAGGCTGCTAAGGTGCGAGTGTTTATTGGAGATTCACAAGGATTGCCTTGAGATAATTTGAACTGGTCGTGGAAGAGCGAAGCAAACATTCGCGAGATACGAATTTGTACACTAGGTAGGAACCAAATGAACAATGGAACCCAACCTCTTCATCAATTCTTCTCGAGTACTGTACCAGATTTCCATATGCAAGCTCTCCAAGCTTATTGGCTATATGCCATCTCATTCCCAAAAAGGATGAGGTATCTCAAGATGAGACACTGCTACTTCGCTCTGCTTAAGCGAGCCATCTCGGGCGACGCCCGAGGGCGTCAACCCATAGGATTGAGGACATTAGGATTTCATGAAAATCTGCTTCTACCTGAACAAGTGCAGAGCCACTCTACGAGTTTAGAATTCATGTTGTAGCTCTCTCTGGATACATTGCAATAAAGGAGGTACGAGACATAGGTCTTCTGAAGATTAGTACACGACCATACGAAAATGACTCTCGCACGGCTCTTGGAGACCAAAACCCACATTATTCCAGGTCAGTATCTCTTTTCCACCTCATACTTCTCATCATCAACCTTCGCCTAGCATATCAGCCATTTTCCTCATGCTACTGAGGTCTTTGTCCTCCAAATTCTTGGTCGACATCACGTCAGATCTTTCTTCGTTTCTGCCCCATTGATATTGTATCTTATTCAAAAATTTCCTTAACCTGCCCCCTCAATTAGTCACCTGGTGATCAAATTATGGCATAGAGCTCCAAAACTGGGTGTCTCTACAGAAGGGCTAGAGAAGCAGGTGCCAAGGGCTTACTCAAAGAATGGAGTGTCATCCACAGTGCTCAAAACTTTGACCGCCAAAAGTGGGGGAAATCTTAAGAGTGACTGGTTCTCTCTTTATTCTATATCAAACTTATGATGGATTTTCATAGTTTGACATGCCTTCTGCCCTGATGTGACCTTAGCTAATACACTACATAAGGTAAACTCAAAGTCTCCGAGCTATTCTTCGAGGTTCCCAAAGACTACTCCAATCCATCGCATGGCAGTCTGCGCATATTTGCGAGAAGTGTCACCAAGCATGAGGTTCCTGCAGCGCCTGTAGATGAGAAAGACCTGAAGAAAAAAGCGGAAAAACCATGGATGATGTTCCTTCAAGGAGGCCCAGGCTGTGCTTGTCGTCCTCCTCAGAGCATGCCGATCACTAGTACTATTCTGGATAAAGGCTACCAAATGCTTTACCTCGACCAACGTGGAACGGGGTTAAGCACGCCTATCTCGGCTGACACGCTTGCCCTTCAAGGCGATGCCCCAGAGCAGGCGGACTATCTCAAACACTTCCGGGCAGACAATATCGTGAGAGACTGCGAGGCTATCCGAAAGACCCTTACTGAGGAATATCCTCCAGAACTCAAGAAATGGAGCATCTTTGGCCAGAGTTTTGGTGGGTTTTGTGCCTTCACATACTTGTCCTTCTTCCCAGAGGGCCTCCGGGAGGTTTTCACGTCAGGCGGAATTCCTCCAGTAGGCAAGACTGCCGATGAAATTTATAGAGCCACCTTCGAGGCCGTGATTAAACGTAACGTCAGTTACTATAACAAGTATCCTGAAGATTTGTCGGTCATACACAACCTGGCCCGCCACACCACTCCCAATGGTCTGAAGCTACCATCCGGAGGCATTCTGACTTTACGAAGGCTTTTAACACTAGGCCTACTCTTCGGGGCCCACGGCGGCATTGACAACGTCCATGATATCATTTTCCGGATGAAATCTGACATAGATCAATTCTCCTCTATCACCCGTCCCACACTTTCCGCTTTCGAGAGCCTTCTCCCATTTGACGATACTGTACTCTATGCCGTACTTCACGAGGCAATCTACTGCGAGCGGCAGGCGTCACAATGGGCAGCCCAGCGCGTTGGGCAGTCACTCAAGGAGTTCGACTGGATCCACAGCGGACATCCGTACAACAGTATCACTGAGGGGAAGCCCATTTACTTCTCTGGCGAGATGATATTCCCATTCATGTTTGAGACCTATCCGGAGCTTCAGAAGCTGCGCCACGTGGCAGACATCCTTGCCGAGTACGAAGACTGGCCTGAGCTCTACGACCCAGTACAGCTCGCGAAGAACGAGGTGCCGGTGTACGCTGCTACCTTTGTGGATGACATGTATGTCGATTTTGGGCTCGTTCAGGAGACGCTGGAGAAGGTGAAGAATTGCAAGCAGTTCATCACGAATACGATGTATCATAATGCTATCTCGAGCAAGACGGACGAGGTTCTGAAAAACCTCTTCGCTCTCAGAGACGATAGCATAGATTAAACCGTCCGAGTTTTCGGATACTATACGTTTATGGACTCATGATAGCAGATAGACCTTTGGGTATATTTGCAAACAGGCATAATTAAAAGTGTTCTCACTCCTGCTCCAATCATTCGTTCGCATTCTAGTCACAATATGAATTGGTAAAACCGTGCCGTTATTCATAATTTGATGGGTATGTCTATAGCAAAAAGTAAAATCCCAACCTGGTATAATCAGATGCCATTGGAGCACTTCCGGGCACCACAAATGCCACAAACTCCGCAGTCGCCAGCATTCACGTATTTCCCACCTTTGCACGTCTCGCTCTGACAGTGCCAAATGCTTGGTACTCGAGAGGGATCGAGAACGTTAGCGCAAACGATACAGGTAGGCGCAATTGGGTCGTTTCCCATCGAGCATACTGAACAAATTGTATGTGTATCTTGAGGTGCCTTTGGTGCAGCGTGATCTGTGAGGGATTTCAAGCCTCCATTGCCAGAACCTCCCCTTCCCTCTTGATTCTTCACTGCAAGTGGCACAGAAGACCTGTTTGGGCCTGAGGACTTGGCTCCCGTTGCCCCTGATGGAGGATATTCAGAAGGCTTATACGATGATGCCCACCCCTTCATGTCAAAGCTTCGAAGTTCCGTCATTTCGTTCTGAGCGTTAAGATCACTCTTGTCCTCATCCTCGCAGACTTTTACCATGCCTCGGCCATTCTTGTCCAGCAATTTCTTGCCGTTTATATCGACAGCGGTCACGTTGTCGTCATCCTCGCTCTCAGTTCCGCTCCCTGTATCGTCCTCATCCTGTTCATTTGGTTCCTCCTTTTTTGTTTCAAACCGGGCCAGTGCCGCAGCAGCTCTCAGCTCTCTCCCACGAGCACTTCCAGCAACCCTCGGCTTTGCAGCAGTCCTCTTCCCATTCTCAAGCTTGGCCTTGGTCTCGTCATCCGCACCAAGCGCCATGCCGTTCATGCCGAACTTTTTCGCTATTCTCCTCGCCTCTCTTTCCTTATAAGTAGTCTTTTCTTTGGGCTTCCTCTTCCTCTTGTTGGATGACCTGAATGTGCCACCGCACAAATGCTCCGGCATGACCTCACCAGCATCCAAGCCGTCTCGCTCATACTGTCCACTGATCAGAGTGATACCCCGGCTCCACATGCCTTCGCCTGTATATCCTCTAGCCCACAGTGTTTTCAGCTCGCCTGCATATGCGTTCCTGACCTTCCAAAAAGCACCCGAATGATTCATTTGTTTACAATGTGCCACTACATCAAAATTAATCTCGAGTCCTATAGCCTTTTGGGATTAAAGAAGGAGCCCAATCATACATTCATGCATCATGACCATCTGGACATACTTAAAAGGCAGCCAGTGCCCCGTGTAAGGCGCCTTCAGGACAAGCTGGATCACTTCTCCTGCATTGAAATTCCGGCCGACGAATTCGAGATTCGGCTCGTACTCTTCAAGTGACATGATGGAGAGATGATGATCTTTCATGATCGGATTGCAGATGGCGGCGATGCGTTCTAGAAAATCTTCGGCGAGAGCCTTGTCGGGGCCTTCGAGGGGCTTAATGAAGGTGATACGGTCATTAGGCTGTTTGCGCCGGGCGTTGATGCGCTCTATACCAAGAGGCATTTTGGAGGTTGTCCTGGTTGCAGCCTCTGAGAATACCTATCGCAGCCCTCAGTGGGATGTTTGGAGGTAGTATCATTAACATGGATGGTGAAGGGCGGGGTAATACCTCCGTAGAATTGATAGCTTTGGTAGTTGTAATGCGGCCGCTCGCAAATGATGGCACGCGTCAAAGAATCACGAAAGCACGTGACCTTATCTTTCGACAAAGTTGTTGGTGGCTTTTTTCGGGTACTAGCTCGGAGGTGGTAGAGAAAAGTTCCGCGGTGGTAGAAAAGCTCGGACCCCTAAAATCTCGGAGGTGGTAGAAATCACTCCGACAGGTATATGCTGAGCATATGCCCAGTCTCTAAGTAGAATCACTTCTAGCCTTTAAGTAATAGTATCTATTATGTATAGATATAAGCGTATAGATATTATATATACACATATAGAATATACTATCAATACTGCAACTAAATATAGTTGGCATCCGCTAAGTATGATTTAAGGATAAAGTGAGCATATGCTAAACTTATGCATGTTGGGCATATGCTGGGTATATGCTTACTGTAGTTACAGTACTACAGTAAGTAAATAGTCCCTATAAGACCTTAAGAATAACCAGAACATGTCTTGCGAAGTTGTAGCAATTACTACCGATACTCACCATATGCTGGGCATATGCACTATCACATGACTCGCTTGGGTAGAACTAAGCGAGGTTGGTTCAAGCCTCAGGTTTCTACCACCTCGGAACTTTTCTCTACCACCTCCGAGCTATAAGCCCGTGCCTGAAATTAGGGCGTCGTAACCCCGCCATTTGAAAGTGATGGTCGCCAAG
>Ga0335075_10007888_pt1 | contig 16344 bp, 13 predicted proteins | sample Lox_Sample_24_FD_206723 | JGI IMG/M metagenome (GOLD analysis project Ga0335075, IMG submission 206723) | Soil microbial communities from Loxahatchee National Wildlife Refuge, Florida, United States - Lox_Sample_2.4 | ecosystem: Environmental > Terrestrial > Soil > Wetlands | place: USA... | reverse complement strand
AGAAGCCGCAGGTCAGCGGCCACGTTTCAGCCCTTGAGCAGCTGCCGGGCCATCACCACGCGCTGGACCTGGTTGGTGCCCTCGTAGATCTGGGTGATCGTGGACCAGCGGGCAGTTTCCGCAGGTCAACGGCCTACCGGGTCCCGTGGTATCAGCACGGATCCAGCACGGGCAGTTCGAGACGGATGGCGGCTTCCGGCATAGCCGGATCGGTTGCCGACAGGGCGGGCTCTAATTAGGCCGGTACCACGGGTTGACTGTAGTTCTGGACGGTGCTTGATGTCTAACTACGATTGGTCAGTGTCTGTGGCCACAGACACACCGTCGGTGCGTCTCGCAGCGACAGGCGGCCATGGTCACCGCAGGACGGCGGTGAGCGGCTCCAGGCTCTGGCTTAGACGTCAGCGCCGGCCTCGCCGTGGTCCTCCTCATGGAGGTGGGTGCGCACCTGCGCGATGAAGGATAGGGGGTCGGCCAGGACACCGACGGCGGCGAGTTCAGCGCCTGCCTGGGCGAGGTAGTCGGCGGGCGGGCGGGCCTGTCTCTGGGCGGCCACATCGGCACCGATGCGGAGCATGGCGGCGGCATGGGAGGCTGGGTCGCGTGATGAGCTGTCGGTGAGGCAGACGCCTGCTATGAGGACAGCCATACGCGAAGGATCGTCCGGCGCGAGGACACTGGCACCCCACATCGCTGTGGATTGCCATGTCTCGACCGGACCGGAGTCTTTCCTGGCTGCGGCGAGGATGGCCTGCAGGTCGTTCCAGGGCGCCGGCGACAACAGCCACCACGTCGGCCGCCCGACCGTGGCTGCGGCGAGGCCGGGGTCGCCCCATTCCTCGTGACGTGCCTGCTCGATGATGGTCTCGGCGTCGGTGATCACGTCAACTACCCGCTCGCCGAGCGCCTGTACTGTCTCGGCGCGCCGGGCTGCCAGGACGGCGGCGGTGCGGGCTTCGTCGTCGGCGTCCCCGGCGGCCAGGCGTTCCGCCGCTCGCGTCTGCTGCAGCGTGATGGTGCCGAACGCAGGGACGCCGCAGTAGCGCGCGAGGTTGCGTTGCGCGACGTCGTCGCTCCACAGGGCCAGGCCGCGTTCTTTCGCGAGCGCTATCGGCGCGAGCCATGCCTCGGCGTTCTCGATGGCTATCTCGCCGAGCGAGCTCAGCGGCGGGGCGGGTGTCAGCTGTGTCCTGGCTAGGGCCTGTTCCAGCTTGGTGAATCGGTCAAGTGCTGCCAGGTGGCCGGTGATGTCGGGTTCGCTCGCCATGAGGGAGTCGGTCTTGTCGTTGTAGGACACCGATCCGCTGCCCGCTGACCGCCCGTCGAGGTCCCGTCGGCCCGCTGTGACGTCCTGCCGGGAGGCCGGCGGCGCGAGCAGGGTCCTGAACTGCCCGCGCGCGTAGTCGAACTCACCGAGCACGGAGGAGACCAGCAGGGCGGACGTGTCCACGACGATGTCCCTGTTGCGAGCGGCAGCGACGGCGTCCTCGTCGGCCTGGTCGTCGGCGCCGCTGCCGGTGCCGGCGATGAAGTAGCCGAGGGCGCGCTGCGCGAGCGTCGAGGAGTACGGGCGGCTAATCATCGTCGTCAGCATCCCGAAGGGGACCCGGACCTGGCGGATCATCTCGACAAGGTCCAGGAGCGGACCGTGATCCTGGCGCATGAACTCGAGCATCTTGGCCGCAAGGTCCTCGGTGGTGAGCCCCTGGACCATCCTGATGGGGCTTGCGTCGCCGTGCCTCTCGGCGTGCTGCGTGAAGGCGGCGAATGCCTGGGCCCGGAGATCCTGGGCCAGTTCCAGGCGCGTGTCCGCGGGCGTGGCAGGCTCCTGGCCCTCATCGCGTGTCCGGGCCACGACCGCGGACAGGAGCGCGCCGCTGAACTGCGGGTCGTCATCGAACCGGTCAGCCAGGTCCAGCATCCGGGCGAACACCTCGGGGGTCCCGGGCTGAGTTTCCGTGACGGCGGCGTAGAGGTAGGCGTCCTGTTTCGAGCGGATCTCGGGGTCGTGCGCCAGCAGGGTGGCGTAGGCGCGCTCTGGTGCCCCCAGCTTCATCTGGACGTGGATCAGGTTCCAGACATCATGTGGCCTGGCCGGCAGCCCGTCGGCCGCCCCGACGCACTCGGCCAGGTGGTGTTCGGCCCGGCGCCAGGACTGCGTCGCGGTGACGGTGCTCCCCGCGGCCTCGGCGGCGGTGATGGCCGTCTCGGCCAGGACCCAGTGGGCGGCCTGCCGGCTGACGGCGTCCAGGCCAGATTGCCCGACGGCTTCACTGGCGGCTTGTTGCGCTTCCCCGTCCAGGCCGAGTTTCATCAGCAGCTCAGCGGCCTGGACCAGGAAGGCCGGCTCGCCGAAGCGCGCGTAGGCGGACAGCGCCGCCGCCCGAGCGTCATCGAGCTGGCCGGCCGCTATGAGCAGGTCGATCAGTTTCGTGGCCGCCATGTCATCTGAATCAGCCAGGGTGCGCAGGGTCGGCAGGGCGGACGAGAGGTCTCGTGCCGCTGCGGCGGTCGCCTTCGCCAGTTCCCTTACCTGTGGCGTGATCATGCCCGCCTGGACCAGCGGGTCGAGCCGGGCCGAGTTGTCCACCCCGAGGTCAGCCAGGCGCATAACGGCCTGTGCGAATTGCTCGGGCCGGGTCTCGTCCAGCTGGTCCAGTAGCGCCGCCCATTCATTACGGGCGGCGTCGCGATCGTGACCAGGCGTGTTATGCCGCAGGAGGGCGAACTGCTTGTCGATGCCGTCGGGCAGGCTCCCGACCAGCGAGTCGGCCAGCTCGGTCCGGTCGAGTGCCCGGGCGGCCGCGGCGGCGGCCGCGATGACCTCTGCTGTTGCGGCCTCGCGGTCGCTGGCCCGCCCGCGGGGCGGCGGAAGCGCCCGGTCCAGGACCCTGGAGAAGGCGCCCGCCAGCGTCAGCGCCTGCAGGAGCACCCGGAGGGCCTCCTGCGAAGGGCCGTTCCAATGATGAAGCTGATCGACGGCGCGCTCGGCGAGGGCGGTCGCGCGTTCCTGATCGTCAGGCCGGCGCCGGGCCGACCGCGAGCGGCGGGTCAGGAGGTGGGCGAGGCTGCTGAGATACTGCCAGCTGCCTGGGTCAAGCGCCTGGGCCTTCTCGGCCAAGGTCACCGCTGCGTCCAGGTCACCGGCCAGCGACTGCTGGGCTGACAGGAACGCGGCCACGAAGGCGTCATCGTCGACAGCGGCGAGGCGGGCGGCGAGATCAGCCGGAACGGGGACTGGCGCGACAGGGGCGGGGTGCTCGAGCGCCAGGAAGCCGATCTCGATGCGGGCACTGAAATCAGCCGACATCGCCCTCGCGGATTCCAACAGCTCCCGGGCCCGCTCCGGGGCGGAGTGCAGCGCGATCAGCGCGGCGGAGGTGGTGAACCGCAGCTCGTGAGATGGGAACCGGGCAGCGCCTGCGAGCAGGGACTCGATCGCCAGGTCGTCCGCGCCGTGCGAGTGGGCGAAGTCGGCGAGCGCGGCGTGACCGTCGCCTCCCAGGTCTATCAGCCAGTGCGGCATGCCGGTCAGCAGTGTCTGCACCGTGAGCTGCGGCGCGCGGCGCCCTCGCGCGAGGTGCGCGCACAGCAAGGCCGCGTTGCCAGCGGGTGATGCTGCCGCAAGGCCCCGGATGATGCCGGCGGTGGAGGGTGCTAGCAGGCCAAGGTTGTCGTCGTAGTCTTCGGCGGCCGTGCTGGCAAACTTCTCGGCGGCGGCTTCCCATGGTTCGCGGGCGGTCGCGATGACGTTGGCTTCCGGTACCTGGACGAAGATGCCGCCCTTCGGCCCGGTCTGGAGCGTCCGCTCGGAGATCTCCTGCCAGTAGATCGCCTCTGTCTTCAGGTTAACCAGCAGCACGTAGACGGGCAGGGAGTGATTCAGCCAGTAGGAGACGTGCTTCTTCTTCGGACGGAATATCCATCCGCCCTCATAGGTCTTGCGGAACCAGGACGGCCCTGTCTTGATCTGCAGGCCGACGAGCCGACCGGTCGTGTAGCCATCGCGCTTGCCTTCGGCCTGCGCGTCAACGCCGAAATCGGACGTGCTCTGCTCCCGGAAGGCCATACCGAGCTGTTGGGTCACCCTCAAACCGCACAGGTATATCCCGGCGCGGTCAGTCTGGTCGGTGTCCGACGTGATGGCTGCCCCCTCCAAGCACTCGCCTGCGATCGAGAGCATAGCGGCAGTCCAGATCACGAAGCGCCAGGTAGCCGTCCTCCGAATAGCGACGTAGCCGGGCAAAAGGGCGGTAGGTCGAAAACAGTCGGCCGGTCGCCGCCCGGGTCGTTTGAAGATCAAATTGCCGAGTCGTCAACCGGCCCATAGGATTCACCGCTGAGACCTTGGGGGCAAGGGGGACTGGCGATGTGGCCGGATAACGAGACCGATGTCGACCTGCTGGGATTCGACATCCTGGCTGACGGTCTCCTAGTTGCGCTGACCGAGCCGCGCTTGCTACCTCTTACCGTCGGGGTGCTTGGCGACTGGGGCTCGGGCAAGAGCAGCCTGATGGGGCTGGCCTGCGCCGAGCTCGCTGCCGACCCGGATGCCCGGTACGCCTGCGTGCAGTTCTCCCCGTGGCAGTACGAGGACTACGAGGACGTGAAGGCCGCATTGATGGCGGCCGTCCTGACCGAGCTCGGCACGCAGGCCGCCGGCGATGCTGAGCAGGAAGCTGAAATCGGGAAGCTCAAGGCGTTCGGGCAGCGGTTCGCCCGGCGAGGCCGCCGGGTCGCGCGCGGCGGGGTGGCGCTCGTGCCCGCCGCCGTGCCTGTCATCGCTCACGCGATCGATCACTCGGCTGACCCGGGGGTGGTCAAGCTCATCCAGCAGGGCACGCAGGCAGCCGCGGGCGACGTAGCGGGCCGCCTGGCCGATCCGGCGCCGCCGCCGGAGGACGACGACGATCCGGTCACGGACGTCACGGAGTTCCGCTCCCGTTTCGCTCGCCTGCTCAAATCGCTGGACGGCCTAGCCGCGGTGGTGGTGTTCATAGACGACCTGGACCGCTGCCTGCCGGAGACGGTGGTCGACACCTTCGAGGCGATCAGGCTGGTGCTGGGCGCGCCGCGGACCGCGTTCGTCGTGGCGGCCAACCAGACGATCGTCGAGTCGGCGGTTGATGCCCGTTATCCCGGGCTGCGCGGGGACGGCAGGTCGGCGGGGATCGGTGCCCAGTACCTGGAGAAGATGCTCCAGCTGAAGATCGTCGTGCCCGCGCTTGCGGTGCCGGAAGTGGTCACCTACGTCAACCTGCTGCTGGCGGAGCTGCACCTTCCGGCGGAAGACTTCACCCGGCTGCGCGAGCACGTCTCCGCCCAGCGGGTCACCGACTCACTGGGCGTGGCCTTCGACCTCGGTACCATGACTGACCTGGGCATCACGGTCCCGTCCGGGCTTTCCGCGGACCTGGCCTGGGCGGCGGCCATCGCCCCGGTCCTGGCCCGCGGCTCGCGCGGCAACCCCCGGCAGGTCAAGCGGTTCCTCAACACGCTGCAGCTGCGGCGGCGCGCCGCTGCGCGCAAGCACGTGGAGCTGCAGCCTGCCGTGCTGGGCAAGCTCATGCTGCTGGAAGAAGAGCATTCCGAGGACTTCCAGCAGCTGTTCGACTGGCAAGTCGCCAGCGGCGGCCCGTCCTGCCCCCAGCTCGCCGCGGCCGAGGTCCTCGCCCGCGGCGACCAAGCCGAGGGCACGCCTGCCCCTGCGGTCCCGGTCCCGGACGAGCAGTCGGCAGGCAGTAAGTCCCCGGGGCCGGCGCGGTCCCGGGCGAGGCGGTCAGACTCCGCCCCGCCCGTCGTCGTGGTCGATGAGGAGGTCCGGTCGTGGGCACAGCCTGACCGGTTGAAGGAATGGCTGCTCCTTCCGCCTGCGCTGAAGGACATCGACCTGCGGCCCTATTTCACCTACTCCCGTGGCCAGCTGACCCTGGACGCCGTGGCGGTGAGCCAGCTCACCGGGATACAGCGGAAGCTGCTAGTCGGGGTACTCGGCTCAACCGACGCGGTACGGAGGGCGGGGATCCGTGGCCTGGCCGAGGCGGATCCCCGGGACCAGGGCAAGGTGATCGAGGCGCTGGCCTCTACGCTGCTGGCAACGCCGGAGGACGCGTTCGTCGCTGTGTGCGAGACGATCGGCCAGCTGCCCGGTTCCCATGAGGTCCTGCTGCGCGCGCTGCGGCGGCTGCCGCCCGCGGCGGTCCCGGCCGGGCAGGTCGCGGTCTCAGCCCGGAGGCTCCCGGCCGGGGACCCGCGGACTGTCGCGCTGCTGGACAGCTGGGCTAACTCCGGGCGGGCCGACCTGGCGAGCATGGTCACACTCGCCCGCCGGGCTGTCGCACAGGGCGGCTGATGGGGACCTCGACCGATCGCGGCGGCGGTAGCGGCGGGGCCTGGACTCCGCTCAAGCGTGCCGCTACCTCGTTCATGAACGCCGCTGACGCCGGTCACGGCACCCGGAGCGCCGGGCAGCGGCTGCTGGCCCGGCACGTGCCGGTGCTCGGCGGGGCCGCCGGGGCGCTCGCCGGCGCGCGCGCCGGGCGGAGCGGGGCTCAGCGCCTTGGCTCGCTGCTGTCCGGGATCGCCAGCGACGGGCTCGCCGCCACCCTGACCGGGCAGGGCCTGGGCCACCTTGTCGGCGGTGACAGGTTCACCGTGCTCGACGCCCTGGCCGGCCTGATCGCCGGAGACGGGTCCGACATCGACGCGCAGGCCGCCCGGGACGCCACCTTCGACGTCCTCGCCGACTTGTTCCCCGACGCGGACAGCTGGGCCGACCTCGACGCGGTCCAGGTCGACGCCGGCCAGCTCGTCCGGCTGCTGGAAATGTTCCTCGCCCGCTACATCTACAACCGCATCCCGGTGATCGCCGAACGGCTAGCGCGGATCACCGACCCGGCGAAAGCCCAGCGCGCCGAGGAAGACCTCCAGCGGATGGTCGAGAGCTTCGTCGCCCTGCGGCTTCCCGGCGACCCGCTGCGCGTCGAGTGGGACGGTCCTGAAGGCAGGAAGGTCATCGAGGACACGCTGCAGACCGTTTACGAGGCGCTCGAAGTGCTGGAGGAGCAGTGACCGCCGGCCCTGCGCGCTTCCGCATCAGGACCGCCCCGTTCGACGACCCTGCCGACCCGGGCCAGTGGCTGCTGGACTGGGCGCCCGGCAGCGGCACCGAGACGATCGAGTTCACCCCCGCGTTCTTTGAGGGCTGGCGACCAGGTACCAGCGGCGGCGAGCTGCTGCGGTTCGCCGCCGGGGTCTACTGCGCGGACCGGGTCGTGCCCCGTCGGAGCAGCCCGGACGCCTGGACCCGCGACCTGCGCGTCGACGTGCCCGTCGCCGATCCCGCCCCGTGGGACCAGGCGCCGTGGCCAGCCACGCTCGGCTTCCTCACCGGCGACCGCTGGACCCTGCAACCGCGCACTGCCAGCCCAGCAGCACCGCTAGAATCTGCAGGGCTCGCGGTTGACGCGGTGTCGCTGTTCTCCGGCGGCCTCGACTCGCTGTGCGGCGTCGTCGACCTCCTCGAGCGGAACCCGGGCCTGCGGCTGCTGCTGATCGCGCACCATGAAGGCGGGAAAGCCTCCACCGCCCAGCAGACCCTGTACGCCGGGCTGACCGAGGCCTACGGCACCGAGCGCGTCATCCTGCGCCGGATGTTCTGCCGGCCCGCCCCCGCCCGCGCGGCCCAGGAACTTTCCCTGCCCGACGACCGGGAGCGGACCACCCGCTCCCGGTCCCTGCTTTTCCTCGCCGGGGCCCTGGCCGCCGCGGCCAGCTGCGGCCCGGACATCCCGGTCTACCTGCCCGAGAACGGCTGGATCAGCCTCAACGTGCCCCTGACCCGCGCTCGCACCGGATCGGCCAGCACGCGCACCACCCATCCGCATTTCATCGCCCTGCTCACCGCCGCCTGCCAGGCCATCGGCATCACCAACCCGCTCGTCAACCCCTACCGGCTCCGCACCAAAGGCGAGATGCTGGCCGACTGCGCCAACCCGGGACTACTGCACCGCCTCGCGCCCGCGAGTATCTCCTGCGCCCACCCCGAAACTCCCCGGTGGCGCCGGCATACCCAGGGCAACTGCGGATACTGCCTGCCCTGCCTGGTCCGCCGCGCCTCCCTCGCGCGCACGGGGCTAGACCACGGCGACGACTACGCATGGGACGCACTCGGCTCGCCCGGCCTGCTCGATCCCGCCATGCGCACGGGGGCCGACCTGCGCGCGATCGTGCACGGGGTCAGCCCTCACCGCGATGAACTCGATATCATCCGCAATGCGCCCCTGCCTCCCGGCGAGCACCGTGCCTACCTGGACCTCTGGCGGAGGGGCGCGGAGGAGATCCGGGACTGGCTCGCAGGCGGAACAGGGCCGCTCGCCCAGCTCACCGCGACCGTATGGAGAAACCCCTGAGCGGCACCCTGACCGATACCCACTGCCACGTCGACGCCTACCCCGACCCGGCCAGCATCCTGGCCGCCGCCGCCGCAGCCGGCGTCGAAGTAATCGCCGTCACCAACAGCCCGGACGCGTACAACAGGCTCGCAACCCTGCTTCCCAGGTCAGGCCCCGCACGACCCGCGCTCGGACTACATCCGCTGCACGCCGGCCAGCTCGGCATGGCCGGCGTGCTGCGGTTCAGCCGGATGGCCGCCAAAGCCGCTTGGATCGGCGAGATAGGCCTCGACTTCTCACCCGCAGGCCGCGGCAGCCGCGCCGCGCAGCTGGCCGTCTTCGATGCACTGCTCGCCCTCCCTCAGCTCCGCGACCGCCCGGTGACCGTGCACACCAGGGGCGCCGAGCGGGAGGCCGTCCGGCGGCTCGCCAGCGCAGGAACCCGGGCTGTTCTTCACTGGTACACCGGCCCGCCCGCGGTCGCCGATGACGCGCTCGCAGCTGGCCTGTCGTTCTCCGTCAACGCCGCGATGGCGGCCTCGGCTAAAGGCCGCGCCCTGCTCGGCCACCTCCCTCACGACAGGGTGCTGCTCGAAACCGACGGACCCTACGCGCGGGTGGCGGGCAGCCCGTGCTCGCCTGACGGGCTGCCCGGCCTCATACAGACCATCGCCCGCCTCTGGCAGGCTGCGCCCGACTACGTGCATGAAACGATCACCGATAACCAGCAGCGGATCACCGCATGACCGCTGCCCCCTGCTGACACTGGTTCCTGGCCAACGCGGCGCTCCGGCAGTCAGGACTTGCCAGGCGGAGGCCGCCAGCCGGTGAGACGTGAGGTCAGCGCGAGCAGCGCCAGGGCGAGCGCTTTGATCACGGCAAGCCGTTGACTCTGACCGGTGTTCCTCACCGGCTCGCCGAGCACGCCGGGCCGCACGTGGATCGCCTCCGTGCCGAGGTCAACCAGCAGCACGTAGACGGGCAGGGAGCGGTTCAGCCAGTAGGAGACGTGCTTCTTCCCTTGGGCGGATTTTCCATCCGCCCTCGTAGGGCTCGCGGAACCGGGACGGTCCGGTCTTGGTCTGCAGGTCAGCAAGTCGGCTGGTGGCCCTTGCGCGGGCGGGGTTCAGCGCGGGGTTTCCGGGCGCGGGTGATGCCGTGCAGCGCGGCGGGCGTCGTCGAGGACGGTGCGGGCGCGGTCCCAGGAGGCGGGCACGAGGTGACCGTAGATCTGATGGGTAACCTCGATGCTCTTGTGCCCGAGCCAGCGGGAGACTTCGGTGATCGGGATGCCGCAGGCCAGGGCGGTGGAGGCGTAGCAGTGCCGTAGCGAGTGCGGGATGAACTCGGGCGGCAGCCCCGCCTTGGCGGCCGCGCGCTCGAAGTCTTCCTGGTAGGTGCGGCGGGTCACGTGCTTGTGCCTGCGTCCCCGGAACAGGTACCCGTCCTCGGTGGTGCCGTGGTGGGCGACGTGCTTTTCGATCGCCTCGGACACGTAGAGCGGCAGCGGGATGTCACGGAACTGGCCTTCGGCCCGGGACTTCAGGGGCCGTAGCTGCGCGGCCGGGTTGACCTGCTCGCGGACCCGCAGGGTGGTGCCCTGGTTGATGCGGCAGCGTGTCCTGACGGCGAGCGCCTCCCCGATCCGCAGACCGCACCCGTACATCAGCCAGACCGTGGCGGCCCAGTCCGCTGGCAGCCCGGCCGCCAGCGTCTCCAGTTCCTCATCGGTGGGCAAGGTGAAGTCCGCCGCGTTGGCGACGTCCGGGACCGGGATGTCCGTGCAGGGCGACTCGGGGAGCTTCTTATTGCGGACCGCCTCGTTGAACACCGCGTTGATGACCAGGTGCGCGCAGCCGATCCGGCTCGCGCCCAGGCCCTTGCGGTTCATCGCGGCGATGACCGCCTTGATGTCCTCGCGGCGGATCACCCGGATCTGCCGGTCGCCGATCGCGGGGTACACGTGGGTGCGGAGCACCGACTCGTAGGTGATGATGCTGCTGTCGGCGCCGAGATGGTGCTTCAGCCATGCCTCGGCCTCGGCGCGGAAAGTTGCCGTCCCGGCCTTGGGGTCGATGAAAACGTGGGCCTTCTTGTCGTGCTCGACCTTGAGCAGGAAGTTCTCGGCCTCGCGCAGGTCGCCGCCGAATGACTGCTCCCGCTGCCTGCTCGACCGCCCGCCTTGCGTGCGGTAGCGGACGATCCACGGGTGCGGGCAGTCGTCCCAGCCGCCGCAGTCGCAGCGCTTGATGATGCTGGCCATGATGGGTTACGCCTCCTGGTTCCGAAGCCATTCCTCCACGTGCCGCTCGCGGAACCGCAGGTGCCGGCCGACCCGGTAACCTCGCAGGCCCCATTGCCGCCAGCAGCCGTAGACGGTCTTTTTCGGCACGCCCAGGTAGGCAGCCAGTTCCTCGACGGACAGGAGCCGGTTCGAGCCGCCCACGGGAGCGGTGCGGTGGGCAGCCCGGTGCCGGACGGATGCACGCTCACCTGCGGTCACGTCGTCAAGTTCGCGGTTGCCCCGGGCGGTCGTCACGGCAGCCTCCGCTCGCCGCGAGCGCGGCCTCCGAGGATGTCGCGGGCGCTAGAACGGCGGGGCTGGCCGTCGGCGGGCTTACCCCTGTCCGGCCCGGACGCGCCGCACGTGCGCCGCAGGCGCCCGGTCAGAGGGAACGGGGCCGGGGACGGCGCAGCGAGCCACCGTGGCCGGGCGCTCAGGCGCTCAGGCGGCGCGTCGTCCTCGGAACGATGAACGGCGGGGAGAACGATCTGCTTTCTGGACAGTGCCCTGGGCAGGGTGAGCACGGAATGAAGGCATGGCAGTATGTACATGGGATCCAGGTCCCGCTGCCGCCGCAAAACGCTGACAATACATAAATCGGGTTTTCAGCCTCTTTTTTCACCGTCGGCCCCGTTTTTCTTGCCGGCGAAGGCAAAGTGGCTGTTGTAGGGAACTGACGAAGGTGTCGGTGCTACCGCCTACTTGTCGGCAGCCGTGTCGGTGAGCCGCCTACTTGTCGGTGGTCTCCCCGTCGCGACCGATTGCTAGGGCGGGCCTTACTCGCCTGAGGACGGTCATCACTATCTGGCAGTGACGGCCCAATCACGAGCGCTTCGGTTTCTTCGCTGGGCGCGCCGCCCCATCGGGTGCCCCAGGATGGCCGCCTTCCGGTCCTGTCTTACGCCGGACCCGCCCTCGGTGTGCGGGCCACCACCCTCGGTATCGTCACCGGGCCGGGAACGCGCGCCGTGCCGCCCAGTACAGGCACCACTCCACGTTCTCGTGCGCGACGGGGCACAGTCCTGCGCAGCAGTGCACCTGGCTGATGCGGTGCGAGGGGGCGTAGTCGTAGCAGAGGGCGCTTCGGTCGAGCCAAGCGACGCGACCGCCGCAGTGCCCGCACGGCCCGAAGACGGCCCGGTGCGGCATGTCCGCGCACACCTCGGGGCCAGTTATCTGCAGCCAGACCTGGCCTGTCCACCACCACAGGTCGATCAAGTCGGCGTGCAGGCCGTGCAGGTCGATGGCGCGAAGCTCGGTGAAGATGGCGAGCATCTCCGCTGCGGGGATCGCGCGGAAGAGGGCGAGGGCCGGCGGGAGGCCGCACTGCGCGCTGTAGGCGAGTACCTGCCGGGCGCCCTCCCGCCAGGAATGGCGGGGCTCGACTTCGAATACGGCCTGGCTGGTCGCCACGTCGGCGAATCCCAACGGCAGATTCACCTCGGTCAGCCCGCCGAGCTGGCGGGCAAGGTCGTCGCGGACGCGGTACTCTTCGACGGTTTCCGTGGCCGGGCAGCCGTGCCGACAGGCCTGGAGCAGATCCATGGACGCTCTGCCGCGGTTGCCGGCGAGCCCGGGACGGATGCCGGCAATCGACCGGCCGTCCGGAAGCTGAATGGATCCTCGCCGGTGGTCCGCTTCACGAGTCCGCAGTCCAGCCATCGGTCAGGCTCCCGTCCGGCCGCCGGTATCCAGGCCTTCGCCGGCTGCGGCCACACCGAAGACTAGGCTGCGGCACCGACATTCGGCCCCGGCCACGGCGCACCGGCGGCATGCGGAAAGTCCCAGCCAGGCGACACGCCGTCAGCTCGTACTGGCAAGCTGCCGGTTTCATTCCGGCCGGGAGGATCTGCCTGGCACCTGGTGCGCAGGTGGTGCAGGAATTACAGATGACGCGATGGTGGTCACAGAGGATGATGGGCGGGTGACATCCCCTCAGTCCCTGCTGTATGCCGCCGCGTCGGACATCACCATCGAGCGAGTACGCGCCCTAGTGAGGCAAGTCGGCCCGGAGTCGCCGACGATCGAGTACAAGGAGCAGATGGCTGACACGATAGCCAAGGGCGTCGCCGCGCTGGCCAATACCTACGGCGGGCTCCTGCTCGTGGGCGTCACGGACGGCCGGATCGTCAAGGGGGTCAAGGAGAAGGCCATCGAGTCGGTCGCCGAGCATTGCGCGGCGAGGATCGAGCCTCCGTGGGTCCCGGAGATCGTCCCCGTGCCGCTCGGGCAGGGCTCGGACCTGTACGTGCTGGTCCTGCGGGTGGTGCCCGGCCGCCACCCCCGGCCCCTGCTTGTCGACGGGGTGGCGTACGTGCGGCACCAGAACACCAGTCACCCCGCGGACTGGCAGCGGCTGAGGGAACTATTCACGGAGGGTGCCGCCGCCCGCCAGGATGACGTCTGGGATCTTCATGCCCCGGGCCTGCCGCAAGCCGCTGACGGCATGCCTGACAGTGGCGTTGACTTCGTCCTGCGGTCGGGCCTCAACTTCACCGTCGCGCCTGAAGCTATGTGGCGTCCGCTCGCCGAGGGGACGGTGACGGCGTTCACCGCCGCCCTGAATGCCTCCCCGCTTCATCTGGTGCTCAGGCACCTCAGCCTCGCAGGAGCGTCGACTGGGGGGATGAACCCGTTCCACCGCCAGGGCCTCAACAGGTCGCGCATGGTCCGGCTTGCCTGGTGGGGCGCCCCGCAAGGATGGCCGGACGACAGGCCGGGACCCGTCGAGGCCACCGTGCGACTCGAAGTTCCCGGCGGCTACGGCAGACCGGCCACGCACATGCAGGTCGAGACCGACGTGGTGGTGCGGTATAGCGCGGCTGCGGAGATCATCCGGCAGCGCGACGCAGGTCGGGTGAATATGCCTCTTCCTCGCTGGCGGGTGCCGCCGCACCAGCTCGGCGAACTCATCAGCGCCATCCTCGCCACGCTGACCAGCCGCGATGTCGTCGCCCCGCTGGCGGACCTCAGCGGAATCGACCCGCTCGCAGTTCCCCAGCCCCGCGTCATGCACATGGTGACCGGGGGACCCGTCACTGAGGTTCTCGACACCACAGGTCTGAGCCCGATCCCGGACGCCGGCTACTCCGGTGGCGCGCACCTGCTTGGCGACCCCGCTCTGGACCTGGCAGATGACGACGACCGCAGCGAGCAGGTCAGGCGATGGCTGATCCAGATCGCCCTCGACGGCGGCCTGACGGGCATGGAGAAGATCCTCGAACCCCCGCCGCCAGTTTGACAGCTACCGCTCGCGGCGCGGCTAGCCGGACTTGACCCGCCCCAGCAGGCGCATCATCTTGCGCAGCCGGGGCGAGAGCTTCCCGGGCACAACAACGGCGGACGGCATGCGATCTGGCAGGAGGCACGCATGGGCGAACTGTTCGATCACGGGGTTCGCACGGACGAAAGCCGCCGGGAGGACAACGAGGGGGTCTTCGCATTCCTCGGCCGCTCGGCCCGCCCGTCCAGCGGCGAGGTGCGCTGGCTGCTGGAGGACTGGCTGTCCCATGTCCCCGACTGGGCTGACAGGAACCACCTGCGGGGCACCCTGGCGAGCAGGAAGGACGATGAGTCCTTCGAATCCGGATTCTGGGAGCTTTACCTCCACGAGGCGTACCGGCGCAGCGGCTACACGGTCACGATCCACCCGAACGTGCCCGGCGAGCGCACCCATCCGGACTTCCTGGTTGAAGGCCATGGCAGCAGGTTCTACCTGGAGGCCGTGCGGGTCGGGACCAGCCCTGCGCGCCGCGGGCAGGCACAGCGCCTCGCGGACGTGCGCACCAAACTGCGCGCCCAGCGCGCGGGACAGTTCATCCTCTCGGTAACCTGCCACGCGATCGGCCCCAGCGCGCTCAAGACAGGCGAGCTGATCGCGTTCCTCGACCGGTGGCTTACCAGCCTCAGCCAGGAAGCCGCCGAAGGATCGGACGACGCGGAGTTGCCGCGCCAACGCCGGCCGCGCACCCGGTGGCCCGGGACACCATCCGAGAACGGCTGGTCATTCGAGTTCGAGGCGATACCGCTTTCCCCTCCCATGCAGGGAACCAGCCTGCCCCTGGTCGGGGCCTTCACCGGCAGCATCGCCGACACCGCGAGCGTCAGCCCCCCGCTACGCCGCGCGCTGGAAACCAAGGCAGCCAGATACGGCCGGGACCTGCCGCTCGTGATCGCCGTGCTGAGCAACACCGCGCTCGGCACCGGAGACGACGATGTCGGCCGCGCGCTCTTCGGGACGCACCCGAGCACAGCCTCGCCGGCAGGTCGCAGCAGACCAGGATTGTGGCGTGACGGCAAGGGCTGGCGGCACGACCATGTCGTCCAGGTCATCGCCGCGCAGGACCTGTACCCCTGGTCCATCACCCGGCAGCAGCCGCGAGTATGGGCCAACCCCCGGCCACGCGCTACCCTGGCCGTGCCCACCCAGCCAGGGTGGCTCCGCCGCGTCCAGGTGGACGAGGGCCACCTGGCAGTGGCCGACGTGCTGCCAGCGGCAGATCCGGCGGCGCAGTTCTTCGACCTGCCGCCCAACTGGCCGGGTTAATGCACACGGCACCGTCCCCCAAGCCGGATAGGACGGCGACCTCCTGCAGCGCATCCTGACAGCAATCTCCGACGGACTTCCCCTCAGCCGCCGCCCGCGGGTACCCGGAGAAACCGACAACCTCCCCGCATAACACAGGCCGGACGGGATACCTCTTGCCGACAAGAAGGCTGCGCAGCGACCAACATCTTGGGTGAGTTCCTACAGCTGTTCAAAGGCCGACGAGATCGTCGGTCCTGCCGCCAAGCTGGCGGGACCGTGTCGGTTGATCGTTGCCGTTCCCCGGTGGCCCGCTGTTGCCTCGACCCCCGGCCTGCCTGCTCGCCGTCTCGCCTACCTGCCCATGTCAGGTCCTCACGCTCTTTGAGCAAGGATGAGCACGCGCTGCAGTGCAACGGTAGGAGCCAGACCGCGTCGCTGCCCGACTCCCTGTTCTGAAAAGGAGACCATGGGATTTATACGTCAGCATGCATCTCCGCCGCGCCATCTATAATTGTTTACGAGCTATGCGCGTATATAAGTCTGGGAGTCCACCGGAAGGTTTATTTCCGCCGGGTCCTGCGCATTTCCGGCGGTCAAGTCATACCGGTGTAAGCGGAGTACGGAATGGAGTACGGATTAGCTGACGACCTGGAGTACCAACTGGTGCGCAAGGAGGATCTACCTGACCGCTCGGCACGCATCAGCCGTAACCACCTGTGGGCCTGCTCGCCGACAGTCGCGCCGGTGCAATGGCCGAGGTGCGTCGCCTGCTGGGCTCAGTGAGCCTGGCGATAGGCAACCCAGGATTTCGCAGCTTGTGCCATCTTGGCTGTCCAGACGGTTGTGCTCGATTGGGCGATTTCGTCCCACAGCCGGACGTTGGCGTCGGCGAACAGGTCGACGTGCGCTGGGTCGGCGGCCTGGTACGCGGGCAGGCGGGAGGCTTGCCGTTCGGCCTCATGCGCGGTGTGGCCGCCGGATGCCATGAGGCGCAGTATCCAGCAGGCCGGGTCTATCCAGGCGGCACCGAGAGTGGGCCAGGCCCAGTCGATCAGCCAAGCGCGGTGCTCCGCTATTAGCACGTTGTCCGGGGTCCAGTCTGAGTGGGTCAGTACCGGTCCGGCGAAGACCGTAGCCGT